>Ga0187892_10001067_pt1 | contig 66430 bp, 58 predicted proteins | sample MA1701073metaG_FD_139345 | JGI IMG/M metagenome (GOLD analysis project Ga0187892, IMG submission 139345) | Bio-ooze microbial communities from a basaltic lava cave in the Kipuka Kanohina Cave System on the Island of Hawaii, USA - MA170107-3 metaG ... | reverse complement strand
GGCGGGATCTCCGTGCCGTCGCGCTGATTCGACTCGACACCGAATTCATACGCGACGACGCAGACTAAATCACGCCCGCTACCTCATCTTTCCTCGCCTCATGAATAATCCGGGCTAGCTCTTGGCGCTACTTTCGCGCACCGTCATCCCGACCGGAGCGGCCGCGCTTCCCGCGCGGCCGCGTCGGCCCGCGAATGCGGGCCTTCGGCCGAATTGCGCCGAATGGCGCAATTCGGGGTAAGCTCGGGCAAAGCCCGAGCGTCGTGGAGGGATCGCAATGCGCGTGGCACACGATCGCTCCACTGCGCGGCGCGAAGGCGCGCCGCTCCGGTCGGGATAGCGCTGAAACTGCAGGGCGCGACATGACCTACGAATTTCTCGCCTTCGATCGCCGCGACCAGATCGCGATTCTGCGGCTCAATCGGCCGGAGGTGTTCAATTCCTGGAACCAGAAGATGCGCGAGGAGATGCGCGACGCGGTCAGAAGCCTCGTCGAGGACGACGACCTGCGCGTCCTCGTCGTCACCGGCACGGGGCGCGCCTTTTCGGCCGGCGAGGACGTGCGCGGCATGGGCGATCTTTCGGCCGTAGGCCCGCGCGGCTTCCGCCGCCGCGTGCGCTTGGTCCACAACGTTTTCGACGATATCGAGCAGATGGAGGTTCCAGTCATCGCCGCCATCAACGGCGTCGCCGCCGGCGGCGGGCTCGAGCTCGCCCTCTCCTGCGATTTTCGCTTCGCGGCGGACACCGCGCGGATGGGGCTACCGGAAAACAATGTCGGGCTGATCCCCGGCTCGGGCGGCATTTCGCGGCTTGTGAAGCTGGTTGGTCCCGCCAGGGCCAAGCGCCTCGTCATGACCGGCGAGATCGTGCCTGCCGCGAAGGGGCTCGAGCTGGGCCTCGTCGACGAGGTGTTGCCGGCCGACAGGCTGATGGCGCGCGCGCTCGAATTCGCCGAGCTCCTGGCCAAAAAGGCGCCGCTGGCCCTGGGCACGGCCAAGCTCGTTATCAACCAATGTGCAAACGTCGACACCGACACCGGACGAAACTTCGAGCGCATCGGCCAAAGCGTTTTGAAGCTCACCGAGGACCACAAGGAAGGCACAGCCGCGTTCGTCGAGAAACGGCCGCCGCGCTTCAAGGGCCGATGAACGTCGGCGACGCGCCCGTCGACGCCGGCACGAAGCCGGATTGAAACGCGCTCGCCGACAAGCTCGAAACGCTGGCCGACGAGCTGATGGCGGCGGCATCCGCGGCACCCGACGGGACCGAGCGCCAGTTGATGGAGCTGCACGCGATCTCGATCCGCCATATCGCGCGCCGGCTTCGGCTGTTTCCGGCGGAAGCGGTGGCGCCGGCGGAGGCGTGAACTCGGCACGCGGCCGTCGAACTCCGCGAGCTTCTCGCGCCCGAGGCTTATATCGCGCCGCCATGGAAGAAGCCGCCATCGTCTTCATCGGCGGAAGCCCGGTCGGCGCGGACGTCGATCCGCCGCGCCTCGGGCGCAGTGTCGGCGGAGCGCGCGGGCGGCGGACGCGTAAGCGCGGGGGCCCGCGCGGGCGGCGGCGAGGCGCCAGCGGGACCCTTGCGCCCCTCGCGCTCGCGCTTCATCTCTTCGAGCTCGCGCTTCCACCAGCGGTTCTCGTCCCAATCCTTGCTGCCGGAGTGCCGCGTGGCGCTCTCGGCCGGGCGTGGCGCGGGTGGCGGCGGAGGCGCCGCCTTGACCGGCGCGGCTTTCTTCGCCGCGGGCGCAACCCCGTTCTCCCGCTCGCGCTTCATCTCCGCGAGCTCGCGCTTCCACCAGCGGTTCTCGTCCCAGTCGCCGGCGGCCGCGGGCCTCGCCGGCGCAAATACGCCTCCATCCGGGGCGCCGCGGCCTTCCTTCCAATCGGCCAGCTCGCGCTGCCAGACCCGATCGGTGTCGTAGTCGCTCGACGCGGCGGCCGCCGGCGCGGTGCCCGTCTCCGTCAGCTGCGGCGCCGCGCGATCGGCGGCGGCGCTGCCAGCGGGCTTCGGTTCGGCCTGCGCGATCTCGTAGGCCTCGAGCGCCACCGCTCTGAACGCGACGCGCCCGTATTCGGCCCGCTTTGGGAAAGGCCGTGTCGCGTCGAAGCCCAACTTGGGGCCGACAGCGTTCGGGAACGACGGGTTGAGGCCGTGGCCGAACGCGTTGTCGATGGTGACGATGCCGGAGGCCGGATCGAGCCGCGTCGCCATCGCCCACTCGACGTCTTGGGCGTTGCGGATGTCGATGTCGTCGTCGACCACCGTCACCATCTTGAGCGGCGGGAACGCCGCGAACGCGGCGAGGATCGCCCGCTTCGACCAACCGGCGCGCTGCTGCGCGATCTGAACGATCGCGTGAAAGAACCCGGCGCTGCCGTGGCTGAAATGGACGTCGCGCGCGCCCGGCACCTGGCGCTGCAGCAGCGCGAGCACGTTGGCCTCGCCGAGCAGGCCGACCGAGTTCCACACCTCGGCGCCGGAGAGGATCGTCTGAAACACTGGCGCGTGGCGGCGGTGGATGCGGCGCACGTGCGCGACAGGCCGCGGCTCCACCTTGCCGTAGAAGCCGGGCACTTCGGCCAACGGACCTGCGGGAGCGAGTTCGCCCGGGATCAGCTCGCATTCGAGCGCCCACATCGCGTGCGCGACCATCTCGACGTCGGACTCGGTGCCGGGCACGAGCTCGAGCGCGGCGCCGTGGAACTCGCTGGCGATGCCGAGCTCGTCGCGGCCGGTCGGCGCCGCTTCGGCAGGTGCCCAGGCCGCGAAATGGAGGCCGGGCCCGACGCCGCAGTTGAGCGTGATCCAGAGGCTGCGCCCCATGCGCTTGGCCTTCTCGAGAGAGACCTCCAGATGCGGCTTGGCGCCGACGTTGACGTGCAGCGTGTTGCGGTTGACGGCCTGAAAGCGCTGGATCGAAGCGTTGCGGATGCCGCTCTCCGGGTCCTTGGCGATCACGACCGCCGCATCGAAAGAGGGCCCGTCGTCCTCCAGCGCATGCACCGGTACGGGGATCTTGCCGAGATCGACATCCGGTTCCGTCACTTCGAGCACCGGCCCCGTCTTGATGACCGCCGGATCGACCGGATCGCGCTGCCACCGGGCGATGCAGTTCGCGACGAATTGCGGAAGTCCGCGCTCCTCCTTGCCCAGCAGATCGGCGATCAGCGAGCGATTCCAATAGAGGCCGGCGAGGACGGGCCAGCGCTTGCCCTTCACCTTCTCGAACAGCACGGCGCGCGGGCCGCCCTCTTGCTTCGCGGCGACGCCGGCGAGCTCGTGGCGCGGATCGACCTCGGAGCGCACGCGCGCGAGCCGGCCCTTGGCCTCGAGAGTCTCGATGAGCGCGGCGAGATCGTGAAGATGGTTGCCGGCCATTTACGCGTTTCCCATGCCCCGACGGCGAGCGCTTCCTCCGCTCACGATGACGGAGATTAGCTTTCGCCTCGCCGCGCCGGAAGAGCGTCGTTGTGCGGCGGTCGCCCTCGATCGGAGCGCGCGCGTGCGAACGAAATCGGCGAGAGGATCTCCGCCGACACGCCCCGCCGCCGCTCCGGCGCCTCAACCCTTGCGAAAACGCCGGACCGGCCGTTCTTCGCCGCCCTCGTCGGGCTCCTCGCCCCAGCGCTTGACGATCCCGAGATCGATCCCGAACAGATCGAGCGCGCGGCCCACGGTCTGGTTCACGATGTCGTCGATCGTCTTGGGCTTGTGATAGAAGGCCGGCACAGGCGGCATTACGACAGCGCCCATCTCGGAGACGTTGGCCATGGTGCGGAGATGCCCCATGTGCAGCGGCGTCTCGCGCACCAGCAGCACGAGTCGCCGGCGCTCTTTGAGGACCACGTCGGCGGCGCGCGTCAGCAGGGTGCCGGTCGTGCCGGCAGCGATCTCGGACATCGACTTGATCGAGCACGGCGCCACGATCATGCCCTCGGTCTTGAACGAGCCCGAGGCGATCGAAGCGCCGATGTCCTGGATCGGGTGCGCGACATCGGCGAGCGCGTGCACCTCGGCGACCTTCAGACCCATCTCGTACGCGAGCGTGATCTCGGCCGAGCGCGACATGACGAGGTGCGTCTCGATATCGCGGCCCCGCACGGCTTCGAGCACGCGCACGCCGTAGACGATGCCGGACGCGCCGCTGATCCCGACGATGAGCCGCTTTGTTTTGGCCATGGCGCGGAGATTAGGGCCTGGCCCCGCACGCGGCAATGGCGGACGCCGCGCGGACGGGGTTTTCACCCAATGGTAAACGCGATATATCCGGCGCCGGCCAGGCCAACAGAGCAGGAGTCGCGCGCCCATGAGCCTCGATGTGCTGACCAACCGGATCAAGGATAAAGTCGGCGCCCATTCGGGGCTCGACGCGACGGTGAAGTTCGATCTCGGCAGCGACGGCATCATCTACGTCGACGGCAAGTCGTCGCCCAATTCGGTGTCGAACGAAGACAGAGACGCCGACTGCACGATCACCATGTCGCGCGAGAATTTCGAGAAGCTGCTCGAGGGCGATCTCGATCCCACCACCGCCTACATGTTCGGCAAGCTCAAGATCGCCGGCAGCATGGGCGTGGCGATGAAGCTCTCGAAGGTGATCTGAGGGTTGGCGTGCCGAAGTCGAAGCATCGCAAGCGGCCGCCAACGCCCGTTCGCGTCACACCGGCCCACGCGCCGGATGTGCCGGCCATACAGGCCGCATTCGAGATCGCTAAACGAAATCCGTCGGCGGCTGAGAGCGCACTGCTTCGCGCCCAGGAGATCATCTATGACGCCTGGGAGGCGGCCAAGCCGCCGGCAAGGATCGAGAAAGCCCTCAAAGCGCTGCGCGTCTCGCCGCTCTGCGCAGATGCTTACTTGCTGCTCGCGCAGGCGTGCCGCGACCGGACGTCTAAGGCGGAAATTCTCAGGCGCGGCGTCCGCGCCGGCGAGTTGGCGTTGGGACCGGAGTTTTTCGAGCACGAAGTCGGGAATTCCTGGGGGATACTGGAAACGCGCGGCTACATGAGGGCGCGCTGTGAACTGGCGTTGCAGTCGTGGGATATGGGGGACCGCGATCTGGCGGTCGAACACTATGGCGAACTCTTGCGGCTCAATCCCAACGACAATCAGGGGATCCGCTATTTGCTAGCCGACTGTTATCTCGCGCTCGACCGTCACGATGCCTTGGCCGACCTCTTCGCCGCGTATCCGGACGATTCGGGCACTGAATTCGCGTATGCGCGCGCGCTAATGCTCTTTCGTCTCCACGGCGACACGGGGGAAAGCCGCGCGGCGCTGACCGACGCGTGCACGACGAACGGCTATGCCCAGCTGTTTTTGAGCACGGGCGTCGCTATGCCCCGGCCCGAGTTCGACGCAATCACCTGGGGAGGAATGGACGAGGCCATCTCGCTCGCGGCGGGGCAAGGCGGCGAGTGGAGGCGCACGCCCGGGGCCCGGGAGTGGCTCCGCACGATGGGTGCCGCGCCTGCCGAAGAGGCTCGACGCCGGTTCGACGAGCGTTTTGGCGCGCGCCGCTGAACACGTCGCGGGGGCGCGCCGGCTTGACCGCGCCGGCGCGCGCAGCTCGATTCCCGAGCAGCTTCCTTCTCGCCACGCTCGAAACGCGCCGCAGTCAGGCCGCCTAGGAATGGAGCGATGACCTATCGCATCGGCGTCGATATCGGCGGCACATTTACCGATGTGGTGCTGCTCGACCTTGCCGATGGCCGGCTCACGGCGGCCAAGGCGCCGACGGACTACGGCGATCCCATCAACGGCATCCTCGCCGCGTGGCGCGCCGCCATGGCCACGCTATCCGCCGAGAAACGCAGCGATCCCGCCGAGGGCCTCAATCACGCGACGACGCTCGCCACCAACGCCATCATCGAAGGCAAGCTGCCGCAGGGCGCGCTGCTCACCACGCGCGGCTTCCGCGACGTGATCGACATCGGCCGCATCCAGCGCCCGGTCGAGGCGATCTACGACATGAACATCGACAACCCGCAGCCGCTGATCCCGCGGCACTTGCGGCTCGAGGTCGACGAGCGCATCGGCTCGCGCGGCGAGGTGGTGGAGCCGCTCGACGAGGCAGCGCTGCGCGCGACCTTGAAAAAGCTCAAGGCGGCCGGCGTACGCGCGATCGCGGTCTGCGGCCTGTTCTCGTTCGTCAATCCCGCGCACGAGCGGCGCATCGCCGAGATCGTGGCCGAGGAGCTGCCGGGCGCGGAAATCTCGATCTCGTCCGCGATCTCGCCCGAGATGCGCGAATTCGAGCGCACGGCGACGACGGTCATCGACGTGCTGTTGAAGCCGATCATGGCGCCGTACCTGAAGCGCTTGGCGGCGCGCTTGAAGGCCGAAGGGATTCCCCGCACGCGCATCATGCTCGCTTCGGGCGGGCTCACCACGACCGACCTCGCCGCCGGCCGCCCGGTCGGCATCGTCAATTCGGGCCCCTCCGCCGGCGTCATCGCCTCGGCCAATCTCGGCCAGCGCATGGGGATCAAGGGCCTCGTCACCATCGACATGGGCGGCACCTCGCTCGACATCGGCACGGTCGAGAACGGCCATCCGGTGCAGCGCTACGAGAGCAAGATCGCGGGCTACCCGATCCGCATGCCGATGATCGACGTGGCCGCGGTCGCCGCCGGCGGCGGCTCGATCGCGGATGTCGACAATGTCGGCTACGTGCAGGTGAGCCGCGAGTCCGCAGGCTCGGTGCCCGGCCCCGCCTGCTACGGGCGCGGCGGGCTCCGCCCCACGATCACAGACGCCGACCTCGTGCTGGGACGCCTGGGCCTCGTTTTCGGCGGCACCGGCGGCTTCCAGCTCGACCGCGAGCCCGCCCAGCGCGCGATCGGGTCCGAGATCGCCGACCGGCTCGAGATCGATGTCGCGGAAGCGGCCGCCGCCGTCCTCCGCATCATCCAGGCGCGGATGGTAAAGGCGATCTCCTCGCACACGCTCGAGAAGGGCCTCGACGTGCGCGACCTGCCGCTGCTCGTCTATGGCGGCGCCGGCCCGACGCACGGCGTCGAGCTCGCCGACGCGATGAGCATGAACACGGCGATCATCCCGTATCTCGCTGGCAATTTCTCCGCGATCGGCTTGCTGGTGGCGCCGCTGCGCTGGGACGAGTCGCGCATGGTGCTGAAGCACACCGACGCGCTCCAACCCGCCGAGATCGCCGCGCTCGTGGCCGAGATGGACGCGGCGGCGCGGAAACGCCTAGCCGAGACCGGCGCAGACGCCAAGGCGCTGACGACACGTTGGCTCATGCACATGCGCTACGCCGACCAGGCCTACGACGTTCCGGTCGATCTCGGCGCAGCCTGGACCGGCGCCATCGCCGACGATACGGTGCAGCGCCTCGCCGCTGCCTTCGACGATCTTCATTTCCGCCGCTACGCCTATCGCGGACACGGCGAGGCGGTGGAGTGCGTGCAGCTCCGGGTCTCGGTGGCCGGCCGCGAGATCGATTTCCCCACACCCGATCCCGCGGCCGGGCCGGCGGAGAAAATCGGCGCGCGCAAAATCTACTTCACGCACGAGCATGCCTGGTTCGACTCGGCGGTTTGGGCCTGGGCGAGCCTGCCGCGAGGATTTACATTGGAGGGACCCGCCGTAGTGGAAGGGGAAGGTTCCTCCGCCCTCATTCCCCCCGGCTGGGGCGCCGAGCTCGACGCGTTTCGCAGCCTCGTCGTAAAGCGGATCGGCTGACCGATGCCACGGACACGCACGGACGAAAGGAAGGCCTCATGACCGTCACCCCCAACACCGCGAAGGCCGCGATCCAGGCCAAGGTGCAGAGCCAGGTGATCCGCTACGCGCTCGAGCTCATCGTCGAAGACATGGCGCAGTCGCTGATGCGCACCGCGCGCTCGGTCATCATCAAGGAATCGCAAGACCTCTCCTGCTGCATCTTCGACAGGAAGGGCCGCGTGGTCGTGCAATCCAACCACGCGCCGATGCTGCTGGCGGGCTCGGCCTATACGATCGAGGCCGCGATCGCCCAGCTGGGCGCGCGCGGGTTCGAGGACGGCGACATCGTGATGGCCAACGACCCCTATCGCGGCGGTCAGCACCTGATGGACGTGATGATGATCTCGCCGGTATTCGTGGAGGGCGAGCATGTCGGCTACGTAAGCTGTCTCGCGCATCACTCCGATCTCGGCGGCGCCTCGCCCGGCGGCGTGGCCGGCGGCTTGCGCGACATCTACTCCGAGGGCCTCTGCTTCCCGTTCGTGCGCGCCTACATCCGCGGCGAGGAAAACCGCGATCTCTTCGCGATGATCGAGGGCAACGTCCGGGCGCCCTACAAGACGCTCTCCGACATGCGCGCGCAGGTGGCCGCGTGCCTCACCGGCATCCGCCGCTACAAGGAGACGATCGCGCGCTTCGGCCTTCCCGCGATCGCAGCGGCCGCCGACATGCTGATCCAGGAGACCGAGGAGCGCATGCTCGCCGGGCTCGACAAACTGCCCGACGGCGAGTTCACGGGCGAAGAGTGGGTCGACGATGACGGCGTCACCGACCAGCCCGCGCATATCGTGGTGAAGGTGAAGAAATACGGCCGCAGCCTCGAGATCGACCTGACCGGGAGCAACGACCAGGTGCAGGGCAACATCAACTGCCCGCTGGCGACCGTGATGGCCGCGGTGCAGTACCCGTTCACTTGCGCCATAGACAAGACGGTGTGCGCGAACCACGGCATGTTCAACGTGCTGAAGTTCAAGACGCGCAAGGGCTCGATCCTCGATCCGGTCCGGCCCGCGGCGGTGGCGGCGCGCACCAACGTGTCGCTGAAGGTGCAGGAAGCCACGATCAAGGCGCTGGCCAAGATGCTGCCCGGCACGATGATGGCGACCTCGCACGGCCAAGTGACGCACATGGCCATCGTGGGCGAAGATCCGCAGAAGCGCCGTACCTTCATCTACAATGACCTCGCCGGCGGCGGCGCCGGCGCGCGGCCCACCAAGGACGGCCGCGACGGCCAGGACACGCACCTGGCGCGCTTCATGAACACGCCCGTGGAGATGATCGAGCACGAGTTCCCAGTGCGCTGCCAGCGCTACGAGTTGGTACCCGATTCGGGCGGCGCCGGCCGCTATCGCGGCGCGCTCGCGCTGCTGCGCGACGTGGAGGTGCTGACCGAGAAGGCGCTCTTCTCGCGCTATGGCGACCGCCAGAAGTTCCGCCCCGAGGGCCTCGATGGCGGCGGCGACGGCGAGCCCGGCAAGTTCGTGCTCAACCCGGGCCGCGACGACCGGACGCTCAAATCGAAGGGCGTCGACGAGGTGAGGAAGGGCGATGTCGTCCGCATCCTGACGCCCGGCGGCGCCGGCTATGGCGACCCCAGGCAACGCGAGGTGCGCCTGATCGCCGCCGATCTTGCCGACGGCAAGACATCCGAAGACTTCGTGCTGCGCCACTACGGCAGAGAAAAACTGTTCGAGGCGAAGCGCATGTTGGCGGGAACACAGAGAGTGGCGGCGGAGTAACCTCCTCACCCCGGGTGCGGAAGGCTTGCGAACCCCACCCCTTCGCCCGATCATGGCTCGAAACATAGGAGCGCTTCCCCCATGCGCAAATTCCCGCTTGCCCTTGCCTCGTTCGCGGCCTTTGCGTTGGTCGGCGCCGCCACGGCGCAGGCGCCCGCGCCGGCGCCGCGCCTTTCCGGCAACATCGCGTTCAGCACCAAGTCGGTGGGATTCATCCTCGGCGTCGAGTGGGGCAGCGGAACGGCGACCCTGCGCGGCGGGCGCGTGATCGAGTTTCGCGTGCGCACCTTGAAGGCCGGCATGATCGGCCTCGAGGCGGTGCAGGCCGCCGGCCGCGTCTACAATCTCGATCCGCGCCGCCCGGGCGACATCGCGGGAACCTACGCGTCGATCGGGGGCGGCATCACGGTCGGCGGCGGCGTCGGCGCGCAGCGGATGCGGAACGAGAAGGGCGTCATCATCGAGATCGACGAGACCGCGCAAGGGCTCGCGGCCAAGATCGCCGGCGCCGGCGTCGCCATCGAGGTGGCGCGCTAGCGACGAGCCGAGACCGCAACCGCGAGCGCCGGGAAGCACCTTCGCCGTCGCCTGCGCGCTCCGAGCGACCTCGCGGCGCGCGCCGCCGCGTTTCGCCTTGTCTTGCGCGCGCCAAACATGACAGGATGCACGATACAACCGCCTTGAGGGAGGCCTGAAAAAATGAAACGCAATGTGACTCTTGCCGGCGCTGCAGGCCTGATCGCCGCGGCCGCCACAGGATCGGGCGCGCTTGCGCAAACCGTCGAGCTCACGCTGATCCACCCGTTCCCGGACGCCATCGTCTATACCAAGAGCTGCAAGGAGCTGGTGGGCAAGCTCAATGAGACCGGCGCGGTCAAGATCGCCGTGCGCGGCGGCAACGAAGCGATTCCGATGTTCAACCAGCCGAACGCAGTGCGCGACGGCATCGTCGACATGACCTGCATCCCGGCCGCATTCTACGCGCAGACGATTCCGGAGAACGACGCGATTTCGACCTCAAACGTCTCGCCCGAAGAGGCGCGCAAGAACGGCGGCATGGCGCTGGTCGACAAGCTGCACGCCCGCCACATGAAGATCAAATACATCGGCTGGACCGATTCAGGCGTGGGCTTCTACATGTACATGGGGAACGCGCCGAAGTTCAAACCCGATGGCCTCCCCGATTTCTCGGGCGTGAAGTTGCGCGACAACCCGATCTACAGTGCCTTCTTCAAGGCGCTCGGCGCCTCCGCGCACAACCTGCCGGCGACAGAGGTGTATTCGGCGCTCGAGAAGAATGTCGTCGATGCGGCCGCGTGGACGTCGATCGGCCTGACGCAGCTGAAATGGGACAAGTTCCTGAAGCACCGCGTCGGCCCCGAATTCTTCCAGGCCGACATTGGCGTGCTCATGAATCTCCAGAAGTGGACGAGCTTGAGCGCGAATGCGAAGGAGACGATCGAGAAGACCATGCTCCAGCACGAGCAGAACTCGCGCAGTGCGCGGCAGGGCGAGCGCGACGTCGAGCAGGCGGCGCTGGAAAAGGACGGCATGAAGTTCCATGCGCTGCCGGGTGACGGCACCAAGAAGTGGCTGGCGCTGGCCCAAGAGGCCGCCAAGCAGCGCATGCTCGACCGCTTGAAGGCCACGAACCGCCCAGCCGAGGACGGCGAAGCGATCTGGAAGGCCTATCACAAATAGGCCTCGGTACGGCGAGGGCGGGCCGGCGGCCCGCGCTTTCGCCTTCGGGGAAGCGCGCGCAGCATGATGCGAAGACTGGAATCCGCCTACGAGCGCGTGCTGTGGGCGATGATGGCCGTCGCTAGCCTCTATCTCTTCCTGCAGATGGCGGCCATCGTCTACGTCACGCTGTTCCGCACCTTCGGCTGGTACTATACGCCCGCCTCTTTCGCCTTCATCGAATACGGCTTCATCTACATCATGATGCTGGGCTCGCCCTGGCTCGTGCGCACGCGCGGGCACGTGTTCATCGAACTCATCACCGGTTCGGTTTCGCCAGGCACGCGCCGCTCGCTCTCGCGCGCCATCGCCGTCGCCTGCACGCTCGCCTGCATCTTCCTCACAGTCTTCGGCGGCCTCGTCGCGTGGCACGACTTCGTGCGCAACGAGATCGACGTGCGCACCATCGACATCCCGCGCTGGATCGTGACCGCGAGCCTTCCGCTCGGCTTCGGCTTGATGGCGATCGAATTCGCGCGCTTCATCTTCGGCAAGGAATTGATGCACCCCGACAAGATCGGGACCTTCGGCTGAGGAGCGAGCACGGCCATGGAATGGTACTGGGCCGTCTCGCTGCTGTTCGGCTCGATCTTGCTGCTGATGCTGAGCGGGATTCCGGTTGGGCTCGCGTTCCTTGTCGTCAACGTCGTCGCCGCCATCCATTGGTTCGGCGGCACCGGCCCGGTCTGGGATCGGATCGGCAAGGGCGTCGGCCTCCTGGTGCAGAACGGCTTCCAGGTCGTCGCCTCACCCAACCTCGTGCCCGTCGCGATGTTCCTGCTGATGGGCGAGCTCTTCTTCCAGACCGGCCTCGCCAACCGGATGTTCACCGGCATCGACAAGCTGATGGGCCGCCTGCCCGGCCGCCTCTCTTACGTCACCGTCGCCGGCGGAACGGCCTTCGCCGCGCTTTCGGGCTCGTCGATGGGATCGGGCGCCCTCTTGGGGACGTTGATGGTCCCCGAGATGACGAAGCGCGGATACAATAAATACATGTCGATGGGGCCCATCCTCGGCACCGGCGGCATCGCGATCCTGATCCCGCCATCGACGCTCGCGGTACTGCTCGGCACGCTTGCCGAGCTCGATATCGGCAAGCTGCTCGTCGCCGGCGTCATGCCCGGGCTCATGCTGGCCGCGATGTACGCCGTGATGATCGCCGCCTGGCTGAAGATCGATCCCGCGGCGGCGCCGGCCTACGACGTCGAGACGCCGCCCGCGCTCGAGAAGCTCGTGATCTTTCTGCGCGACATCCTGCCGATGCTCTCGATCATCGTGTTCGTGATCACGATCACGGTCTGGGGCGTCGCGTCGCCGATCGAATCGTCGGCCTTCGGCGCCGTCGGCGTCCTCATCCTCGGCGTCGCCTACCGCGTCCTCACCTTCGAGAACATCGCCAAATCCTGCGTCGCCGCCACGCGCATCACGGTGATGGCGCTCGTCATCATCTTCGGCTCGGCGACCTTCAGCCAGCTCCTCGGCTTCTCGGGCGCGACGGCCGGGCTCATCAAGTGGGCGACGTCGTTCGAGTTCTCGCCGCTCACGCTGCTGCTGATCATGTTCGGCATCCTGATCCTGCTCGGCATGTTCATGGATCAGCTCTCGATGATGCTGCTGACCGTGCCGATCTTCTTCCCGCTCGCCAAGCAGTATGGATGGGACCTCATCTGGTTCGGCATCATCATGATGATGAGCTTCGAGATCTCGTACACGACGCCGCCGTTCGGCCTCCTGCTGTTCGTGATGCAGGGCGTGGCGCCGCGCGGGACCACCTTCGCTGCGATCGTCGCAGCCTCGCTACCCTATATGGCCTGTGCGTTCGCATTGGTCGGCCTTATCGTCGTGGTGCCGGAGATCGCAACCTGGCTGCCCTGCCAGTTCGAGAAGAATGTCGAGGCGTGCCTCGGCCGAAGATCGAGCTTCGAATACTACCTAATCGCGGCGGCCATCGCCGTGTGCGCGGCGATGTACCTGCTCACGCGCCGCGCGCGCGGCACGCCGAAGCCTGCCGTTGTCAGCGCCCCACCGCTTGGCGGGCCGTGAGTGCAATCTTGCCGTGCGATCTCATGCCATCGCGATCCCGCGGACCGGTGCCCTGATGAAACCTGCTCCCGCGCGTCAGCGGACGGTGAGCACGATCTTGCCGCGCGTGCGCCCGGTCTGGATCATCGCATAGGCCTCGGCCGCGCGCTCGAGCGGGAAAGTGGCGCTTACGTGCGGTTTCAGCACGCCGTCGGCGGCGAGCTGGCCGATGCGCTCCATCGCGGCGCGCCCGGCCTTGACCGGCGCGTTGACCACGCGGATGTCGCTGCGCCCGGCTCCCGCCGGCAGCGGCGCAGCGTTCAGGTAGACGAGCGTGCCGCCGGCCTTCAGGCGCGCCATCGAGCGCGCGTGTACCTCGCCGCCGAGGGTGTCGAGCACCACGTCGCAATCGTTCGCCGCCGACGTGAAATCCACGGCTGTATAGTCGATCGCTTCCTGCGCTCCCAGCGATTTCACGAATTCGTGGTTCTCGGCCCGGGCGGTGGCGATCACATGTGCGCCCTTCCTGCGCGCGAACTGGATCGCGTAGTGGCCGACGCCGCCGGCGCCGGCATGAACGAGCACGCGGGCGCCGGCCTCGACCGGCGCCGTGGTCTCGAGCGCCGCGAGCGCGCTGGCCGCGGCCACGCCAAGCGCCGCCGCCGATATGTGTGAAAGCGTCCTCGGCTTCTTGGCGACGAGGCCCGCGTCGACGATGTGACTCTCGGCGTGCGTTCCGTCGCGCAGGCGGTCGGCGACGCCGAACACGGCGTCGCCGGGCCGCAGGTCGCTGACGCCCGCGCCCACCGCCGCGATCGTGCCCGAGAAGTCACGCCCCAGGATGCGCGGCAATGCGAAGTCGCCGTACTGGCGCACCTGGCCCGCGCGCATCTTGCAATCGACCGGGTTCACGCTCGCCGCATGGACCTCGATCACGACGTCGTTCGGCCCCGGCATCGGCTCCGGGGCCTCGGCATATTCCAACACCTCCGGCCCGCCGAAGCCGCGGATCAAAACCGCTTTCATTTATTGTCCTCCGGTCTCGACCGCCCTAGCCTCGGGATGCCGCGCGCTCGGCCCGCGCGTCGAGCGCTTCGCCCACGTCGTTCCACGCCATCTGATCGACAAGCTTGCCGCTGCGCACCGTGAAGCGGTCGATGAAGCGGACGCCTTCGAACGGCGTGCCGTCGAGCCAATCGCCGTAGAGCGTGCCAAAGCAGTAGACGTGAGTCGCGGTCGGTCCCTGCGCGACATCGAAGCGGTCGCAGCGCTTCTTGACCCAGCGGTAGCGCTGCTTCGCCCAGTCGACCATTGCCTCCACCGTCGTGAAGCGCCGGCCACCGGGGAACGTCATCGAGAACTCCGGCGCGAGGAACCGCTTGGCCCGGGCCAGATCGCGCGCCTCCATCGTGTCGAGATAGGCGCGCGCGATGTCGCGCGCGAGCACGAGCGGATCGGGCTTGGTTTCGAGCATCGGGGCGGCTCCGGCCTTGCTGGGCCGCGACTGTCGGTCTAGGTACGGCGCCGTGTCAACGGTGCCGGTCGGCATGCCCCTCACCCTGGCCGAGAAACTCGTCGCAAAGGCCGCGGGCCGCGCAAGCGTGCGGCCCGGCGAGATCGTCATCGCCAAAGTCGATCTTGCCATGATCCACGATTCGGGCGGGCCGCGTCGCGTCGAGCCGATGCTGAAGGAGCTCGGCGTCGGCATTTGGGACCCCGCGCGCGTCGTGCTGGTCAGCGATCACTTCACGCCCGCGGTCGATGCCGAGAGCGCCGCCATCCTCGACCTGACGCGCAAGTTCGCGCGGGCGCGCGGCGTCGACGCGTTCTACGACATGCAGGGCATCTGCCATGTCGTGCTGCCCGAGCGCGGCCATCTGTCGCCCGGCATGTTCGTGGCCGGCGGCGACAGCCACTCGACCACCGGCGGCGCTTTCGGCGCGTTCATGATCGGCATCGGCGCCACCGAGATGGCCGGCGTGCTCGCGACCGGCGAGATCTGGGTGCGCGTGCCGGCTACGATCCGCATCGAATGGACCGGGCGCCTTGGCCGCGGGCTCGCGGCCAAGGACATCATGCTGTTCCTCTGCGGCCGCCTCGGCATGGACTCCGCTAACTACATGGCGGTCGAGTACGACGGCGAGGCCGTCCGCGCCCTGCCGATGAGCGAGCGCATGGTGCTGGCCAACATGGCGGCCGAACTGGGCGCCAAGGCCGGCCTCGTCGCGCCCGACCAGATCACGATCGACTACGTCGCCGCTGCCGGCGCCCGCGTCGGCGCCGATTGGCGGCGCTGGCACAGCGATCCCGAGGCGGGGTACCACATCGCGCATCGCTTCGACGCCGGCGCGCTGGCGCCACAGGTCGCAGCGCCGCACAGCCCCGAGAACGCGGCCGACGTCTCGGCGCATGGCGAGGTCGCGATCGATCAGGCCTATATCGGCGCCTGCACCGGGGCCAAGCTCTCGGATCTTCACATGGCGGCCGAGGTTCTCGCCGGGCGTAAGGTGGCGCGGAGCGTGCGCCTGCTCGTCGCCCCGGCCTCGGCGCGCACGACGCAGGCGGCCGCGGCCGACGGAACGCTCGCCACGCTCACCGATGCCGGCGCGGTCCTGCTGCCCTCGGGCTGCGGCGCCTGCGCCGGATACGGCGCGGGCGTCCTCGCCGAAAACGAAGTGTGTATTTCGGCGACGGCGCGGAATTTCAAGGGCCGCATGGGACACGCGAGCGCCAGGGTCTATCTCGCCTCGCCGTTCACCGTCGCCGCTTCGGCGGTCGCCGGACGGATCGTCGACCCGCGCCCCATGCTCGCCGAGCGGGACGCACGGCGCTGCTGAAGATTCTCCGCATGACGGCGTTGGGCCGGCGCGTTAAGTTTCGCGCTCGCGCCCGGTCTTGACCTGCCGATCATGCCAGCACCAGCACCCAACTCAGGCGACGCTGCCCTTGCGGGCGGCCGCGCCTGGGTCTTCGGCGACAATGTCGATACCGACGCGCTGGCGCCGGGGCTTTACATGAAGGGGCCGATCGGCGCGCTGGCGCGGCATTGCCTCGAAGCACTGGATCCCCGCTTCGCGCGCGAGGCCCGCCCGGGCGACGTGGTCGTGGCTGGTCGCAATTTCGGCATGGGTTCGTCGCGCGAGCAGGCGGCGATGGCGCTGAAAGCGCTCGGCATCGCCGCCGTTGTGGCGAAGAGTTTCGCGCGCATCTTCTATCGCAACTCCATGAACCTCGCGCTGCCGGCGCTGGTGTGCCCCGAAGCCGGCTCGATCATGCCGGGCGACCGCCTCGTGGTGCGTGCGGGCGAAGGCGCGGTCGCAAACCTGACCCAGCGAAAGCGCCTTGCCTGCGAGCCGATTCCGCCGCATCTCTTGGCGATGATCGCGGATGGCGGCCTGCTGCCGCATCTTGCGAAAAAGCTCAGGGCGGCCGAGGCGTGAGCGGAAACGGCCTACGTGCGCTGATCGCAGCCCGGCCGATCGTGGTGGCGCCCGGAATCTACGACGCGCTCTCGGCGCTGCTCGCGAGCCGGGCCGGGTTCACGGCGCTCTATCTCTCGGGGGCCGGCATCGCCTACACCCGCTTCGGCCGGCCGGATCTCGGCCTCGTCGGCATGGACGAGGTGGCCGAGACGCTGACGGCGATCCGCGAGCGCGTGGCCGCGCCGATCATCGTCGATGCCGACACCGGTTTCGGCAACGCGCTCAACGTGCAGCGCACGGTGAAGCGCTTCGCGCGCGCCGGCGCCGACGCGATCCAGCTCGAGGATCAGACCTTCCCCAAGCGCTGCGGCCATCTCGACGAGAAACGCGTGGTGCCCTCGGCGGAGATGGTCGGCAAGATCAAGGCCGCGCTCGACGCGCGCCCCTCGGTGGACGTGCTGGTCATTGCTCGCACCGACGCTGTCGGCCCTGAAGGCCTTTCCGCCGCGCTCGACCGCGCCGAAGCCTATCGCGATGCCGGCGCCGACGTGCTGTTCATCGAGGCGCTGCGCTCGGACGCCGAGATCGCCGCCGCGATGCAGCGCTTTCGCGACCGCATCCCGCTGCTCGCCAACATGGTCGAGGGCGGGAAGACGCCGATGAAGACGGCGGCCGAGCTGCAGGGGCTCGGCTTCTCGCTCGCCATCTTCCCAGGCGGCACGGTGCGCTTCTTGGCGCGCGGACTGCAGGACTACTATGCGAGCCTCGCACGCCACGGCACGACGGCGCCGTTCAACGAGCACATGCTCGATTTCGACGCCTTGAATGCGCTGATCGGCACCCCCGAAATGCTCGCGCTTGGCAGGAAATACGAGGGCTGAATGGCCATCGATCCCGTCACGCTCGCCGTCTTGAAGGGCCGGCTCGAGCAGATCGCCGACGAGATGGATGCGACGCTGTTCAGGAGCGCATTCAACCCGATCATCGCCGAGGCGCACGACGCTTCGCACGGCCTTTATGACGCTCGGACCGGCGATACGCTGATCCAAGGGAAATCGGGCTTGCCCATCTTCGTCGGCGCCATGGCTTTCGCGGTAAAGGCGGTGATCGAGAAGATCAAGGCCGAGGGCCGAACCGTCGCCGATGGCGACGTCTATCTCTTCAACGATCCCTATGACGGCGGCACGCACCTTTCCGATTTCAAGCTGGTGCGGCCGTTCTTCCACGCGGGGGAGGTCTTCTGCTACCTCGCATCGGTCGGCCACTGGCACGATGTCGGCGGCAATGTGCCGGGAAACTACAACCCGGTCGCGACCGAATGCTACCAGGAAGGCATGCTGATCCCGCCGGTGAAGCTGATGGCGGCGGGGCGCCTCAACCAGGACATCGTCGACATCGTGATGGCGAATTCTCGCCAGCCGAAGAGTCTCTACGGCGACTTGAATGGCCAGATCAACGCGCTCGATCTCGGCGTGCAGCGCTTGACGGCGCTGCTTGACGAGGCGGGCGCCGCCACCGTCATAGAGGCACTCGGCGAATTGAAGGCGCGCGCCGCGCGCCTCATGCGCGCGAACATCGCCGAGCTGCCCGACGGCACCTATTCGGCCGAAGATTGGCTCGACAATGACGGCATCGTCGACACCCCGCTCAGGATCGCGCTCGATATCGTCAAGCAGGGTGAGCGCATGACGCTCGATTTCTCGCGCACGGCGGCGGCCTGCGCGGGACCCGTCAACATCGCGCGCTCGACGGCGATCGCGAGCTGCTACGTGGCGCTGAAGCACGTCTTCCAGGACGTGCCGGCCAATGCCGGCTGCCTCGAGCCGATCGCGTTCGTGATCCCCGACGACTCGCTGCTTTCAGCGACGCGCCTCAAGCCGGTCGGCGGCTACACCGAGACGATCCTCCGCGTGATCGACGTGCTCTTCCAGGCGCTCGCGGCGGCCGCGCCGCACAGGGTGAACGGCTGCGCCTACGGCACGATCAACGCGCTGTCGCTCGCCGGCCATCGCAGCGACGGCCGGCGCTGGGTGATGTTCTCGTTCTTCGGCGGCGGCCATGGCGGCCATCCCGAGGGCGACGGGCTCAATCACGGCAATGCGCCGATCTCGACTGCGACGATTCCGCCGGTCGAGATCCTCGAAGCCGCCTACCCGGTCATGTTCACGCAATGGGCGCTCCGGGCAGACAGCGGCGGCCCCGGCCGCAACCGCGGCGGCTTGGGCGCTGTCTACGAAGTGACGCCGCTCGAGGGCGAGGCCGAGGCGTTCCTTTTCGCCGAGCGCGGCCGCTTCGCGCCGCCCGGCGTCTGCGGCGGCGGGTCCGCGGCCAGGAACGGCTTCGCATTCGAGCAGCAAGACGGCTGGCACGAAGCGCCGATGGCCTCGAAGATGGTCGGCATCCGCTTGAAGCGCGGCCAGCGCCTGCGCATCTCCTCGCCCGGCGGCGGCGGCTACGGTCCCGTCGCCGAGCGCGATCCGGCGAAGATCGCCGAAGACGTGCGCCTCGGCTACGTCACGCCCGAAGGCGCCGCGCGCGATTACGGTTGCAAAGCGAAATGATCGCGCGCCGTTCCCTCACTTCCCATCGCCGCGCAGGCGCGGCGATGGGCCCGTTCTCTCCCAAAGGGAGAGAGAAGAGAGGCGGCAATCTTACTTTTCTCTCCCCTTGGGAGAGAAGGGGCCCGGGCACGGCGCTTGCCGCGACTGGGAAGTGAGGGCGGCGTGGCGAACGAGCGGAACCGTGGCCGCCTCACCGTCGGCGTCGATGTCGGCGGCACCTACACCGATTTGTTCTTCTACGACGAGGCCACCGGCAAATCGGCGACGGCCAAGGTGCCGTCGACGCCGGCCAATCAGGCGATCGGCTTCCTCGACGGGCTCGCGCAGCGCGTGAACGATCTTTCGCGCGTCGGCACCATCGTCCACGGCACCACGGTCGGCACCAACGCGCTGCTCGAGCGAAAGGGAGCGCCGGTTGGCGTGATTACGACCAAGGGCTTTCGCGACGTACTCGAAATGAGGCGCCGCGACCGGCCGCGCACCTGGGGCCTCTGGGGCCAGTTCGCGCCCGTGGTGCCGCGCGACCGCCGCATCGAGGTGGCCGAGCGCACGCTGGCCGACGGAACTATCTTGACGCCGGTCGATCCCGCCGAAGTGAAGGCCGCCGCGCGGGCGCTGCTGGAGCGCGGCGCCGAGGCGGCGGCGGTGTTCTTCCTCAACAGCTACGCCAATGGTGCCAACGAGCGCGCGGCGGCGGCGGCGATCCGCGAGGTCTGGCCCAACGACTGCATCAACGCCTCGTCGGAGATCCTGCCCGAGATCCGCGAGTTCGAGCGTGCCTCGACCGCCGCCCTGAACGCGTATCTCCAGCCGGTCGTCGCCGCCTACATCGGATCGCTGGAACAGCGCCTGAAGGGCGGCAGGTTCGGCGGACAGTTGCTGATCGTGCAGTCGAACGGCGGGGTGATGACGGTGGACACGGCGAAACGGCGCCCGATCCGCACCGCACTCTCGGGTCCCGCCGCCGGCGTCATTGCCGGCGCGCATATCGCGGCCGCGGCGGGCTTCGCCAACGTCATCACCGGCGACGTCGGAGGCACGAGCTTCGACGTCGCGCTCGTCGTCGGCGGGCGCAGTGCTCTCGCTGCCGAAACCAAGATCGATTTCGGCCTCGTGGTGCGCACGCCGATGATCGAGATGACGACGATCGGCGCGGGCGGCGGCTCGATCGCGTGGGTCGACCGCGGCGGGCTGCTCCAGGTGGGCCCGCAATCCGCCGGGTCCGACCCGGGCCCCGCCTGCTATGGCAGCGGCGGCGATGCCGCGACCGTCACCGACGCCAATGTCGTGCTCGGCCGCATCAACGCCGAGCGCCCGATCGGCGGCAAGCTCGCGCGCCTCGACGCCAATGCGGCACGCGCGGCGCTGGAACGGCACGTCGGCAAGGCGCTCGGACTCGGCGCGCTGGAAGCGGCCGAAGCGGTGATCCGCGTCGCCAATGCGCTGATGGCGGGCGCCATCCGGCTCGTTTCGATCGAGCGCGGCCACGACCCCAAGCGCTTCGCGCTGATGCCGTTCGGCGGCGGCGGGCCGCTGCATGCCGGCGCGCTCATTCAGGACGTCGGGCTCGCGCAGGCGATCGTGCCGCGCTTTCCGGGCGTCACCAGCGCGCTCGGCTGCATCGTCGCCGACATGCGCCACGATTTCGTGCGCACGATAAACCGCCCGCTCGAGGAGCTCGACGTGCCGGCGCTCGACCGCGCCATCGTCGGCTTTGCCGCCGAAGGCCTGGGCCTGCTCGACCGCGCAAACGTCGCCTTCGCCGGCCGCGAGACCGAGGTCGAGCTCGACATGTCCTATGTCGGCCAGACCCACACGGTTCCAGTGGCGCTCGCGGCCGCGGGCGCGCCCCAGTTCCCGCGCGGCACGTCGGGCATTACCGGCGCCGCAATCCGCTATGCCTTCGATGACGCCTATTCGCGCGCCTATGGCCGCCTCTTGCATGGCGTGCCGGTGCGCCTCCTCAATCTCCGCGTCGCCGCGACCGGCCGCCGCCCGCCCTTCGATCTTGCAACGCTGAAGCCCGATCCGGCCAACACGCTCGACGGCGCGCGGCGGGCCAGCCGCAAGCTCTGGATCGCCGGAACGTGGCGGGAGGCTGCCGTCTTTTCGCGCCTCGATCTTCCCGCCGGCGCCGTCATCGCCGGCCCCGCAGTGCTGGAGCAGCCGGATGCGACGATCTATGTCGACCCCGGCCTGACGGCGCGCGTCGATGCGCTCGGCAATGTGATCCTGGAGCGAACCTGATGGGGCAGCGCCGTCCCTCACTTGCCATTCGCCGCAAGAGCCGCGAATGGGCCCCTTCTCTCCCGCAAGCGGAAGAGAGAAGAAAGGGTTCGCGCATTCTCTTCTCTCTCCCACATAGTGGGAGAGAAGGGGCCCAGGCAATGCGCTTGCATTGCTTGGGGAGTGAGCGGCGGCGATGACGCTCGAAATCGGCCGCCTCGAACCCGAGACGACGGCGCTGCTGCTCGTCGATCTGCAGAACGATTTCCTCCACCCGCGCGGCGCCTATGGCCGGGCGCGCTGCACGGCGCCCGCGCTGGCGGCGTTGCCGTCGCGCGTGGCCGAGGTGGCGAAGGCCGTGCGGGCGTGGGGCGGATGGACCGTTGCGACTCAGTTCACGCTCGTTCCCGGGCGCGGCGGCGAGCCGTTCGTGGCACCGCACTTGAAAGCGCTGCGGCCGTTCCTGGCGAAAGGCGATTTCGTGCCGGGAAGCTGGGGTCAGGACGTGATCGACGAGCTGCAGCCGGTCGATTTCAAGGTCGAGAAGATCGCCTACTCCGCCTTCCACCAGTCGCGCCTCGAACTCGTGCTGAGGAAGGCCGGAGTCACGACGCTGGCGTTCGCCGGCATCGTGACGAACGGCGGGGTCGCCTCGACGTTGCGCCATGCGCACGTGCTCGAATTCGAGACGCTGCTCCTCTCCGACGGCTGCGCCGCGTTCAAGCCCGAGATGCACGAGGCAACCGTGGCGTCGCTTGCGGCGATATCGCCGGTCGCGACCTGCGCGGAATTCGTCGCGCGGCTGGCCCGCCGATGACGACGCTGCACGGCGCACGGCCCGACGATCTCGCGCGCGGCATCGCGTTCGCGGTGGCGTCGATGTTCCTGTTCGCCGTCATGGACGCGATCTCGCGCGTGCTGACGCGCGACATGGGCCTCTCGATCGCGCAGATTCTGTGGGCGCGCTTCGTCATCTTCTTCGTGTTCGCCCTCGCGATCGTGGGGCCGCGCCGCTTCCTGCCCTCGTTCCGCTCGGCGATGCCGCGCGTCCAGGTCCTGCGCGCGGTGGCGCTCATCTTCGAGATTGGCATCTTCATCCTCGCGTTCCGCTATCTGCCGATTGCCGACGTGCATGCGGTGGCGGCGGCGGCGCCGCTGGTCGTGCTGGCGCTTTCGGGCCTCATGCTGAACGAGCGCGTGACGCTTGCGATCTGGCTCGCGGTCGTCGTCGGCATGATCGGCGTGGTCATCGTGGTGCGGCCGGGCCTGCGGGATTTCAGCTGGTTCCATGCGATCCCCGTGATCGGCGCCCTGAGCTGGGGCTTCTACCAGGCGCTGGTGCGGCTGGTCGGGCAGCGCGATTCGGCCGACACGACGCTCGTCTACACCGTCGTGATCGGCCTCGCCCTCACCAGCTGCTTTGGACCCTTCTTCTGGACGCCGCCGAATCTCTGGGGTTGGGGATTGCTGCTGCTCTCGGGCCTGCTCGGCGCCGGCGCGCATCTCGCGCTGATCAAGGCCTACGAAGCGTGCTCGGCGCCGCGGCTGCAGCCCTACGGCTACACGCTCGTGTTGTGGGCCATCCTGGTCGGGCTGGTGGGCTTGGGCGAATTCCCCGACGCCTGGACCATCCTCGGCGCCGCGATCGTCGTCGGCGCCGGCGTCTTCGCGCTGCTGCGGGAGCGGCACCTGGCCGCCCGCGCCCTCCCCGCCACTCCGCCCGAGCCGGTTTGACCCTGCAACCATCGCGGCTAGACTGCGGCATGATCTCGGTCGAGCATGTCTCCTTGTCGTTCGGCGGCATCCGCGCCGTCCAGGATTGTTCGCTCGCCGTCGCCAAGGGCTCGATCACCGGCCTCATCGGCCCCAACGGCGCCGGCAAGACCACTCTCTTCAACGTCATCGCCGGGCTCTTCCGGCCGAGCGCGGGCCGTGTGCTGCTCGACGGCCGCGACGTGAGCGGCAAGAAGCCGCACGAACTGTTCCATCTCGGCCTTTCGCGGACCTTCCAGATCGCGCAGGAATTCTCGCATATGCCGGTGATCGAGAACCTGATGCTCGTGCCCTCCGGGCAGTCGGGCGAGAAGCTGATGCGCGCCTGCTTCGCCTGGGGCCGCGTGCGCGAGGAGGAAGCGGCGCTGAGGAAGCGCGCCGAGGACGTGATCGACTTTCTCCGCATGGGCGCGGTCAAGTACGAGCGCGCGGGCAACCTCTCCGGCGGCCAGAAGAAGCTCTTGGAGCTCGGGCGCGTGATGATGGCCGAGCCCAAGGTCGTGCTGCTCGACGAGGTCGGCGCCGGCGTAAACCGCGCGCTGCTGGCCGAGCTCGCCGCCGACATCGAGCGGCTCAACCGCGATCGGCACTACACCTTCTTCGTCATCGAGCACGACATGGATTTGATCGCGCGCCTCTGCGACCCGGTGATCGTGATGGCGGCGGGCCGCGTATTGACGCAAGGCAAGATGGCGGAGATCCGCAAAGACATGCGTGTCGTCGAGGCATACTTCGGCGGCGCCGCGCGCGGCGAGGCCGCCTAGATGCTCGCGGCCGAGCGCCTGGTCGGGGGCTATGGCGGCGCGGACATCCTGAAAGGGGTCTCGGTGCGGCTCGACCCGGGCGAGATCGTCGTCATCGTCGGCCCCAATGGCGCGGGGAAATCCACGGTGATGAAGGCGGTGTTCGGCCTCGTGAGCCTGCGCGAGGGCCGCGTCACACTATCCGGCGAGGAGATCTCGGGCCTGCCCACCGAGCAGCGCGTGCGGCTGGGCCTCGCCTATGTGCCGCAGGAGCGCAACGTGTTCGTCTCGCTCTCGGTGCAGGAGAATCTGGAGATGGGCGGGTTCGTGCGCAGCACGGTGCCGCGCGCCGCCTACGACCGCGTCTACGCGCTGTTTCCGCCGCTGGCCGAGAAACGGCGGCAGGCCGCGGGCGAGCTTTCGGGCGGCCAGCGCCAGATGCTCGCGGTCGGGCGCGCGCTCATGGTCGAGCCCAAGATTCTGCTGCTCGACGAGCCCACCTGCGGCCTCGCGCCGCGCGCGATGGACGAGATCTTCGCCTGCATCCGCGCCATCAACCGCGAAGGGGTCGGCATCCTCATGGTGGAGCAGAATGCGAAACAGGCGCTCGGCCTCGCGCACCGCGGCTACGTGCTGGCCACCGGCGAGAACCGTTACACCGACACCGGCGCCGCACTGCTCGCCAACCGGGAGGTGGCCGAATCGTTCCTCGGCGGCGGCGTGCCATGATCGAATTCATCAACAACTACGTTATTCCCGGCCTCGTTCTCGGCAGCATCTATGCGCTGGGCGCGATCGGCGTCTCGATGATCTTTTCGATCCTGCGCTTCGCGCATTTCGCGCACGGCGATCTCATGACTTTCGGCGCCTATGTCGCCTTCGCCGTCGTGGTGGCGTTCGGCTGGCCGCCGGTGGCGGCGATGCCGTTCGCGATCCTGGGCGCCAGCGGCGCGGCACTCGTCATCGACCGCTTCGCCTATCGCCCGTTCCGCCGATCGCGGCCGATCGTCGTCGTCATCGCCTCGTTCGGCGTGGCGCTGATGCTGCGCGCGGCCATCATGCTGATCTGGGGCGTGCAGCCCGAGCCCTATGTCGAGGGCATCCAGACGCCGCTCGAAAGCCTCGGGCCGTTCCGCGTGCTGGAGAAGCACATCGTCATCATCGGCACCGCGATCGTGCTGGTGACGGCGCTGCATCTGCTGCTGACGCGGACCAAGATGGGCAAGGCGATGCGCGCGATGAGCGACGACGCGGATTTGGCGCGCATCACCGGCATCGGCACCGAGCGCGTCATCGCCTGGACCTGGATCGTGGGCGCGGTTCTGGCCGCCGCCGCCGGCGTCTTGACCGGCATCGACACGCTGCTGAAGCCCTATATGGGCTGGGACCTGTTGCTGCCGCTGTTCGCCGCGGCGATCTTGGGCGGGCTCGGCCGAACTTATGGCGCCATCCTGGGCGGGCTCGTCATCGGCATGGTCGAGGAGCTTTCCACATATCCGCTGTTCAGCGACCAGCCGCTCGTGTCGCCCGGCTACAAGACGGGCATCGCGTTCGCGATCATGGTCATCATGCTGATCTGGCGCCCGCAAGGGCTGCTGCGCGGCCGCGTGTTCTGAATGAAGATTGCAGGAGCCGGCGGGCCGGGAGAAGAAGATGAACCCACAGCGGACGCGGAGAACACGGAGGACCGAAGGATACGCGCCGACGGCGCGCGAAGGATTGCTCCTCCTTGTTCTCCGCGTCCTCTGCGGTTCGATCCTTGCCCTCCCGTCGGCTCCCCGACACCCGTTCACGGCCGCAGCTGACGCGACGATTTGAGAGGCTAGCATGGAACTCGGCGGCGTTCTCCTCTACTTCGTGGCACTCGTCACCATGGGCGGCATCTATGCCGTCATCGCGCTCGGCCTCAACCTCAACTGGGGCATGACCGGGCTCTTCAATGTCGGCATCGCCGGCTTCTTCGCGGTGGGCGCCTATACCTCGGCCCTGCTCACGACGCCGCCGCTCGACCTGCCCGGGCGCGCCGACGTAGGTGGCATCGGCCTGCCGATGCCGGTCGGCTGGCTGGCGTCGGCGCTCATCGCCGCCGCCGTCGCGTGGGCGGTGGGGCGCATCTGCCTCCGCCTCCGCAGCGACTATCTCGCCATCGCCACCATCGGCATCGCCGAGATCTTGCGCCTCGTGGCACTCAACGAGCAGGCGCTCACCGGCGGCGCCTTCGGCATCAAGTCCATCCCGCGCCCGTTCGAGGGCATGGACCGGCCCTATGGCGAGATCGCCTTGATGCTGCTCGTCGGCGTCTTCGTCTTCGCGATCTATCTCTTCATGGAGCGCGCACGCAATTCGCCCTGGGGGCGCGTGATGCGCGCGATCCGCGACAACGAAACGGCCGCGGCGGCGATGGGCAAGGACGTGGAGGCCTTCCGCCTCCAGGCCTTCGTCATCGGCTCGGCCTTCATGGGGCTCGGCGGCGCGCTCACGGCGCACTATTTGAAGGTCTTCACGCCCGAGGCGAGCGATCCGCTCTACGCCACCTTCCTCGTCTGGGTCATGCTCATCGTCGGCGGCAGCGGCAACAACCGCGGCGCCATCCTGGGCGCGATCCTGGTCTGGCTGCTGTGGACCGCGAGCGAGCTCGTCACCGGAGCGATGCCGCACGAATGGGGCGTCAAGGTCGCCTACGTCAAGATGTTCCTGGTGGGGCTGCTGCTCGTCGTCGTTTTGCAGCGCTTCCCCGCCGGCATCCTGCCCGAACGGCCGCCGAAGCTCGCAGGCGGGCCATAGCAAAACCCCCGCGCCGTGGCCGGCGCGGGGGCTTCGTGGGGCCCGGGGGCCGGAACGCGCCTAGTTGCGCAGCGTGGTCGTCTTCACCTCCGCGCCGTTCTTGATCTCGTAGACGTCGACGACGCCCGAGACATCGCCTTCCTTGGTGAAGACGTGGTTGCCGGCGGCGCCGTGGTAGGTGACCTTCTGCTTCTTGGCGATCGCCTCTTTGGCCTTCTTCCACTCGCCGGGCAGGATGGCGACTCCGCCGATCGAGCCGACGCGGCGGAGCGCGTCGCGCACCTTCGTGCGGTCGGTGGTGCCGGCCGTCTCGATCGCGAGCGCCAGCATGAACGCCGCGTCGTAGCTGTGCGCGACGTAGGGCTTGCCGACGAACTCCTTGTTCACCTTCGTGATCTCGGCGTTGAACATGTCGAGGCTCTTGCTCGCAGGATCGCCGCCGACGAGCATGATCTTGCCCTCGAGGTTCTTGATGCCGATCTGCTGGTAGACCTTGACGTCGCGCGTGCCCTCGGACCCGATGAACTTCTTGAAGAATCCGCCTTCCAGCGCCTGCTTCAGGATGACAGGGCCCGATGAGTTCGCGTAGCCGATCACGAACAGCCACTCCGGCTTGTCCTTGGCGAGCGTTGCGAGCTCGGAGCGGAACGACGCGGCCTTCTCGTTATGCTCGAGATCGGACGTGATCTTGCCGCCGAGCTTCACGAACTCGTCGCGGAACGAGCCGGCGAGGCCCTTGCCGTAGTCGTTGTTCATGTAGGTGAGGGCCAGCACCTTGATGTTGCGCTTGATGAGATAGCGCGCGGCCGTCTGGCCGATGAACGCGTCGCTCGGGCAGGTGCGGAACATGAAGTCCTTGTCGTCGAGAGTCGTGATGGCCGGCGAGGTCGCGGCCGGCGAGATCATGACGGTGCCCGTCGGAATGCCGGCGCCTTGGGCGGCGGCGATGGTGGCGCCGCTGCAGAGCTCGCCGACGATGCCGACGACCTTGTCGACGTCGACCAGCTTCTTGGCGGCGGCGGCGGCGGCCTGCGGATTGCACTGGCCGTCGGCGATGATCATGTCGAGCTTGCCGCCGTTGCCGATGCCGCCCTGCTCGTTGACGTGCTTGACCGCGAGCTTGGCGCTTTCGACGATGGGCGGAACGAGCGACGCGATCGGGCCGGTGATGCCGAACAGGCCGCCGATCTTGACGTCCTGCGCCTGGGCCGGCGCGGCGGCCACCGCCGCCGCCAGGGCCAGGGTTGAAACGAGACGCTTCAGCATGGGTTAAACTCCCTCCGTTTGCTTCGTTGTCCTTTGGAGCCATTGCGCGCGGAGACGCAGGCGCGGCCCCGGCTGATGCACATTCTTCCCCAAGGCGCGGCGCTCCGCCAGAGGCAATGCGCCCTGGGGCCGGCGCACCGTTCAATCGACAAGCACGGGCCGCCCGCCTAGACTGGCCCTTCCCGCCGTCCGAGGCCCTCCGCGCCCTCCGAATGAACCTCAAATTCCTCAATGTCTGCGCCGCGTTAGGCATCCTGGCCCTGACGGTCTACGTGCTCGTCATCGGCCAGTCGTTCCTGCAACCGCTCGTGGTTGCGGTCATGCTGTGGTACCTCATGATCACGCTGCAGCAGACCATCATGGCGACGCGCCGGCTTGGGATCAGCATCCCCTACGGGCCCGCGATGCTGCTCGCGATCGCCGGCGTCGTCGGCGGCATCTGGCTGCTCGTGGAGCTCATCAATTCGAGCATCAACGAGCTGATCGCCTCGGCGCCGCAATACCAGGATCGCTTCCAACAGCTCGTGCGCCAGGGCGCCCAGCTCATGGGCCTGCCGCAGGAGAACCCGCTCGAGGGCCTCGTCGGCCGCATCAGCATCCCGACGATGGTCTCGCGCATCGCGTTCGCGCTCACGGGCCTCGCCGGCGATTTGGGCCTCATCCTCATCTACACCGGCTTCCTGCTACTCGAGCACCGCACGTTCAGCAGGAAGCTCGAGGCGATGTCGCGCAGCGAGACGCAGCACACCCAGGTGCGCACCGCGTTCGAGGAGATCAGCCACGACATCAAAACCTATGTCCGCATCAAGACCGCGCTCGGACTGGTCACGGCGCTCCTCGTCTACGGCATCATGAAGGGGGTGGGGCTCCAGCTTTCGGAGTTCTGGGCGGTCGTCACCTTCATCAGCTATTTCATCCCCACCGTTGGCGCCATCATCAGCGTGCTCGGGCCGATGCTGCTGCTCATCATCCAGTTCACCGACCTGGCGCTGATCGTCTCGGTCTCGGTCGCGATCGTCGTGATCCAGGTGGTGATGAACAACGCGGTCGAGCCTAAGCTGGTCGGCCGCTCGCTCAACCTCTCGTCGCTGGTCATCATCGTGTCGCTTGTCTTTTGGGGCCTCGTCTGGGGCGTGCTCGGCATGTTCCTGTGCGTTCCGTTCATGGTGATCATCAACATCGTGCTGGCGAAGTTCGAGGGCACGCGGCCGATCGCGATCATGCTCTCGGCCGACGGCAACGTCGGCCCGCGCCACGCCGCGCGCCCGCCGCTGCCGGCGCCCTCCGCTTCGCCGGCCGAGGATTGACGGCCAAACGCCGCAAACTTGCCAAGCCGCGCGGCGCACCGCTAAGGTCCGACGGCAAACGTGTCGCGAGAGCGAGGGAGCCCTTGGCGCGGCAGATTCTGGCCTTCGAGCGGGTCTCGACCCGGCTCGGCGGCGACGTCATTCTCGACGAGCTGAGCTTCGCGGCCGACGAGGGCGAGTTCCTCTGCATCCTCGGCCCGAGCGGCTGCGGCAAATCCACCGCGTTGCGCCTCTTGGGCGATCTCCTTCCGGTCGAGCGCGGCCGCGTCGCCGTCGACGGCAAGGCGCCGGCCGAAGCGTGGCGCTCGCTCGCCTACGTCTTCCAGTCGCCGCGGCTCGTTCCCTGGCGCACGGCGCTCGGCAACGTCGTGCTCGGGATGGAGCTGCGGTACGACAACCTGGCGAAATCCGCCATGCAGACACGCGCAGCCGAATTGCTGGCGCTGGTGGGCCTCGGGCGCGACCGGCACAAGTACCCATCCATGCTTTCGGGCGGCGAGCGCCAGCGCGTGGCCATCGCCCGCGCCCTCGCGGTCGATCCGCGCATCATCCTGATGGACGAGCCGTTCTCGGCGCTCGACCGCAACACGCGTCGGCGCCTGCGCGCCGAGCTGGTCTCGATCTGGCAGCAAACCGGCAAGACGGTGGTGTTCGTGACGCACGACATCGAGGAGGCGCTCGTGCTCGCCGACCGCATCCTGCTGCTCTCGAACAAGCCCACGCACGCGCTGGAAACGCTGACGGTGACGGCGCCACGCCCGCGCGATCTCGACGCCAGCGATGAGCTGCGGCGCCAGCGCGCCCGCCTGCACGAGCTGTTCACGCAGCTCGAGGGCGAGCCCGCCGCCGCGTAAGGAGACCGCCATGTACAAGCTCTATTGGGCGCCGGGAACCGCCGCGATGGCGCCGCAGACGATCCTCGAGGAAGCGGGCGCCGCCTACGAGCCGATCCGCCTCGACGTCGATGCGCGCGAGCACCAGCAGCCCGCATACAAGAAATTCAACCCGACCGGCTACATCCCGGCGCTCGTCGACGGCGACGTCGTCGTCTTCGAGACGGCCGCGATCTGCCAATATCTCTGCGACAAGCATCCCGACGCGAAGCTCGTGCCGGCGCCGGGGACGGCCGCGCGCGGCCGCTTCTATCAGTGGCTGACCTACATGACCAACACGGTGCAGGTCGGCTTCATCGACTGGTTCCACCCCGACCGGACTTTTGCCGATGCCTCGGTACACGCCGCTTTCAAGGCGGCCTCCGAGGTGAAGCTCGCGCGCGGCTGCGAGGTCCTCGACGACGGCATCGGCGCCGCCCGCTGGATGACCGGCGACCAGTACACGGTGTGCGACATCTACCTCGCCATGATGACGCGCTGGAGCCGCTTCCTTGCCAAGCCGATGTGGCACTGGCCGAACATAAAGCGAGTCGTGGGCGCCACCTATGTCCGGCCCGCGTTTCAGCGCATGATGCAGAAGCAGGGCATCGCCTGGCCCGAACGCTGGCCCGCCGCCGCATGAAGCGCGCCACGTCCGGCTTTCGTCTCTGGGAGGAGCCGCGATGAAAAAGCTTTCGCTGTGTCTCGCCGGCACGCTGTTGGTCGTTGCGCCGGCTGCCGCCAAGGAGAAGCTCAGCTACGCCCATCTCCAGGATCCCGTGCTCGAAGCGGTGATGTGGCCGCTGCGCAACGGCAAGGTCGCTTCCGACAAGCTCGAGATCGACGGCAAGGGCTATCAGATCCCCGTGCTGCTGCAGGGAACCGCGACCAAGCAGTGGGACGTGGTGATGACGGCGGTGATGTCGGTGCCGCGCGCCAAGGAGCAGGGCCTCGAATTGCGCGTGCTCTCGACCGCGCTGCGCTATCACAAATCGGGCGATGGGGCGCATGTCTGGGTGAGGAAAGGCAGCCCCTACAAGACGGTCGCCGACTTGAAGGGCAAGACGATCGCGACCTATGGCCTCCAGTCGACCGGCATCACGCTCGTGCGCCTGGCGCTCTGGAAGAAATACGGCGTCAACGTCCAGTTCGAGAACGGCGACTTCAAATGGCAGCAGCTGCCGGCGCCCGCGCTGCCGGGTGCCCTCGCCACCGACAAGGTCGACGCCGCCACGCTGATCCATAGCCAGGCCTATCAGGCGTCGAAGTCGGGCGATTTCATACCCGTCGCGCGCACCGCCGAGGACATGTTCGAGCTGTTCAAGCTGCGCATGGTCTCGGCCGTCAATGTCGGCTACGTCGAGAAGATCGCGGCCAAGCCCGAGCTCTATCGCGAGTTCAATCGCATGCTCAAGGCGTCGGTGGACTACACGCTCAAGAACCTCGCCGAGGTCTCCGACGCGGTCGCGAAGGAAACGAAGAACGACCCCGCCTACTTCAAGGCGTGGTTCGCGCAGTATTCGGACTTCCCCGCCGCCGTCTCCGAGAACGACATCGAGGCGATGAACAAGGTCTGGGCGCTCTCGAAGGAGCTCGGCATCCTGAAGGAGTATCCCGACGCCAAGACGATGATCTGGGAAGGCGCGATCCGCGAGTAGTTCCGCATAGTAAGCTTCAAAACACCTGTCGTCCCCGCGCAAGCGGGGACCCACCCGGCGTCGAAGCCGTGCGATATTTGACGGCCACGTTCGGCGTCGGAATGGGTCCCCGCTTTCGCGGGTACGACAGGCTTCCCTTGGCGACATGACCGGCGGGAGGGCCGCGCGCCTCGGGGGAATGCCGCGAGAGCGCGTCGCCGCCCACGCCTTCACGCTGCTGGCACTCGCCGCCTGGGCCTATGCGGCGACGCAGGTGCCGCCGATCGCGCTGGCGGGGCCGTGGACGACGGCGAAGGCGCTTTGGGCGTTCGTCACCGATGCCAATCAGCTCGCCCACATGGGCTATTCGCTGATGCATGTCGGCGTCGCGATCGCGATCTCGTTCCTCGTCGGCAGCGCGCTCGCCTTTCTCGCCCACTACGTGCCGGTGACGGCGCTGATGATCCACGGGCGCATCAGCCCGTTCCTGAACGCGTTCTCGGGCATCGGCTGGGCGCTGCTCGCCCTGATGTGGTTCGGCGCCACGCATACGACCGTGATCTTCGCCATCTCGATGGTGCTGATTCCGTTCGCGCTCGTGAACATGAAGGAGGGTCTCGCCACGCTCGACCGCGAGCTGATCGAGATGGGCCGGAGCTTCGGGCGCATGGGCGCGAAGCGCTTCCTCCGCATCACCGTCCCATCGCTGTATCCGTTCATGTTCGCGACCCTGCGCATCAGCTTTGGCGTCGCCTGGAAAGTCGCGCTCACGGCCGAGCTCATCGGCGGCGGCTCGGGCTTCGGCTATCTCTTCGATCTCGCGCGCCAGGATTACCGCACGCCGATTCTCTTCGTCGTCATCCTGCTGATCATCGTGTTCGTCTATTGCGCGGACCGTTTTGGGTTCGAGCCGGTGCAGCGCCGCCTGCAGCACCACTATGCCAACCGCTGACCTTCCCAAGCCGGTCGCGGCCGCCCACCCGCGCCAGCGGCTTCTGGCACGGCTTTTGGCCGACGGCCTCGTCGTCGCCGTCGTGCTCGGCTGGTGGGCGATGGCCAAGGCCCTGCCCGCCAATATCCTGCCGACCCCGGCCGCCGTCGCGGAGGAAATTTGGCTGCTCTTCACCGATCGCGTCTATCTCGGCCACACGGCCGTCAGCGTCCTGCGCGTCGTCCTCTCGGTGATCCTAGCGCTTCTGATCGGCGGGCTGCTCGCGATCTGGCCGGCGAACCAGCGCTGGGCGCGCGGCATCGTGCACGAGCGCATCAAGCCCTTCCTCAACTCGTTCCCGTCGATCGGCTGGGCGATCCTGGCCGTGATCTGGTTCAAGGTCTCCGACTTCACGGCGATCTTCGTGCAAGTCGCGATCCTCGTCCCTTTCTGTCTCATCAACATCAGCGAGGGGCTGAAGGAGCTCGACCGCGAGGCGCTCGAAATGGGGCGGAGCTTCACGCGCTCGCGCGTGAAAATCTTCGTCCGCATCACGCTGCCGCTGCTGCTGCCCTACATCGTGGGTGCGCTCCGGATCGCCTACGGCGTCGCGTGGAAGATCGCGCTGGTGAGCGAGCTGTTCGGCACCGGCACCGGCATCGGCTATCTCATGGGCGAAGCCCAGCAGAGCGCGAAACCGGCGTTGCTTTACGCCTGCTGCTTCGCCATCGTGCTGATCTTCTTCGCCGGCGAGAAGCTGGTCCTCGATCCGCTCTCGCGCCGCGTCCGCCGATAAAGATAGGGGAGCAACCATGGCCGCTGTCCGCACCCGCCACATCTCGGGCACGCCCGGCCTCGCCGTCGACGAAGCCGGCGCCGGCGAGCTCATCCTCTTCATGCACGGCATCGGCGGCAACCGAACCAACTGGACCGAGCAAGTGCGGCGCTTCGGTGACCACTTCCTCGCCGTCGCCTGGGACGCGCGCGGCTACAACGGCAGCGAGGACTACGACGGCGAACTCGATTTCAGCGATTTTGCGCGCGACATCCTGCGCGTGCTGAAATTCTACGGCCGCTGGAAGCTGCACCTCGTCGGCCTTTCGATGGGCGGGCGCATCGCGCAGGATTTCCACGCGCTCTATCCGCAGCACGTGGCGACGCTGACGATCGCGGCAAGCTTTTCGGCCTTCGAGAAGTTCAGCGAGGCCGATCGCCAGAAATTCCTGGCGCTGCGCTTGAAGCCGCTGGTCGATGAAGGCAAGGAGCCGCGCGACATCGCGCCCTCGATCGCGCGCACGCTGGCTAGCCCCAACGCGACCGAGGCGCAATATCAGCGCCTCGTCGCCAGCATGGCGGCGCTGCACAAGGACAGCTACATCAAGGCGCTCAAGGCGACGACGCACTACGACCGCACCGCCGCGCTCGAGAAGATCGCGGTGCCGACGCTGCTGGTCTTCGGCGAGGCCGACACGCTCACGACCGCTGCCATGGGCCGGGAGATACAGGCGCGCATCAAGGGTGCCAAGCTCGTCGTCGTGCCCAAGGCCGGTCACCTGGTGAACCTCGAGCAACCCGAGGCGTTCGAGGCGGCGCTGGAGCCGTTCCTGTTGGAGCATCGCGGCCGCGCGGATGTGCCCACGGCGAAGCCCGCACGCGCCGCGGCCGCGAGAATCCGGCCGGCGGCGCGCAGTTCCAGCGCGAAGCCGGCGGCGAAAGCCAAACGCCGCAACTGACGCGAGGGAGGACGCATTGAGGCTCAAAGACAAAGTCGCCGTCGTCACCGGCGGCGCGCAGGGCTTCGGCGAGGGCATCGCCAAGCGCTTCGCGGCCGAGGGCGCCATGGTCGTGGTCGCCGATTTGAACGAGGCCGGCGCCAAGAAAGTAGTCGCGGGCCTCGGCAACAGCGGTGCTTCCTGCCGCGCGGACGTGACCAAAGCCGCGGACGTCAAGGCGATGATCGGCCTGGCGCAAAGTGCCTTCGGCCGGCTCGATATCGTCGTCAACAACGCCGGCACGACCCACGTCAACAAGCCGATGCTCGAGGTGAGCGAGACGGAGTTCGACCGCATCTTCGCGGTCAACGTGAAGGGCATCTACCTCGCGGCGCTCCAGGCGGTGCCGATCTTCCGGAAGCAAGGCGGGGGCGTGTTCCTCAACATCGCCTCCACCGCGGGCCTCCGCCCGCGCCCGGGCCTCACGGTCTACAATTCCTCGAAGGGCGCCGTGAACCTGATGACCAAGTCGATGGCGGTGGAGTTCGCGCCCGACAAGATCCGCGTCAACGCGCTCTGCCCGGTGGCGGGCGACACGCCGCTGCTCGCCTCGTTCCTCGGCTCCAACACGCGCGAAGCCTTCATCAAGACCGTGCCGCTCGGCCGCCTTTCGACGCCCGAAGACATCGCGACCGGCGCCGTCTTCCTCTGCTCCGACGAGGCGAATTTCTTTACCGGCGTCTGCCTAGAAGTCGACGGCGGCAGATGCGTTTGATGCGAAGGGAAAAGGTGCAGGGAGACGGGGACAGAAGGAAGGATTTGAACCACAGAGGACACGGAGGGCACGGAGATCGTCTTTCGCGCGCCTCTGGCGCGCATTCCTTTTCTTCTCCCTACCCCCCTGTGCCCTCTGTGGTAGACCTTCCTTAGCTTCTCCCCGCCTCCCCGTCTCCCTGCCACTCCCTTCTCTCGCAACCGGAACGATGAAGCATAGTTCGGATCGGATTCTCACCACCCATGTCGGAAGCCTGCCGCGGCCGGACGATCTCATCGATCTCTTGATGGCGCAGGACGCGGGCGAGCCGCATGACTCGGCGCGCCTTGCAACGAGGGTACGGCAGTCGGTCGCCGACATCGTCGCCAAACAGGTCGAGACCGGCATCGACGCGGTCAGCGACGGCGAGATGGGCAAGGTCTCGTATGTCAATTATCTCAAGCACCGCCTCTCCGGCTTCGGCGAGCCGGCGCCGCTTGAATGGACGCCGGCCGACCTGCTCGACCATCCCGGATTCCTCGCCAGCCGCCGGCCGGGCGGCAATCCGGTTCGTCGCGATCCGCCCGCCTGCCGCGGGCCGATCAAGGTCAAGGATCGCGCGCCGCTCGACGCCGATCTTGGAAACTTCCGCGCCGCGGTCGATAGCGCGAAGCCCGCCGATGCGTTCGTGCCGGCGGCCTCGCCCGGCGTCGTCGTGCTGTTCATGCCGAACAAGTTCTATCCGAGCGAAGACGCCTATGTCGGCGCGCTCGCCGAAGCGCTGCAAGAGGAATATGAGGCGATCCATCGCGCGGGCTTCGTGCTGCAGATCGACTGCCCCGATCTCGCGATGAGCCGGCACCTCGCCTATGCAGGGCTCTCGCTGGCCGATTTTCGCCGCATCGTCGCGCGCAATGTCGAGGCGATCAATCACGCAACGCGCAACGTTCCGGCCGACGCGATGCGCATGCATCTCTGCTGGGGCAACTACGCGGGGCCGCATACCCACGACGTGCCGCTGAAAGAGGTGGCCGATCTCGTCTTCAGCGCGCGGCCGCGGGCGGTGCTGTTCGAGGCCGCCAATCCGCGCCACGCGCACGAGTGGGAGGATTTGCAATCGGTGCGCATCGCCGACGACAAGATCCTGGTGCCCGGCGTCATCGACACCAACACCAACCACGTCGAGCATCCCCAGCTCGTCGCGCAGCGCATCTGCTTCTATGCGGACATCGTCGGCCGCGAGCGCGTGATGGCCGGCACCGATTGCGGCTTCGGCACGTTCGCCAAGCTGCCGCCGGTCTATCCCTCGATCGCGTGGGAGAAGCTGCGCTCGCTGGTCGAGGGCGCGCGGCGCGCGAGCGAGCGGCTATGGGGCCGCTGAGGCCCGCCCGCGTCGGCGCGCGACGCGCCGCTTCGCCGGTGCTTCCGCGCCCGGCCGGATGCCTTTGGCGAAGCGCGCCCCCCACGCGCCGAGCGCGAGCGTCACGTCGCCAAATCCGCGCCCGACTTCGGTGAGCTCGTAGTCGACGCGCACCGGCGGCCCGGGCGCGACGCGGCGCAGCACGAGCCCTTTCGCCTCCAGTTCCTTGAGCCGCTCCGAGAGCATGCGGTCGCTCATCGCGCTCAGGCGGGCGCGCAGCACGCTGAAGCGGAGCGACCCCGTCTCCTGGAGCGTGGCCATGATCAGTCCGTTCCAGGGCTTGGCGAGAATGTCCATCGCCGCCTGAAAGCGCGGGCAAAGATGCTGGTAGAGAACGTGCTTCAAGGGCGCTTCACGTCGGAGTGAACGGCCGGTCGAATATGCTGGAGGAGTTACGCGAAAGAAAGCAGGCAGCTTCACTTATCCACACTACTCTTTAAAATTACGTTGCTTGAAAAAAGGAAGCAAAGCAGAATGACCCGAGCCTTTCCCACATCGCAACCCAACTCATGGAGCCCTGCATGAAACTCTACTTCTCCCCCGGCGCCTGCTCGCTGTCGCCCCACATCGCGCTGCGCGAGGCGGGCATGGCCTTCGACCTCGAGAAGGTCGACCTCAAGGCCAAGACGTTGGCGAACGGCGCCGACTACAAAGCCGTCAACCCCAAGGGATACGTGCCTGCGCTGACTCTCGACGACGGCCGGACGCTGACCGAGGTCGCCGCGGTCGTCCAGTACGTCGCCGACAAGAAGCCGGAGGCCAAGCTAGCGCCCCCGAGCGGCACGGCCGAGCGTCAGAAGCTCCAGGAATGGCTCAACTTCCTCGCGACCGAAGTGCACAAGGGCACCTCGCCGCTGTTTAACCCGGCGACGCCGGATGCGTGGAAGCAGATCGTGCTCGGCAAGCTGGGCGAGCGCTACGACTATCTCGCGAAGCATCTCGAGAAGCAGCCTTACCTGATGGGCCAGAACTTCTCGGTCGCCGACGGCTATCTGTTCACGCTGCTCAACTGGACCAACTTTCTCAAGATCGATCTCGGCAAGTGGCCGGTGCTGAAGGCGTACTACGACCGCGTCGCCGCGCGCCCCAAGGTGCAGGAGGCGATGAAGGCCGAGGGGCTCGTCAAGTAGCCGAGGCACACCCTACGGGGCGAGACGCCGCAGCAACGCGCCGACCGGCTCGGCCGGCGGCCCTTTCTGCGCGATCTCGCCGTGCGGCGTGTCGACCTCGATCAGGCGTACGCCGGCGAGCGGGCCGCCATCATCGCGCGTGGCGTAGCCGATGTTGCGCTCGATGAGGCGCGTTTTCAGCACGCTGGTCTCCTCCACGCTCGAGCGGGTGTGGAGCGCGTAGAGGAAGGCGCGGTGATGGTTGCGCGCGAGCCATGCGGCGTAGAGGCCGGCATCGCCGAAGAACGCGTCGAGCATCACGAGGCCCTCGATGCGGTCGTCGATCTCGCCGCGGCCGACGATCTGCGCCGCCGTGCGATAGCCGCCGCTATAAGCGGCGATCGCGATCGGCGCGCGGCGCCAGGCCGCATCCTCGCCGCCCAGCATGGTGCGCAGCACGCCCTGCGCCTCGTCGAAGAACGAAGCGGCGCGGCCCGGCTCGACGAACTTGCCGGGGACCGATTCCTGCGCGTCGCGCGCGAGCTGCGGCGCCACCAAGACGGCATTGACGCCGGCGCGGTCGAGCTGGCCGGGAATGTCGAGATGGCGCGCCACCGTGGCTTCGATCTCCGAGCCGTGGCCGTGCAGGAAAAGCACGAGGCGGAACGGTTTCGCAGGGTCGAAGCCGCGCGCCGCGTGGAACAACACGCGCGCGTCGCTGTAGACCGCCGCCTCGGTGTAGCGCCGCTTCTCGTCGAGCTGACGGAAGCGCTGGCTGCTGGCCGCGTCCACGCCATGCCAGAAGGGCTGGCCGCGGTGATCGAGGGCGTTCGGGCCGACCGGGAACGGTGCGTTGCCGAGTTCGGCGATGAACGTGAAGCCGCCCGTCGGCGACTTGGCGGAGAGCACCTTCACGTCGCGGCCGAGCTCAGCCATGGCTGGGGTGCCGACGACGGCCATCAGCGCCAAGAGAATGCTTCCCGGCCAGCAGCGCCCCGGCGCCGAGAGATGCTTCGCTGCGCTCAGCATGACGATGGTTGGACGGGCTACAATTCGTCATCCTGGGCGCAGCGAAGGATCTCTTTGCGCCGAGCCAAGCCCCCGGCTCAAGCCGGCCGCGCGCCCGGGATCGGCTTCAGCAGGTAGAAGAACGCCGGCATCGCGATCAGGTAGATCACGGCGGCGGCCATGATCAACACCGAATGGCCGAACAGCACGCTCACGATCGGCACGGCCACGGCGCCCACGACCGAGAAGCAGCCGTTGATGCCCCAGGCCCAGATGAAGAACCGCTCCTTGCCGAGCTTCGACAGCATCGCCATGCCGGTGGCGAAGGGGAAGCCCATCAGGAACGCCGGCACCGCGACGAGCGCCAGGCACGCGACGATGCGCAGGATGTAGGGCCAGGAGCCGATCGCCTGCAGGATCGGATCGAAGAACAGAGCTCCCGCCGCAAGCAGCGCCGCGATCGCGATGAAGATCTTCGGCATCAGCGTGCGGCAGCGGTCGAGGTAGCGGCTCGTGAACAGCGAGCCCAGCCCGGTGAAGAACAGCATGCCGGTGATCAGCACCGAGGCCGAGATCGCGGGGTTGCCGAGCGCCACCGTGAACTTCGAGATGAGCCCGACCTCGACGATGATGTAGCCGGTGCCGAGGCAGAAATAATAAGTGAAGATCCCGAGCTTGCCCGGGACACGCGAGAAGATCGTCTTCCAGCCCCAGATCACCGGGAACAGCATCAGCGAAAGGCCGAACAGGAACGCCAGGATCAGCGTCGCCCAGAGCAAGAGATAGCCCCACTCGTCCGAGACCGCGTCGAGCTGGTCGAGGAATTTCGGGATGTCGAGCGCCTTGATGTAGCCGGCGAAGTAGGGCCGCTCGTTGGTGAGCGGGCGCGTGTCGAACACGTACTTCTCGCGCACGAACTCGAACTCGCCCTTCATGAAGCGGGCGATCATGAGCTTGTACATGTTGGCCCAGGAGAGCTTCGGGCGCTTCTTGCCGTTCTTCTCGCCCTCTTGGTCCTCGCCGTCGCCTTTCGACTCGTCGCCCTGCTGCGGCGGCGCCCCGCCGGGCTTGGCGTCGGGCGGGGAGTTGCCGGGCTTGGCGTCACCGGGTTTCGCCGGCTTCTCGTCCTTCCTCGGCCGCGCCTCGGGCGGATCGAAATGGGTGGCGCGGTAGCCGGCGTAGATCGCGTCCTCCTCGGACATGTCGACCGCCAGGCCGGGCTTGTGCAGCACCTCGAACGACATGTCCTCGGCGTGCTTGGCGAGCTTTTCCACCTCCGCCGGCGTGAAGCCGTCCCTCTTGTAGAGGGCGGTCGCGGTCGAGAGGTAGGTATGGAGGATGAAGAATTTGTTCGCGACGTCCTTGCCCGGCTCGCGGTCGCGCGCGGCGGCGATCACGGTCGCGAGGAACTTCGGCACCGCCTTCGGCAGGTCCTCCTTGTTCCAGAGCGTGATCGAGAGGATGCCCGAGGGCGCCAGCGCGTTCATGTAGTCGACGAGCGTCTCGCGCGTGTAGTTGTACTTCTCGACGATGGCGAAACCGCCCGGCGAGGAAAGGCCGGTCGAATCCGCGAGCGAGAGGTCGATGACGTCGTACTTGTCGCGCTGGTTGCGGATGTAGAGCCGCCCGTCATACTCGATCACGGTGATGCGTGGGTCTTTCAGCGGATCGCCGGTGACGGCGGTGACCGCCGCGGTGTCGCGCAGCGTCCTCAGGATCGCGGGGTTGCCCTCGGCGACCGTGATCTTGCGGGCGCCTACCGAGCGCGCGACCTCGGTCGAGATGCCGCCGCCCAGCTGCACCACGAACACCTCGGGCTGCTTCTTCAGCACGTAGGGCAGGTACATCGGCAGGTATTCGAAATAGTCTTTGAGCTTGTCGGGCAGCTTCTTGATGATGCCGATCGGCCCGTCGCTGTCGATGAAGAGGCCGAGATAGGCGTCCTTCGGCATCTCCGGCAGATTGAGCGAGGCGTTGTCGGAAAGCCCCGGCGCGAAGTGGAAATAGGAACTCGCGTAGACTTCGACATAGCCGAACGGCGAGGCGCTCCAATAGACGCGCTTCCGGTCCGGAAAATTGCGCGCGTAGCTGACGCCCTTGAACTCGTTGACGCGGATCTGGACGTAGTTCTCGGTCACCCACCAGGACCCGCCGGCGAGCACGACCGCGATGATCGCGCTCAGGAACGCCTTGCGCGCGCCGAACCAGACCAGCGCCCCGGCGAGCCAGAGCGCCACCGGCACGAGGATGATCTCGTCCGGCACCACGACGTACATCGCGATGAGGAAGATCAACCCGCAGAGGCCGGAGCCGGCGAGGTCGGCGAAGTAGACTTTTCCGAACACCGCCTGCCCGCGCAGGAACGCGAGCCCCAAGAAGAGGGCGCCGGGCAGGAACGGGATGAAGTAGAGGACGAAGAGCCAGAACAGATTGTACTTCTGCTCCGGATTGGCGACGAGCTCGACCGGGTTGAAGCCCACCAGCTGGGCCGCGGTGTTGCCCAGCACCATCAGCGGCCCGAACGTGAACATCGAGAGCGCCACCAGCTTCGGCCAGTGGCGCTCGAAAAAGCCGGTACCCACGCACATCACGGCGCTCATCACGCCGAAGCCAAGCATCGCCATGCTCACGACCAGCGAGCCGAAATGGCTCCAGGTGCCGACCGAGAACACGCGCATGATGCCGATCTGGTAGGCGATGATGGCGCCCGCGATCAGACCGACGGTGACATAAAAGGGAATGGAGAGCTTCTGGCTCTCCATTCCCGACGCTGTGGTGGCCTGGCTCAAAGCGTGTGGGTGCCCCTTGCCCCGGAAACCGGCGCTACTCTTCCTGCTTGCCGCCGAAGCGCGGCACCGTCTTGCCCTGCTGGTCGTACTTGGTGAACGCGACGAAGGTGGTACCGCGCCCGCCGCCGCGGCGCGACGGGTCGTTCTCGTAGATGTCGTGGCGCGCAAGGCGAATTTTGCCGTCCTCGCCCGCCGTCTTGGTCAGGCGCAGCACAGCCTGCTTGCCGGGCGTTCCGACCGGAATCACCATGACGCCGCCGTTCTTCAGCTGCTTCAGCAGCGGCGGCGGTACGTGATCGATGCCGGCGGTGACGATGATCTTGTCGAACGGCGCGTGCTCTTCCCAGCCGTAATAGCCGTCGGCGGTCTTGCGCTTGATGTCCTTGAACTCCGCGAATTTGGTCTTGGCCAGCTCGTCGTAGAGCTTGTCGGTGAACTTGGCGAGCGGCGGGATGATCTCGATCGAATAGACCTTGTCGGTCAGCTGGCGCAGCACGGCCGATTGGTAGCCCGAGCCGGTGCCGATCTCGAGCACCTTTTCGCCCGGCTTCAGGTCGAGCTCGGAGGTCATGCGCGCCACGATGCCCGGGCCTGAGATCGTGACGCCGCAGCCGATGTCGAGGAAGTTGGGCTCGTAGGCGCGGGACAGATCGCGGGTGCGCGAGAACTCTTCGCGCGGTGTAAGCATGAACGCACGCGCTTCCTTGTCGCGCCAGAGATTCTTGCCCTGCAAAAGCTGCTGCACGCGGTTCCAGCGCGCCTCGAGGACCTGTTCCTCGTCGCCGCGCTGCTTGGCCATGTAGTCGATGAATGCGCCGCGGTCCTTGAGCGGCGGCGCGAGCTTCGCGCCCGAGGAGCCCTTCATCTCGTCCGGCTTGGCGCCGCCGCGGGCGAGGATGGTGCCGGATGTCTTGGCGCAGCCCCAGTCCTCGGCCAGGGCCGGCGTTGCCAATGTCGCTGTCGCCGCCAGAACGGCGGCGGAAAGAACGCGCATCGTAATCCTCTCGTGTGGCTGGAGCACTGTTCTCGGAGACCGAACTCTTCCGGCGACCGTATTCCGCGCCGGCCGGACGCTTCACGCGCGGGTTCTAGCCCGCGGAGTCATCGCTTGCACCTGTTTTCTTGCTGGAGATTACGACCGAACTGGGGCGGGCGTGCCGCGGCGGCGCGCATTCTAGTTTCTCCTTCGGGCCGACGCTCACGCGGGGACGGGAGCGACGCCGAACACGCGAGCGGCGAATTTGGGATAGGGATCGGCGATCTCGCGCGCCACCCGCCCGCGCAGCAGCGCCAGCCACTCATCCTGAGGCGGAATGGTTTCGGATACGTTGCCAGGCACATCGAAATCGAAGCCGGTCCGGTCGCGCACGGCCTCGAGGGTCGCCCCGGCGTGGAGGCTGGCCAGGGCGAACCGCCGTTTTGCTTGATCGAAGATGAAGAGGCAGAGCGGCGTCACCAGCGCGCGCGGGCCGCCCGGGCGGAAGACGCCGAGTGGGCTGGTTCCGGGCGCGCTGACGAAGTCGACCTTGGGCACGAGGACGCGCGGGCTGTGCTCCTCCCGGAACAGGATCACCCGCGGGACCATGAAATAGAGGTAGGCCGAGCCGAACGAGCCGCCCCAGCGCGCCTGCTGGCGCGGGTAGTCGCCGACGCCGACCAGGTTGATGTTCCCTGCCCCGTCGATCTGCCCGCCGGAAAGGAAGAACGCGTCGACGCGACCCTGGCCCGCGCAGTCGAACATGTCGACCCCGCCATCGGTGCGGAACTCCGGGCTCTCGGCGCCGATCACGGACACCTTGGGGCGGTTGCCGTCGAGCGCCCGCCGGAGCAGCGCGGCCGAGCCGGGGATCGGCGACGAGACGCCCACCGCGATGTGCCGGCACCCTTCGAGGAGTCGGCAAATGACGGCGATGAGTAGCTCTTCGGTGCGATACTCGAGCGACATCATGGTTGCGCCGTCCGCGAGGAGAAACCACAGAGGCCACAGAGAACACGGAGAAATTCCGGCGCGCCTTTGGCGCGCGATCTCCCTTCTCTGTGCCCTCGGTGTTTCAAATCTTTATTCGGCCGCGCGGCGGGCAGGCTGATCGCCGGCGAGGAAGCGGTCGAGCCAGGCGCAGAACCCTTCGGGCGTCTCCGCCGCGCGCACATATCGAGCGATGGCGGCGGCGTCCTCGTCGTAAAGGCCGGGCATGCCGCGCGGGAGCGCGCCGCGCGGAGCGAGGGCGATGGCATCGACGTAGAGCGAAGGCACGAGTCCGGCCGCGCGCAGCGGGTCGGCGTTGAGGTTGCCGTCCACGATCTGCTCGACGGTGGCGACGGTGCGCTTGGCGGCATGGGCGAGGATGCGCAGCTCGTGGTCGCGCCCGACCCAGACATTGCCATCGCGGTCGGCAAGCGGCGCATGGATCAGCGCCAGGTCGGGCCGGATAGCGGGGATCAGAACGATCGGGTCCGCTGCATTGGCGCCGGGAGGCACGATCGGGTTGTCGATGATCTTGTAGTCGGCTCGATATGTGAGAATGTCCGAGCCGATAAGGCCGCGCAGCGGCATGAACGGGATGCCCTTCTCGCCGGCCTGCAGCGCCGCGTAGACCGCCGGGCAGGTCGTATCGAGCGGACGCACGGCGCCCGATTTCACGGCGCGGACGAAGCAGGGCGCCTGGCCATACTCGCCGAGGCTGACGCCGCCGCCTTCGACGATCGATACGCACCCCGCGCCGATCAGCACCTCGTGGAAGAGGCCCCCGGTCGGCATGCAGACGAGGTGAAGATCTCGCACGCCCTTGTGGACGAGCGCGCGGGCCAGCGCCATCGGCGCGCCGCTGGTGTCCTTCATCGCGGCGACGAGGGCGCCGTTCGCGATGTCGGCGACGAGCGCGTCGACGGTGGCGGCGAGGTTCGCGGTCATGACCGGCCTCTGCTGGTCCTACAAAGAATCATACACCTCCGCCTCACCCCGCCACCAGCGGCACGAACGCGACCGGCAGGACCGATTTTTCCGTGATGCGGCCCGCTTCGTCCTTCGTGACCAGCAGCAACTTCTGCGACCAGCGGCCCCTGCCGACGGGCACGACCATACGCCCGCCGCGGCGGAGCTGGGCGCTGAGATCCGGAGGCACGCCTTCGCCTGCGGCCGCCGTAATGATGACGGCATCGAACGGCGCCTTCTCCGGCCAGCCCTTGGCGCCATCGGCGAACCTCACCTCGACATTGGCGTAGCCGAGATGCTTCAGCCTCTCCGCCGCTTCGCGCGCGAGCGGCTCGACGACCTCGATGCTGTAAACCTCGCGCGCGAGCTCGGCGAGGATCGCGGTCTGATAGCCGGAGCCGGTGCCCACTTCGAGCACGCGCTCCTCGCCGCGCAGATCGAGCAGATCCGTCATCAGCGCCACGATGTAGGGCTGCGAGATGGTCTGCCCGTAGCCGATCGGCAGCGGCAGGTTGAGATAGGCCGCGTCCTCGTCGCCGGCGCGGACGAACGCCTCGCGCGGCACATTTGCCATTGCCGCCATCGTGCGCGGCGCGAACGCGGAACGGCCGGTGTGGCGCGCGGTCTCCGCGGCGTCGGCGGCGATTTCCTCGAGTAGCTCCTGGTGTGGCGATTTGCTCTCGGCCACCGCGGCACCCGGCTCGGCCAGGCGCCAATCTAGCATGGGCGCAGCGCAGGCGGTGTCGAGACCGGCGGCTCCTCCCCGAAACCGCGGGCTTTTCCGCGCCCCAGGATGCGGGAAACCTAGGCGCCGAAGGTAAACGCCTTCTGCGGCAGCGTTTCCCTGATCGCCTGGGCGAGGACGGTCCAATGCATGGTCTCGTCCGCGGCGAGGCGGCCGGCGACCTTGCGCAGATCGTCATTGGAGAACGACGGGATCACGCCGAGATAGGCGTTGGCGGCGCCCTTCTCGAGCTTGGCCGCGAGCTGCAAGACGTCGCCCGCCGACTTGAGCGACGCGGCGTTGAGCGCGGCGGCGTATTCCCGCATCGGCTTCGCCTGCGCGGGCGTGCCGCCCATCTTGGTGATCGCGCCGGCGAGCGTGTCGCGGTGCTCCTTGTGATGGCTCTGGAACAGCACCGCCACCTGGAGCACCGGCCCCCTCAACAGCTTGCTTTCGGCGCCAAGTTGGTACGCGGCGATCGCCTCATGCTCGAGCCCGAGCGCCACGTTGAGGATCGCCGTGTCCTTCGGCGGATCGGAACGCATCGCCGTCGCCGATCCCATGCCCTGGCAGCCGGCCAAGAGGGCCACGGCCCCGGCCGACAGCGTGGCACCGCCCGCGGCGCGCAGGATGGTGCGGCGGGCAGCAACGATGGTCGACGGATTGTTGTCCCGGTTCATGCCACTCTTCCTGTTTCGCATGATCTGATTATGGTGTCACTTCATACGCGGCGCCGGCGCCGGCGGATCACGCTCCGCTGGCCGCTACTTCTTGAAGCTCCGCAAGAAGGCGACGACGTCCTTCCGCTCTTCCTCGCTGCCGAGGCGGAACGGCATCACCGCGCCGGGCACGAACGCCTGCGGGTTGGTCAGCCACTTTTCGAGCTTTTCGGCGTCCCAGGTGTGGCCCGCCGCTTTCAAGGCCGCCGAATAGCCGAAGCCAGGATTGGTGCCGGCCTTGCGCCCGAACACCGTGCCCAGAGCGGGGCCGACGCGGTTGGTTTCGAGCGAATGGCAGCCGACGCAGCGGCTCTCGAACACGCCCTTGCCCTTGGCGGCGTCTTGCGCGAGCGCGGGCGCGGCGAAAATCCCCGCCAGCGCGGCGGCGATCGCGATGATCCTCATGGTCTTCCTCGGATGCCGCTGACGCAGCGCAAGATCGCCCGCGGGCGCCGTGTTGGGAGTGCCGCGGCGCGGCGCCCGCGGGGCCAGGTACGGCCGGCGCTGAGGGGATCGCGGCCGGCGCCCCTGGGCCTGGCCCCCGCAGATGCCGCGCCTAAAGTGGGCGCGGCACGCGGGGGGGGGGAGTCGCGGCGGCGCCGTGAGGAGCGCTGCCGGTGGCTCGGCTTGGGTCTTAGGCGCCGAAGGTCAGCGCTTTCTGCGGCAGCTGCTCCTTGATCGCCTGGGCCAGCACGGTCCAGTGCATCGTCTCGTCCGCCGCCAAGCGGCCGGCGACCTTTGCGAGATCGGCGTTGCCGAAGGCTGGGATGACGCCGAGATACGCATTAGCCGCGCCCTTCTCGAGCTTCGCGGCGAGCACCAGGATATCGTTCGCCGACTTGATCATCTTGACGTTGAGCGCGTCGGCGTATTCCTGCATCGCCTTCGCCGCGACCGGCTTTCCGCCGAGCTTCTGGATCGTGCCGGCGAGCGCGTCGCGGTGCTCCTTGTGGTGGCTCTGGAACATCACGGCCACGCCGAGCACGGGCTGCTTCAACAGCTTGCTCTCGGCGCCGATCTGGTAGGCGGCGATGGCTTCGTGCTCGAGGCCGAGCGCCACGTTGAGGATGGCGATATCGGAGGCGGTGTCGCCCTTCCTCATGCCTTGCGCGAGCGCCTCGCGGCCGCCGAGCACGGCGATGGCCGTGGCCGAGAGAGTCGCGATGCCGGCACCGCGCAGGAAGCGGCGGCGGTCGGGGGTGGCGATGCGGGATTCCTGGGTGGTCATTCGGGTGGCTCCCTGTGGGTGGTTGGCTGCCTCGCGGCGCGCGACGGCTGCCGCGGCGAGCGCCTGGCTGCCGCGCGGGACGGGTTTGGCTGTGCGGTGAATTCCCGAAGCTCCTTGCGGGAGCCTTCGGCCTGTCCCCTGCCGTTTTGCGCAATGTCTACGGCGGCCTCCTCCGGCCGGATTTGGCCTCACGGGCTTGTGAAGCGCGCGGCCGGGCGCGGACCCGCACGGTGATTGTCCGTGTTCGCGCCGGACCTTTTTTGACTTCGGCCCGCGCCCCTGCGCATCATGCGCGCATGCCACAGCAGCTTGCCGGCGCGACTTCCCACGACGATGAACTCGACTACGTGCTTGAAGAGCAGGTTGGATTCCTGCTGCGCCGCGCACAGCAGCGCCACACTGCGATTTTCGCGGCGCGCATCGGCAAGCATCAGCTGACGCCGACTCAGTTCGCGACCCTGGCGAAGATCTACGACGAGGGCGCGGTCTCCCAGAACAGGCTGGGCCGCCTCACGGCCATGGATCCGGCGACGATGCAGGGGGTGATCGCGCGCCTGCTCGACCGCGGCTTCATCGCGCGCGCGCCGGACCCCCAGGATCGCCGCCGCGCCATCCTCCGCCTGACGCCCGAGGGCCGCGCCGCATTCGCCGAGTCCGCGCCCAACGGAAATCTGATCTCGAGGGAGACCTTGGCCCCGCTCGATGCCCGCGAGCGGGCGGCTTTCTTGCGGCTCCTGGCCAAGCTCGTCTGACCCCCGTTGCGTTCCACCGGGCGTTAGGCTAAATTCGTTCGTACACATACAATATGCCGGCCGGCGCGGGGGCGTCGGCGCAGGCGGAAATGGGCCGGAACGTCTCACTGCGGAAGGCGCGGCGCAGGAATGGGCAGCTATTTGCGCCCGACCGAACTTGGCGATGCGTTGGCCGCGCTCGGCGCGCCGGCACCGCGTGCGATTCTGGCCGGCGGGACCGATTTCTATCCCGCCCGGGTCGGCCGCACCATCGACGAGGACGTCCTCGACATCACCGCGCTGCCGCTCGGTGGAATCGAGGAGCACGGCGATCATTGGCGGATCGGCGCGCTCGCCACCTGGTCCCAGCTGATCGCGACGCCGCTGCCGCCCTGCTTCGACGCGTTGAAGCTGGCCGCGCGCGACGTGGGCGGCGTCCAGATCCAGAACGCCGGCACGATCGCGGGCAATCTCTGCAACGCCTCGCCCGCCGCCGACGGCGTTCCGCCCCTGCTCGCGATGAATGCCGAACTCGAGCTTGTTGCGGCCGGCGGCCGACGGCGCGTTCCGCTCGGCGCTTTCATCACCGGCAACCGCAAGACCGCGCGCCGCGCGGACGAGCTCGTCACCGCGATCCGCGTGCCGAAGCCGGCCGCGGGGACCGCGAGCACGTTTCTGAAGCTCGGCGCGCGGCGCTATCTCGTCATCTCCATTGTGATGGTGGCGGCCGCGATCGAGCCGGATGCTCGTAACCAGGTCTCGCGCGCATACATTGCGGTCGGTGCGTGTTCGCCGGTGGCGCAGCGCCTCGGCGCCCTCGAGAGCGCGCTCAACGGCCTGCCCATCGATGCCGGACTCGCCGCTGTCGTCCGCGAGGAGCACATGACGCAGGCGCTGGCGCCGATCGACGACGTGCGCGGCTCGGCGCACTACCGCAACGACGCGGCGCTGACGCTCGTGCGGCGCGCGCTCGCCGAGCTGGGGGCGCGGATGCAGCAACCACCGCGCGCGGAGCGTTCGCCGACCGCGGAGCGTTCGCCGTCCGCGGAGCGTTCGCCGTGACCGTGATGACGCAAACCATCGCGCTCACCGTCAACGGAAGTGCGGTTTCGGTCCATGCGCCGCCGGCGGCGCGGCTTGCGCATGTGCTGCGCGACGAGCTGGGGCTCACCGGCACGAAGGTCGGCTGCGATGCCGGGGATTGCGGCGCCTGCACCGTGCTGCTCGACGGCAAGCAGGTGTGCGGTTGCCTTGTCTCGATCGCGCAGGCGGCAGGATGCGCGGTCGCGACGGTCGAGGGCTTGGCCGCGGACGGAAGGCTTTCGGCTTTGCAGCAGGCGTTCCACCGCCACGGCGCGGCGCAGTGCGGCATCTGCACGCCCGGCATGCTGATGGCGGCGCGCGATCTGCTCGACCGCAACGCCAGGCCGAGCGAGAGCGAGGCGATGGATGCGCTGGGCGGCGTGCTCTGCCGCTGCACCGGCTACCGCAAGATCGTGGAAGCCGTGCTCGACGCGGCGGGCAACGCCGGCGGCGGCGCAGCCCCCGCCCTCGGCCGCGCGGTGGGCGCGCGCATGGCGAAGGTCGACGGCGCAGCGAAGCTCACCGGCGCCGAGGCGTTCGGCGCCGACCGCTTTCCCGAGGATGCGCTGCATCTGCGCGTCGTGCGTTCGCCCCATCACCGCGCCCGATTCGCGCTCGGCGATTTCGCGCCGCTGCGCGCGAAGTATCCGGGCCTCGTCGCGATCCTCACCTGGCGCGACGTGCCGGGCAGCAACCTCTACGGCATCTACGCGACCGGCAAGGACCAGCCCGTGCTCGCCGTCGACAAGGCGCGCTATCGCGGCGAAGCGGTGCTGGCGCTGGTCGGCGACAAGCACACGGTTCACGCGATCCGCGACGAGGAGCTTCCGCTTGCGTGGACGCGGCTCGAGCCCGTCATCGGTGCTGCGACCGCGCTCGGCGCCGGCGCGCCGCGCGTGCAGCCTGCGAAGCAGGGCAACGTGCTGACGCGCGGGCGCGTCGTGAAGGGCAACGTCGAGAAGGGGTATCGCGCGGCGGCCTTCAAGGCCGAGGGCGATTGGCAGACGAGCTTCGTCGAGCACGCCTATATCGAGCCCGAGGCCGGCTGGGCGCGCCGCGTCGGGGATCGTATCGAGATCCACGTCACGACCCAAACGCCCTATATGGACCGCGACGAGGTCGCGCTGATCATGGGCCTGGAGAAAGGGCAGGTGCGCGTCGTGCCGACCGCGTGCGGCGGCGGCTTCGGGGGCAAGCTCGATCTCTCGGTGCAGCCGCTGATCGCGATCGCGGCGTGGAAGCTCGAGCGGCCCGTCGCTTGCGTCTATACGAGACCGGAAAGCATGGCCGCCACCACCAAGCGCCATCCGGCCACGATCCGCGCCCGCGCCGCCTGCGCGGCCGACGGCAGGCTGACGGCGTTCGAGATGCACGGCGATTTCGACACCGGCGCGTATGCCTCGTGGGGGCCGACCGTCGCCGACCGCGTGCCCGTGCACGGGACCGGTCCCTACTTCGTGCCGAACGTGAAGAACACGACCATCGCGGTCCATACCAACGGCCCGCCCTCGGGGGCATTCCGCGGCTTCGGCGTGCCGCAGGCGGCGATCGCGCACGAGGCGCTTTACGACATGCTCGCGGAAAAATGCGGCATCGATCCGCTCGAATTCCGCCTCATCAACGCGATCAAGACGGGCGACGCCACGGCCACCGGCCAGGTGCTGCAGCACAGCGCCGGTCTTCCGCAATGCCTGGCCGCGCTGCGCGCGCGCTGGGCGCTCTGGCGGCGCGAAGCCGAGACCTTCAGCGCGAAATCGCCGGTGGTGAAGCGCGGCGTCGGCATCGCCTGCATGTGGTATGGCTGCGGCAACACCTCGATCTCGAATCCCTCGACGATGCGCATCGGCGTTTCGCGCGAGGGGAAGATCACGCTCTACAACGGCTGCGCCGATATCGGGCAGGGCTCCAACACGATCATGGTCCAGATCGCGGCCGACGCGCTCGGCGTCGCCGCGAACCGCGTCGGCTACGTGATGGGCGACACCGACCTGACCGCCGATGCCGGCAAGAGCTCGGCGTCGCGCCAAACCTTCGTCTCGGGCCGCGCCGCGCAGCTCGCCGGCGAAGATCTGCGCCGTCAGATTCTCCGCCTCGCCAATGCCGGCGGCAACGCCACGCTCGCGCTCGTCGGCAGCATGCTCATGATCCGCGAGGGCGAAGCGCGCCGGGTCGTCGATCTGCTCGACATGCCCGTGGACAAGAACGGCGACGTGCTTGCGGGTGAAGGCACGTTCGATCCGCCCACGCGGACGCTCGACGAGAGCGGCCAGGGCGTCCCTTACGCCACCTATGCCTTCGCTGCGCAGATGGCCGAGGTCGAGGTCGATGTCGAGCTCGGCACCGTGAAGGTCCGGCGCATGGCCGCGGCGCACGACGTCGGCCGCGCGATCAACCCGACGCAGGTCGAAGGCCAGATCCATGGCGGCATCGCGCAGGGTCTGGGATTCGCGCTGATGGAGGAATACCTGCCCGGCCGTACCGAGAATCTGCACGACTATCTGATCCCGACCGTGGGCGACGTGCCGGAGATCGAGGTGATCCTCGTCGAAGACGCCGAGCCGCTCGGCCCCTATGGCGCCAAGGGCATCGGCGAGCCGGCGCTGATCCCGACCGCGCCCGCCATCTTCGGCGCCATCCATCACGCGACCGGCGCCCGCATGCACTTCGCGCCTGCCACGCCCCACCGCGTGCGCGCCGCCTTGTTGAAGGCGAGCGCAGGCAAATGACCCTGGCACGCTCCGCGCCCTTCTTCTTCTCTCTCCCGCGCAGCGGGAGAGAAGGGGCCCGTCGCCGCGCCCTCCGCGCGGCGATGGGAAGTGAGGGCACGGCGCTGACGCAACTCGGATCTCGCCTCGGACGCACTGCCCCTCACTTCCCATCCGCCGCAAGGGCGGCGGATGGGCCCCTTCTCTCCCACGTCGTGGGAGAGACAAGAGTTTGCGAGCCTCTCCGATGAATGAAGTTTTGAAGCCCTCCACCGCATCCGAGGACAGCATCGTCACCTGTGACGCCTGCCCGGTCCTGTGCCGCATCCGCCTTGGCCGCACCGGCGCTTGCGACCGCTACGGCAATGTCGGCGGCAAGCTCACGCGGTTGGACCCTTTCGTCGTGACTCAGCGCGCGGCTGCCAAGGAGGGCGCGGTGGTGCCGTTCGCCGGCAAGGACTGGGACGGCAAGCTCGTCGCGGGCGCGCCCGTGTTCGTCACCGGCGTCGGCGCCGGCACCACCTATCCGGATTACAAGCCCGCGCCGTTCATCGTCGCGAGCGAGCACGACGGCGTCGACATGGTCACGGTCGTGACCGAAGGAATCTTCAGCTATTGCGGCGTGAAGGTGAAGATCGACACCGACCGCTACGTCGGCCCCGAGACTTCGGCGGTGCGCGTCGCGGGCGAGCAGGTCGGGCACGTGACCACGGCCGAGTACGGCTCGCAGATGCTCTCGGTCGGCGGGGTGCGGCACTTGACCGGCGGCTCCAAGAAAGAAGGCGTCATCACCTGCGAGACGCTGCTGAAGCTTTGCAGCGGCGATGCCGTGGCGATGACGGTCGACGACGGCGCGTCGCTGACGGTGCAGGCCGGCAAGCCGCCGGTCATCAACGGCGTGCAGGAAGAGCGCATGCGCGTCGGCTGCGGCTCGGCGACGATCGGAATCTTCGCGCGGCAATGGTTCGGCCATGTCGACGAGGTCATCGTCGTCGACGACCACATCACCGGCGTGCTCACCGAGCACCAGGCCGGCCGTTTCCTCGACATGCCGCTCGCCGGGATCCGCGTACGCGGACGGAGATCGACGCCCGGTCGCTATTTTCAGGTCGCCGAGCCCGGCACCGGCTGGGGCGGCACCAACGTGACCGACCCGCTCGAGATCATCGAGAAGATCGATGCCAAGAACGCGAAGCCGGGCCTGCGCTTGCTGATGGTGAGCACCACCGGCGAACACGCCGAATACTTCGTCCTCGACGGGAAGCTCAAGCCGCGGAAAGCGGCGATGCCGGCGCATCTTGCGATGACCGTGGAGCGCATCGGCGAGAATTGCGAGCCGGCGCTCTCGACCGTGCTGTTCATGGCCGGCGCCGGCGGCAGCCTGCGCGCGGGCGTCACCGAGAACCCCGTGCGGCTCACGCGCTCGGTGAAAGACTCTCTCACGCGCGTCACCTCGGGCGGCGCGCCGGTCTACGTCTGGCCGGGCGGCGGCATCACCTTCATCGTGGACGTGACGACCATGCCGGCGAAGTCGTTCGGGTACGTGCCGACGCCGGCGATCGTGGCGCCGATCGAATTCACGATGCGGCGGGCGGACTACGCAGCGCTCGGCGGCCACGTCGAGAGCATCCGCCGCATCGACGACGTCGCCAAGGCCGACCGCCTCCAAGTGCAGCAGTGGCATGCGCAGGGCCCCTGGCCCGGCGCGCCGCTGCCGAAGGCAGCCGCGCAATGAGCGCGCGCCCGCCATCCGGCGCCGTCCGCGCGCCGCTCTCCGGCAACCGCTGGCACTTCCAGCACGGACCGATCGATCTCGTGCTGCAGGCGTGGGGCGATGCCGAAGAGTGCGCGCACGCGTACGAGCAGGCCTGGGCGCGGTTTCAGACGGTGCTGCCCGAACTCGTATTGGAGCTTCGTACTCTCCGAAAGCCGGTGTGGCCCTCTTCCTTCTCTCTCCCGCGCAGCGGGAGAGAAGGGGCCCGTGCGCCGCTCTTGCGGCGCATGGGAAGTGAGGGTTGGTCGCGTGCGGCGGGCTCTGTGCCGGCGGAGACGCCGTTCCCTCACTTCCCACCGGCGCGTGAAGAACGCGCCGATGCGCCCCTTCTCTCCCGCTGCGCGGGAGAGAGAAGTGCTTGCCCGCTTGCAGGCGTGGTCGCGCGGCGTATGTGGCGCGCGTGCGCGCCGCTGGCGGAGGTGTTCATCACGCCGATGGCCGCGGTCGCGGGCGCGGTCGCGGACGAGGTACTGGCGGCGATGATCACCGGGCGCGGTCTCCGCAAGGCCTACGTCAACAACGGCGGCGACATCGCCATTCATTTGGCGCGGGGCGAGCATTTCGAGACGGGCATTGTCGGCGACATCGGCAAGCCCAAGATCACGGCGACGGCGAGCATCGGCGCCGAGGACCGTGTGCGCGGCATCGCGACCAGTGGCTGGCGCGGGCGTAGCTTCTCGCTCGGCATCGCGGATTCGGTGACGGTGCTGGCACACGATGCCGCCGCCGCCGACGCCGCCGCGACGCTGATCGCCAATGCGGTCGATGTCGACCACCCGGCCGTCGCGCGTCGCCCGGCGCGGGACCTGGACCCCGACAGCGATTTGGGCGAGCATCGCGTAACCGTGGCCGTGGGCATGCTCGATGTCGACGCCTTGGCGGTGGCGATGGCGCGCGGCCGCAGCGCCGCGCGCGGCTTCCGCGAGGCCGGCGCGATCGAAGCGGCCTATATCGAGCTGCAGGGCCGGCAGGTCGCGGTCGGCGCTGTTCGCCGGGGCGCCGCGGAGCCGCGGTCCCGGGCGATTCGCGAGGAAAGCATGGCAGGGAGCTGGCGCGCATGAACGTGATGAACCCGAGAGCCGCAGCGCGAAACGCGGCCTACGAAAGCGAGCTGGTGCAGGTGCGGAAGTTCGTCGTGACCGCCGAGGAAATCCTGCACGAAGGCGGGCCCAAGCCGGAGCGCACGCGCACGCGCGCGGCGGTGGCGGCGGTGCTGCGCAATCCCTATGCCGGCCGCTACGCGCCCGACATCATGCCGATGATGGAAGCGCTGAAGCCGCTCGGCCTCGAAATGTCGCGCCGGCTCGTCGATGCGCTCGGGGGCGATCCCAAAGCGATCGAGGCCTACGGCAAGGGCGCCATCGTCGGCGAGGCGGGCGAGCTCGAGCACGGCGCGCTCTGGCACGCGCCCGGCGGCTATGCGATGCGCGAGCTGCTCGGCGGCGCCAAGGCGATCGTGCCCTCGGCCAAGAAGGTGGCCGGCATGGGCGCCGCGATCGACATTCCGATCCACCACGTGAACGCCGCCTATGTGCGCTCGCACTTCGACGCGATGGAGGTGCGCGTCGCCGATGCGCCGCGCGCCGGCGAGATCGTGCTCATCCTCGCCATGACCACGGGCCCGCGGGTCCATGCGCGCGCCGGCGGCATGACGGTCGCCGACATCAAGGTCGGCGACGGCCAGCGCTGAGCGAGAGCCCGCGATGCTCTTCGTCCGCAACGCCTGGTATCCCGCCGCCTGGAGCCACGAGCTCGGGCACGCGCTGGTGCCGGGCGTGATGCTTGGCGAGAAAGTCGTGCTCTATCGCACCGAGGGCGGGGCGCCGGTGGCGCTCGAGGACCGCTGCTGTCACAAATTCCTTCCGCTTTCGAAGGGCAAGCTCAAGGGCGACGCGGTCGAATGCGGCTATCACGGCATGACCTACGCGCCGTCGGGCGTTTGCATCCGCATCCCCGGCCAGACCAGCATTCCGGCGCAGGCACGCGTGCACGCCTACCCGGCGGCCGATCATCTTGGCCTTGTCTGGATCTGGCCCGGCGAGGCCGCGCTCGCCGACCGCGCAAAGCTGTTCCGGCTGCCGCCCTATGGCGCGCCCGGCTGGACGGCGAACAAGGGCCCATACACCTACATCAGGGCCGCATATCAGCACCTCACCGACAATCTGCTCGATCCGGCGCATGTGAGCTTCGTGCACCTCTCGACACTCGGGAGCGCCGCGATGGAGGAGATTCCGGTCGAGACCCGCCAGGACGGCGATACGGTCACGACGAGCCGCTGGACGCTCGACCGGCCGCCGGCGCCGATCTTCCGCGCGTTCCGCGAGATTCCCGGCAATGTCGACCGCTGGCAGATCTACCAATTCTATCCGCCCTCGATCTCGGTGACGGATTTCGGCATCGGGCCGGTGGGCATGGGCCACAGCGACGCCGACCGCGACCAGGGCATGCGCATCCATTCGTGCCATTTCATCGCGCCCGAAACCGAGCGGACCTCGCATTACTTCTGGATGCAGATCCGCAATTTCGCGCCCGGCGACGATGCGCAGGCTCGCGCCGTGTCGCGGACCATGACCGAGCAGTTCATCATGGCGTTCAACGAGGACAAGGCGGTGCTCGAGGCCGTGCAGGCCGGCGAGGACGACAGCGTCGGGCGCACGCCCGTACGCCTCGGCATCGACAACGGGCCGCAACGCAGCCGACGCATCGTCGAGCGCATGATCCGCGCCGAGCGCCAGGCCGAGGCGGCGGAATGACCATGCAAGCGCATACCGAACACGTCACCCCGACCGGGGCGCCCGCGAAGGGGCGGGCGCTCCGGTCGGGATGACGCCGGCGTCTATCAGGGAGCAACAGGAGGAGGACCATGCAAATCAATCGACGCTTTCTACTTGCTGCAACGATCGCGGTCGCGGCGCTGGGCCTCGTCCCGGCTGCGGGCGCGCAGGACACGATCAAGATCGGCGAGATCAACTCCTATTCGGGCATGCCCGGCTTCACCCAGCCCTACAAGAAGGGCTGGGAGCTGGCGCTCGAGGAAATCAACAAGAGCGGCGGCGCGCTGGGCAAGAAGCTGGAGGTGATCGCGCGCGACGACGGCGGCAAGCCCGGCGACGCGGTCAAGATCGCCGAGGAAATGGTCGTCAACGAGAAGGTGGCGATGATCGGCGGCACGTTCCTCTCGAATATCGGTCTCGCCGTCACGGATTTCGCCGCGCAGAAGCAGGTGTTCTTCCTCGCGGCCGAGCCGCTCGCCGACCAGATCGTGTGGGAGAAGGGCAACCGCTACACGTTCCGCCTGCGCGCCAGTGTCTACATGCAGGCCGTGATGCTGGTGGAGGAGGCGAAAAAGTCCAAGGCCAAGAAGTGGGCGACGATCGCGCCCAACTATGCTTACGGCCAGGACGCGGTGAAATCGTTCATCGCCGTGCTCAAGAAGGCGCGGCCGGATGTCGAGATCGTCGTGCAGCAATGGCCCGCGCTCGGGCGCATCGATGCCGGCGCCGAGGTGCAGGCGCTGCTGAAGGCGGCGCCCGAGGGCATCTACAACGTCACCTTCGGCGGCGATCTTGCGAAGTTCGTCAAGGAAGGCAATGCGCGCGGTCTGTTCAAGGACCGCACGGTCGTGAGCCTGCTCACCGGCGAGCCCGAATACGCCGACCCGCTCGGCGCCGACATGCCCGAAGGCTGGATCGTCACCGGCTACCCCTGGCAAAAGATCGAGACGCCGGAGCACCAAGCGTTTCTGAAGGCGTACCAGGCCAAGTTCAACGACTATCCGCGTCTTGGCTCGATCGTCGGCTACACCTGGATGTACGCCGCGGCGGGCATCCTCCAGAAGGCGGGCAAGACCGACACCGAGTCGCTGATCAAGGCCGCGCGCGGCATCCAGCTGAAATCGCCGTTCGGCCCCTATCACTTCCGCGCCCTCGACCAGCAATCCACGCTCGGCGCCTATGTCGGCCTCACCACGGTCGAGAACGGCAAGCCCACCATGAAGAACTGGCGGTATGCCGACGGCAGCGGCTATCTGCCGCCCGACGACGAGGTGAAGAAGCTGCGTCCGGCGGACGCGATGAAGTGACGAGTTGCGCGCTTTCGCGCGCAACTCGTCATCCCGAGCGAAGCGTGCGCGCCCCTGGGGCGCGCACGCGAAGTCGAGGGATCGTGGGCCACCGCGCGATGTCGCCGGCCGTAAAGCGATGACGCGCTAGCAGAGCGCCGGTGCGGCGTCGACGTACCGCCGTGCCGCACGATCCCTCCACGCGCGCGCCGACGCAAGAGCGCCGGCGCGCTTGGTCGGGATGACGCTGTTGAGAGCAAGATGAGCTTCTACCTCGTCCAATTCCTGACCGGGATGGCGAGCGCGTCGTCGCTGTTCCTGGTGGCGGTGGGCCTGTCGCTGATCTTCGGCGTCACGCGCATCATCAACCTCGCGCACGGCTCGTTCTACATGCTGGGCGCCTACATCGCGCACTCGCTGGTGAGCGAGCTCGGCACCGGCGTCACGGGCTTTCTCGTCGCGATTGCGGGCGGCGCGCTCGCGGTCGGCGTGCTCGGCATCGTGATGGAAGTGCTGCTGCTGCGGCGCATCTATCGCGCGCCGGAGCTCTTCCAGCTGGTCGCGACGTTCGGCGTCGTGCTGATCGTCAAGGATGCGACGCGCGCGATCTGGGGCGTGCAGGACAAGACCTCGCCGGCACTGCGCGGCACGATCCCGATCGGCGACCAGGCCATCCCGGTGTTCGATGTGGTCTTCATCGCGATCGGCTTCGGCGTCCTCGGGGCAATCTGGCTGCTGATGACCAAGACGCGCTGGGGCACGCTGGTGCGCGCGGCAACGCAGGACCGCGAGATGGTAGGCGCGCTCGGCGTCAACCAGAAGCTCCTGTTCACGAGCGTGCTCTTCGTTGGCGCCGCGCTCGCCGGCCTCGGCGGGTCGCTTCAGATGCTGCGCCCCGAATCGGTCAATCTCGCGATGGATCTCGTGATTCTGGCGCCGGCCTTCGTCGTCGTCGTGGTCGGCGGCATGGGCAGCATCGCGGGCGCCTATCTCGCCGCGTTCATCATCGCCGAGCTCAACGCGTTCGGCGTGCTGGTGCTGCCCAAGATCACGCTGGTGCTGATGTTCCTGGTGATGGCGATCGTGCTTGTCGTGCGGCCGTGGGGCTTGCTCGGCCGCCAGAGCATAGGCGCCGGCGGCCACGGCGGCGTCGCCGAGGCGCCGCTCCGGCCCGCCACGCCGCCGCTGAAGCTGCTCTACGCCGCGCTCGGCGTGGCGCTGCTGCTGCTGCCGCTCCTGGGCGAGAGCATGGCGCTGCTCGCCGTCGACATCCTCGTTCTCGTGCTTTTCGCCGCGAGCCTCCACTTCATCGCCGGGCCGGGCGGGCTGCACTCGTTCGGTCACGCCGCCTATTTCGGGCTCGGCGCCTATGCGGCCGCGCTGCTGTTCAAATATTACAAAACGCCGATGGAGATCGGGCTCCTGAGCGCTCCGTTCCTGGCCGCTGCCGGCGCGCTCCTTGTCGGCTGGCTCGCCGCGCGCCTCTCCGGCGTCTACTTCGCGATGCTGACCTTGGCGGGCGCGCAGATCATCTGGTCCTACGCGTTCCAGTCCGATTTCACCGACGGCGAAAACGGCATCCTCGGCTTGCGCCGCACCAAATGGGTGCTCGACCGCACCGCCTATTACTATCTCGTCCTCGCGCTGACCGCCGGCGGCGTGCTGCTGCTGCGCCGCTTCCTGTTCGCGCCGTTCGGCGCCGTCATGCGCGCCGGGCGCGACTCGCCGCGGCGCGCCGATGCGATCGGCATCGACGTGCGCACGCACCAGTGGCTTGCGTTCACGCTCGCCGGCGCCTTCGCCGGCATGGCCGGCGGGCTGTTCGCCTATTCCAAGGGAAGCGTGTTCCCCGACATCCTCGACATCCCGCACTCGTTCGACGGGCTCTACATGGTCATGCTCGGCGGCGCGCAGACCCTCTCCGGCCCGGTCGTCGGCGCGGCCGCGTTCGAATGGCTGCGCGACATCGTGAAGAATCCCGGATTCTGGGGATTGTTCGGCGTGCCCAAACTCGCCGATTTCTGGCAGGGCATGCTGGGCCTGCTGATCGTCATCATCGTGCTTGCGTTTCCGCAGGGCATCGCAGGCTTCCTGCGCGACCATGTCGGCACCGCGATCGGCATCGTGCGGCGCGAGGAACTGGTGGGAGGGCGCGCGTGACGGTGCTCGCGGTCAGCGGCCTCGCGAAGGCGTTCGGCGGCGTGCAGGCGGTCGGCGGCGTGTCGTTCACGCTGGCGGCGGGCGAGCTGCTGGCCCTCATCGGCCCCAACGGCGCCGGCAAGACGACGTGCTTCAACATGCTGAACGGCCAGCTCGAGCCCGATGCGGGCCGCGTCGAGTTCGCAGGCCGCGACATCACTGGGTGGAAGCCGCGCCATGTGTGGCGTTTGGGCGTCGGGCGCACGTTCCAGATCACCGCCACCTTCGCCTCGATGACCGTGCGCGAGAACGTGCAGATGGCGCTGATCAGCCATCGCCGCCGCAGCCGGGCGCTGTTTCCGCGCGCGGACAGGCTGTATGTCGACGAGGCCATGGTGCTGCTGACGCGCGTCGGCATGGCCGATCAATACGACCGCGCCTGCAGCGTGTTGGCCTACGGCGATTTGAAGCGGGTCGAGCTCGCGGTCGCGCTCGCCAACCGACCGAAGCTTCTTCTGATGGACGAACCCACCGCCGGCATGGCGCCCAAGGAACGCATCGCGCTGATGGCGCTCACGGCCGAGATCGTGCGTCGCGAGGACATCAGCGTGTTGTTCACCGAGCACGACATGGACGTGGTGTTCGCGCACGCCGACCGCATCATGGTCATGAACCGCGGCCTGCTCATCGCCGAAGGACGGCCCGCCGAGGTGCGCGCCAACAAGACCGTGCAGGACATCTATCTCGGCACCATGCACGGATTGGCGGCATGATGGCTACGTCATCCCGACCGAAAGCGAGCCGATTTATCGGCTCGCGAAGTGGAGGGATCGCGGCGCAGCTGCGGCACGATCCCTCCACGACGCGGGCCTTCGGCCCGCTTATGCAGAATTGCGCCATGCGGCGCAATTCTGCCGAAGGCCCGCGTTGCGGGCCGTCGCGGCCGCGCAAATTTGCGCGTCCGCTCCGGTCGGGATGACGCTGAAAGTGAAGGCTCGCCGGAATGACCCCGATGCTTTCCGTTTCCGGATTGAACGCCTTCTACGGGCGCGCGCATATCCTGTTCGACGTGGCGCTCGAGGTGGGCGCGGGCGAGGTCGTGGTGCTGCTGGGCAGGAACGGCGCGGGCAAATCGACGACGCTGAAATCCATCATCGGCCTCGTACGGCCCGCGGGTGGCACCATCCGCTTCGACGGCGCCGAGATCGCCGGCGAGGAGCCGTTCCGCATCGCGCGCCGCGGCCTCGGCTACGTGCCCGAGGAGCGCCGCATCTTCACCGACCTCTCGGTCGCCGAGAATCTTGAAGTGGGGCGCCAGCCCGCGCGCGACGGCGCTTCGCCCTGGACTGCCGAGCGGCTGTTCCGGCTCTTCCCCAATCTCGCCGAGATGCGCGACCGCCCGGGCGGGCGCATGAGCGGCGGCGAGCAGCAGATGCTCACCATCGCGCGCACGCTGATGGGCAATCCGCGCCTCGTGCTGCTCGACGAGCCTTCGGAGGGCCTGGCGCCGGTCATCGTCGAGCAGCTCGCGCGCACGATCCGCGAGATCAAGGCGCAGGGCATCTCCGTTCTGCTGTGCGAGCAGAATCTGCACTTCGCGGCCCACGTCGCCGACCGCGCCTACATCATCGAGAAGGGCGCGATCCGGTTCCAGGGCACGATGCAGGCGCTGATGGCCGATGAGGCGGTGCGGACGGCGTATCTGACTGTGTGATTTTGGCGCCGTGCCCTCACTTCCCATTCGCTGCGAAGGCGCAGCGAATGGGCCCCTTCTCTCCCGCAAGCGGGAGAGAAGAAGAAAGCCAAGCGCGCCGAATTGGTTCTCTCTCCCTCTGGGAGAGAAGGCGCCCGATCGATGCCTCTTGGCATCGATTGGGAAGTGAGGGCCGGCGTTCAGAACGCGATCCGGAAGCGCTGCAGCGCCTCTTCGTCGACTTCGATGCCGAGGCCGGGCGCGTCGCCGACGGTGACGATGCCTTTCTCGACCTTGATCGGCGTCTTCAACACGCCATCGCGCAGCGGATTGTCGCCGACGTCGTATTCAAGAAACACCGGATCGGGCTCGTTGTCGGAATGCGGGAACGGCGGCAGCGCCGCGATGAGCTGGATCGCGGCCGCGACGCCGACGCCCGAGCCCCAGACGTGCGGCATGAGCCGCTTGTTGTGGACTTTGCTCAAGGTCGCGATCTTGAGCGCTTCGTCGAAGCCGCCGACCGAGGCGATGTCGGGCTGCGCGATGTCGAGCCCGCCTTGGAAGAGGCGCTGAAAATCGAACGCCGTGAAATGCGATTCGCCGGCCGCGACCGGCACCGTCGCGCGCTGGGCGAGCGCCGCGTAGCCCCCATAGTCCTGCGGCGGCAGCGGCTCCTCGTACCAATAGGGCCGATAGGGCGCAATGAGGCGCATGCTTTCGAGCGCGCGGTCGACCGTGTAGTTGCCGTTGACGTCGACCATGAGAATCGCGGCGTCGCCGATGATCGCGCGCGCGAGGGCGCAGCGGCGCACGTCGGACTCGAGCGAAAGCCCGATCTTGATCTTGTAGGCGGTGAAGCCCTTCCCCGCCTCGCCGCGCAACTGGTGCTCCAAGTCGGGATCGGGATTGCGCGTCACGTAGCCGTTCGAGGCGTAGGCGACGATGCTGCCGCGCGCCTTGCCGCCGAGCAATTTGTGCGCCGGCACGCCGATCGTCCGCGCCAGCGCGTCGTAGATCGCGACATTGATGCCGCTGTAGGCCACCACCATCGCGTTCTGGATGCCGAGATGGTAGTGGCGGCCGAGGATCTGCTGCCAGACGATCTCGCGGTCGAACGGGTCAGTGCCGCGATAGTAGCCGGCGAGCATCTTCCAGTAGCCGGCCGTGGCCTCCGGCGGCCCCAGCGCCTCGCCCCAGCCGACGACGCCGTTGTCGAGCGTGAGCTTGACGAGCGCGCAGGTGCGCCGCGGCGCGAGCAGCCGCGAGGCGCCGTATTCCTTGCCCGGCGCGTGCCGGTGCTCGAGCCCGATCAGCTCCAGGTCGCGGATCTTGAGCCGCATCGTCGTCTCCCGCTTCCGGTCGGCCCGGTTTCGTGCCTCTTTACGATAGCCGAGGCTTTCTGGCAAATTGTATGTGTACGAATGATTTTAGAGGCCCAGGATGCGGGAAGAAAGCGGCAGGGAGGCAGGGAGGCGGGGAGAAGATGATGAACCGCGCGCACGAGGCGCGCGCAAAGAAAAATCCTCCCCGCCTCCCCGTCTCCCTGCGCCTTCAAAGCGCCAAACCAAGGAGAGCCCCGCTCCGGCCGGAAGGATCGTCGGCGTCGATGTCGGCGGAACCTTCACGGACCTCATCCTGATGGACGGCGCCGGCCGCGACCTCCGTGTCGCCAAGGTGCCGACCACGGTCGAGAACCAAGCCTTCGGCGTGCTCGCCGCGCTCGATTCCACCGGCGTGCCGCTCGCCGAGGTCGCGACGATCATCCACGGCACGACGGCCACGACCAACGCGCTGCTCGAGCGCAAGATCGCGAAGGCCGGGCTCATCACCACCAAGGGCTTTCGCGACGTGCTCGAGCTCGGCCGCCGCACGCGCCCGCAGCCCTACGGCTTGAAAGGCACGTTCAATCCGCTGATCCCGCGCGAGCTGCGCCTCGAAGTCACCGAGCGCATGGACGCCGCAGGCGAAGTGGTGACGCCGCTCGACGAGGCCGCGGTGGAGGCCGCGGTGAAACGGCTCGTCGCCGCCGGCTGCATCGCGCTCGTGATCCATTTTCTCCACAGCTACATCAACCCCGCGCACGAGAAACGCGCGGCCGAGATTGCGAAGAAGCTCTGGCCCAACGACTATGTCACGGCCGGCCACGCGATCCTCTCCGAATACCGCGAATACGAGCGCGGCGTGACCGCGACCGTGAACGCCTCGATCCAGCCGGTGCTCGACAACTACATCTCGCGCCTCACCGGCGAGCTGCGCACGCGCGGCTTCGGGCGCGACCTGCTCGTGATGCAGGGCAATGGCGGCACGGTCGCGGCCTCGATCGTGGCCGAGGCCGCGGTGAACACGGTGATGTCGGGGCCCGCCTCGGGCGTGATGGCCGCCGCATACACGGCGACGCAGGCCGGCTTCCCCCATGTCATGACCTACGACATGGGCGGCACGAGCTGCGACGTGGGCCTCATCCAGAACGGCGTGCCGCAGGTGAGCTCCGAGCTCGAGCTCGAATACGCGATGCCGATCCATGTGCCGATGGTCGACGTGCACACGATCGGCGCCGGCGGCGGCTCGATCGCGTTCATCAACGAGGCCGGGTTCCTCCAGGTCGGCCCCGAAAGCGCGGGCGCCAAGCCCGGCCCCATCTGCTACGGCCGCGGCGGCGCGCGCCCCACCATCACCGACGCCAATCTGCTTCTGGGGCGCCTCAATCCGGAGGCGCTGCTCGGCGTCGCCAAGGGCGTCGCGCTCGACGACATCCGCCGCATCTTCGTTTCCGAGATCGGCACCAGGCTCGGCCTCGATGCCGAGGGCGTCGCGGCCGCGATCCTGCGCATCGCCAACGACCGGATGGCTGGCGCGCTGCGGATGGTGTCGCTCGCGCGCGGCCACGACCCGCGCGACTTCGCGCTGTTCCCGTTCGGCGGCGCCGGGCCCCTGCACGCGGCGGCGCTGGCGCGCGAGCTCGCGATCCCGAAAATCCTCATTCCCGCGAAACCGGGCCTCACCAACGCGCTCGGCTGCCTCGTCGCCGACGTGCGCCACGACTATGTGCGCACGGTCAACAAGCCGCTGCCGGCGCTCGACATGCGCGACGTGCGCGCGATCCTCGAAGCACAGATCGCCGAAGGGCGCGCCACGATCGCGCGCGAAGCGGTGGCGGTCGAGGCGCTGGTCGTGATCCACTCCGCCGACATGCAGTTCCTCGGCCAGAGCCACATCCTCACCATCGCCGTGAGCAGCCCGCGCGTGACGCGCGAGCAGCTTAGGAAGGACTTCGCCGCCGCGTATTGGCGCCGCTTCGAGGTCGAGCTGCCGGAAATCCGCCCGGTGCTCGTGAACCTCCACACCGCCGTCATCGGCCGCCGCCCCGCCGCGCCGCTCGCCGCCCTCGCGCAAACCGACAAATCGCTCGGAACCAAGCCGGTCGGGCACCGCCGCGTCTGGTTCGAAGCCGGCTGGAAGAAGACGCCGATCTTTCGCCGCGGGCAGCTCGGCCCCGGCGCCCGCATCGCGGGCCCCGCCATCATCGAGCAGATGGACGCGACGACGGTGATCGAGTCGCGCAACACTGTGGTGGCGGACAAGTTCGGGAACCTGATCGTCACGGTGAAGCCATGACAACGAAGAGCGTTCCCCTCGCCCTGGGGCGAGGGGGCAGGGGGAGAGGGGGAGAACCTTCGCTGCTGCACAGCGCCTCGCAGAAGGAAAGGTCTTCCCCCTCACCCATTTCCCCTCGCCCCAGGGCGAGGGGGAAATTGGACCCCGTCACCCTCGCGGTCATCCAGAACGGCCTCATCCAGGTCTGCAACGAGATGGACCTGGCGTTCGTGCGCGCGGCGTTCAGCCCGGTGATCGCCGAAGGCCTCGACCGCTCCGACGGCATCTACCACCGCGCGACGGGCGAGCTGATCGCGCAAGGGGACCTCGGCCTCCCCGTCTTTGTCGGCACGATGCAGTTCGGCACGCAGGAAGTGATCAAGCGCGCCAAGAACATCCGCCCCGGCGACGTCTTCATCGTCAACGACCCCTATCTCGGCGGCACGCATTTGATGGACGTGCGCTTCGTGAAGCCGTTCTTCTACAGGGGCAAGCTGTTCTCGTGGCTCGCGAACACGGGGCATTGGGCCGACACCGGCGGCGCCGTCCCGGGCGGCTTCTCCGCCACCGCCACCGAGGTCGAGCAGGAAGGGTTGCGCCTGCCGCCGGTGAAGCTGTTCAAGGCCGGGACGCTCGACGAGGAAATCCTCGCGATCATCAATTCCAACATCCGCGTCGCCGACCAGCGCATCGGCGACATCAAGGCGCAGGCGGCCGCGCTCAACGTCGGCGAGCGGCGCCTGACGGCCCTGCTCGACCGCTACGGACAGAGGACGGTGGAGGACGCGATCGCCGAGCTCCGGCGCGGCGCCGAACGCCTGATGCGCGCCAAGATCGCGCAGATTCCGGACGGCCTCTATCGCGGCCAGGCGATCGTCGACTCGGACGGCGTCGTCGACGAGCCGCTGCTGATCAAGCTCGCCATCACCAAGAAAGGCACCGATCTCAATTTCGATTTCACCGGCTCGTCGCCGCCCTGCCTCGGCCCCATGAACAGCGTGATCGCGACGACGTGCTCCTCGGTCTATCTCGCGATCAAGCACATCTTCCCCGACGTGCCGATCAATGCCGGCACCTATCTGCCGCTCAAGATCAAGGAGCCGCGCGGCACGTTCCTCTACGCCGAATATCCGCGGCCCGTCTCGGGCTGCGCAGCCGAGGTGAGCCAGCGCATCGCCGAGGCGGTGTTCGCGGCGCTGACGCCCGCCCTGCCCGATCAGCTCTTCGCGGCGCCCGCCGGCACCAGCGGGAACTTCGCGCTCGGCGGCACCGATCCGGCCAGCAACCGCTCCTATGTCATGTATTTCTTCACCGGCGGCGGCTATGGCGGCAGCCTGGAGGGCGACGGCATCTCGAATGGCTGCTCGACCATCGGCATCTCGAAGGCGGTGCCGGTCGAGATCCTCGAACAGCGCTTCCCGATTTTGATGGAGGAGTACGCGCTGCACGAGGGCTCGGGCGGCGCCGGCAAGCAGCGCGGC
>Ga0187892_10001066_pt1 | contig 66485 bp, 64 predicted proteins | sample MA1701073metaG_FD_139345 | JGI IMG/M metagenome (GOLD analysis project Ga0187892, IMG submission 139345) | Bio-ooze microbial communities from a basaltic lava cave in the Kipuka Kanohina Cave System on the Island of Hawaii, USA - MA170107-3 metaG ... | reverse complement strand
CTGAAGGGCTCAAACTCGATCTGCTTCGACGTACAATCTGACATCGGCGAGGTCCTTGTTGAATCAACCTAAGCAATTGACTCAACGTTCCTATCAGGACTTCGCCGACCTCACCTCATGAAACATCCGGGCTAGTGCCGTTCCAACTTGTCCGGCCCAGAAACGGGGGCACCCGCGAATCCTGCTGTCGGTTCGTGTGCGGCAGTCGGAAAGCGCTGGAACGGTACTAGCGCCGGTGCTCGCCGAGCTCTGCACCACGCAGGTCCCGTTCGCGGACGACCTGATCCGCAACATCCCGGGGATCCGCGTCTCCCAGGCGCTGTTCGACGACCTCGCGGAGGCGCCGGCCGACCAGGAAGTGGCGATCGCCGCCGAGGCGCTCGGCCGGATCCCGAGCGCGGCGCCGACGATCACCCGGCCCTTCGACTACGGCACGGTGATCGCCTACTCCTTCGATGCCGCCCACTGGCAGGCCACGCGGTTCAGCGACGGCCTGCGCTACGGGGTCTGGTACGGCTCGCTCGAGCTCGAGACCACGATCCACGAGACGGTGTTCCACGCCCACCGCTTCATCGCCGACAGCTACCCGGAGCTCGATCGCGACGTCGTCCGCGAGCGGCGGGTGTTCGACGTGCGCTGCGACGCGCTGCTCGTCGACCTGCGGGGCCGCGAGGCCGCGCATCCGGACCTCGTGGCCCGGACGAGCTACGCCTTCACCCAGGCGCTCGGGCGGTACCTGCACGAGCAGGGACAGAACGGGCTGCTCGTCAAGTCGGCGCGCTGCGACGGCACCAACGCCGCGGTGCTCAATCCCCAGCGGCTCTCGAACGTCCGCGACAAGCTCTTTCTCACCTACCGCATCAATCCGGCGCGCGACCGGGCGGTCGTCGAGCGCGACCTCGGCCGCCCCTGGCTGACGCTCGCCCCGAGCGCGCTGTATTGACCGGGCGAAGGCACGGCTGGTCCGAAAAAACAGCGCCGATGGTTGGATCCCCGCTTTGCGCGGGGATGACCTCGCCGACGCGAGGTCTACTTCATGAACTTCGGGAGATAGGTCGCGAGCTCGGGGAACGCGACGATGATCGCGAGCATGACGATCTGCGCGACGAAGAACGGGGTTACGCCCCGGAACACGGTCCCGATCGTGAGGTGGCGGATCAGGCTCTTCACCACGAAGATGTTCATCCCGACCGGGGGGCTGATGAGTCCGATCTGCACCACGATCACGACGACGATGCCGAACCAGATCGGGTCGTAGCCGAGCCCGGTGACGACCGGGAAGAACAGCGGCACGGTGAGGAGGATCATCGACAGCTCCTCCATCGCCGTGCCGAGCACCACGTACACCGCGCAGATCGCCGCGATCACCAGGACCGGGTGGACCTCGAAGCGGGTGACGAAGCTCTTCAGATCCCCCGGCATGGTCGTGTAGTTGATGAAGTTGGCGAAGATCAGCGCGCCGATCAGGATCATGAACAGCATGCTCGTGGTGCGGGCGCTCTCGACCAGGACCTCGACCAGCACGCGCCAGGAGAGCGCGCGGCGCGCGAGCGCGAACAGGAACGCCCCGCCCGCGCCGATGCCCGCGCCTTCGGTGGCGGTGAAGATCCCGCCGTAGATGCCGCCGATGACCAGCACGAAGAGCACGACCACCGGCCAGACGTACTTGACCGCCGTCAGCCGCTCGGCCCACGCGCTGCGCTCTCCCGGCGGCCCCGCTTCCGGATCCCGCCAGGTGATCCACAGCACCGCGAGGCAGAGCAGCAGCGTGGACACGATCCCCGGGAGGATGCCGCCGATGAACACCTTCCCGATGCTGGTCTCGGTCATGATCCCGTAGATCACCATGATCACCGACGGCGGGATGAGGATCCCGAGCGTCCCGCCGCCGGCGATGGATCCGGCGGCGAGGCTGTCCTTGTAGCCGAACTTGCGCATCGACGGATACGCCACCTTGGAAAAGGTCGCCGCGGTCGCGATCGAGGAGCCGCAGATCGAGCCGAAGCCGCCGCTCGCGATGACGGTGGACATCGCTAGCCCGCCGCGCAGGTGCCCGAGGAAGGTGTAGGCGGCGTGGTAGAGCTCCTCCGAGATCCGCGCCCGCACAACGAAGTTCCCCATCAGGATGAAGAGCGGGATCACCGAGAGCGTGTACGAGAGCCCGGTCTCGTAGGTGATCTGCCCGATCATCGCCGCCGACGCGGCAAAGTTCAGCTTGTAGGCGAAGCCGAAGAAGCCGACGATGCCCATGGCGAAGGCCATCGGCACGCGCAGGAACGCGAGCGCGAGGAACGCTGCGAACCCGACCAGGGCCTCGAGCACGTCCGCCTCAGAGCTCGGCGGTGTGATGGCGGCGCGGTCGCCGGAACAGGAGCACGAGCAGCGCGACGGCGGTGAACGCCATCAGGACCGCCATCGCGTAGGTGAGCCAGGCCTGCTGGATCTTCAGGACCGCGGTCGTCTCGCCGGCCTGCTGCAAGTTCTCGGCCCTCAGCCACAGCCGCCAGGCGAGGTACGCGGTGCAGACGCTGCCGATCGCGCACGCGGCCGCGTGCTGGACGCGGAACAGCCAGTCCGGCGTGATCGGGTCGAGCAGATCCACCGTGACGTGGTCGCCGCGCAGCGTCACGAGCGGCAACCCCGCGAAGATGAGCGCGGCGAGCAGCATCTCGGTGAGCTCGAACCCGCCCCACACCGGTCGGTTCAGGAAGTAGCGCCCGAACACGTCGACGCAGGTGAGCAGCATGAGGCAGAACAGGACGACCGCGGCGACGTAGCCGAGCACCGGCACGAACGCGCGGTCGAACCAGTCGAGCGGCTGGCGCTGCCCGCTCATTGGACTACCCTCGCGCCGAAAGCGCGCTCGGGGTTCGCCCCTTGGGGCGGCCCGGCGGGGCTCATGCGAGCCTCCCGTGAAAGCAGGAACGCGGCACCGCGGGACGCCCGGGGTGCCGCGTAGGGGCCGAGCGCTCTACTTCTTCGAAAGCGACGCGATCTCGGCCCGCAGCGCCTTCAGCACCGCCGCGCCGTCGACGCCCTTCGGCTTCGCCTTCTTCTCGATCCACTCGCGCTCGAGCGGATCGGTCTTGGTCTTGATCTCGGCGATGAGCGCCGGGCCGGCGACGACGATCGGGATGTTGGCGGCGCGCACCGCCGCCTCGCCCTTGTCGTCGGCCGTGTCCCAGGCCTTGCCGGAGCGGCGCGCGAGCGCCTCGCCGAGCAGCGGCTCGAGCGCCTTGCGATCGGCCGCCGAGATCTGGTTCCATTTCGCCGGGTTCGCGACCCACGCGAAGCTGACGTTGTAGAGCCCGCCCGGAACGTAGGTAATGTGCTTGATGAGCGGCACGAGCTTGAAGGAGGCCGGCGATTCCTTCGGGAAGAACACGCCGTCGGCGACCCCCGAGGACAGCAGCTCGTAGCTCTCGGGCGCCGGTTTCAGCATCGGCACCGCGCCGAGCGCCTTGGTGATGTCGTTCACCAACCCGCCGCCGATGCGGATCTTGAGCCCCTCGAGGTCCTTGAGCGAGTTGATCGCGCGCTTGGTGTTGTACATCTGGCCGGGGCCGTGCGTGAACACCGAAAGCAGCGCGAGCTCCTTGTGCTCGTCCGCCTTGGCGAGCATGCGATCGAAGATGCGCTGGTAGGCGACGCAGGTCACTTCCGCGGTGTCGCCCATGAACGGGAACTCGGGCGCATCGGTGAGCGCGAAGCGGCCCGGCGTGTAGCCGTGCACGATGAACGACAGGTCCATCAGGCCGTTCTTGACGCCGTCGAGCGTCTGCGGCGGTCCGACCGGCGCCTTCGGCAGGATGTTGCACTTGACCCGACCCGAGGTCGCCTTCTCGAAGTCGGCGCAGAGCGGGGTGAGGATGTTCGCGGTGATCGGGTGCGCCGGCGACACCCAGGAGCTCGCGTTGAGCGTCACCTGCGCCGCAACGGTGCCCGCCAAGAGCAAGGCGACGGCGGCGAACGCGATCCGGATGATGAGCAGCATGGTCGACTCCTCCTCGAAGGTTCGAACGGCGCCTCGCACCGTTCGGTGACGCGGGCGCTCTCGGAAAACCCGCATAGCCTACCGTATCGGCCAGCGGCAGGCCAGCGGGCCGCGCGCGGGGCTAGGCGCCCTCGCCGAACGGCTTCCGCGCCTCGCTCACGCAAGCGAGCAGGATCGCCTGATCGCCGAGCTGGTTCGCGAGCAGGAACACGAGGCGCGCGTTGAGCTCGGCCGACTGCGCCTCGCTCAGCCCCTCGTGCGCGCGGACGAGCGCGGCGTAGAACCCGTCGGGATCGGGAATGTTCGGGTCGGTCTTCATAGGCAGAGCGCCTTGCGGAGCGCCGCTTCGGCCGCGGCGGCGGTCGCGTTCGGCAGCGCCGCGCCGAGATAGAGATCGGGCCGGATCAGCGCGAAGCTGTCCGGGGCCGCCTTCAGCACGGCCTGCAGCTTCCCTTCCGGATCGCCGATGCCGCCCGGCCCGCACACGAAGAACCGGAACGGGAGCCCGGTCGCCTCGAGGCGGGCGAACTCGGCGAGCTCGTGGCCGCGCGTGGGCTGGTAGAGGATGCCGATGAACGCCGTGCCGACCTGCCGCGCGAGCTCGACGAGCGTCCCGCGCGCGCCCCCGGGGAGCGTGATCGGCACGTTCTGCACCGACCACCCGGCGCCGGTGACCGCGGGCGAGTCCGGATACGGATTCGCGACCGACAGCCGGCCGGAGTTGACGAGCGGCCGCGCGAACGCGTGCTCCCGCGCGAGGCCGATGACCGCGCGGCGCAGGACGCGCTCGGCGGGCGACTGCGGCGCGATGAACCGCTCGGTGCGCGTCGTGACCTCGAGGTTCTCGCGGGCCGCGCGGTGCCGCTCCGCGTTGAAGGTGTCGAGCAGGCGCCGGGGCGCCTGCCCCTGCAGGACCAGCGCGAGCTTCCAGCCGAGGTTGAACGCGTCCTGGATCCCCGAGTTGCCGCCGCGCGCGCCGAACGGTCCGACGACGTGCGCCGCGTCGCCGATGAAGAACACGCGCCCGTGGCGGAACTCGTCGAGGAGGTGGGCGCGGTAGGCGTACGGCCCGACCCACACCAGCTCGAAGTCGCGGTGCCCGAGATGCGCCCGCAGCCGCTCCTCGGCGACGTCGCGGCGGCTGACGTAGTCCGGGTCGCAGTCGGCGTCCATCTGGTAGTCGAGCCGCCAGACGTCGTCGCCCATCAGGTGCTGCCAAACGCCGCGGTTCTCGTTGAACGGCGCCTCGATCCAGGTCCAGCGCTCGACCGGAAACCGCTCCTTGAACCGCACGTCGGTGATGCACCAGCGGTCGGCCCCGCGCGCGCTGTGGGTCTCGAGGCCGAAGCCGTCGCGGATCGCGCTGTTCACGCCGGTCGCATCGACGAGCCATTCGGCTTCGAGCCGGTAGGGCCCGGCCGGGGTCTCGACGGTGACCGTCGCGCAGTCGGTCGTCTGGCTCACCTTGGTCACCCGGTTCTTCCACCGCAGGTCGCAATGCCCCGCCTCGCGGATGCGGTCCACCAGGAACCACTCGATGTAGAACTGCTGGAGGTTGATGAACGGCGGCTGCTCGGAGGCGCTCTCGAGCTGCAGATTGAAGGAATAGACGATGTCGTCGCCGGCGAGCGTCTTGCCCACCGCCCAGGTGACGCCCTTCTCCTGCACCCGGTGGTAGGTGCCGAGCCGCGCGAAGATCTCGAGCGTCTTCTGCGCGTACACGATGCCGCGCGAGGAGGCGCCGCGGACGCCGATCGTGTCGTCCTCGTCGAGGAGGACCGAGTCGATCCCGCGGCACGCGAGATCGCAGCCGAGGGTGAGCCCGGAGAGCCCGCCGCCGACGATCACGATCGGGTAGCGGGCGGGCCGGCGGCCGGCGAGCTCGGGCGGCGGAACGAACGGATAGACGGGCAGCTCGTACCCGCCGCTCCCGGCCGGCTGCGCGGTCCCGCCCACGGCGCTAGCTCCGGTAATCGATCCAGCCGTGGCCCTGCCTCGCGCGCTCCATCTTGCGCACCGTGGCGTCGAACACGCGCTGGCAGGTGTCGCCGTGCGCCTCGTAGCGGAACGCGACGTCCCGGCACTGCTCCCGGACCGCGTCGGTGAGCGCAATGTCGTAGCCGCCGATCGCCGCCGCCTGGCATTGCACCTCGCACGCGCGCTGCAGCGTCCACATCAGCGAGAACGCGTGCGCGACGTTGTGCTCGGCGACGAGCAGCCCGTGGTTGCGCAGGATCAGCACGTGCTTCGCCCCGAGGCTCGCCACCAGCCGGGGCTGCTCCTCCGGCCGCACCGTGATCCCCTCGAAGTCGTGATACGCCACCCGGTCGATCAGCATCGCCCCGTAGAAGTCGTCGTGCCCGAGCCCGGCGCGCCGGCACGCGATCGCCATGCCGGCGGTGGTGTGGGTGTGCATGATGCAGTGCGCGTCGTCGCGGGCGGCATGCAGCGCGCTGTGGATGATGAAGCCGGCGCGGTTGACGGCGTGCGGCGTGGGCGCGACCGGATTGCCGTCGAGATCGATCTTGACGAGGTTGGAGGCGGTCACCTCGTCGTACCAGAGCCCGAACGGATTGATCAGGAAGTGCCGCTCCGGGCCGGGCACCCGCACCGTGATGTGGTTGAAGATGTTCTCGGTCCAGCCGAGCCAGTCGAACACGCGGTAGCAGGCGGCGAGCTGGACGCGCAGCTCCCATTCCGCGTCGCTCACGTTCGCGGGCTGCTGCAGGGCGTGTGCTTCGGCGGTCCCCATGAATCCTCCTTTGCTGTCAATGGCTCGCGGCGGCCCGCGCCGGCGCGGCGGTGGCGCCCGGCGCGGCGCGATGCAGCACGCGCTCGCGGACCAGCGCCTCGATGCCGTCGATCGTCGGCGTCGGGACCCCGGCCCGCCGGCCGAGCTCGGCGACCGCGCCGACGATCGCGTCGATCTCGAGCGGCCGGCCGCGCTCGAGGTCCTGGAGCATCGAGATCTTGGCCGCGCCGAGCTTGCGCGAGAGCCCCAGCCGCTCCTCGACCGTGACCGAGATCCGCGCCCCGAGCGCCGCGGCGACCTGCATCGCCTCGATCATCATGCGGCGGATCAGCTCGACCAGGCCCGGGTTGGCGTTGATCTCGCTCATGAGCGCGCCGGTGAGCGCGGCGACCGGGTTGAACGACGTGTTCCCGATCAGCTTCATCCAGATGTCGTCGCGGATGCGGCGCGAGACCGGCGCGTGCAGGCCCGCTGCCTCGAGCGCGCCGGCGATCGCTTGAAGCCGCGGCGTCGTCGAGCCGTCGATCTCGCCGAGGACGAAATCGCGGCCGGCGGTGTGGTGGACGACGCCCGGCGCGATCACCTCCCCGGCGGCGTGCACGACGCAGCCCAGCAGGTGCTTCGGGTCAAGCGCGCGCAGCATCGCGCCGTCGGGATCGAGGCACTCGATGGGGCTGCCGTCGAACGGGCCGCCCTCGCGGGCGAAGTACCACCACGGGATGCCGTTGATCGCGGTCACCACGGCGGTGTCGGGCGCGAGCAGCGGCGCGAGGCGCGGCAGCATCGGCCCGATCGCGTACGCCTTCAGCGCGATGAAGACCGCATCCTGCGGGCCGAGGTCGCCGGGAGCCTCGGCGGCGGGGAGCTTCAGCGTGCGGACGCCCTCGGCGTCCTTGAGCGAGAGCCCCTTGCCGCGGATCGCGGCGAGATGCTCGCCGCGCGCGAGGAGGCATACCTCGTGCCCGGCGGCGGCGAGCTTCGCGCCGAGCACGCCCCCGATCGCTCCCGCTCCGACGATGCAGACCTTCACTCGCGCGCCCCTGCCGCAAAGGCCGAGTAGTTTGCCGTATTTCGGCTGCCGGAGGGTCGCGGGGCGGACCCGGTCCGGGCGCGCGGTGCGGCGGCGGCGGAATCCCGCCCTCGCGCAGCGCGCCCGGCCGCCGGAAATCGACCACATCGGACGGCGAAACCGCGTTTCCCGGCGGCGCGCTTCCGCTAGAATCGACGGCGTATGCGCCGTCGCGATGCGTTCCGCTCCACCTGGGAGGCCGCCGTCCGCGTGCTGGTCGGGGTCGGCGCCTGCGTCGCCGGCGTCGGCCTCGCCGCGCTCTTCGCCCAGACGACGCTCTTCGAGCGGCTCAACAACTGGCTCTACGACTCGCTGCAGCGCTCGGCCGGACAGACGACCAGCCTCGACTCGGTGGTCGTGTTCGACGTCGACGAGGAGTCGCTGTGGCGGATGTCCCAGACCCTGGGGCCGTTCTTCAACGACCGGGAGCTGTACGCCCGCGTGCTCCGCTATCTCGACGCACACGGCGCGCGCGCCGTCGCCTTCCACACGCTGTTCGCGGACGAGCGCGCGGGCGACGAGGCGCTCGCCGCGAGCTTCCGGCGCGGCACCGTGCTCGCCGTCGCCGGGCTCCCGGTGACGCTCGCCGGCACGCCCGGATACCAGAAGCAGCTCGAGACGATCGCGATCGCCCGCAACCTGCCGTGGAGCGGCGCGGGCGATCACGGCGACGACCCGCGCATCCCGCACGTCGCGTGGGCGTACTTCAAGCTCCCGCCCGACTCGCTCGCCGCCAACCCCGCCAAGACCGTCGGGGTCATCAACCTGCGTCCGGACAACGACGGGGTCCTGCGGCGCATCGCGCTCTTCCACGGCACGCAGGGCTACGTGCTGCCGAGCATGCCGCTCGCGGTCCTCGCCGCGGTCGACCCGACCGTCGTGCCGACCCGCGTGGTCGACGGCGCCCTGCAGCTGCGGCGCGTCGGGGTCCCGCTCAGCCCGTACAGCGAGGTCGCGCTCCGCTTCCCGGCCAACGCCGACGAGCTGCGCGTGATCCCGTTCTACGAGCTCGCGCTCGCCGCCGGCGGCGCGCAGGGCACCCGCTGGCTCGCGCGGGAAGTCGCCGGGAAGGTCGTCTTCATCGGCAGCTCGAGCACGCTCGCCGCGGACTATGCGTTCACCCCGGTCGGCCGGCTCTCCGGCGTGCAGATCGCGGCGCTCGCATACGCGACGCTCGCCGCCGGGCATCTCAGCAAGCCGGCGTCGCTCGCGGTCGACGGCCTGCTGCTCCTCGGCGCGCTGCTCGTGCCGCTCCTCCTGATGCGCCGGGCGGTCGACGCGAGCGGCCGCCACTATTTCGCCGCGTTCGTCGTGATGCCGCTCGTGCTCGCCGGCATCGGCGCGGGGCTCTTCGGCCTCGGCATCCAGCCGCGCTGGCTGTTCGCCCTGGTGGCGGGGCTCGGCTCGCTCGGCGTGGTGTTCTCGATGTGGCTGTTCGCGCTGTCCGAGGAGCGCCGCAAGCTCCGCTACGAGACGCTCGCCGCGCGCGAGGCGAACCGCCTGAAGAGCGAGTTCCTGAACCACCTCACCCACGAGCTCAGGACCCCGCTCACGGCGATGATGGGCTTCAACAAGCTGAACCAGTTCACCGACGACCTCGGCCGCGAGGCGCGGATCCGCAACAGCGCGATCATCGGCCGCAACTGCGAGCACCTGCTGCAGCTCATCAACAACAACCTCGATCTCGCGAAGATCGAGGCCGGCACCCTGGTGATCGCGCCGGCGCCCGAGGACCCGGACCAGCTCTGCCGCGAGGTGATCGCGTCGCTGCAGGCGGTGGCCGAGGAGAAACGGCTGCGGCTGCGCTACACCCGCGAGACGCAGCTTCCCCCGGCGCTGATGCTCGATGCGGCGCGCGTGCGCCAGATCCTCATCAACCTGCTCGGCAACGCGCTGAAGTTCACCCAGGTCGGCACCGTCGAGCTCGCCGTCTCCTGGCACATCGCGGCGCTGGTGGTCGAGGTCCGCGACACCGGTCCGGGGATCCCGAAGGTCGCGCTCGCCCGGATCTTCCAGCCGTTCGAGCAGGCCGACGCGACCATCGCGAGCCGCTACGGCGGCACCGGGCTCGGGCTCGCCATCACCCACAGCCTCGTGCGCATGATGGGCGGGACGATCGACGTCGACTCGCGGCCGGGCCACGGCTCGACGTTCCGGGTGCGCCTGCCGGGCGAGCCGGTGGCCCGGGCCGAGACGGTGCGGCCGATCACCGACGCGATCCCGCCGCGCACGCCGCTCGCCGGCCGCGTGCTGCTCGCCGAGGACAACGAGGACATCCGCGCGCTCGTCGAGCTGCACCTCGGCAAGCTCGGGATCGACACGCACGCGGTGGCGAACGGCCTGTCGGCGGTCGACGCCGCGCTCGCCGCGCCGTTCGACGCCGTGCTGATCGACATGGAGATGCCGGTCATGAACGGCTACGAGGCGGTGCACGTCCTGCGCACGCGCAACTACACCGGGCCGATCTTCGCCCTGACCGCGCACCAGGAGGGCGTCGAGGTCGAGCGCGCCCGCGCCGCGGGATGCGACGGCATCATCACCAAGCCGGTGGCGCTGGAGACGCTGCGCAACGCGCTGCGGCCGATCCTCGCCGAGCGCCGGCTCGTGGCCTCCCGGCCGGGTCGCGCCGGCGACGCCACCGCGCGCTAGGGCGGGGCGGCCGGAGCCAGCGGTGCAGGCGGCGTCCGGTCCCGCCCGGATCGTGCATATTGCCGCGCCGGGGAGGCGGGTTGTCCCCTAGAATTTCCGGCATGTCGCAGCCCCGTTACAGCGTGCGCGTCTCGAGCGAGCTGCGCCACCTCATCCCGCGATTCCTGGAGAACCGGCGCGGCGAGATCGACCGGCTGCGCGGGGCGCTCGCCCGCAACGACCTCGAGGAGGCGCGCCGGATCGGCCACACGCTGAAGGGCGCGGGCGGCGGCTACGGCTTCCACGAGCTCACCCGCATCGGCGCCGAGATCGAGCGCCTCGCCGTGCGCGGCGAGGACGTCGGCGCGCTCGTCGACGCGCTCGCCGAGTACCTCGCGGGCGTCGAGGTCACGTTCGAGTAGCGGCGCGCGCCCGCCACCGGAGTTCGAGCATGCGGATCGCGATCCTCGAGGACGATCTCTCCCAGGCCGACCTCGTGCGGGTGTGGCTCGCCGGCGCCGGGCACAGCTGCCACACCTATCACCGCGGCCGCGAGCTGATGCGCGCGATGACCCGCGACACCTTCGACCTGCTGGTCCTCGACTGGGAGCTGCCGGACGTCAACGGCGACGCCGTGCTCGTCTGGGTGCGCGCGAACGTCCGCGACAACCTCCCGGTGCTGTTCACCACCGCGCGTGAATCCGAGCAGGACATCGTCCGCGCGCTCAAGGAAGGCGCCGACGACTATCTCGTGAAGCCGCTGCGCAAGCACGAGCTGCTCGCGCGCGTGGAAGCGCTCGGGCGCCGGGCGAAGCCGCAGCCGCGGCTCGCCGACGTGCTGCGCGTGGGCGACTTCGAGATCGACCTCGGCCGGCGCACGGTGCAGCGCGCCGGCCGCGCGATCGAGCTGACCCAGAAGGACTTCGACCTGGCGGTGTTCCTGTTCCGGAACGTCGGCAACCTCGTGTCGCGCGGCCACATCCTGGAGTCGGTCTGGGGCCGCAGCCCCGATCTCAATACCCGCACGGTCGACACCCACGTGAGCCGGCTGCGCTCGAAGCTCGGCCTGGTTCCGGAGCAGGGGTGGCGGCTCACCGCCGTCTACCAGCACGGCTACCGGCTCGAGCCCGCCACCGCCGACGCGGCGAACGGCGCGGCCGACGCCTCCGCGCAGCAGAAGGCCTGAACGCGCGCGCGCTTGCCCTGCCGCGACTCGCGGCAGGTTAGCATCGAGCAAAATCCCGCGGCCGCGAGCCACGGTGGAGCGATTGGTGCCGGGAGCGAGAATCGAACTCGCACGACCTCGCGGCCGCGGGATTTTGAGTCCCGTGCGTCTACCAGTTCCGCCATCCCGGCACGGGCGAGGCATTATCGGGGAATGACCGCGGCCCAGCAACGGCTCACCGTCGACGATTTCGACTACGCGCTGCCGACGGAGCTCATCGCCCAGCATCCGGCGCCGCGCCGCACGGCGAGCCGCCTCCTCCATCTGGCGCCCGGCGGCCGGATCTCCGACCACGCCTTCACCGAGCTGCCGCGCTTCCTCGCCGCCGGGGACGTGCTGGTCTTCAACGACACCCGGGTGATCAAGGCGCGACTCGTCGGCACGAAGGCGACCGGCGGGCGGGTCGAGGTTCTGATCGAGCGCGTGCTCGGCGCGCATGAAGCGCTCGCCCAGGTGAACGCGAGCCACGCACCACGCCCCGGCGCCCGGATGCGGCTCGCAGGCACTATCGACGCGGTGGTGCTCGGGCGCGACGACGATCTCTTCCGCCTGCGGTTCGAAGCCGAGCCGCCGGTGCTCGAGCTGCTGCAGCGGCACGGGACGGTGCCGCTCCCCCCGTACATCACGCACGCGCCGGAGGCCGACGACGAACGCCGCTATCAGACCGTGTACGCCCGCGCCCCGGGCGCGGTCGCGGCGCCGACGGCCGGACTGCACTTCGACGAGCCCCTGCTCGCCGCATTGCGCGCCGGCGGCGTGGAGCTCGCGTTCCTGACCCTGCACGTCGGCGCCGGCACGTTCCAGCCGGTGCGCGCGCGCGACATCGCCGAGCACCGGATGCACGAAGAGTGGTACGACGTCCCCGCGACGACGGTCGACGCGATTCGCCGCGCGCGTGCGCGCGGCCGCAGGGTGGTGGCGGTCGGCACCACCGCGCTGCGGGCGCTCGAGGCTTCGGCGCGCGCGGGCGAGCCCGTCGCCGGCAGCGGCGAGACCGCGCTCTTCGTCACGCCCGGCTTCGCCTTCGCCGTCGTCGATCGGCTCGTCACCAACTTCCACCTCCCGAGGTCCACGCTGCTCATGCTCGTGTCGGCGTTCGCCGGCATCGAGCCGATCCGCGCGGCGTACCGGCATGCGATCGCGGAGCGCTACCGCTTCTACAGCTACGGCGACGCGATGCTGATCGACCGCGCTTAGGGCCGAAGAGACAACGCAAAGGCGCAAAGAAAATGCAAAGGGCGCAGAGATCCGACCGACGGCGGTGGCGCGCCAGGGCCGCCCTGCGCAAGTCCGGGTCCCGCGTTGGGAAGGTCTGCTTCCTTTGCGTCCCGGCGTTGGAACTGTTCATTAGAATCGCGCGGTGAGGTTCGCGGTCACCCACACCGACGGCGCGGCGCGCGCCGGACGGCTCGAGCTCGGCCACGGCGTCGTCGAGACGCCGGTGTTCATGCCGGTCGGGACGTACGGCTCGGTGAAGGCGATGAGCCCGGCCGAGCTCGTCGAGATCGGCGCCGAGATCGTGCTCGGCAACACCTTCCACCTCTGGCTCCGGCCGGGGCTGGAAGTGATCGCCGCGCACGGTGGCCTGCACCGGTTCATGGGCTGGGAGCGGCCGCTCCTCACCGACTCGGGCGGCTTCCAGGTGTTCAGCCTGGGCGACCTGCGGAAGATCACGGAGGAAGGGGTCAAGTTCGCCTCGCCGATCAACGGCGACCGGCTGCTGCTCACGCCGGAGGAGTCGGTGCGCATCCAGCGCGCGCTCGCCCCGGACATCGCCATGGTGTTCGACGAATGCACTCCTTTCCCGGCCTCCGAGCGGCAGGCGGCGAGCTCGATGCGCCTCAGCCTGCGCTGGGCGGAGCGCTCGAAGCGCGAATGGGAGCGCTCGCGTCCGAACGGTAATGCGCTGTTCGGCATCGTCCAGGGCAGCGTCTACGAGACGCTGCGGGACGAGTCGCTCGCCGCGCTCGTCGGAATGGACTTCGACGGCCACGCGATCGGCGGGCTCGCGGTCGGCGAGCCGAAGGACGCCATGCTGCGGATCCTGCGCCACTGCGCGCCGCGGCTCCCGGACGACCGGCCGCGCTACGTGATGGGCGTCGGGACGCCGGAGGACATCGTCGTCGCGGTGCAGGCCGGGATCGACATGTTCGATTGCGTGCTGCCGACCCGCAATGCGCGCAACGGCTGGCTCTTCACCCGCTGGGGCGACATCCGCCTGCGCAACGCCCGCTACCGCGATGACACGCGCCCGATCGACGAGGCGTGCGGCTGCTACGCCTGCCGGCACTTCACGCGCGCTTACCTCCACCACCTGCAGCGCGTGAACGAGATCCTGGGCGCGCGGCTCGCGACGATCCACAACCTCTCCTACTATCTCGCTCTGGTGCGCGAGCTCCGGGCCGCGATCGCCGCGGGGCGGCTCGCCGACTGCGTCGCGCAGTTCGCGCTCGACCGCACCCGCCTCCAGGCGGCGAAAAGCTGACGGCCGCGGCCGACCCGCGGGTATAATTTCGCGCTTCCTTCCAACCCTCGATGGAGCGCTCCGTGCTCATCAGCCCCGCCTACGCGCAGGCCGGCGCCCCAGCCGACGCCGGCGTCATGAACATCGGGTTGCTCGTCCTGATGCTGGTCGTGTTCTGGTTCATCCTGATCCGGCCGCAGATGAAACGCGCGAAGGAGCACAAGGCGCTCATCTCGGCGCTCGAGAGGGGCAACGAGGTCGTCACCGCCGGCGGCATCGTCGGCAGGATCACGAAGGTCTCCGACGCCTATATCACCCTCGAGATCGCCGACAACACCGAGGTCGTCGTGCAGAAAGGCGCGGTCCAGACGCTGCTGCCGAAGGGCACGATGAAGAGCGTCTGAAAAATCCGGGATGAGGGATGGGAGATGGGGCATGGGTGAAACCGACTAGCGCGGCGGCCCGTACACATCCCTCATCTCCCATGCCCCCTCCCCGTCCTCTATGAATCGCTATCCGCTCTGGGTCTACGTGACGGTCGCCGTCGCGGTGGTCCTCGGCCTGCTCTACACGCTGCCGAACTTCTTCGGCGAGAAGCCGGCGGTGCAGGTCTCGTCGTCCCGCGCCACCCTGAAGGTCGACTCGACGACGCTGGCGCGCGTCGAGGAGATGCTCAAACAGGCCGGCATCCCGTACACCGGCGTCTATCTCGACCCGGTCGGGGTCAAGGTCCGCTTCGCCGACCCCGACACGCAGCTCAAGGCGAAGGACATCCTCGACCAGGCGCTCAACCCGGAGCCGCAGAATCCCGCCTACACCGTCGCGCTCAACCTGCTCTCCGACACGCCGAACTGGCTGAACGCGATCGGCGCGCTGCCGATGTACCTCGGCCTCGACCTCCGCGGCGGGGTGCACTTCCTGCTCCAGGTCGACATGAAGGGGGCGCTGACGAAGCGCCTCGACGCGTTCACCGGCGACATCCGCACCGCGCTCCGCGACCGGGGCGTGCGCCATTCCGGCGTCACGCGCGAAGGCATGACCATCGTGGTGCGCTTCCGCGATCCGGAGATGCGCGAGAAGGCGCGGCGCACCATCGCCGATGCGCTGCCCGATTTGGCGGTCGTGGAGGCGGGCGACGCGGCCGAGCCGCGCCTCAACGCGACGATCCGTCCGGAGGCGGAGAAGCGCATCCAGGACGCGGCGCTCAGGCAGAACATCGGCACGCTCAACAAGCGGGTGAACGAGCTCGGCGTCGCTGAGCCGGTGATCCAGCAGCAGGGCGCCGACCGGATCGTCGTGCAGCTGCCGGGCGTGCAGGACACCGCGCGGGCGAAAGAGATCCTCGGGCGCACCGCGACGCTCGAGATCCGCATGGTCGACGAGGAGAACTCGCGCAACCTGCAGGTGCTCTCCGACGCGCAGCGCGGGCAGGTGCCGTTCGGCACCGAGTACTACGTCGAGCGCCAGGGCAGCCCGATCCTCGTGAAGAAGCAGGTGGTGCTCACCGGCGACCGGCTCACCGACGCCCAGGCGGGGTTCGACTCCCAGACCCAGGAGCCGGCGGTGCATCTCACGCTGGATGCGACCGGCGCGCGGATCTTCCGCGACGTCACGCGGGAGAACGTGGGCAACCGCATGGCGATCCTGCTCTTCGAGAAGGGCAAGGGCGAGGTCATCACCGCGCCGGTGATCCGCAGCGAGATCGGCGGCGGCCGCGTCCAGATCAGCGGCGGCCGGATGTCGACGATCGAGGCGAACGACATCGCGCTGCTGCTGCGCGCCGGCTCGCTCGCGGCGCCGATGGAGATCGTCGAGGAGCGCACCGTCGGCCCGAGCCTGGGAAAGGAGAACATCGAGAAGGGCTTCGACGCGACGCTGGGGGGCTTCATCGCGATCATCGTATTCATGATGGCGTATTACGTAATCTTCGGCGTCTTCTCCTCGGTCGCGCTCGGGGTGAACCTGCTGCTCCTGATCGCGCTGCTCTCGCTCCTGCAGGCGACGCTCACGCTGCCCGGCATCGCAGCGATCGCGCTCACGCTCGGCATGGCGATCGACGCGAACGTGCTCATCAACGAGCGCATCCGCGAGGAGCTGCGCGGCGGCGCGACGCCGCAGGCGGCGATCCACGCCGGCTACGAGCGCGCGTTCGGCACGATCGTCGACTCGAACGTGACCACGCTGATCGCCGGCCTCGCGCTGCTCATCTTCGGGTCCGGCCCGGTGCGGGGGTTCGCGGTCGTGCACTGCCTCGGGATCCTCACGTCGCTGTTCTCCGCGGTGGTCGTGAGCCGGAGCATGGTCAATCTGTTCTACGGGGCGCGGCGCCGGCTCGACCGGCTCGCGATCGGCAACACGACGTGGAAGTGACGGGATAGCCGATGGAATTCTTCAAGATCCGACGCGACATCCCGTTCATGCGGTATGCGCTCGTCTTCAACATCATCTCGGTCGCCACCTTCCTCGCCGCGGTCTTCTTCCTCCTGTACCGGGGGCTCAACTTCTCGATCGAGTTCACCGGCGGCACGGTGATGGAGGTGAGCTACACCCAGCCGGCGGAGGTGGACCGGATCCGGGGGGTCCTCGAGGCGGCCGGGTACGCCGACCCGCAGGTGCAGAACTTCGGCACGTCGCGCGACGTCCTGATCCGCCTGCCGCTGAAAGGCGACCAGTCGACCGCCGACCTCTCGCGGGAGGTGATGGGGAAGCTCACCGCCGACAATCCCGCCGCCGAGCTCCGTCGCGTCGAGTTCGTCGGGCCGCAGGTCGGGCGCGAGCTGGCGGAGAACGGGGCGCTCGCGCTGCTCATCACCGCGCTCGGGATCGTCGCGTACCTCGCGCTGCGGTTCGAATGGAAGTTCGGCGTCGCTGCGATCCTCGCGAACCTGCACGACGTGGTGATCATCCTCGGGTTCTTCGCGTTCTTCCAGTGGGAGTTCTCGCTGCCGGTGCTCGCGGCGGTGCTCGCGGTGCTCGGCTACTCGGTGAACGAGTCGGTGGTGATCGCCGACCGGATCCGCGAGAACTTCCGCAAGATGCGGAAGAGCCCGATCAAGGAGATCATCGACAACGCGATCACGCGGACGATCTCGCGCACCATCATCACCCACGGCAGCACGCAGGCGGTGGTGCTGTCGATGCTCCTCTTCGGCGGCCCGGCGCTGCACTACTTCGCGGTCGCCCTCACGATCGGCATCTGCTTCGGCATCTACTCCTCGGTGCTCGTGATGGCCCCGCTCGTGATGTGGTTGGGCGTGCGGCGCGAGGACCTGGTCAAGCCGGTCAAGGACCGCAAACAGGAAGCGGTCGTGTAGGGCACGCTCGGGAATACCCCGGAGCGGCGGACTGTTATCGCATCGATGCAGGGCGCCCCCGTGGGGCGCTCGCAGATCAACGTCAAAACGAGGAGAATCGGATGAAGAAGAAGGTCCTTTTCACCAGCCTCGCCCTGGCGCTGGGCGCAGGTTTTGCGGTCACCGCCTTCGCGCAGGCGAAGCCCGAGGTCCTGGTCAAGCAGCGCCAGGCTGCCATGACGCTGCAGGGCAAGTACCTCGGTCCCCTGGTTGGCATCCTCAAGGGCGCTCCATACGACGCCAACGTCGTGGCGCGCAACGCCGCCTTCCTCGACGCGCTGACCCAGATGCCCTGGGACGGCTTCGCCGAGAGCACCAAGGGCGAGAAGACCCGGGCGCTGCCGGCGATCTGGGCGGAGCCCGCCAAGTTCAAGCAGGCCCAAGACCAGCTGCGCAGCGCGGTCGGCCAGCTGGTCAGCGCCTCCAAAGGCGGCGACGAGGGCGCGGTGAAGGCGGCGATCGGCAACGTCGGCAAAGCCTGCGGCAGCTGCCACGACAACTTCCGCGAGAAGTAAGCCGGACCGGGTGTCGCGACGAACCCCGCTGCGGCGGGGTTTTCGCTTTGTTGGAGGCCCCTATCGTGTCGACCGTCCTGCCCTGGACACTGCGCAACGTCGGCCTCGCGCTCGCGCTGGCGGCGTGGATCGGAAGCGCGCTCGCACAAGGTGATGCGAAGCGCGGGGAATACCTCGCGAAGGCCGGTGGCTGCGTCGGCTGCCACACCGAAGAAAAGCAGGACGCCGTCGCCTTCGCCGGCGGCCGCGCGCTCAAGACGCCGTTCGGAACCTTCTACGGACCGAACATCACGCCGCATCCGCAGGCGGGAATCGGCCGCTGGACCGAGGCCGACTTCGTGCGCGCGCTGCGCGCGGGCGTGCGGCCCGACGGCGCGGCCTACTACCCGGCGTTCCCGTACACGTCGTACACGAACATCTCGGACGCCGATCTGCGCGACCTCTGGGCGTACCTGCGGACGCTGCCGCAGAGCGCGCGCGCGAATCAGGCGCACGATCTCGGCTTCCCCTTCGGCTGGCGGTTCCTCGTCCGGTTCTGGAAGTGGCTGTTCTTCGCCCCGGGCCCGCTCCCCGCCGACCCGCAACGCCCGCCGGCCGTCAGCCGCGGTGCTTACCTCGTCCAGGCGCTCGGCCACTGCGGCGAATGCCACACGCCGCGCAACGCCCTCGGCGCCATGGATCGCAGCCGCTTTCTCGCCGGCGGCAAGGGACCCGACGGCAAGGGGGTCCCGAACCTGACCCCGACGCGACTCAAGAAATGGGGCGACGGCGAGCTCAAGGAGTTCCTGGTGAAGGGGATCACGCCGGACGGCGACGTCCCCGCCGAGACCATGGGCGAGGTCATCCAGAACACCACCAGCCAGCTCACGCCCGAGGACCTCGCGGCGCTGATCGCATATCTGCGATCGCTGCCGCCGCTGCCCGAGGAGAAGTCCGACTAGCCGCGCGCGGGTCGCCCCAGGCTAGATCTTCCGCGCGAGCTCCGCCGCCTTGCCGATGTAGCCCGCCGGCGTCAACGCGAGCAGGCGTCGCTTCGCCTCGTCGGGGATCGCGAGACCCTTGACGAAGGCGCGCAGCTCGTCGGCGCCGACGCGCCGGCCGCGAGTGAGCGATTTCAGCTGCTCGTAGGCGTCGTCCACGCCGTAGCGGCGCAGCACCGTCTGCACCGCCTCGCCGAGCACCTCCCAGTTCGCCTCCAGGTCCTCGGCGAGCCGCGCCGGGTCCGCTTCGAGCCGATCGAGACCGCGGCTCGCGGCGGTCCAGCCGAGCAGGCTGTGGCCGAAGGCCACGCCGACGTTGCGCAGCACCGTCGAATCGGTGAGGTCGCGCTGCCAGCGCGACACCGGCAGCTTCTCCGCCAAGTGGCGCAGCAGCGCGTTGGCGATCCCGAGGTTGCCCTCGGAGTTCTCGAAGTCGATCGGGTTCACCTTGTGCGGCATCGTCGAGGAGCCGACCTCTCCGGCCACCGCCCGCTGCCGGAAGTAGCCGAGCGCGATGTAGCCCCACAGGTCGCGGTCGAGATCCACGAGCACCGTGTTCACGCGCGCGAGCGCGTCGAAGACTTCCGCGAGCGCGTCGTGGGGCTCGATCTGCACGGTGTACGGATTGAATTCCAGCCCGAACGACTCGACGAAGCGCCGCGCGAACGCCTCCCAATCGACGTCCGGGTAGGCCGCGAGGTGCGCGTTGTAGTTGCCGACTGCGCCGTTCGCCTTGCCGCTGAGCTGCACCACGGCGAGCCGCGCGCGGCCGCGCCGGATGCGATGCACGAAGTTGGCGAGCTCCTTGCCGAGCGTCGTCGGCGTCGCCGGCTGCCCGTGGGTGCGCGCGAGCATCGCGTTGCCGGCGTGGGCGTGCGCGGCCACGGCGAGCTTGCCGATCACTTCGTCGATGGCGGGCAGGAGAACCGCGTCGCGCGCCTCGCGCACCATCAGCGCGTAGGCGAGATTGTTGACGTCCTCGGACGTGCAGGCGAAGTGGATGAAGGCGCTCGCGCGCTCGAGGGCGGGATCGCCCGCGACCTGCTCGCGGATCCAGCGCTCGATCGCCTTGACGTCGTGGTTCGTCTCGCGCTCGATCGCCTTGACGCGCTCGGCGTCGCGCTCGACGAGCTCGGTCGCGAGCGCGCGGAGCTTCGCCGCCGCCTGCGGCGCGAACGGCGCGACCTCGGCGACGCCCGGCTCGGCGCCGAGCGCGAGGAGCCATTCGATCTCGACCCGAGCGCGCTGGCGGATGAGCGCGAGCTCGCTGAAGTGGCTGCGCAGCGCCGCGACGCTGCGCGCGTATCGCCCGTCGAGCGGGGAGAGCGCGGTGAGCGGCGAGAGCGGCATTCGTCGAGCGAAGAAAGAGCGCGAACAGTCTACCATGCGACTGCGCGACCGCCGCGCCCCAGGCGCCGGCCCTGCTATGACAACGTCCTGAAACGCCGGGGCGCCGGAGGGCCGGTGCTATAATCCGCGGCCGTTCAGGGGGATCGCCGCCTATCATGGCCGCCGCCAGGCTGAAGCTCATCGGCTCGCACGCCAGTCCATACACGCGCAAGGCGCGCATCGTCGCGGCCGAGAAGCGCATCGAGTACACCTGGGAAAGCGAGAACCCGTGGCCCGCCGACACCACCGTGCCCGACTGGAACCCGCTCGGCAAGGTGCCGGTGCTGGTGCTCGACGACGGCACCGCGCTCTACGATTCCCGCGTCATCTGCGAATTCCTCGACGCGGCGTCTCCGCTCGGGCGCCTCATCCCCGCCGACGGCCGCGAGCGCATCGACGTGCGGCGGTGGGAGGCGCTCGCCGACGGGGTGCTCGACGCCGGCGTGCTCTGGCGGCTGGAGAACGCGCGTCCGGCCGGCGAGCGCAGCCCGTCGTGGATCGAGCGCCAGCAGGGGAAAGTCAAGCGCGGGCTCGACGCGATGGACGGCCAGCTCGGCAACCGCGCCTTCTGCTCCGGGACGAGCCTCACGCTCGCCGACATCGCGCTCGGCTGCTGCGTGGGCTGGTTCGACTTCCGCTTCCCGCAGCTCGATTGGCGAGCGGACCGGCCGAGCCTCGCGCGGCTCGCCGGGAAGCTCTTCGAACGGCCCGCGTTCGCTGAAACCGTTCCGCGCGAGTAGCCGTATCTCGCAAACGCGGGCGAAATAAAGCGCGGCGCCGGGCTGTTGTAGGGGAGTTCGCCCGCGCCCGGGCGCCAGGAGAATCATGGACGGGTTCCTCGCTCATCCCGCCGTACAGGGCGGCGTCGCGCCCTTCGTCGTCGGCCTCGTCCTGGTGGCGATCCTGGGGCGGGCGAAGCTCGGCGGGCTCGCCATCGTCGCCGCCTTCGCGGTCTGCGTTCACCTCGCGAGCGGGCTCACGTTCACGCCGCTGACCGCGGTGCGCAAGGTCGTCCTGCTCGCGCTCGTCGCGCCGGTCGTCGGGCTCGCCATCGACTTCATCCTCAGGACCGGGCGCGCGTTGACGGGCGCGATCGCGGTCGCCTGCGGGGCGCTCACGGTCTGGGTGTTCTGGAGCGTGCTGGAGCGGGAGCCGGCCGCCAAGGCCTGGCTGCTCGGCGGCGGCACGGCGCTCTTCGTCGCGTGGGTCGTCGCCTGGACCATGGACCTCGCGGGCCAGCCGGTCCGCGCCGGCGCAGCCGCGCTGATGCTCGGCCTGGGGACGGGCATCTCCGCGATCCTCGGCGCGTCGGCCCTGCTCGGGCTCTACGGCATCGCCATCGGGGCGGGCGCGGGCGCATTCCTGCTGGTGCAGATGGTGACCGGGCGGCGGATCGCGGCCGGCGTCACCTTCACGCTTTCCGCTTCGGTCGCGGCGGGCTTGGTCGGTGCCGCGGCGCTCGTGCTCGCGGAGCTCCCGTGGTACGCGTTGCTCGTCTTGGGACTGGTCCCACTCGCGGCGCGCCTGCCTGCGTCGGACCGCATGCCGGTCTGGGCCCAGGCGTTCATCGTCTCGGCGTACGGTTTCGCCGTCGCCTGCGTCGCCTTCGTGCTCACCTGGCGCGCGTCCCCGCCGCCCGGTTAGTATTCCCGTCGCTGCAACCAAAGAGAGGAGAACCCGCATGAACAAAATCGCAATCGCGCTCGTCGCCGCCGCGCCGCTCGTCGCCGTCGCCGCGCCCGCGACCTATGAAATCGACCCGGTCCACAGCTTTCCGCATTTCATGGTCGGCCACTTTGGCGCCGCGTGGATGTATGGCCGATTCAACAAGACCACCGGCAAGATGGTCCTCGATCGGGAGGCCAAGACCGGCACGGTCGAGATCACGATCGAAACCGCGTCGGTCGACACCGGGCCGCACGAGCTGCAGGGCCGCCCGCGCACGCGCGACGACCATCTGCGCACGCCCGATTTCTTCAACGCCAAGGAGTTCCCGAGCATGACGTACAAGGGCTCGGCCAAGTGGAGCGGCCAATGGCCGACCGAGGTGCAGGGCCAGCTCACGCTGCTCGGCGTGACCCGACCGGTCAACCTGGAAGTGGTCCACTTCAACTGCGTGCCCGACCCGCGCGTCCAAGGCAAGCGTGAGATCTGCGGGGCCAACGCTACGGGCCTGATCAAGCGCTCGGACTTCGGGATGAAGTTCGGCATTCCGAACGTGAGCGACGAGATCAGGCTGCTGATCCAGTTCGAGGCGCTCCGGCCGCTGTAGGCGCGCCCGGCGCAGCGGTTCGCCGATCGAAGAACGGGCGCCCCGTGGGCGCCCGTTCATTTCCCGGTCACTGGATCACCCCGCCGCCGAGGCACACTTCTCCCCGGTAGAGCACCGCCGACTGCCCGGGAGTGACGGCCCATTGAGGGTCGTCGAACGCCAGCGCGCAGGCATCGGCGGTGAGCGCCGAGATCCGGCAGGCGGCGTCGGGCTGGCGGTAGCGCGTCTTGCCCGCGTACCCGGGCCGCGCGTCGGGAGGCTCGCCGGCGACCCAGGCGAGATCGGCCGCGTCGAGCGCGCGGCTCCGCAGCAGGGGGTGGTCGTGGCCCTGCACCACGATCAGCTCGTTTCGCTCGCGGTCCTTGCCGGCGACGTACCACGGCGTCCCGTCGCCGCCCCGGGTGCCGCCGATCCCCAGACCGGAGCGCTGGCCGATCGTGTAGAAGGCGAGCCCGATGTGCTCGCCGACGGCGCGACCCTCGGGGGTGCGCATCGGGCCCGGCACGCGCGGCAGATAGCGGTTCAGGAACTCGCGGAAGGGCCGCTCGCCGATGAAGCAGATCCCGGTCGAGTCCTTCTTCGCGTGCACCGGCAGCCCGGCCTCGCGCGCGATGCGGCGCACTTCGCTCTTGCGCAGACGCGCGAGCGGGAAGACGACGCGCGCGAGCTGCGCCTGCGTGAGCCGATGGAGGAAGTAGCTCTGGTCCTTCGCCGGGTCGGCGCCGCGGAGGAGCTCGAAGCGGCCGTCCGCCTCGCGCACCCCCGCGTAGTGGCCGGTCGCGATCCGGCTCGCGCCGAGCGCGAGCGCGTGGTCGAGGAAGGCCTTGAACTTGATCTCCGCGTTGCACAGCACGTCCGGGTTCGGCGTGCGCCCGGCCGCGTACTCGCGCAGGAACTCGCTGAACACCCGGTCCTTGTACTCGGCGGCGAAGTTGACCACCTGCAGGTCGATCCCGATGACGTCGGCGACCGACGCGACGTCGATCAGGTCTGCGCGGGTCGAGCAGTGCTCGTCGTCGTCGTCGTCCTCCCAGTTCTTCATGAAGAGCCCGAGCACGTCGTGGCCCTGCGCCTTCAGCAGCAGCGCCGCGACCGACGAGTCGACCCCGCCGGACATCCCCACGACGATTCGTTCGCTCATTGGACTACCCTCGCGCCGAAAGCGCGCTCGGGGTTCGCCCAAGACGGGGGAGGGGCCCTGTCTTCCCCTCCCTGGGGCGGCCCGGCGGGGCTCATGCGCGCAGGAGCTCGAGGGGATAGCGCCGCCCCGCGAGGAAGTCCTCGACGCAGGCCGTCACTAGCGGGCTGCGGTGGCGGTCCCGAAGCGCGCGGATCTCCGCGGGCTCGAGCCAAACGACGCGCCGGATCTCGCGGTCGAGCGCGCGGCCGGAGGCCTCGCCGAGCACCTCGCCGACGAACGCAAAGCGGAGGAAGGTGACGTCGGTCGGCGCGTAGTGCCAGCGGTACACGCCGAGCAGCTGGGTAGGTCGGAAGTGGTGCGCCGTCTCCTCCAGCACCTCGCGCTCGCATGCTGCGGCGAGCGTCTCCCCGGCCTCCCAGTGCCCGGCCGGCTGGTTGTAAACGAGACGCCCGTCCACCTCTTCCTCGACGAGGCAGAAGCGGCCGGCGCGCTCCATGACCGCGGCGACCGTCACGCGGGGTCTCCAGATGTCATTCATGCCGCAGGATCCGAACGCAAAGGCGGAGAACGCGAAGCGCGCAGGGAATCTCCTGGATGGCGGATAGCCCGCGCAAGCGCACGCGAGTCCGAATGACCGCTATCGAAGGCGACTCTTTGCGTCTTTGCGCCTTTGCGTTGAAAGTCTTTCAGGCGACGCGCCGCGCGTTCCGGCGGATGAAATCCGCCATCCGCGCCACCCCCTGCTCGATCGCCTGCTTCGAGGCGGCGTAGCTGAAGCGCAGGTGCTGGCCCTCGCCCGGCACCCGGGCGCCGAAGTGGATGTCGGCGAGCACCGCGAGGCCGGCCTCGTGCAGCAGGCGTCGGCGGAACTCCTCCGAGTCGGCCGCGCCGACGATCCGGCACGCCTCGGTGACGTTCGGCCAGACGTAGAACGCGCCCCCGGGGGTCTTGCAGCTCACCCCCGGCAGCTCGTTCAGCAGCCGCACGATGAAGTCGCGGCGCTCGAGGAACGACGCGCGCATCTCGGCCGCGGCGTCCTGCGGCCCGGTGATCGCCTCGACCGCGGCCCACTGGCTGATCTGCGAGGCGCAGGAGTCGGTGTTCGTGACCCAGCGGGTGAACTCCGGGGCGAGGATCGGGTTCGAAGTGAAGCCGAGCCGCCAGCCGGTCATCGCCCAGGTCTTGGAGGCGCCGTCGGACAGGATCGTGCGCTCGAGCATCCCGGGAAGCGAGGCGATCGAGCAGAACTCGCCCTCGTAGCACAGCCGCGAGTAGATCTCGTCGGCGTAGACCCACACCTCGGGGTGCCGGCGAAGGATCGCGGCGATGTCCTCGAGATCGCGGCGGGTGAGGATGCCGCCGGTCGGGTTGTGGGGCGAGTTGAGGATCAGGAGCCGCGTGCGGCCGTTCAGCTTCGCCTCGAGGTCGGCGGGGTCGAACGCGAAGTTCCGGGCCTCCCGCAGGTGCAGGGGCACCGGCACCGCGCCGTGCGCCTTGATCTGCGACTCGTAGATCGGGAACCCCGGGTTCGGGTAGATCACCTCGTCGCCGGCGCCGGGATCGGTCGTGGCCAGGATCGAGTACGCGATGAACGGCTTCGCCCCGGCACCGACGACCACGTCCTCCGGGCGGATCGCGAGCCCGCGCAGGTCGCCCATGTAGCGGGCGGCGGCCGCGCGCAGCTCCGGAATCCCCGCCGACGGCGTGTAGCCGTGGCGGCCCTCGCGGATCGCCCTGATCGCGGCCTCCTGGACGTTCGCCGGCGTGGGGAAGTCGGGCTGCCCGATGCAGAAGGACACGATGTCCTTGCCCTGGCGCGCGAGCTCGCCCACCTCGGCGAGGACGACGAACGCGTTCTCGGTCCCGAGCTCGGCGGTGCGGCGGCTGATCTTCGGCATGCGACGTCCTAAGCCGTTGTTGCGAAAGGGTGCATTCTAGCGGAAGCCGACTCACCGCCAGCCGGCGGAGGGCCGCGACGCTGCGAGCGGGCGATCGCCCGCTCGCGCCGGCGGCCGTTACAGCCGGCTGGCCAAATTGAACCCGCCGAGGAAGGCGAGGATGTTGGCGCCGAGGTGGTCGAGGTTATAGCCGCCCTCTTGCACGATCACCGTCGGGAGCTTCAGCGCCGCGATGGCGTCGCCGATGCGCCGGTAGCCGTCGTTCGTGACCTTGAGCACCGAGAGCGGGTCGCGCTCGTGGGCGTCGAACCCGACCGAGACGAGCAGCGCCTCGGAGCGATGCGCGCGCACCGCCGCGAACGCGTCGTCGAGCGCGTCGAGGAAGTCGGCGTCCCCGCTGCCCGGCTGCAGCGGGATGTTGAGGTTGAAGCCTTCGCCCTCGCCGGCGCCGTATTCGTCGGCGTATCCCGAGAAGAACGGGTAGTAGTTGGTCGGGTCGACGTGCACCGACACGTACTGCACGTCGGCGCGGCGATAGAAGATCGCCTGCGTGCCGTCGCCGTGGTGGGTGTCGATGTCGAGGATCGCGACGCGCCCGAAGTGCTGGAGCAGGAACTCGGCCGCGACCGCGACGTTGTTCAGGTAGCAGAAGCCCGCGGCGCGGTCGGCGGTCGCGTGATGCCCCGGCGGGCGGCAGAGCGCGTACCCGGCGTGCTCGCCGGCGAGCACCGCCTCGGCCGCAGCGATCGACGTGTGCGCGGCCGCGACCGCCGACTCCCACGTATGCGGCCCGATCGGACAGGCGAGGTCGCCGAGGTACCAGCTCGCCTGCGCCACGGGCGAGGCGGCGCGGGGATGCTTCCGCGGCCCGAGGTCGTCGCCGGCACTGCGGTAGGGATGCACGTTCGGCAGCACCTCCGGCCCGGCGTTCCTGAGCGCCGACCAGCGGCTCCAGGCGGTGCGCAGGAACTCGAGGTAGCCCGGCGTGTGCACGCGCGTGATCGACTCGAGGCCGTAATCGTCGCGCGGCTCCTCGACGACGTAGCTCGCCCCGAGCAGCGCCTGCATCATCCGCTCGCAGCGCTCCGGCGCCTCCAGATGCGGGCCGAGCTTGCCGGCGATCATGAATTGCATCGGCCGGTGCGCGAGCTGCTTCGGCGAGAAGAAGATCCGCATCGCCCTCGCTATCGGTTCGCGCGCGCCACGACGGCATGCAGCAGCACGTTCACCCCGGGCGCGGTGTACGCGAGCTCCGCGTGCTCGTTGTTGTTGTGGGTGATCCCCTCGCGGCACGGCGTGAACAGCAGCGCCGTGGGCGCGACCCGGGAGAGGTGATAGGCGTCGTGGCCCGCCTGGCTCGCGATCTCGAGCGCCGGCACGCCGCAGCGCGCGGCGGCCGCGCGCAGGAGCGCCATGCATTCCGGGTCGAAGCGCTCGGCACCGAACATCCAGTGATCGACGACCTTCATCGCGACGTTCGCGCGCTTCGCGCACGCCGGAATCGCGTCGAGCAGCTCGCTCGCCATCGCGTCCGCGACGGCCGGATCCTCGTGCCGGACGTCGCAGGTGAGCTGGGCCCAGTCGGAGAGGATCCCCGGCTTGTTCGGCCAGGCGACGAGCCGGGCGGCGGTCGCCTTGCCCCCGGTCGGGTGGTAGCGCCAGCCGATGTCGTTCACCGCAACCGCGAGCAGCGCCGCGCCGACGAGCGCGTTTCGGCGCTTGTCCATCGGCCACGGTCCGGCGTGCGCCGTCTCGCCGAGCGCCTCGACCACGTAGCCGCGCGTGGCGTAGCCCTTGGTGACGATGCCCACGTCCACCGCCTGCTCGTCGAGGATCGGCCCCTGCTCGATGTGCAGCTCGAAGTAGGCGTCGAGCGTCCGGCCGCCGACCGCGGCGCTGCCGGCGTAGCCGATGCGCCGCAGCTCGTCGCCGAAGATCTTGCCGTCGTCGTCCTTGCGCGCGAGCACCCAGTCCACGTCGAAGACGCCCGCGAAGGCCCCGGACGCGAGCATCGGCGGCGCGAAGCGCGCGCCCTCCTCGTTCGTCCAGCAGACGACCTCGATCGGGCGCCGCGTCGCGACGTCGCGGTCGTCGAGCGTGCGGAGGATCTCCAGGCCGGCGAGCACGCCGACGATGCCGTCGTACCTGCCGCCGTTCACCTGGGTGTCGAGATGGCTGCCGACGACCACCGGCGGCAGGTGTGCGTCCTCGCCCCGCCGCCGGGCGAAGATGTTGCCAACGCGGTCGACGGTGACGGCGCAGCCCGCCTCGCGGCACCACTGCACGAACAGATCGCGCATCTCGCGGTCGGCGTCGGAGAGCGCGAGGCGGCACAGGCCGCCCGGCCGCCCGGGGCCGATCGTGCCCGAGCGCTCGACGGTGCGCCAGAACCGCGGCTCGTCGATGCGGATCGCGGGATCGAGCGGCGCGCCCGCGGGGATCTGCAATGCCGGGCTGTTCATCGGGGCTCCAAGTGTACGCGGCCGGCGACCGCGCGACCATGACGGACTAGCCGACCTCGCGAATCGCCTCGGCGACGACGCCGAACAGGGTGTCGAGGTGCTGCTTCTCGGTGATGAGCGGTGGGCAGAAGGCGAGCGTGTCGTTGATCGGCCGCACGAAGACGCCGCGGTCCCAGCACTTGGCGAACACTTCCGTCGCCCGCGCCCCGGGCGCCCCCGGGCGGGGCTCGAGCTCCACCGCGCCGATCAGCTGGAGGTTCCGGCAGTCGATGACGTGCGGCAGGCCCTTGAGGCCGTGCACGCCGTCCTCGAAGTAGGCGGCGAGCTCGTTCGGCCGCTCGAACAGGCGCTCCTCGGCGTAGGTCTCGAGCGCCGCGAGGGCGGCCGCGGCGGCGAGCGGATGCCCCGAGTAGGTGTAACCGTGGAAGAGCTCCACACCGCCGGCGCTCGCCTCGAGGAACGTGCGGTAGATCGCTTCCTTCACCAGCACCCCGCCCATGGGCACCGTCCCACTGGTGACGCCCTTGGCGAACGTGATCAGGTCGGGCGTGACGTCGAAGAACTGCGCCGCGAAGGGCCGCCCCAGCCGGCCGAAGCCGGTGATCACCTCGTCGAAGACGAGCAGGATCCCGTGCCGATCGCAGATCTCCCGCAGCCGGCGGAGGTAGCCCCGCGGCGGAACGAGCACCCCGCCCGCGCCGGCGACCGGCTCCACGATCACCGCCGCGATGTTCGTCGCGTCGTGCAGCGGGATGATCCGCTGCTCGAGCTCGTCGGCGAGCGCCGCGCCGGCGGCCGCCTCGCCGCGGACGAACGCCCGCGCCTCGAGATCGTGCGTGTGGCGCAGATGATCGGTGCCCGGGAGCATTGCCGCGGCGAACGCCTTGCGGTAGGCCGGCACCCCGCCGACCGAGATGCCGCCGAAGTTCGCGCCGTGAAACGCGCGCTCGCGGCCGACGAACCGCGTGCGCGTCGCCTCGCCCTTCAGCCGATGGTAGGCGAGCGCGATCTTGAGGGCGGTCTCGACCGCCTCCGAGCCCGAGTTGGTGAAGAACACCTGGCCGAAGCCCTGCGGCGCGAGCGCGACGATGCGGCGGGCCGCCTCGAACGCGAGCGGATGCCCGACCGAGTACGAGGACGAGAAGTCGAGCGTGGCGGCCTGGCGGGCGATCGCCGCGGCGATCCGCGGCCGGCAATGCCCGGCGTTCACGCACCACAACGTCGCCAGCCCGTCGAGCACCTGCTTGCCGTCGGCGGTGATGAAGTGCATGTCCTTCGCCGCGACCACGAGCCGCGGCGCCTGCTTGAACGCCCGGTTCGAGGTGAGCGGCATCCAGTACGCATCGAGGTCGAGCGAGCGAAAGAGGTGTCCGGGGTCGGTCATGGCGGCGTCGCGTTGCTGGTTGGCGGCGATTCTAGCGCGAGGCCCCTCGCCGCTTCGTCGCTTCGTCCGGCGCCGGCGTTGGCGCATAATCGGCGCGCGGGCCACCCGCGATCGCGCGCCAGCACGTGACCATCGAGCAGCTCCAGAACGTCAACGTCTCCGGCATGGAGGACATGCCGACGCCGGAGGCGGTGATGGCGCGCGTTCCGCGCACGCCGCAGGCGGCCGAGACGGTGAGCCTCGGCCGCGCGACGGTGCGGAACATCCTCGACCGCAAGGATCCGCGCCTGTTCGCCGTCGTCGGGCCGTGCTCGATCCACGATCCGCACGCCGCGCTCGACTACGCCGGGCGGCTCGCGCGCCTCGCCGAGCGTGTCCGCGACACGCTGTTCGTGATCATGCGCGTCTACTTCGAGAAGCCGCGCACGTCGACCGGATGGAAGGGGTTCATCAACGATCCGTACATGGACGATTCCTTCCGCATCGACGAGGGGATCGTCCGGGCGCGCGAGCTGCTCGCGCGGTTCGCCGCGCTCGGGCTGCCGGCGGGATCCGAGGCGCTCGACCCGCTGTCGCCGCAATATCTCGGCGACCTGATCAGCTGGTACGCGATCGGCGCGCGCACCACCGAGTCGCAGACCCACCGCGAGATGGCGAGCGGGCTCTCGGCCCCGGTCGGCTTCAAGAACGGCACCGACGGCGGGCTCGAGGTCGCGGTGAACGCGATCCGCTCGGCGTCCCAGCCGCACAGCTTCCTCGGCATCAACCAGCACGGCCGTCCGGTGATCGTGCGCACGACCGGCAACCGTCACGGGCATCTCGTGCTGCGCGGCGGCGGCGGGCGCCCGAACTACGACACGGTGAGCGTGCGCCTCGCGGAGCAGGCGCTCGCGAAGGCCGGGCTCGCGGCGAACATCGTGGTCGACTGCTCGCACGCGAACTCGCTCAAGGACCACACGCTGCAGCCGCTCGTCTTCCACGACTGCTCGCACCAGATCCAGGAGGGCAACCGCTCGATCGTCGGGCTGATGATGGAGTCGAATCTGCTCGCCGGCAGCCAGCCGATCCCCGCGAACCTCGTCGAGCTCAAGTACGGCGTCTCGGTCACCGACCCGTGCGTCGACTGGGCGACGACCGAGGAGACGCTGCTGCGGGCGCGGGACGAGCTCGCGGCGGTGCTGCCGGCGCGTCGGGCCTGAAGCGCCGCGGGTCGCAGCGGCTGACTGCTCGCGCCGGCGCGCCGGCGTCGGTATCCTTGGGCGCCGCCAGGGAGAACCGCCATGCTGATCAACTGCGTCGCCTACGAGGACGGCCGCAAGCTCGCGGACATCGCCGCCCACGAGATCAGCGCATACCTGAAGCGGCCGGGGTGCTTCGTCTGGGTCGCGCTCTACGAGCCCGGGCCGGGAGAGCTCGAGACCATGCAGGAGGAGTTCGACCTGCACGAGCTCGCGGTCGAGGACGCGCTGCACGGCAACCAGCGGCCGAAGATCGAGGAGTACGGGGACTCGCTCTTCGTGGTGCTGCACACCGTCGAGCTCGAGGCGAAGGAGCTGCGGGTCGGCGAGGTCGACGCCTTCGTCGGCCCGAACTACGTGCTCTCGGTGCGCACGCGCGCGAAGCGCGGGTTCGCCGACGTGCGCGCGCGCTGCGAGCGCGAGCCCGAGCTCCTGCGGCACGGCTCGGGCTTCGTGCTCTACTGCCTGATGGACGCGATCGTCGACCGCTACTTCCCGGTCCTCGATGCGCTCGAGACCGAGTTCGAGAACCTCGAGGACCAGATCTTCGGCGGCGGGCTCGCCCGGCGCAACATCGAGTCGCTCTACGCGCTCAAGCAGCGCCTGATGGTGCTGCGGCACGCCACCGGTCCCCTGGCCGACGCGACCGGCAAGCTCTACGGCGGGCGCGTGCCGCAGGTCTGCATGGGGACGCAGGAGTACTTCCGCGACGTCTACGACCACCTGAGCCGGATCAACCAGACGATCGACCACGTCCGGGAGTCGGTCACCACCGCGATCTCGGTGAGCGTGTCGCTCATCCAGCTGCAGGAGAACGAGATGACGAAGCGGCTGGCGGCCTACGCGGCGCTGGTCGCGGTGCCCACCATGATCGCGGGCGTCTACGGCATGAACTTCGAGCAGATGCCGGAGCTCGGGTGGACCTTCGGCTACCCGCTCTCCATCGCGATGATGGTCGGCATCGACGCCTGGCTCTTCTACCGGTTCCGCAAGGCCGGCTGGCTCTGAATCACTGCGCGGTCCACCCGCCGTCGATCACCAGGCTCGTCCCGGTGATCAGCGCGGCCGCGGGCGAAGCAAGGAAGACGACGGCGGCGGCCACCTCCTCCGGCTCGGCGAGGCGCCCGAGCGGGATGCGGGCGTAGGCCCAGTCGCGGAACGCCGGCTGCGCGAACATCGGCCGGGTCATCGGCGTCTCGACGAAAGTCGGCGCGACCGAGTTCACCCGGATGTTGTGCGGGGCGAGCTCCACCGCCATCGCCTTGGTCAGCCCCTCGAGCGCGTGCTTCGACATGCAGTAGACGGTGCGGTTGGGCGCGCCGACGTGCCCCATCTGCGACGACATGTTGATGATCGCGCCGCCGCGCTGCTTCCGGTCGGGCGCCTCCAGCATCTTCCGCGCCGCGGCCTGCGCGGCGAGGAAGGCGGCCCGGACGTTGAGGCCGAGCAGCCGGTCGAGGTGCTCCTCGCTCACCTCGACGAACGGCTCGGGGATGTTGGCGCCCGCGTTGTTCACCAGCACGTCGAGCGCGGGCAGCGCCGCGAAGGTCCGCTTGAGGGCCGCCGCGTCGGTGACGTCGCACGCGCACGCGTTCGCCCTGCCGCCGGCGGCGCGGATCTCTGCGGCCGCCTGCTCGATCTCGGCGGCGGTGCGCGCGAGCAGCCAGACCTCCGCCCCCGCCTCCGCCAGGGCGATCGCGGCGCTCCGGCCGATGCCGCGCCCGGCGCCGGTGACGAGCGCCGCGCGTCCGTCGAGGCGCGCCCCGCCGGCGGCGCCGGTCAAGCCGCCTGCTCCTTCTTGGCGCCCAGACCGACGTTGCGCTTGCCGTAGCGGCGCAGGCGCAGGTCCGCCTGCTCCTTGTGACCCCAGAACCGCTCGATCGCGCAGAGGCGCGAGCAGTAGTCGCCGATCGCGACGCTCGCCTCGGGCGTGATCTCCTGGTAGGTGCAGGTCTTGAGGAACTTCCCGACCCAGAGGCCGCCGGTGTAGCGCGCCGCGCCCATCGTCGGCAGGGTGTGGTTGGTGCCGATCACCTTGTCCCCGTAGGAGACGTTGGTCTCCGGGCCGAGGAACAGCGCGCCGTAGTTGCGCATGCGCTCCAGGAAGTAGCGCGGGTCGCGCGTCAGCACCTCGACGTGCTCGGCGGCGATCCGGTCGGCCTCGGCGACCGCCTCCTCGGTCGAGCCGACGAGGATGATCTCGCCGTAGTCGCGCCAGGCCACGCCGGCGACGTCCGCCGTCGGCAGCACCGCGAGCTGGCGCTCGATCTCCGCCGGCAGCGCCTCGGCGATCGCCCTCGAGGTCGTGATGAGAATCGCGGGGCTGGTCGGGCCGTGCTCGGCCTGGCCGAGGAGATCGGTCGCGATCATCTCGACGTCGGCCGAGTCGTCGGCGATGACCAGGATCTCGGTCGGCCCGGCGAAGAGATCCATGCCGACGCGCCCGAAGAGCTGGCGCTTCGCCTCGGCGACGTAGGCGTTGCCGGGCCCGCAGAGCATGTCGACCGGCTCGATGGTCTCGGTCCCGAGCGCCATGGCCGCGACCGCCTGCACGCCGCCGAGCACGTAGATCTCGTCGGCGCCGCCGAGCACCATCGCGGCAATCGTCTCGGGGTGTGGCTCGCCCTGGTTGGGCGGCGTGCACGCGATCACCCGCCCCACGCCGGCGGTCCGCGCGGTGACGATGCTCATGTGCGCGGAGGCGACCATCGGGTAGCGCCCGCCGGGCACGTAGCATCCCACGCTCGCCACCGGGATGTTGCGGTGCCCGAGCTTCACGCCGGGCAGCGTCTCGACCTCGATATCCTTCAGCGCCGCGCGCTGGTGCTCGGCGAAGTTGCGGATCTGCGCCTGCGCGAACTTGATGTCGGCGATGGTGCCCGCCGGCACCTTGGCCACGATCGCGTCGAGGTCGCCGCGCGACAGCCGAAAGCTCGGCGGCGACCACTTGTCGAACTTCTCCGACAGCTCGCGCACCGCCGCGTCGCCGCGCGCCGCGACGTCCTGCAGGATCGACTCCACGGTCCGAAAAACGTTCGCCGCGTTGGCGTCGGTGACGGTCTTGTCGATGCGTCGCTTCAGGAAAGTCGCCATAGCTGCCTCTCGGTGGTTCGCTGTTGCAGGCCGGAGAAAAAACGGTATCAGGCGGGCGCGCCGCCCGTCAATTCGCGCCGCCGGGCCGCGCTCGGCGAGCGCCCGGTCCAGCGGCGGAACGCGCGGTTGAAGCTCGACACCTCCGCGAAGCCGAGGAGGTACGCGACCTCCGCGACCGAATAGTCGGTGCGCTGCAGATAGCCCGCGGCGAGCTCGCGCCGCGTGTCGTCGAGCAGCTCGGCGAAGCTCGTGCCGGCCTCGGCGAGCCGCCGATGCAGCGTGCGCGGGCTGCGCGCGAGCCCGCGCGCGATCTCGAGCTGCGTCGGCGCGCCGGAGGGCAGGAGCTCGAGGATCCGCCGCCGCACCCGGGCCACGATGTCCGCGCGGTCGAGCCGCTCGAGGTACTCGAGCATGATCCGCTCGTTCGCGAGCGCGACGTCGGGATTCGACGTGGGCAGCGCGCGCGCGAGATCTCCGGCCCGGCAGAGGAGGCTCGCCCGCTCCGCGCCCCACACGATCGGGCAGCCGAACCATTCGCGGAAGGGCTCGACCCGCTCCGGAGCGCTGCGGACCAGCGTCACCTCGAGGGGAGTGAAGTCCTCGCCGTAGGAAAGCCGCGAGAGCCGCACGAGGCCGGCCGCCAAGGCGTCGTAGAGCCAGAGCGCCGCGGGCGGCATCCCGGCGCCGAACACGAACGACGCGCGCGCGCCGACGGCGCCCGCGTCGATGCGCAGCGACCAGAGCTCGGTCAGCACCCGGCTGTAGCGGGCGAACCGGCGAAACGCCTCCTCGAGCGTGCCGCTCGAGAGCCAGGCGTAGCCGAGCGCGTGCATGCCCGTCCCGTGCACCTGTCGGGCGACGTCGATCCCGAATCCCGGATCCTGGACGACGTCCTCGACGATCCGCCACAGCCGCAGCGCCGTGCCGACCGGCGCCCGCTGGCCGGGCACCTTGAGCAGCGCCGGATCGACGCCGGCGGCGCTGAAGATCCGCGCCGGGTCGATCCCGCGCGCCTCCAGGGCGCGCCAGGCGCTGATCGCCCCGGAGACGAGCGCGGTGCCGGTCGCGGTGCGGTTCGAAGTCTCCATTCAACCCGTGGCGGGGAAAGACAAGCTTCTGGCGAGCGGAGCCAGCGGCAGAGATTACGCGAGCCCGTATCTTCCCGCAGCGCGCGCGGGCGCTCCCGCGCTCCGACGATCGGGTCCATGGACGAGTTTCTCACCCCGGAGGCGGTGCTCGCCGATCTCCGCCACAGCGCGATCTGGGGCGGGCTCGACGGCGAGGGGCTCGCCCGCCTCGCGCACCGCGCGCTGTTCTTCGCCGGGCGCGGCCACGCGGCGCTGAACCCGCTGATCGCCGCCTTCTACCCGGAGTTCGCGCACCGCGTGGACCGCGCGCGCCGCGGCGAAGTGCTCGCTCGCATCCGCGCTTTGATCCGCGACGGTCTGCTGCGCCCCGCCGTGCTGCTCCACTTCCTGCGCCACGACCCGGACCTCGGCATCGTCTCGGCCGCCGCCCGCGACGCCGCCGGCCTCGGGCTCGCGGAGGAACCCGGCGGCGTGCGCGGCGCGGACTGCGTCCTGCAGCTGGTCATCACCGGCGCGGTGGTCAATTCCGGTGCGGCGCTCGGGGGGCTGCTCGCGCTCGGCGATGCGGCCGTCAACGCCAAGCTCGCGATGCTCCGGCGCGGGCTCGCGCTGCCGTGGGCCGACCGGGCGCTCTCGCAGATGGCGAGCTGCACCACCGGTTACGCGTTCGCCGCCACCGTGGAGTTCTGGCTCGAGTGGCTGGAGAAGCTCGCCGCCGAGCTTCCGGAGTCGATGCGCGTCTTCGACTGCGCCGCGTACGCGCTGGTCGCCCAGCGCGAGGCGATGATCGAGCAGGTGGTCCTCCGCGCGCGAGCGCCGGGGTCGGAGCGTCCCAACGGGAATCGCGGCGCGGGCGAGCTCTCGATCGCTGCGTTCGCGGAGTCGATCGGCCCGCGGCTCGACGCCCTGCTGCGCGCGGCGCGCCACTCGGAGCCGCTCCAGCGCGCCGTCGCCGCGTGGTCCGGCGCGCACGACGCGACGCGCGGCACCCCGCTCAACAGCGCCGGCGCCTGAGCGCGACGCCCGGCGGCGCGCGGGCGCTTTTTCGACTGCGCCTCAGCGCGGCCCGGTCAGGCCGGCGAGCAGCGCGCCGAGGCTGCGCTCGCGACCGGTGTCCACGCTCACGCTGACGGTCATGCCGGCGCGCAGCGGCGGATGCCCCGGCGCCGGCTCGAGGCGGATCACCACCGGCACGCGCTGCACCACTTTCACCCAGTTGCCGCTCGCATTCTGCGGCGGCAGCAGCGCGAACTCCGCGCCGGTCGCCGGCGCGATCGCGGCGACGCGCGCGTTCCAGGCGGCCTGCGGAAAGGCGTCGGCGACGACGGTCGCGGCCTGGCCCTCGCGCATCCAGGTGAGCTGGGTCTCCTTGAAGTTCGCCTCGACCCAGACCGGGCGCTCCTCGATCAGGCTGAACACCGGGACGCCGCGCTCGACGCGCTCGCCGGGCTGCAGCCGCATGTTGCTGACCACGCCTGCGGCAGGCGCGACGACGCGCGTGCGCCCGAGGTCGATCCGGGCGGCGTCGCGCGTCGCGAGCGCCTCACGGTAGCGCGGGTGCTGGTCGAGGGGCAGCTCGGGCCCGCCGCCGAGGCCCGCCAGCACGCGGCCCGCGCGCTCACGCGCGGCTTCGAGCCGGCGGCGCGCCGCCTCGAGGTTGTGGCGCGCTTCGTCGTAGCCCTGCTCGCGCGCCATGCCGCGCTCGCGCAGCTTCTCCTGGCGCTCGAGCTGGCGGCCGAGAAAGCCGATGTGCTCCGCGGCCTCGGCGGCCTCGGCGAGCGCGACGCGGTGCTCGGCGCGCAGCGCCTCGAGCTCGATGCGCACCACCGCCATCTGCGCCTCGGCCCGCGCCACGGCGAGCTCGAACGGCACCGGGTCGATGCGGAACAGCGGCGCGCCGGCGGCGACCGGCTGGTTGTCGCGCACCGCGACCGCCACGACGCGCCCGGAGACGTCCGCGCTCACCGCGATGATGTGCGCCTTGACGTACGCGTTCTCGGTCTGCTCGTAGCGCCCGCCCTGCAGCCAGAGGGCTAGGCCGAGCGCGAGCGCCGCCGCGGGCACGGCGACGAGCAGGAACGCGCGCAGCAGCCGCCGGCCCGGGGCGCGGGCGGAGCCCGCCTGCGCCGACATTCAGCCCCCGCGGCGCGCCTCGCGGGGCGCACCGCCCTCCAGCCGCAGCAGGTTCGACTTGATCACGAGCAGCGTCTCGACGAAGCGCTCGCGCTCCTCGGCGCTGAGCCCCGCGAGCGCATCGCGCCGGAGCTCGGCGGCGACCTCGCGCATCGTGCGCATCGTCGGCTCGACCGCCTCGCTCAGATGGATGCGCCAGGCGCGCCGGTCGCGCGCGTCGGGGACGCGGCGCACCAGGCCCTTCGCCTCGAGGCGGTCGAGCAGCCGGCCGAGCGTGGGCCGCTCGATCTCGAGCAGCTCGGCGAGCTCGGACTGGGTCGGACCGTCGATGCGGAAGAGGTGGGTGAGGACCCACCACTGCGCGCGCGTCAGCCCGAGCCCGCGGACGCGCCGGTCGTAGGCGGTGCGCAGGAGCCGGGCGACGTCGTTCAGCAGGAAGCCGAAGTTGCGGGCCAGGTCCTCGCGGAACATCCCGTCACTCTAGTTGCCTAGCTTACAATAAGCAAGGCAAACGACACGCCGCCGCCCAGCCGTCTTCCCAGTGGCCGCCGCGCCGCTCCCCGCCGCCGACGCCGTACCCGGCACCGCGCTCGAGCGCGCGCTGGTGCTCGCCACCTGCACCGCGGTGACCTTCCTCTACGCGATGACGGTCACGATCGCGAATGTCGCGCTGCCGCAGATGCAGGGCGCGCTCTCGGCCACCCAGGACCAGGTCGCCTGGATCGTGACCTCGAACATCGTCGCCACCGCGGTGGCGACGCCGATGGCCGGCTGGCTCGTGTCGAGGTTCGGGTGGCGGCGGGTGTGCCTCGGCTGCGTGGCGACCTTCACGCTCGCCTCGGCGGCCTGCGGGCTCGCCGACTCGCTCGAGGCGCTGGTGCTGTTCCGCGCGCTGCAGGGCGCTTTCGGCGCGCCGCTGGTGCCGGTCTCGCAGGCGATCGTGCTCGACACCTACCCGCGGCGCAGCTACGGCGCGGTGATCGCGATCTTCGGCATGGGCGCGGTGCTCGGGCCGATCGTCGGCCCGGTGCTCGGCGGACACCTGAGCGAGGCCTACGGCTGGCGCTGGGTGTTCTACATGATCGTGCCCTTCAGCCTGGTCGCGCTCGCCGGCGTGTGGCTGTTCATCCGCGACCGCGGCGCGCCGGCGCCGGTGCGCCTCGACTGGACGGGTTTCCTCACGCTCTCGGTCGCGCTCGCCTGCCTGCAGCTGCTGCTCGACCGCGGCGAGCGCGCCGACTGGTTCGGCTCGGCCGAGATCGTCGCCTACGCGGCGCTCGCCGCACTCGGCCTGTACCTCTTCGTCGCCCATACGCTCACCGCCGAGCGGCCGTTCCTCAACCCGAGGCTGCTGCGCGACCGCAACTTCACGCTCGGCATCGCGCTGATCTTCGTCTTCGGCATGCTCAACTTCACGCCGATGACGCTGATCCCGCCGCTGCTCCAGAACGTGAGCGGCTACCCGGACTCGGTGATCGGCTTCGTGCTCGGCGCGCGCGGCTCGGGCACCCTGGTGGCGTTCTTCCTGATGATCTACGCGAGCCGGCTCGATCCGCGCGGCATGATCGCGCTCGGCTTCCTGCTCCAGGCGGTCGCGGGCTGGCAGCTCGCGCAGCTCGACGCCAACCTGAGCACCGCCGACGTGTTCTGGCCGATGGCGCTGCAGGGCTTCGGCGTCGGCATCCTGTGGGTGCCGATCACGGTCGTGACCTTCGCCACGCTCGGGCCGGGCTTCGTCGCCGAGGGCACCGCGATCTACCACATGCTGCGCAACATCGGCTCCAGCATCCACATCGCCCTCAGCACCGCGCTGGTGGTGCGGTTGACGAGCACCAACTACGCCGAGCTCGCGACGCGGCTCTCGCCCTACAACGAGACGCTCGGGCTGCCCTGGGTGCGCGGCGCCTGGAGCCTGGACGATCCGCGCTCGGCCGCGGCGCTGGCGCGCGAGATCGAGCGCCAGGCGGCGATGATCGGGTATCTCGACGCGTTCTGGTTCTTCGCGCTCACCGCGGCTGCGGTCCTGCCGCTGCTCGTGTTCCTGCGCTGGAAGCGCTGAGGCCCGCGCGCAGGCTCGAGCGGGTCATTTCTTGTCCGCGTCGGGCTGGCGCCCAGCGATGTCGTCGATGTGCGCCCGATCGTAGCTCTTCGAGCGCAGGTCGTCGGTGCGCTCCTCGGCCCAGCGCTCGTCGACGCGCTGCGCCTTGTAGAAGAAGTAATGCACGCCGAAGGCGAGTCCCCAGACGAGCAACGGCCAGAACGCCCACCACGGCCCGCCGGTGGCCACGTTCGCCGCCTGCAGCGCCGCGTTGACGCTCCAGAACGCGACGGCGTGAAGGCGGAAGCGGCGGCTCGCCCGGTCGGGCGCGGGCGGCGCAGGCGCGGAGCTCACTTCGGCTCGGCCGTCTCCGGCAGCCCGGGAAAGGCGCGCGCGATCGCGACGACGCGCCAGGCGTAGGCGCACCAGCCGAGCATGAGCACGACGAGCAGGATCTTGTCCGGCGGCCCGAGGTTCGGATGGAAGCCGAAGGCCGCAAAATAGCCGAGCGCGGCGAGCGGCGCGGTCGCGCAATAGATCGCCGCGCCGGGATGTCGCGTCAGGCCGAGCAGCACCGCGGCGCAGAGCGCGGTGAAGGCGTAGATCGGCACGATCGCCGACCCGCCGTGCGGCAGCGTCGTCGAAAGCGACGCGAGCGTCACCACGCCGAACAGCACGCCGATGCCGAGCACGTAGGCGAACAGCTCGTAGCGCGCCTGGACGCGATTCAGCCTCGCGACCCGCGTGAAGTACGGCGTGCGGGTGGCATCCCAGACGTAGCGCTTGACGAGCTTTTCCCAGTCGAGGTCCATCGTCGCCTCAGCCGGGCGGCCCGACCGTCGCGGGCTGCGCCGCGGCGCGCACCGGCGGCGGCGTCCCTGGATCGTCCGAAAGCCGCAGGCCGTACTCCTCCTCGAGCTTGACCCGCTCCTTGCCCTCGATCTTGGCGTCCTCCTCCGGCCAGTCGAGCGTCATCAGCGGGAAGCGCGCCTCGCGCGGACCCCAGAGGATCGCGGCCACCTGCAGCCAGGCGGCGATCCCCGAGATCACCGCCACGACCAGTCCGACCACGAGCACGCTCTTGATCACCCAGCGGTGCGTCAGCCCGACGGTCGAGGCCGAGATCTCGTTCACGAAATACGAAGCCTTGACGTAGTCGATCGCGAACCAGATCACGATCGCGCAGTACGGCAGCATGAAGACGCTGAGCCCGAGCAGCTCGAGCCAGGCCTTCTTGCGGAAGTGCAGGCGCTCGCGGATGAGGTCGATCCGGACGTGCGTGTTGTAGATCACCCCGTAGCCGAGCACCAGCGCGAACAGCGCGGCGTGGAAATGCCACTCGAGCTCCTGCAGCACGGTGGACTCGAAGAAGCTGCCGAAAGTGTCCTTCAGCCAGATCTGCAGGCTGAAGGCGAGCACGCCCTGATCGTCGAACCAGCGGACCTTGCGGCCGATCACGTCGATGCAGGTGATCACCACCACCGGAACGATCAGCCACGCGCCCCAGCCGCCGACGAAATCGACCAGCTGACGCAGCCGCTCGGCGAGGCGCACCGCGTGGGGGATCTCCCGGCCGGCGCTCGCCCGGTTCGCGTTCGGTTCGCTCAAGGCACGCGCTCCCTCACTCGTAGGCCACCTTCATCAACCAGAGCGCGAGGTCGGGAAAGGCGATCACCGCGATCAGTCCCAGGAGCTGCAGGATGACGAACGGGATGATGCCCTTGTAGATGCTCTGGATCTTGATCTCCTTCGGCGCGATGCCCTTGATGTAGAACAGCGCGAAGCCGAACGGGGGCGTCAGGAACGAGGTCTGCAGGTTGACCGCGAGCAGGATCAGCACCCAGTACACGACGTCGGCCTGCGCCACGTGCGCGCCGAAGTCGAGCGTCTTGACGAGCGGCGCGAACACCGGCAGCACGATCAGCGTGATCTCGATCCAGTCGAGGAAGAACCCGAGGAAGAACACGATCGCCATCAGCAGGATCAGGAACCCCCAGCTGCCGAAGCCGGCGTGCCGGATCAGATCCTCGACGATGTAGTCGCCGCCGAGCGCGCGGTAGACGTAGGCGAAGCAGGTCGCGCTGATGATGATGAAGAACACCATCGAGATGGTGCGCGCCGCGGCCTGGCAGACCCCGTTCATCATCTTGAAGTTCAGCCGCCCCCAGAGCGCGGCGAGGACGATCGCCCCGCCGGCGCCGACCGCGCCGGCCTCGCTCGGGGTCGCCCAGCCGAGCAGGATCGAGAGCTTGATCGTGCCGATCAGGAACACCGGCGGGAAGAACGCGCGCCACAAGAGGGGCATGAGCTGGCCCTTCGGCACCCGGAGCAGGTCCGGCGGCAGCGGGGGCGCGATCTCGGGCCTGAGCTTCGCGGCGACGACGACGAACATCAGGTAGAAGGCGGCGAGCACCAGGCCGGGGACGATCGCCGCGGAGAACAGGTTGCCGACCGACACCGCCAGCAGATCGGCCATGATGATCAGCATGATGCTGGGCGGGATGAGGATGCCGAGCGTCCCGGCGGCGGCGATCGTGCCGCAGGACAGCGCGTGGCTGTAGCCCTGGCGCATCATGGTCGGCAGCGCGAGCGCGGTCATCATCGTCACCGAGGCGCCGATGATCCCGGTCATCGCGGCGAGGATCGTGCCCATGATCGTCACCCCGAGCGCGAGCGCTCCCGGCACCCGCTTGAGCAGCACCTGCACGCAGTAGAGGAGATCCTGGGCGATCCCGCTCCGCTCCATCATCACGCCCATGAAGATGAAGGTCGGCACCGCTACCAGCACGAGGTTCTCGGCCGCCTGGCCCCAGATGCGCGGCACGAAATTGAAGAACTCGATCAGGCGGAACGACCCGAGGAAGAAGCCGATCACCCCGAACAGCAGGGCGAGCCCGCCGAGAATGAACGCCACCGGATAGCCCGAGAACAGCAGCACCCCGAGCGTCAGGAACATGAGGATCGGGAGGTAGGTCTGCGCGAAGAAGAGCAGGTCGTCGCGGCGCTCCGGGCCGAGGCTCGCGACGTAGGCGAAAGCGAGCCCGAGCGCGACCAGGACGCCCACGACGACGCCGGTTCGGCTCGCGAGCCGGCTGCCGATCCTGATCAGGAATTCCATCGCCTCACCCCCCGGGGGCCGGCCAGAATAAAGGGCACTGGAGCCCGTTGTCGGGCTCCAGTGCTTGCTCCACGGAAGCGCGCAGGCGCCGCTAGTTGCCGACGTACGTCGGCTTCAGCGTCTGGGCGTCGCTCCAGATCTTGTATTGCGCGCGGAACCCGAGGTAGTCGTCGGCGACCTTCTTGAACAGCGGGTCGGTGGCCGATTCCTCCTTGAGCACCTCGAGCCAGGCCTTCTCGAACACGGCGATCTGATCGTCGGTCCAGCGCTTGATCTGCACGCCGTACTTGGTCGCCATCTCCTTCATGGCCGGGGGGTTCGCCGCCTCGCTCTCGGCGTAGTTGTACATCACCTGGTAGCCGGCGGCCATCTGGATCATCTTCTGGTAGGACTTCGGCAGCGAGTCGTAGGACTTCTTGTTCATCAGGATGTGGCTCACCGAGACCTGCTGGTGCCAGCCCGGGAAGTAGTTGAACTTCGCCACCTTGTAGAAGCCCTGCCGGATGTCCATCGTCGGCATCGAGAACTCGGTCGCGTCGATCACGCCGCGCTCGAGCGCCGGGAAGATGTCGGCCGGGGCGAGCAGCTGCGTCGAGACGCCGAGCTTCTGCATCACCTTCGCGCCGAGGCCGAAGAAGCGCATCTTCAGACCTTTGAGCTGCTCGAGCGACTTGATCTCGGTGCGGAACCAGCCCGAGGTCTCCGGCCCGATCGCGAAGCAGTCGAACGAGATCAGGCCGTGCTTGGCGTAGATCTCCTGCTCGAGCTTGTTGCCGTTGCCGAAGAGCTTCCAGGCGAAGAACTCGCCGAACTGCGGCCCGAAGGGCACCGTGGTGAAGAACGCGAGCGCCGGGTACTTGCCGGCGTGGAAGCCGGGCGTGGTCCAGCAGGCCTCGACCGAGCCCTTCGACGCGGCGTCGAAGCACTCGAGCGTCGGCACCAGCGCGCCGGGCTCGTGGAACCGGATCTGGAAGCGGCCGTCGGACAGGTCCTCGACATCCTTCGCGAAGCGCTGCCCCGGCGGCCCGAGGTGCGGCAGGTTGCTGCCGAAGGCGCTCTGCATCTTCCAGCTCACCCGCGGCGCCTGCGCCTGCGCCGCGGCGCAGACGAGCCCGAAAGTCACGGCCAGCGGGATCGCCAGCCGTCTAGCTAGGTCAACTCGCATGTTTCCTCCTCCTCGGTGAAAAAACGCTCTGACTTCCGGTGTCCTCTTGTCCTTCGCCGCGGTCGCCGGCCGTCGGCGACGCCCAAGGGCGGGCGTGGCGCGCGGCCGGTGCCGGTCAGCCGGGATCATAATTCACCAACTGGTGAATTCACAATGAACCGGGCGGGGGCCGGCGCGCCCCGGCCATCCGCCGCGCCAGCGCGAACGCCTGCTCCAGGGCACCGCCCCGGGCGAGGCCCCGGCCGGCGATGTCGTAGGCGGTGCCGTGCGCCGGGGTGGTGACCGGCACCGGCAGGCCGCCGAGCAGCGTCACGCCGCGCTCGAAGCCGAGCAGCTTCATCGCGATCTGGCCCTGGTCGTGATACATGCTGACCACGGCGTCGAATTCTCCCCGGCTGGCGCGGAGGTAGACCGTGTCGGCCGGCAGCGGTCCGGCGGCGTCGATGCCTTGCTGTCGCGCAGCATCGACCGCCGGGGCGATCACCTCGATCTCTTCGCTGCCGAACACCCCGCCCTCGCCGGCGTGCGGGTTGAGCGCCGCGACGGCGATGCGCGGCCGCGCGAAGTCGGCGGCCCGCATCGCGGCGTCGGTCAGGACGATCGCCTCGAGGATGCGCGGCACGCTGAGCAGCCCGGCGACCTCGCGGAGCGCGACGTGCGAGGTGACGCGCGCGTTCCAGAGTCGCTCGAGGACGTTGAATTCCCCCACCGGCCCCCGCCAGCCGAGGAAATCGGCGGCGAACCGCAGCTCGTCCTCGAAGCGGTTGCCGGCGAGGTGAAGCGCCTGCTTGTTGAACGGCGTGAAGCAGATCGCGTCGAGCCGCGCCTCGCGGGCGAGCTCGAGCGCGCAGCGGAGATTGTCGAGCGCGGCGCGGCCGCCCGCGGCCGAGGCGCGCCCGAGCGCGATCGCTTCCGGGTCGGCGTTCGCTCGGTCGAGCACCGCGACCGCGGCCTGCCGACACCCGGCCACGCGCGCGCCGGCCGCCAACTGCCGCGGATCGCCGATCACCGTGGTCTGAGCGAGCACGTCCTCGCCGAGCCCGGCGAGGAGGCGGGCCGCGAGCTCGGCGCCGATGCCCGCCGGGTCACCGAGCACTAGGCCGATCTTCGAACTCGGCAGGTCCCGCTCGCGAATCATCGCTGCATGCTCCTCGGTGGGTGCCAGAGCAGGCGACGCGCTTGCCCCGACCGACCAGGCGCCGATTCTAGCGCCGGCCGCCGGCCGCGCGCGTCAGGGTAGACTTGCGCGCCGTATGCGTGCCGCGCTGAGAGCGACCAACATCGAAGACCTGCGGCTGTGCGCCCGGCGCCGGCTGCCGAAGATGATCTTCGATTTCTTCGACGGCGGCGCCGAGGACGAGGTCACGCTGCGCGCCAACCGCGCCGCCTACGAGCGCGTACGCTTCCTGCCGCGGGTCGTGCGCGACGTCTCGCAGGTCGACACCGCCACCGAGATCCTCGGCGGGCCCGCGCGCTATCCCTTCGTGATCGCGCCGACCGGCTCGATCGGCATGGCCTGGCCCGGCGCCGACGTCGCGATCGCGCGCACCGCCGCCGCTTTCGGCGTGCCGTACACGCTCTCGACCAACGCCACCGCCTCGATCGAGGAGATCGCCGAGCGCGCGCCGGGCCGGCTCTGGTTCCAGCTCTACGTGCTGCACGACCGCGAGTTCACCGACAAGCTGGTCGGACGCGCGCGCGGCGCCGGTTACGAGGCGCTGGTCGTCACCGTGGACCTCGCCACCGGCGGCAAGCGCGAGCGCGACTCGCACAACGGCTTCGTCGTGCCCTATACGCTCCAGCTCCGGCACGTGTGGCAGGGCGCGCTCAAGCCGGCCTGGGCGGCGCGCATCGTCGCGAACGGCGGCATCCCCGAGTTCGTCAACCTGCGCGGCTTCCAGCGCATCGAGCGCGCCGACGTGGTGACGATCTCCTCCTCGGTGAGCCAGCAGCTCGACGACTCCTTCGACGACGCCAAGCTCAAGCGGTTGCGCGACCTCTGGCCGGGCAAGCTCGTGGTGAAGGGCGTCGCGCGTGCCGACGACGCCGAGCGCCTGGTGCGGCTCGGCGTCGACGCGATCTGGGTGTCGAACCACGGCGGCCGCCAGCTCGACGGCGCGATCGCGTCGCTCGACGCCGTGCCGGCGGTGGCCGCTGCGCTCGGCGGGAAGGTCCCGCTGCTCGTCGACGGCGGCGTGCGGCGCGGCGCGGATGCGCTCAAGGCGCGCGCGCTGGGCGCACAGGCCGTTTGTCTCGGCCGCGCCACGCTGTACGGCGCCGCGGCGGCGGGCGAGCCCGGGGCGCGCCGTGCGCTCGAGATCCTGACCGACGAGCTCGTGCGCACGATGAAGCTCTCCGGCGTGCGCTCGATCACCGAGGTCGGGCCGGACCTGGTCGAGCACGGGCAGTAGGGACCCGGGCCGCCGCGGCGTATCGCGGCACCGCTTGCGCCCACCGGTGCGCCTCTCTAGGCTCCGGCTCGATGAGCGCGCGCGCACCGCGGCGGCAATCGAGCGTCCCGGCGAGCCGGCTCGGGCGCCTGTTCGGGCTCGGCCTCGCCGCCGGCGAGCTCGTGCTCGGCGGAATGGCCGAGGGGGTGCGGCGGCTCGCGGAAGGGCAGCGCCTCGGCGGAGCGCAGACGCTCCTTACCGGCGCGAACGCGCGTCGGCTCGCTCAGCGGCTCGCGCGCCTGCGCGGCGCGGCGATGAAGCTCGGCCAGCTGCTGTCCCTGGAAGGCGAGGAGTTCCTGCCGCGCGAGGCCGCGGCCGCGCTCGCGATGCTGCGCGCCGGCGCCGAGGCGATGCCGCTCGCGCAGCTCCATCGCATGCTCGGTCGCGAGTACGGCAAGGGCTGGCAGGCGCGCTTCGCGCGGTTCGACGACGACCCGATCGCGGCCGCCTCGATCGGCGAGGTCCATCGCGCCCGCACGCGCGACGGCCGCGAGGTCGCGCTCAAGATCCAGTATCCGGGCGTGGCGCGGTCGATCGACGCCGACGTCGACAACGTCGCGGCGCTGCTGCGTCTGCTCGACGTGCTCCCCCGCGGCGCGGACGTCGACGCGCTCGCGGTCGAAGCGAAGCGGCAGCTGCGGCAGGAGGCCGACTATCTCGCCGAGGCGCGGTTCCTCGACCGCTACCGCAAGCTCGTCGCCGACGAGCCGCGGTTCCTCGTGCCGCGGGTGCACCGCGACCTGACCACCGCCCGCGTCCTGGCGATGGACTACGTGGAGGGTGCGCCGCTCGAGGCGCTCGCCGATGCGCCGCAGGGCACGCGCGATGCCGTCGGGCGGCTCCTCGAGCGGCTGCTGTTCCGCGAGCTCTTCGAGTTCGGCGTGATGCAGACCGACCCGAACTTCGCCAACTATCTCTGGGACGCGCGCGCGCAGCACGTCGGCCTGCTCGACTTCGGCGCGACGGTGGAGTTCGCGCCCGAGTTCGTGGAGCGCTACCGCCGGATCTGTCGCGCGATCGTGGGCGGCGACCGCGACGCGGTGCGACGGCACGCGGTCGCGATCGGCTACCTCGCGCCGGGCGATTCCGCGGCGCAGGCCGACGCCGCGGTCGAGGTGATCCTGCTCGTCTGCGAGCCGCTGCGGCACCGCGGGCGCTACGACTTCGCCGCCTCCGACCTGCCGGCGCGGGTGCGCGAGCTCGGCTTCGAACTCGCCTTCCGCAAGGGGCTGCTGCGCACCCCGCCCCCGGAGACGATGTTCCTCCACCGCAAGCTCGTCGGCGCGTTTCTGCTGCTCGCGCGCATCGGGGCGCGCGTGGACGTGCGCGCGCTCGTCGCGCCGTTCCTGTAGGAAAGGCCCCCTCACCCCTATCCTCTCCCCCGCTCGCGGGGGAGAGGGGGCTTCAGCCGAGCGTCGGCATGTGGAAGCCCGGCGCCGGCGTGTCCTGGTGCGGCCAGCGGGTGGTGACGGCCTTGGTGCGGGTGTAGAACTTGACGCCCTCGACGCCGTGCACGTGCAGGTCGCCGAAGAGCGAGCTCTTCCAGCCGCCGAACGAGTAGAACGCGACCGGCACCGGGATCGGCACGTTGACGCCGACCATCCCCACCTGGATCTCGTTCTCGAACCGCCGGGCGGCGCCGCCGCTCTCGGTGAAGATCGCGGTGCCGTTGGCGTACGGGTTCGAGTTCACCAGCTTGATCGCCTCCTCCAGCGTGGCGACGCGCAGGACGATCAGGACCGGGCCGAAGATCTCGTCCTTGTAGATCGTCATCTCGGGCTGCACGTGATCGAAGAGCGAGGTCCCCAGGTAGAAGCCCTCTTCCGCGCCGGCGACCTTCTGTCCGCGCCCGTCGACCACGAGCTTCGCGCCTTCCTTGACGCCCAGGTCGACGTAGCCCTTCACCTTGTCGCGATGGGCGCTCGTGACGAGCGGTCCCATGTCGACTCCGTCTTTCTCGCCCGGCCCGACCTTGATCGCTGCCGCCTTCTTCTTCAGCAGTCCGACCAGCGGGTCGGCGGCGGCGCCCACCGCGACCACCGCCGAGATCGCCATGCAGCGCTCGCCCGCCGAGCCGTACGCCGCGCCGATGAGGGCGTCGGCCGCGAACTCGAGGTCGGCGTCGGGCAGCACGACGGCGTGGTTCTTCGCGCCGCCGAGGGCCTGCACGCGCTTGCCGTTCTTCGCGCAGGTCTCGTAGATGTACTTCGCGATCGGCGTGGAGCCGACGAACGACACCGCGTTCACGCCGGGATGGTTCAGGATCGCGTCCACCGCCTCCTTGTCGCCATGCACGACGTTCAGGACGCCGTCCGGCAGCCCGGCCTCTTTGAACAGCTCCGCCATGCGGACCGACGCGGAAGGCACCTTTTCGGAGGGCTTCAGGACGAAGGTGTTGCCGCAGGCGATCGCCACCGGGAACATCCACAGCGGCACCATGACCGGGAAGTTGAAGGGGGTGATCCCGGCGCACACGCCGACCGGCTGCCGCACGGTGTGGGTGTCCACGGCCGTGCCGACGTTCTCGGAGTACTCGCCCTTGAGGAGGTGCGGGATGCCGCAGGCGAACTCCACGACCTCGATCCCGCGCTGCACCGAGCCCATCGCGTCGGGCAGGGTCTTGCCGTGCTCGTCGGTCACGATCCGGGCGAGCGCCTTCTGGTGCTCCTGCAGCAGCGCGAGAAACTTCTGCATGACGCGCGCGCGGCGCAGCGGCGGCGCGTCGCGCCAGGCCGGGAAGGCGGCCTGCGCCGCTCGCACCGCGGCGTCGATGTCGGCGCCGTTGCAGAACGGCACCCGCTTCGTGACGGCACCGGTGGCGGGGTTCATCACTTCGCCGGAGCGGCCGCTCTTGGCGGCCGTCGGCTTGCCGCCGATCCAGAGCGGCACTTCGCTGAACTGCAAAGGCTTCTCGGTGGGCTTGTTCATGGCGGGTCCTGGAGGCGAGCGGTTGCGGAAACGCGAAGGGCTAACTTTAGCGCGGTTCGCGCCTACTGGCTCGCGGTGACGCCCCCGTCGACGTAGAGCACTTGGCCGGTGACGAAGTCCGACGCGGGCGCGGCGAGGAAGACCGCGGCGCCGACGACGTCCCGGGGCTCGCCGATCCGGCCGAGCGGGATGCGCTCGAGGATCTGGCGCCGGGTCGTCTCGTTCTCGACCCAGTGACGCGCCATCTCGGTGACGATCACCGTGGGCGCGATCCCGTTCACCTGGATGCCGTGCGGGGCGAGCTCCATCGCGTGCTGCCGTACGAGCATCACGAGCCCGCCCTTGGTGGCACCGTAGGCCGAGTAGCCGCGGCCGCGCAGGGCGAGCTGCGCCCGGACCGAGAGCAGGTGGATCTGCTTCCCGCCGCGCTTCGCGGCGACCTGATGCCGCGCCGCGGCCTGGCCGAGAAACATCGCGGCCTTGAGGTTGACCGCGTAGACCTCGTCGAAGGCCTCCTCGGTCACCTCCGCGAGCGGCTGCTCGCGCTGGACGCCCGTGCAGTTGACGAGCAGGTCGACCGCCCCGCACCGCTCGACGACGGCGTCGACCGCGCCGCGGATCTCCGGGATCGAGCGGACGTCGAGTCCCAGGCCGTGCGCCTCGTGTCCCGCGGCGCGGAGCCGGCCCGCCAGGGCGTCCGCCTTGTCGCGGCTGCGGCCGGCCACGACCACCTTGGCGCCGTGCAGCGCGAGCCCCCACGCGATCGCCTCGCCGAGCCCGCCGTAGCCGCCGGGCAGAAACGCGACCTTGCCCTTCAGGTCGAAGAGTCCGGCGAGCCCGTCCATCGCGCCGCTAGTCCATCACCAGGCCGCCGTTGAGATCGACGATCTCGCCGGTGATGAATCCGGCGAGCGGCGAGGCGAGGAAGCGCACGACGTGGGCGAATTCCTCCGGCTCGCAGAAGCGCCCGACCGGGATCTGCGCGAGGAGCGCCTGGCGCTGCGCCTCGGTCAGCTGCTCGGTCACCATCGGCGTCCGGACGTAGGCCGGCGAGATGCCGTTCGCCGTGACGCCGTGCGGCGCGAGCTCGCGCGCGAGCGAGAACGTGAGCGACGTGAGCGCGCCCTTCGACACCGAATACGCGGTGCCGGCGGTCAGGCCCCCGGTCTTCGCCGCGAGCGAGCAGGTGTTGATGATCCGGCCCCACCGCCGACGCTTCATCTCCGGGATCACGGCGCGCGCGAGATGGAACGCGCCGTCGAGGTTCGCGGCGAGCACCCGGCGCCATTCGGCGTCGTCGGTCGCCTCGACCTTGTTGTTCGAGAGGATGCCGGCGTTGTTCACCAGGATGTCGACCGGCCCGAGCTCGGCGACGATGCGCGCATGCCCGGCGCGCGCCTCGCCCGGATCGCCGATGTCGAACGCGATCGGGAACGCCGCGCCTTCGAGCTCCCCGGCGCGCGCGTCGTTCGCCGCGGCGTTCACGTCGACCATGGCGACGCGGCAGCCGTCCGCGAGCAGGAACTTCACCGTCGCAAAGCCCATCGTCCCGGCGGCGCCGGTGACGAGCGCGACCTTACCGTCGAGCGGCTTCATGAAAAGACTTCAACGCAAAGGCGCGAAGGACGCAAAGGATCGCAAAGACAAGACTGTATAACGAGCCGCCCGCCTCCGGAGACAGTTTTCAGATCCTTTCTCTGCGACCTTTGCGAACCTTTGCGCCTTTGCGTTGGCTTTCATGCATCCAGCACGCTCTTCTTCCCGAACAGCCCCCGGGCCCGGAAGGTCACGACCGCGATGAAGAGCAGGTACATCGACATGAGCGACCACTCGGAGGCGTAGGCGCCGGTCAGGCCCACCACCAGCCCCACCAGCAGCCCGGCGATCACCGCCCCCCACAGGCTGCCGACGCCGCCGAGCACGATGATCAGGAACGCCGGCACCACGGCGTCCACGCCGACGTGCGGCCGGATGCCCCAGATCGGCGCCATGATCACCCCGGCGATCGCGGCGAGCGCCGTGCCGAGGGCGAAGACGAACAGTCGCAGCCGCGAGAGGTTGATGCCGAGCGCGCGCACCATCTCGCTGTCGTGGGCACCGGCCTTGATCATCGCGCCGTACGGCGTCTTCTCGATGAAAAGCCAGAGCGCGACGATGGCGAGGATCGCGAAGCCGCTCGCGAAGAACCGGTACTTCGAGTAGACGAGGTCGCCGAACAGGAACGCGCCCGAGATCGCCTCGGGGAGCGCGAGCTGCTTCTCGGTCGATCCCCAGACGAGCCGGATCAGCTCCTCGATCACGAGCGCCGCCCCGAACGTGAGCAGCAGTCCATACAGTGGATCGCGCCCGTAGGTGCGGCGCATGCAGAGCTCGAGCGCCATACCGAAGAGGCCGACGAAGACCGGCGCGAGAAAGAGCGCGACGAGATAGCGGGTCCCGATCGGCAGCGCCGCGTACCAGGCCTGCAGATCCGGGAAGAGGCCAAGTTGCGGCGCGACGAAGAACAGCGCGAAGTACATGCCGAGCGCGAACAGCGAGCCGTGCGCGAGGTTGATCGTCTCCATCACGCCGACGATCAGCATGAAGCCGAGCGCGATCAGGGCGAACAGCAGGCCCAGCGTGATGCCGTTGACGAGGTGCGGCAGCAGGTTGAGGACGGCTTCCACGACAAGACCTCACCGCAAAGGCGCGAAGGACGCAAAGAAGCGCAAAGAAGACATCTTCCTTCGCGTCCTTTGCGTCCCTCCGCGCCTTTGCGTTTTCCCTTAGCCCTTACTGCTCATACGTGGGCGTGGCCGCGTACGCCTCCAGCTTGCACGCCGCCGGCGCGCCCGCGTCCTCCACCTCCTGGGGCGGCACCTGGGCGAGGATCTTGAAGATGTCGTCCTTCTCCGCCGGCTGGTCGTTGTAGCCCGCCATGTAGATCGTCTGCTGGCACTGGTGCGTCGCCGGGTTGATCCAGGCGTCGAAGTGCTGCATCCGGTCGCGCGCCGCCATCTTGCGGCCCTCGAGCTTCTTGATCACCGCGATGTTGTTGGTCGTGCCGGCCTCCTCCACGCAGCGCAGCAGCTCGCGCGTCGCCACGTAGCCGTTGTAGTAGACGTTGCCCGGCACCCGGATCGCCATCCCCGGATAGGTCTTCTGGTACGTGGCGACGAACTCCTTGACGCCCGGCAGGTCGAGGCGCCAGTACCAGGTGGTGCCGAACACCCCGAAGATCGCGTCCGGCCCGAGGCCGTAGACGTCCGGCCAGTCCTGCTGGTTGTTGATCCACGCCGGCCGCTGGTTCATCTTCAGGCTCACGACCTGCTGGCGCAGCGCCTTGATGTCGTCGCCGCCCACCGCGGTCGCCACGACGTCGGGCTTGATCTGCTGCACCTTGAGCAGATACGACGAGAAGTCGCGCGTGTTCTGCGGGACGAGCAGCTCGTCGATGATCTTGCCGCCGTTCCCTTCGACGAGCGTGCGCATCGCCTTCGACGTGTTGTGCCCCCACACGTAGTCGTTGGTGAGCAGCAGCCAGCGGTTGCCGTTCACCTTCAGCGCGTTCTTCACGATCGCGTGCGCGAAGTTGGTGCCGTTGCCGTCCCAGACGAACTTCACCCGGTGGCAGTCCTTGCCCGACTCGGTCGGCGAGCTCGAGTTGGTGTTGAAGTAGACGCACCCGTACTTCTGCGCGACCTGGCTGATCGCGTTGGCGACCCCCGAGTGCACCGCGCCGATGAGGAACGCCGCCTCGTTCCGGGTGATCATCCGCTCGGCCACCCGCGAGCCGGTCGCCGGCGTGGTCTCGGTGTCGATGTGGATCGCCTCGATCGCGCGGCCGAGCACCCCGCCCTTGGCGTTCGCCTCCCGGATCGCCAGCATCGCGCCGAGCCGCTCCATGCTGCCGGAGGCGCCGTACTGCCCGCTCGCGTCCATGGTCAGCCCGATGACGAGCGGCTTCTTCTGCGCCGCCTGCGACCAGACGTGGTTGTGCTTCCACGGCCCGAAGGAGGGGGCGACGCCCCACGCCCCGGCGGTGGCCGCGGCCATCGCGGAAGCCTTCAGGATCTTGCGGCGGGTCTCGTTCGGCCGCGCCGCGTGCTTCTTCACTCGCTCGTTCATGGTTCTCCTCCTTCGGTGGACTGCGTGAGATCAGCTGGCGGGTTGGGGGATCTACAAGGGGGCTCCGCCCCCTTGTTCCAGCATGGGGGATATACAAGGGGAGTCTCCCCTTGTTGATACGAAGGCTTTTCTACGGAGCATCATCGTGATCCGGGACGGTTGATAATCTGAAAGTCGTTGAGCTTTTCCTGCGCCTCGATCAGCGACGGCACGAACTTCTGGCCGAAGCCGAGCTGGCTCGCGGTGAGGAGCGTCGCGTGCACCGCGTCGGCGAGCGGGCTCGTCACCGGCGCGGTCTCGGTCATGTGGGTGTAGTAGCGCAGGTCCTTCTTCGCGTTGTCGATCGCGAACAGGAGGCCGGTGAAATCGCGCTCGAGCGCCTTCGGCACCAGCATCTGGAACATGTTCGAGTTCGCGCCGCCGGCCGAGATCAGCTTGTAGAGCACGCCGAGGTCCAGGCCGACCTTCGCCGCGGCGGCGAGCGCCTCGGAGATGACGCACGCCGTGCCGAGGGCGATGAAGTTGTTGACGAGCTTGATCTTGTGGCCGGCGCCGGGAGGCCCGGCGTGGATCACGTTCTCGGCGAAGCACTCGAGCACCGGCTTCAGCTTCGCGAAAACCGCGTCGGTCGCGCCGACCATGGTGTTGAGCTTCCCGGCCTCGGCCTCGCGCGGCGTGCGCGCGAGCGGCGCGTCGACGAACTCGACGCCGCGCGCCGCGAAGTCGGCGCGGATCCGCAGCGTCGAGTCGGGCTCGGCGGTCGAGCAGTCGACGACGGTCGTGCCGCGCGCGCAGGAGGCGAGCAGCCCGCCCTCGCCGTACACGTTCGCCTCCACCTGCGGCGTCCCGGTCACGCACAGAAAGACGATCTCGGCGCCCTCGGCGAGCGCCTTGATCGATTTCGCCTCCTTGGCGCCGGCGTCGAGCAGGTCCTGGATGTTCGAGCGGTTGCGATGGACGAGGAACGCGAGCGGATGCCCCTTCGCCACCAGGTTCTTCGCCATGCCGTGCCCCATCAGGCCGACGCCGATGAATCCGATGCGCTGTTTCATGTGGTCTCCGTTGCCGAATGCCGGGTCGCCGACCGCGCCTGCTGCCAGAGCGCGATCAGGCGCGCGTAGCGGTCGGCGACCTCGTCGATCACCTCCGGGTCGCGCGCCGTGCCGGCGAACCAGCGCCGCGCGGCGTCCGCGAAGATCGAGCGGCCCACCGCGAATCCCTTGCAGACCGGGAACCGGGCCGCGACGCCGAAGCTCGCCTCGAGCGCGCGCTCGTCGGCCTCGAGGCCGAGCACCACGACCCCGCGGCAGTGCCGGTCGTGGCGCTCGATCGTCGCGCTGAGCGCGCTCCAGGCGGCCGGATCGTCGGCGGGCGGCAGCTTCCACCAGTCGGGGCGCACCCCCGCCGCGTAGATCTGCGCGAGCGAAGCCGCGGTCGTCGTCGCGTCGACCGTCGCGCCGCGCGGCGGGAGGACCTCGACCAGCAGCTCGTGGGACGTGGCCGCGCACGCCTGCTGCAGCGTCGCGAGCTTCCCGAGCTGGGCGGCGCGCAGCGCCTCGTCGTCGGCCGGGTCATAGAAGACGAGGCACTTCGCGATGTGCTCGCCGGGCCAGGCGCGCAGCGCCAGCGCGACGTTGTCTCCCGCCTCGAACGCGAGCGGCCGCGAGCCGGGCGCTTCGACCGGCCGCGCGACCCACCAGCCCCGGCCGGTGAGCGCGGGCAGCACCTCCTCGCCATAGCGGTCGTCGAGGATCACGCCGGCGCCGGTGGCGTCGCCGGCGCCGCGCAGCGCGCCCTCGGCGACGAGGCGCTTGAACGTCCGGATGCGCTCGCGGGGCGCCCCGTGCTCGTCCGCCAGCGCCTCGAGCTGCGCCCGGTGGTCGAAAGCGAGCACGGCGACCGCGGGCCAGCGCCGGGTCCGGGTCGTGACGCGATGCAGATGGTCGAGCGCCGGGTCCTCGCGGAGGCGGCGCGTCGGGCTGCCGTTCCTAAGGAAGTAGTCGAGCTCTTCCCAGCTCGGGATCGCGGGCGCGCAGCCGTGCCGCGACACGACGAGCGCGCCGCAGGCGTTCGCGTAAGCGGCGCAACGCTCGAGCGGCTCGTCGCGCAGCCACCCGCGCAGGAACCCCGCCATGAACGCGTCGCCCGCGCCGAGGATGTTGTAGACCTCGACCGGGAACCCCGGTCCGGCGACGCCCTGCTCGAGCGCATCCGGGATCGGCCCGGGAAACGCCGCGCAGCCCATCGGCCCGCGCTTCACGACCAGCGTGGCGGAGGTGAGCCCGCGCAGGCGCCGCAGCGCCGCGACGGTGTCGGTCGAGCCGCCGGCGATGTGGATCTCCTCCTCGGTGCCGACGATCAGGTCGCAGTCGCCGACGACCGTCTGGAGGTGCGCGCTGACCCGGTCGGAGGCGACGAACCGCTGCTCGCCGAGGCCGGGCCCGGTGAGGCCCCAGAGCACCGGCCGGTAGTCGATGTCGAGCGCGACGCGCGTGCCCGACTCCCGCGCGTAGCGCATGGCGGCGCGGCACGCGTCGTACGTGCGCTGCGTCGAGAGATGCGTCCCCGAGACGAGGAGCGCGCGCGACGCGCCGATGAACGCCCGGTCGAAGTCCTCCGGCGCGATCGCCATGTCGGCGCAGTTGTCGCGGTAGAAGAGGAGCGGGAAGGTGTCGCGGTCGCGGAGCGCGAGAAAGACGAGCGCCGTGAGCCGGCGCTCGTCGGTGAGCACGTGGCTCACGTCGACGCCCTCGGCGGCGAGCGTCTCGCGGACGAACCGGCCGTTGTGCTCGTCGCCGACGCGGGTGAGCATCGCGGCCTTCAGGCCGAGGCGCGCGCAGCCGACCGCGGTGTTGGCGGGCGAGCCGCCGAGGTATTTCGCGAAGCTGAGCATGTCCTCGAGGCGGGCGCCGACCTGCTCCCCGTACAGGTCGACCGCGGCGCGGCCGACGCAGATCACGTCGAAGCGGCGCCCGGCCGCGCTCATCGGACCGTCTCCCGCGCCGCGCCCGGCGCGCGGGCCCCGTTCCGCTCGGCGAGCTGGTGGCCGACGCTCACCACCAGCGACTGCGCGAGGCACAGCGGCTCGACGAGCGAGCGGAACGTCCGGCTCGAGTCGTCGCCGAGCTCGAAGGCGACCGCGGCCGAGCGGACGAGCGGGCTCAGCGGGCCGTCGGTGATCGCGATCACCGGGACGCCGCGGCCGTGGCATTCGGCGGCGATGTCGACCGCCTCCGGCGTGTAGTTGCGGAAGCTGACCGCGACCAGGCAGTCCTTGCGGCCGGCGAGGCGCGCGAACTCGCGATTCATGCCGCCGGCGCCGTCGAGCAGCTGCGTGCGCAGCTCGAGCTGGCTCAGGGCGTAGGCGAGGTACGCGGCGACCGGGAACGAGCGGCGCAGGCCGATGAGGTAGATCGTCTGCGCGCCCGCGAGGAGGCGCACCGCGCTCCGGAGATCGGCGGGCCGCAGGCTCTCCTCCAGCTTCTCCAGCCCGTGGATCGAGTCGGCGACGAAGCCGTGCAGCACCTCGGGCGGCGTGGTGCCGCCGTCCTTCGCCCGCGCGCGCAAGCTTGCGATCCGCTCGCGATAGGAGGCCGAGCGGGTGGACCGTTCGACCAGGTGCGAGCGGAACAGCCGCTGCATCTCGGAGAAGCCGGCGAACCCCAGGGCGTTCGCGAACCGGATCAGGCTGGACGGCTGGACGCCGAGCTCCTCGGCGATCGCCGCGACGGTGCTGAGCGCGAGGTCGTGCGGCCGCTCGAGCGCGAACCGCGCGATCGCCTGCAGCTGCTTGGAGAGCTCCGGGTACGCCCGCGAGATCGCCTCCTTCAGCTCGTCGTAGGTGGCCGCGCGCTCGCCCGCCATCGTGCCTTCCTTCCCGGCGCCCCGGTTAGAACAAATGTTCTTGCGTGTTTCGATACTAGAACGTATATTGCGTAATGTCCAGCCCTTCCCCTCCTCCCCGAGGAGGGGGCCCGGGCAAGGCCCGGGCGGGGTGGTCCCGAGGGGGCGCTCGAGGAGGAGGCGCCGCGGTGGCCCGCGTCGCGGAGGAGCTGTTCGTGCAGGCGGCGCGCGCGCCGGCGCCGGAGCCGCGTCTCGCCCCCGCCGGGCTCGTCACCCGGCCGATGGTGGTCGCGTTCCTCGCGCTCGCCACGACCCCGCTCTGGCTCGGCGCGCTCGGGCTCTACCAATACCTGGCGCTCGAGATCACGATCTGGATGATCTTCGCGCTCGGCTACAACCTGCTGCTCGGCCACGCCGGCCTGCCGTCGTTCGGCCACGGCGCGTACTTCGGCGTCGGCGCCTATGCGTTCGGCCTCGCGCAGAAGCACCTCGTCGCGAGCCTGTGGATCGATCTCGGCCTCGCCGTCCTCGCCGGGGCGGCCGCGGGCGCGATCGTGGCGGCGTTCATCTCGCATCGCCGCGGGATCTACTACGCGCTGCTCACCATCGCGTTCGGCCAGGTCTTCTGGTTCGTCGCGATCAAGTGGCACAGCGTCACCGGCGGCGAGGACGGACTGCTCGACCTGCGGCGGCTCCCGGCCGACTTCGGCTTCGCTTCGTTCAGCCTCCAGTCGAACGAAGCGCTGTTCTTCTTCGCGCTCGCCGCGTTCGCGCTGGTCGTCGTCGGGCTCTGGCGGCTCGTGCACTCGCCCTTCGGGCGGATCCTGCACGCGGTCAAGCAGAACGAGGCGCGCGCGGCGTTCGTCGGCCACGACGTCTGGCTGTACAAGTGGCTCGCGTTCGTGATCTCGGCCGCGATCGCCGGGCTCGCCGGGGCGCTGTTCGCGATGGCGCAGCAGTCCGCCTATCCCAACGTGATGAGCCTGCACAACTCCGGCTTCGTGGTGATGATGGTGCTGATCGGCGGCGGGCTGGTGAGCTTCTGGGGGCCGGTGATCGGCGCCGCCTTCTTCATCCTCGCGCGCGACCTGCTCGGCGCCTACACCGAGACGTGGCTCCTCTGGTACGGGTTGCTCTTCATGGCGATGGTGCTGTTCAAGCCCGAGGGCATCGCCGGGCTGTGGCAGCAGTACGTCGGGAGGCGCGCGCGATGACGCCGCTCTTCGAAGCGAAGCGCCTCGGCAAGCGGTTCGGCGACGCCGTCGTGCTCGAGGACATCAATCTCGCGTTCGCCGAAGGGCGCCTCTCGGGGATCATGGGCCCCAACGGCGCGGGCAAGACCACCTGCTTCCACTGCCTCACCGGCCGCTACAAGCCCGACCGCGGCGAGGTCTGGTTCGCCGGCGAGAACATCACCGGCCTCGCGCCGCGCGCGATCGCGCGGCGCGGGATCGCGCGCTCGTTCCAGATCATGAGCCTCTTCGACGACATGACCGCGCTCGAGAACGTGCTCGTCGCGACCCCGGGCCTGCGCGCGCGCGGCTTCGACATGGCGCGCGACGCGGCGGCTGCGACCGGCCTCGCGGAGGAGGCGGCGGCCACGCTCGCGCGCGTGGGGCTGCGCGGCAAGGAGCTCGCGCGGGCGCGCAGCCTCGCCTACGGCGAGCGGCGCGCGCTCGAGATCGCGGTCGCGCTCGCGGCGCGGCCGCGGCTGCTGTTCCTCGACGAGCCTACCGCCGGGCTCGGCGCCGAGGGCACCGCGCGCCTCGCCGAGCTCGTGCGCGAGCTCAAGCGCAGCCTCACGATCGTGATCATCGAGCACGACATGCCGTTCCTGTTCGGGCTCGCCGACCACGTCTCGGTCATCCACTGGGGCCAGGTGATCGCGCGCGGCACGCCCGACGAGCTGCGCGCGAACCCGTGGGTGCAGCGGTCCAACCTCGGAGCGCTCGCATGAGCGCCGTGCCGGCGAGCGTGCCCGCCGCGATGCTCGCGGTCGAGGGCATCAGCACGTTCTACGGCGAGACGCAGGCGCTGTTCGACGTCTCGCTCGCGGTCGGTCCGGGCGAGGTGGTCGCGCTCCTCGGGCCGAACGGCGCCGGCAAGACGACGACGCTGCGGTCGATCCTCGGCCTGACGCCCCCGCGGAGCGGCCGCATCGCGTTCGACGGGCGCGACATCACGCGCGCGCCGACGCACGCGATCGCGCGCGCCGGCATCGGCTGGGTGCCCGACGACCGGCGCATCTTCCCCACGCTCAGCGTGGCGCGGAACCTCGCGATCGCGCAGAAACGCACGCGGTTCCGCGCCTGGCGCGAGCGCGAGTGCTTCGAGATCTTCAGCGCGCTCGAGTACCTGATGCATCGCGAGTGCGAGAACCTCTCCGGCGGCGAGATGCAGATGGTCGCGATCTCGCGGGCGCTGCTCGGCTCGCCGGGGCTCGTGCTGTTCGACGAGCCCACCCAGGGGCTCGCGCCCAAGGTCGCGCAGGACGTCATGCGGACGATCGAACGCCTGAAGCGCGAAGGGGTCGCCGCGCTGGTGGTGGAGCAGAACGTCGCGAGCGCCCTCGGCGTCGCCGATCGCTGCTACGTGATCGACCGCGGACGGATCGTCCATGCCGGACCGGCGGGCGCGCTCCTCGCCGACGGCGCGCTGCGCTCTCGGCTGCTCGGGATCTGAGCATGGGCGAGCCGCTGCTGAGCGTCGAGGGGCTGCGCAAGCGCTACACGCGCGGGCTCGTGAGGCGCGAGGTCACCTTCTCGCTCGCGGCCGACTTCACGGTGGGCGAGCCGGCGATCGTGGGCGTGATGGGGCCGAACGGCTCCGGCAAGACCACGCTCTTCGAGCTGATCACCGGGTCGAACCTGCCGTCGGCGGGGCGGGTGCGCATCGCCGGCCGCGACGTGCACCGGGTGCGCTACCGGGAGCGCGACCGGCTCGCGATCCACTACCACCAGTCCTACCAGGTGCGCGCGTTCAAGCGCACCGTGCCGAGCTTCCTGCTCGAGCCGGCGCTGAGCGACTACCCTCTCGTGCACCTCTTCGACGAGCCGCAATTCAACGTGCAGGACGGGTACATCGGCTTCATGCTCGACTTCTTTCGCCGGCTGCGGCGGGAGCGGCGGCTCGTGTTCCTCTGCCTGCATCCGACCGAAGGCTTCCATCTCGACATCCTGCGCGAGACCTGCGAGCGGTTCGTCTTCGTGAACCGCGGGCAGCTCGCGCTTGCCGCGGACTGGGACGAGCTGCTGCGGCAGGAAGGGGTCCGGAGCTACCTCGGAGCGCTCGCCCCCGGCTAGTGCCCGCGGCCCGTTGCCGCGGCGAACCGCCGCGGTGCGACCACTCTGTACTATAAATAGAGCGCCGGCCGAGAACGTCGGCGCGAGGGAGGGATGCCATGCAAGCCCGGACGGCACGGCGGATCGCGGGAGTCGTGGCGAGCCTGGCGCTCGTCGGCGCGCAGGCCCAGTCCGCCGACCCGCTCAGGGTCGACGGCTCCACCGGGGTGATGCCGCTCGTCGCGGCGCTCGCGCGAGCCTACGAGCAACGCCAGCCCGGCGCGACCGTGGCCATGGGGACGGGGCTCGGCACGAAGGCCCGGCTCGCCGCGCTCGCCGAGGGCAAGATCGACATCGCCCTGGCGAGCCACGGGCTCGACCCGGCAACGCTCGCGCGCCAGGGGCTCGCGGCGCGCGAGATCGCGCGCATCGCGGTGGTGTTCGGGGTGCACGCCGGCGTGCCGATCGCCGGCCTCTCCGAGCGGCAGGTCTGCGACATCTACGCCGGCCGCCTGCGCGACTGGCGGGACGCCGCCGGCCCGACGCTCGCGATCGCGCCGCTCGCGCGACCGGACTCGGAGGTCGATTCGGAAGTGATCCGCGATCGCATCGGCTGCCTGAAGGACCTCAAATTCGCGGACTCCGTCAAGCTGATGCCGCGCTCGGGCGACATGGCCAAGGCCCTCGCGGCGACGCCAGGCGCCATCGGCGTGACCACCATGACCGTGGTCGAGCAGAGCCGCGGCCAGATCCGGGCGCTGCTGCTGGACGCGCGGTCGCCGACCGCGGAGAACGTGAAGGCCGGAGCGTACGACCTGGTGCGAGCCTCGTACCTCGTGACCAAGGCGCCCCCGCCGGCGGCGGTCGCGCGGTTCCTCGACTTCGTCCTGAGCGAGGAAGGCAGGGCCGTCGTCACGGCGAACGGCGCCGTCCCCGTCCACTGACGCGGGTACGCCGCCCGCGGCGGGCGTCAAAACAGGAACGGCAGGGTCACCGCGGCGGCGATGATCATGAACGGCAGTGCGAACCAGACGATCCTGCCGAGCCGCCGCACGGCGTCGCGCTCCGGCCAGTAGGGCTCGGTGAACTGGAGGACGACGCCGCGCCGCTCGCTCCACTCGAGGCTCCAGAGCAGCCCGGCCGATACGTAGAGCACGGAGGAGAGGAACAGGTTGGGCAGCCAGGTCTCCGGATAGGCGCCGTCGCGCAGCAGGATGTACAGGTCGTAGGACCAGCTCGCCGAGAACAGCCACACGCAGGCCGCGATGTACGCCCGCGCGAGCGCGACCCGCCGCCGGATCGCGAGGTAGAGGGTCCCCATCACCCAGGGCGCGGTGACGAAAGTGAGCGCGGACATGAAGAGCGCGTCCACGTAGTCCCACGTCGGATCGCCCGTGTAAGGCGCGATCACCGTCAGGAACACAGTTGCGACGACGAACGTCGCGACCTTCCAACCCTGGAGCAGGAAGCGCCAGTAGCGCGCCTGGAAGAGCTCGAGGTCGGCGCGCTGGCGCACGATCAGCGACGCGGCGAGCAGGCACGCCGCGATCCATCCCGCCAGGTACGCCGTGAGGAAGGGAGTCACCGGAGGGACGCGCCGCCGAGCGCCTCAGTCGCGGCGCCGCCTGCGGTACAAGTCGCGGAAGGTCTGGCCGGACGGCGCCGGCAGATCGCGCCCGACCGTCCAGCCGGCGCCGGCGAGCGGCAGTCTGCGGATCCGCCCCGTCCGTCCGCCGAGCAAGCGCAGGACGCGCGCGGCCCACCGCGTCGCAAGCGCGTACAGCCGGGGACGCTGCGCCACCCACGACCACGCGCGCAGCCCGAGCATCTCGGACCGCGGGCGCAAGCTGCTCTCGACCTGCCGCTCGCGGAGCTTGCGCAGCAGCTCCGGCAGCGGGATGCGCACCGGGCAGACGACGCCGCACTGGTTGCAGAGCGTCGCGGCGTGCGGGAGGTCGAGCGCGTTCTCCAGCCCGACGTACGCCGGCGTCAGGACCGCCCCCATCGGACCGGGGTACACCCAGCCGTAGGCGTGCCCGCCGACGGTCTTGTAGACCGGGCAGTGGTTCATGCACGCGCCGCAGCGGATGCAGCGCAGCATCTCCTGCAGGTCGCCGCCGACGAGATTGGTGCGCCCGCCGTCGACCAGGATGAAGTACATGTGCTCCGGCCCGTCCAGGTCGCCGGCGCGCCTGGGACCGGTGAAGACGCTCACGTAGTTGGAGATCGGCTGGCCGGTCGCCGAGCGCGTGAGGAGCCGGAGCAGCGTCGCGAGATCCTCGAGCGTCGGGATGACCTTCTCGATGCCGGTGATGCAGACGTGCACCCGCGGCAGCGTCGTCACCATCCGGCCGTTGCCCTCGTTGGTGACGACCGCGCCCGAGCCGGTCTCGGCGACGAGGAAGTTCCCGCCCGAGATGCCGAGGTCGGCGGACACGAAGTGCGGCCGCAGCGCCTCGCGCGCCTCGCGCGTCATCTGCGCGATGTCGGTCTTGCGCGGCCGCGCGTGCGACTTCGCGAAGAGATCCGCGACCTCGTCCTTCGACTTGTGCACCGCCGGCGCGATGATGTGCGAGGGCGGCTCGTCGGCGAGCTGGATGATGTACTCGCCGAGGTCGGTCTCGACCGGGTGCACCCCGATCGCGTCGAGCGCCTCGTTGAGCCCCGCCTCCTCGGAGAGCATCGACTTCGACTTGATCGCCTTGCGGATGCCGTGCCGGCGGCAGATGTCCAGGACGAGATCGCGCGCCTCCGTCCCGCTCTCGGCAAAGAGCACCGCCGCGCCGCGCCGGGTCGCCTCCTGCTCGAAGCGCTCGATGTAGGTGTCGAGCTCGGCGAGCGCGCGATCGCGGATCTCGGCGCCGGCGGTGCGCAGGCGCTCGAACGCCTCCGGGCCGTACGCCGCGACCGCCTCCGCCCGCAGCTGCGCGAGGCCCGCGGTCCCGAACTTGGCGAGGTTCGCCTGCAGGATCTCGTCGGCGAGCGCGCCGCGGGCGCGGCGCTTGAAGTGCATCGACTGGACCTGCATCAGAAGGTCTCGCCGGCCAGCACTTCCGCCACGTGCAGCACGCGCGTGTCGGCGTCCCCCAGGCGGCGCAGCCGCCCCTCGATGTTCAGCATGCAGCCGAGGTCCCCGAGCACGACGGCGTCGGCGGCGCTCGCCCGGATCCGCGCGCACTTGCGGTCGGCGATCGCCGCCGAGACCTCGCCGAACTTGACCGCGAAGGTACCGCCGAACCCGCAGCACTGCTCGCACTCGTCCATCTCCTTCAGGCGCAGCCCGGAGACCGCCGCGAGCAGCGCGCGCGGCTGCTGCTTCACCCCGAGCTCGCGCAAGCCCGAGCACGAGTCGTGATAGGTGACCGTCCCCGCGAAGCGCCCCGGAACCCGCTCGAGCCGCGCGACGCTGACGAGGAAATCGGTGAGTTCGTAGGTGCGGCTGCCGAGGCGCCGGACGCGATCGAGCAGCACCGCCTCGCCCTGGAAGAGATCCGGATAGTGCGCCTTGATCATCCCCGCGCACGAGCCCGACGGCACCACGACGTAGTCGCAGGCCTCGAACTCCGCGAGCACCTTCTCGGCGAGCGCGCGCGCGGACCGGCGGTCGCCGGAGTTGTAGCCCGGCTGGCCGCAGCAGGTCTGGGTCGGGGGGACGAGCACCTCGCAGCCCGCGGCCTCGAGCAGCTTGACGGCGGCCAAGCCGATGCTCGGGCGCATCAGGTCGACCAGGCAGGTGACGAAGAGCCCGACGCGCATCGCGGGGAGTCCGAGCGGGAGGCCGCGAAGCTTAGCATAGGCCCCTCGGGTCCCGGATCGCGGTGTAGACTTTCGCTGCTCGCAAACGGCGGTCCGGCGTGAATCAGAAGGAATCGAAGAACTCGATCCAGGTGATCGAGCGGATGATGCGGCTCCTCGACGTGCTCGCCGAGTCGCCGAACGCGGTCAGCCTGAAGCTCGCCGCCGGGAAGGCGGGCCTCCACCCGTCGACCGCGCACCGCATCCTCACCGCGCTCGTGCGCGACCGGGTGATCGAGCGCATCGACCAGGGCAGCTACCGGCTCGGCATGCGGCTGCTCGAGCTCGGCAACCTCGTCAAGTCGCGGATCAGCGTGCGCGAGCACGCGCTCCCGTTCATGCGCGAGCTCCATGCCGCCACCGGCGAAGCGGTCAACCTCTCGGTGCGGCGCGACGACGAGATCGTGTACATCGAGCGCACGTCGAGCGGGCGCTCGCTGATGCGCGTCGTCAACATCATCGGCGCGCGGGCGCCGCTGCACATCACCGCGGTGGGCAAGCTCTTCCTGCTCGACGAAGGGCCGGACGGCGTGCAGGCCTACGCCGCGCGCACCGGTCTCCCGTCGTTCACGAAGAACACGATCCACGCGCTGCCGGCGCTCGAGCGCGAGCTCGACCGCATCCGCCGCCAGGGCTACGCGACCGACAACGAGGAGGCTGAGCTCGGCGTGCGCTGCATCGGCGCCGCGATCCGCGACGACACCGGCACGCTCGTCGCCGGGCTCTCGGTGTCCGCGCCCGCCGAGCGGATGAAGCCGGCGTGGTCGAGCCTGGTGAGGGAGACCGCGGAACGGATCTCGCGCGCGATCGGGCATCGCGGCGCGTGAAGGCTAGGCGGCCCTAACAGCGTGTTGAAAAACCCGGAGATCGACCGCGAGGGGGGATCTACAAGGGGCTTGCCCCTTGTTCGTTCGGGGATATACAAGGGGGATTCCCCCCTAAGGGGTTTGGCGCGCACGCGACCGGCGTCGAACGGAGCAACTCGTACAAGCATTTTTCAACGGCCTGCTAACGCCCCGGCTCGCGTTCGCTCGCCACCCCCCTTGACAGGGGGGCAGTCGGTCTCCCTTCAAACCGCCATCATCACGTGCACGGCGAAGCGGTTCGCCGGGTCGGTCCACGCCTGCTCGGGGTGGAAGCGCGCGACGCGCGCGAGCCGCTGGAACTCCTCGACCGAGTACTTGCACGAGATCTCGGTGTGGATGGTCTCGCCCGCCTTGAACTCGAAGCGCCGGCCGGCGACGTGGACGATCTGCTGGTAGAGGCTCTCGAGATGCATCTCGATCCGGCCGTTCGCCTCGTCGTAGAACGCGCGATGCCGGAAGCGCTTGATCTGGAAGTCGCCGCCGAGTTCGCGGTTGATCCGGGCGAGCAGGTTCAGGTTGAACTCGGCGGTCACGCCGCGCGCGTCGTCGTAGGCCGCCTCCAGGGTGCGCTTGTCCTTCTTGAGGTCGACGCCGATCACGAGCATCCCGCCCGGGCCGACGATCTCCCGCACGCGCGTCAGGAACTCGAGCGCCTCCTCCGGCGTGAGGTTGCCGATCGTCGAGCCCGGGAAATAGACCACCTTCCGCCGGATCGGCACGCCCATGAACTCCGGCAGCTTCAGCGGGCGCGTGAAGTCGCCGACCACGCCGGTGATGTTCAGCCAGGGGAACATCTGCGCGAGCTCGGCGCAGGCGCTCCGCAGCTGGGCCTCGGAGATGTCGATCGGGACGTAGAGCGAGGGCTGCGCGCGGCCGATCAGCAGGCGCGTCTTCACGCTCGCGCCGGAGCCGAACTCGATCAGCTGGGTCTCAGCGCCGAGGAGCCGCGCGAGGTCGCCGAGCCGGCTCTCCATGATCGCCATCTCGGTGCGCGTCGGGTAGTACTCCGGCAGCTCGCAGATCGCCTCGAAGAGCTTCGAGCCGCGCCAGTCGTAGAAGTACTTGGGGGGGATCGCTTTGTGCGGCGCCGCGAGCCCGGCGAGGACGTCGTCCAGGAAGGACGGCCCCTCGGTGAGGAAGTTGTAGAACCGGACGACCCCCGCGCCCGAAAGCCGCGGGGCCGTCATGGGAGGGTCAGCGCAGGGCGGCGGCCTGCAGCTGGACGCTGATGTGACCTTCCGCGGCAGTCGCCTGCCGCCGCGCGGCATGCCTCGCGGGCGCCGCCTCGGCCCGGGTCGCCCCGGGCCGCGGGGTGTCGCCGAGCTCGAGCCACTGCCGGATGCGGTTGGCGTCGCCGATGCGGGTGTACTTGCCCACGGAGTCGAGCAGGACGATCACCACCGAGCGCGCCGACATGTTCGCCTGCATCACCAGGCAACGCCCGGCCTGCCGGATGAAGCCGGTCTTCGAGATCCCGATCTCCCAGTCCGCGTTCCGGACGAGCCCGTTGGTGTTCACGAACCGCAGGTTCCGCTTGCCGATCCGCACGTCGGCGCTCGGCGCCGTCGAGTACTCGCGGATCAGCGGATGGGCCTTCGCCGCGATCACGAGCTTCACCAGGTCGGCGGCGCTCGAGACGTTCTCGCTCGACAGCCCGGTCGCCTCGACGAACCGGGTGTCGCGCATGTCGAGTTCGGCGGCGGTCTGGTTCATCGCCTGCACGAAGGCGTCCAGGCCGCCGGGATAGGTCCGGCCGAGGGCGGCGGCAGCGCGGTTCTCGGAGGCCATCAGCGCGAGCCGGAGCAGGTCGTCGCGG
>Ga0187892_10001065_pt1 | contig 66511 bp, 66 predicted proteins | sample MA1701073metaG_FD_139345 | JGI IMG/M metagenome (GOLD analysis project Ga0187892, IMG submission 139345) | Bio-ooze microbial communities from a basaltic lava cave in the Kipuka Kanohina Cave System on the Island of Hawaii, USA - MA170107-3 metaG ... | reverse complement strand
CGCCGAAGGGTCGAGAGAAAAGTCGTTGAAGTGAGCCTGCTTCGGCCCGCAGGCGGGCCTTCGCCCGCCGAAGGGTCGAGAGAAAAGTCGTTGAAGTGAGCCTGCTTCGGCCCGCAGGCGGGCTGTTCAGCGCCCGTCCGTCAAGGCTATAACGACCCCCACATGAACCGCGCCCAGGCCTACATATTCCGCCAGGTCGGTCTTTCGACCGTCTTCATCGTGCTAACGCTCACCGCGGTGATCTGGCTCACCCAGGCGATGCGGTTCGTCCGCTTCATCCTGAACAAAGGGCTGTCGCTCGATATCTTTTTCTACATCACGTCGCTGCTGCTGCCGTCGTTCATCCTGATCACGCTGCCGGTGTCGCTGTTCTTCGCGGCGCTGTTCACGCTGAACAAGCTCACCAACGACCGCGAGCTGATCGTGCTGCGATCGAGCGGCATGAGCCATTGGCAGGCGGCGGCGCCGGTCATCTATCTGGGCCTTCTCGGCGTCTCGATCTGTTACGCGATCAGCCTTTATCTGCTGCCGGTCTCGATCCAGGAGTTCCGCCGCGTGCAGAGCGCCGCGCGCGAGAATTTCTCGGCGGCGCTGCTGCTCGAAGGCACGTTCAATTCGGTCAGCCCGAATCTCACGATCTACGTGCGCTCGCGCGAGGGAAGCGAGATCTACGGCATTCTCGTCCAGGACGACCGCAAGCACGAAACGCCGACCACGATCATGGCCAAGCGCGGCGCGGTCGAGGCCGGGCCCGAAGGCCCGCGCGTGGTTCTGTTCGAAGGCAATCGGCAGGAGCTCGACCGCAAGACCGGCAATCTTTCGGTTCTCTATTTCAAGCAGTACAGCTTCGAGGTGAATCTGCTGGGAGAGGAGCGGCGTGATTGGCGCGAGCCCGGCGAACGCTTCCTCAACGACCTCCTCAACCCCGACGATTCGCCGCACGACCGCTTCTATCGCGCCAAGCTTATCGCCGAGGGGCACAGCCGCATCGTAACGCCGATCCTGGCGCTGACGCTGCCGTTCATCGCGCTGTTCGTTCTCTTGCCCGGCCAATTCAACAAGCGCGGCCAGCTGCCGCGCCTGGTGGCGGCGGTGGCCATCGCGGCCGCGGTGCAGGGCCTGGCCGTGGCGCTGCTGCAACTGGCCGCGAAGCAGCTCGTCTTCGTGCCGCTCATGTACCTCAACGCGGCGGCGCCGCTGATCGTGGGCGCGTGGATCCTGAGTCCGCACGCGCGCGCGGCACCGCTGCTGCGGCCCGCGGCGGCCCCCGCGAAGTAGCGTCGCCGCCGTGCAAGCGCGGCCGCGAAAATCGCGGCGCCCGCCGCTCCCAAAAACCCTTTTTCCGGCCGAGGGTTCTGTGCCAAAGTCCCGCGCCGAGGGAAAATTTTCCATACTGCGCATTTCTGAATCGGGGGGCGCGCGACCGTGATCGAGCGATCGGCAAGCGGCGAGCTCAAGGTTCGATTGTCGGTGATCGCGATCCTGTACCTCGCGCGCCAGTTCCTCGTCGCGTTCTTCGCCGTCCTCGGCGTCTTCCTGGCCGTCATATTCCTGATCGACCTCATCGAGCTGCTGCGCCGCGCCTCGGGCAAGCAGGAGGCGACGTTCTCGATCGTGCTCGGCATGGCGTTCTACAAGCTGCCGCTGACGGCGCAGAAGACGCTGCCCTTCGCCGTGCTGTTCGGCGCGATGTATTCGTTCTGGCGCCTCAACCGCAACAGCGAGCTCGTCGCGCTGCGCGCGTCCGGCGTCTCGGTGTGGCAGTTCCTGCTGCCCCCGCTGGGCGCCGCGGTGCTGCTCGGCGCCGTCAAGATCGCCGCGATCAATCCGCTCGGCGCGATCATGACCGGGCAGTACGAGCAGCTCGAGAATCGCTATCTGCGCCTGCGCTCCAATCTCATGGCGGCCACCGCGAGCGGCGTGTGGCTGCGCCAGGTCGACCAGAACGGCCAATCGGTGATCCACGCCGCCTCGTCGCGCGTCGGCCGCAACGAGCTCGAGCTGAAGCAGGTCATGGTGCTGCTCTACAAGGGCGACGACGAATTCGCCGGACGCATCGACGCCGAGAGCGCGGCGCTCGAGGCGGGCCAATGGCGTCTCGTCAACGCGCGCCTCGCGGAGCCGGAGAAGACCGTGCGCACCCTGCCGGTCTTCACCTTCAAGACCGACCTCACGGTCGCGCGCATCCAGGACAGCTTCTCCTCGCCCTCCACCGTTTCGTTCTGGGAGCTGCAGCGCTTCATCCGCTCGCTCGAGGCGACCGGCTTTTCGGCGCTGAGCCACCGCCTGCATTGGCATTCGCTGCTGGCCGAGCCGCTGCTCTACTGCGCCATGGTGCTGATCGCCGCCATCTTCTCGCTCCGCCACACGCGCCTGCGCGGCGTGCTCTACGCGGTGGCTGGTGGCATCGCGACCGGGTTCGTCCTGTTCTTCCTCTCCGATCTCGTGCTGGCGCTGGCGCATTCGACGCGCCTGCCGCCGATGCTGGCGGCCTGGGCGCCGGCGCTGGCGAGCTCGATGATCGGCCTCGCCGTTCTCATCCACGTCGAAGACGGCTAGCGCCGCGGCGGAGGGGGAATGAGGGGGATCGGGGGGAGGATCGCGGCGCTGGGGGTGGCGCTGCTCGCGGGCATGGGGCAGGCGACGGCGCAAACGGGGGCGCCGATACGCACCGGCGCCGGCGACGCGGCCGCAGACCGGCGCCCCGTCGTCATCAATGCCAGCGAACTCGTGCACGACCGCGAGCGCGGCACGGTTACGGCGCGCGGCAACGTCGTCATCTTCCAGGGCGACCGCGTCGTCCTGGCCGACGAGGTGGTGTTCGATCAGCGCGCCAACCGGGTCGTCGCCACCGGCAACGTGACGCTGACCGAGCCCGGCTCCCCCGCGATCTTCGCCACGCGCGCCGAGCTCACGCGCGACATGAAGGACGGCGTGATGGAGCAGTTCCGCACCCTCTTCCCCGACAACAGCAAGATGGCGGCCAACGGCGCCATCCGCGTCGACGGGCGGCGCAACGAGATGTCGCGCGTCGTCTTCTCGCCCTGCCGCCTCTGCCCCGAGGATCCGACGCGCGCGCCGCTCTGGCAGATCCGCGCGCGCCGCGTCGTGCACGACCAGGACAAGCAAGACGTCTTCTACCGCAACGCGGCGCTGGAGTTCTTCGGCATCCCCGTTTTTTGGATGCCGTTCTTCAGCCATCCGGACCCCACCGTGCGCCGACGCACGGGTTTCCTCACGCCGCTCTTCGGTTCCGAGAGCCGTCTCGGACAGACGCTGCGCGTCCCCTATTTCATCGTGATCGACAAGGACAAGGACGCGACGGTGACGCCGCTGATCACCACGCGCCAGCGGGCGGCGCTGTTCGGCGAATACCGCCAGCGCTTTCCCGGCGGCGCGCTTGCCACCAGCGGCAGCATCACCTATGTGCGCCGCACCGATGAAAACGAGGTCGAGCAATCGGGCAACGAAGCGCGCGGGCACCTGTTCGGCCGGCTGCGCTACGACATCGACCGCAATTGGCGCACCGGCTTCGACGGGGCCTATGTGTCGGACAAGACCTATCTTCGCCGCTACCAAGTGTTCGGCGGCGACACGCTCCTCTCCTCCGCCTTCGCCGAGGGCTTCCACGACCGCAACTATCTGCGCGCGCGCATGCTGCACTTCCGCACGCTGCGCCAAGGCGAGTCGCAGGACAAAATCCCGTACGTGCTTCCGCTCGCGGAATTCAGCGCCGTCGGCGATCCGGTGGGCCAGTACGGGCGGTGGCACTTCAACTCCTCGCTGATGGTGCTGGGCCGCCCGGACGGCGTCGAGTCGCGCCGCTTCTCGCTGACCGGAGGGTGGCGGCTGCCTTACACCGATCCCAGCGGCTGGCTTCTGGTCGCGACCGCGAACCTCCACGCCGATGTCTACTGGGTGACGGCCAATGAGCAGGCCGGCCTGCCCGGCTTCAGCGGAACGGCTGGCCGGATCTTCCCGCAAGCGAAGGTGGATTGGCGCTATCCGTTCGCCCGCGAGCTTGGCAACGTCCGTCATGTCATCGAGCCGCGCGTGGCCCTCGTCGCGATGCCGCCGAAGCTGAACACGTGGCGTATCCCCAACGAGGACAGCCAGGACCTCGAGCTCGACGATCTCTCGCTGTTCGACGAGAACCGTTTTCCCGGCCGCGACCGCGTCGACGATGGCATGCGCATCGTCTACGGCGTGAACAATGCCGTGTTCGGCAACCGCGGCGGCAAGGCGGAAGCCTTCATCGGGCAGAGCTGGCGCCTTTTCGGCGACGAGAACGTGCTGGAGAATTCCGGCATCCGCCCCAACCTCTCCGATGTCGTCGGGCGGTTCCGGATTTCGCCCGCCGACTATTTCAGCTTCACCTACCGCTTCCGGCTCGATTCCCGGGATATTTCCTTCCGCCGCCAGGAGCTCACGGTCGCGGGCGGCGTGCCCGCGCTGCAAGCGAGCGCCTCCTACATCGATCTCAGCGATCAGATCGGGAATAGCGAGTTTACCAACCGCCGGCAGGTGCGGTTCGCGATCGCCTCGCAGATCACGCCGCGCTGGAGCGCCAGCGGCGGCGCGGCCTTCGACCTCGTCTCGACGCGGCCGCAGCCCTTCGCGCTCAACGTGGGCGTGCGCTATCAGGACGAATGCTGCACCGTGGCATTTACCTACTCGCGCAGCATCGATTTGCTGACCGACGTCAACCCCACGCAACGCTTCCTGCTATCCATAGCCCTCAAATACCTCGGCGAAGCGCGCGTGAGCCGCTGACGGGCCTGCGCCCGCCGAAGGAAAAGGATTTCTGAACTGCGGCGGCTTCGGCCCGCAGGCTGGCCTGCGCCCGCCGAAGGGGAAGAGAAAAGGATTTCTGAACTGCGGCGGCTTCGGCCCGCAGGCGGGTGTTGGCGTGCTTTTGAGCATCTTGTATAAGCCGAGACGTCTTCCTCCTACGGCTGATATTATGGCCTTGAAGCTCGTCATCGCCGCGTCAGCGCTGGCTCTTGCCGCGGCCGCGATCCCGGATTGCGCAACCGCGCAGCAGCAGGGCGCCGACCGGCGCATCGCGGCCATCGTCAATCGCGACGCGATCACGCTCTACGACCTGGAGCAGCGCCTGCGCTTCATGGGCCTCGGCGTGCGCGTTCCCGAGGCCGGCGAGGCGCGCCAGCGGCTGCTCAACGAGGTCCTGCGCGCGATGATCAACGAGCGCCTCCAGCTCCAGGAGGCGGTGCGGCAAGGCGTCGAGGTTACGGAAAAGGAGGTCCAGGACCAGATCGCGGAAATCGAGCGGCGCAACCGCATGCAGCGCGGCGGGCTCGCCGGCGTGCTGCGCCAGCGCAATATCGACCCGCGCACCTTCGAGGACCAGGTCCGCGCGTCGCTTGCCTGGAACAAGGTGGTGCAGCTGAAGATCCAGCCGCAGATCCGCGTCAGCGACGTGGAGGTGGCGGCGGTCCTGAAGCGGATGCGCGAGAACAAGGACAAGTTGCAATACCGCGTGCAGGAGATCTTCCTGCCGATCGATAGCCCGGCGCAGCAGGCGCGGGTACTGCAGACGGCGCAATTCATCCTCGGCCAGCTGCGCGCCGGCGCCGCCTTCGAGGTCCTCGCGCGCCAGTTCTCGCAGACCGGCACCGCCGCAAGCGGCGGCGAGATGGGCTTCCTGTTCGAGGGCCAGATGGAGACCGAGATCGAACAGGCGGTGAAGCAGCTCAAGACCGGCCAGATCGCGGGCCCGGTGCGCGGCGCCGGCGGCTACTACATTCTGCGCCTGGCCGACCGCCGCACCTTCGGCGGACGCAACCCGGACGTGAAGTCCATCCCCGTGGCGCAGGCGACGCTGCGCCTGCCCGAGAAGCCCACGCCCGCGCAGACCAAGACAGCCCAGGAGCAAATCGCCAAGATCGCCGCCGAGGCCAAGGACTGCGCCGGCCTGGTGAAAGCGGCTCAGGAGGCGGGCGGCCAGGGCCGCACCGTCGACGAAATCGTGCCCGAGCAGCAGCGCCCTGAAATCCGCGCCATCATCGTCCCGCTCAAGGTCCACCAGGTCAGCCGGCCCTACTTCGAGTTCAACTCCTACTCGGTCTACATGCGCTGCGCGGACAACCCCGAGGGCAAGCCGCCCGAGGAGAAGGACGTGCGCGAGGCGCTGCAGCGTCAGAAGGTCGGTGCCTTTGCCGAGCGGTTCCTGAAGGAGCTGCGCCGGTCGGCCTACGTCGACATCCGTGTCTGACGGCCGCGGGCCCGCGATCGCGCCGCTGCTGCTGACAATGGGCGAGCCCGCCGGTATCGGCGGGGAGATCGCGCTCAAGGCCTGGCTCCGCCGCGGCGACGGGATCAGGACCTTCGCCGTGGTCGATGACCCCGAGCGGCTCGCGGCTCTCGCCGGCCGGCTCGGCCTCGCCGTGCCGGTGCGCGCGATCGGCGCGGTCGGAGAGGCGGCCGCCATCTTCCCCGACGCGCTGCCGGTGCTGCCGCAACGCCTGCCCGCCCGCGCCGTTCCGGGCAGGCCGAGCGCCGCCACGGCCGCGGCGGTCATCGCCGCGATCGAGCGCGCGGCGCGGCTGGCCCTTGCCGGCGAAGTCGCCGCCATCGTCACCAACCCCATTCAGAAGAAGCCGCTCTACGACGCCGGTTTCCCGCACCCCGGCCACACCGAGTTCTTGGGCGCCCTGGCCGAGCTCGAAGCGCCGCCGGCGATGATGCTCGCGGCCGAGGAGCTGCGCGTGGTGCCGGTGACGATCCACCGCCCGCTGGCCGAGGTGCCGAAGGCGCTCACCAGCGCCGAGATCGTGCGCATCGGCACGATCGCGGCGGCGGCGCTCGAGCGCGATTTCGGCGTCGCGCGCCCGCGCCTCGCGGTCGCCGGGCTCAATCCCCACGCCGGCGAAGCAGGAAGCATCGGCGGGGAGGACGAGGCCGTGGTTGCTCCTGCCGTGCGCGAGCTCCGCGCCGCCGGCGTGGACGCCGCGGGCCCGCTTCCCGCCGACACCATGTTCCACGCCGCCGCCCGCGCGCGCTACGACGCGGCGCTCTGCATGTATCACGACCAGGCGCTGATCCCGATCAAGACGCTGGCGTTCGAGCGCGCGGTGAACGTGACGCTCGGCCTCCCGTTCATCCGCACCTCGCCCGACCACGGCACCGCGCTCGACATCGCCGGCAAGGGCGTGGCGAGCGCCGACAGCCTGGTCGCGGCGTTGAAGATGGCGGCCGCCATGGCCGCATGCCGGCAGGCGGCGAACAGCCGCCCGGCCCGTGCCCGGACGTGAGCCGAACCTGCCGCCGCTGCGCGCTCGCGCTCGCGCGAATTCGTGCCCGAGTGGATCGTGACCGCGCCCGAGCTACCGCCATTGCGCGACGTGATCGCGCGGCACGGCCTCGCCGCCAGGCACCGCCTCGGCCAGCATTTCCTGCTCGACCTAAACCTCACCGCCAAGATCGCGCGCGCGGCGGGCAACCTCGGGCGCGGCACCACGATCGAGATCGGGCCCGGCCCCGGCGGGCTCACGCGCGCGCTGCTCGCGGCGGGCGCGCGCGTGCTCGCGATCGAGCTCGACCGCCGCTGCCTGCCGGCGCTCGCGGAACTTGCCGCCGCCTATCCCGGCCGCCTAACCGTGCTCCAAGGCGATGCGCTGAAGCTCGACCCGGCGGCGGAATCCGCGGCGCGCGGCCTGTCGGCGCCGTATCGTATCGTCGCGAACCTGCCCTACAACGTCGCGACGCCGCTGCTGTTGCGCTGGCTCGCGCGCATCGCGCGCTACGAGGGCCTGACGCTCATGTTCCAGAAGGAAGTTGCGGACCGCCTCGTGGCCAAGCCGCGCACCAAAGCGTATGGCCGGCTCGCGGTGGCCGCGCAATGGCGCGCGACGATCGAGCGCCTGTTCACGCTGCCGCCCGCGGCGTTCGTGCCGCCGCCCAAGGTGGAATCGACCGTGGTGCGCCTCGGGCCGCGCGCCACGCCGCCGGCGCCAGCCGATCCGGCGCTCCTGGAGCGCGTCACCGCCGCCGCATTCGGCCAGCGCCGCAAGATGCTGCGCCAATCGCTCAAGTCGCTGGGCGGCGAGACGCTCTGCCGCGCCGCCGGAATCGCGCCCACCGCGCGCGCCGAGGAACTTAGCATCGAGCAATTCGCCGCGCTGGCGCGGGCCGTTGCGGCGGCTCGCTGACCCCTGTCGAAGCGACCGGACGCGGCGTATACTCGCCTCGCCCAAGCGGACGGAGGGTCCGATGCGCCGACGGATCGTTCCCGATGTGGTTCATGACCAGAACGTGCTGTCGCTCGCCGAGAGCGCGACGGTCGCGGAGGCCTGTCTCGCGATGAAGCGGCGCCACGTCGGTTGCGTGCTGGTCACGGAGTCGGACCGCCTCTGCGGCATCTTCACCGAGCGCGATGTCGTGAACCGCGTCGTGGCCGAAGGCCTCGATCCCGCGAAGACGTCGCTCGGGATCGTGATGACGCGCAGCCCCGACACGATCTCGCCCGACACCGCGCCGATCGAAGCGCTGCGGATGATGCAAGACCGCGGCTACCGCCATCTTCCCGTCGTCGTCGGCGCGCGCGTCGTGGGCATCGTCTCGCGGCGCGATTTCCTCGGCGACGAGAAGACGCGGCTCGAAGACGAGACGCGCCTCTGGCAGCGGATTTGAACGACGGCGCGCCCGGTCGCGAACTCACGCACATGCAAGCACCCGCAACTGAGTCTTTGCGACGCCGGGAATTCATCGCTTTTCTTGGCGGGGCCGGCGTCGCGTGGCCGCTCCCGACGCGCGCGCAGCACTCGGGCAAAGTGTATCGCCTGGCGATCCTGGTCCAGGCCGAGCCGATCGATCGAGCGACCGGGACGAGACACCGGTTTTGGACGGCCTATTTCGAGGAGCTGCGCCGGCTGGGATACACTGAAGGACGGAATCTCTCCGTGGAATGGCATCCGTCAGCGGGCGATGCGAAGCATGTCACCGAGCTTGCCCGTCACGTCGCCGGGCGCAAGCCCGATGCGATCTTTACACCCGACCAGCGAATGACGGGAGCGCTCAAGGCGGCCAAGACCACGATCCCGATCGTGGCGATTCTATCCGATCCCGTGAGCTTCGGTTTCGCGACCAGCCTCGCGCGGCCGGGCGGCAACATCACGGGCTTCAGTGTCGATGCAGGCCCGGAGATTGGGCGAAAGCGCCTCGCGTGGCTGAAGGAGGCCGTCCCCACGGCATCGAGGTTGGCTTGGTTGACGCCGCGGAGGCATTGGGAAAGCCGGTTCAGAGATGCTGTGCGAGAGGCGGCCGAGGCTTCGGGAATGACCATGGTCGGCGCGGTTTTGGAAGAGCCGGTGAAGGAGACAGAGTACCGGCGCGTCTTCAAAGCAATGGCCCGGGATCGGGTGGATTCGCTCAGCGTCTCGCCTGTCTTGGAACACATGGTGCATCGGCGGCTCATTGCGGAACTCGCTGCGGAGTTGCGGCTCCCGGCAATCTGTGCATTCCGCGAGAACGCCGAGGCGGGCGGACTCATGGCCTACGCGGTCGACCTCGTCCATATGTTTCGCGGCGCCGCCGGTTACATCGATCGCATATTGAAGGGCGCCGATCCGGGCGCACTGCCGATCCAGCAACCCAGTAAGTTCGAACTGGTCATCAACCTCAAGACCGCGAAAGCGCTCGGCATCACGCTTCCCGAGTCCGCCCTCTCCCGCGCTGACGAGGTGATCGAATAACGCCGGCGCGCTTTCGCGCTACTCCCGCCGCATGAGACCGCGCACGAAATCGCCGAGGCCGATCTGGCGCTCGCGGCGCAGGCGCTCGGCGGTGAGGATCGCGCGCACTTCGGCGACGCTCGCCTCGATGTCGCGGTTGACGACGATGTAGTCGTATTCGGCCCAGTGGCTCATCTCGTCGGAGGCCTTGGCCATGCGGCCCTCGACGACCTTCTCCGTGTCCTGGGCGCGCTCGCGCAGGCGGCGTTCGAGCTCGGCGATATCGGGCGGCAGCACGAAGATGCTGACGAGATCGCCCCGCGCCCTTTCGCGCAATTGCTGCGTGCCCTGCCAATCGATGTCGAACAGCACGTCGCGGCCCCCGGCCAGCGCCTTCTCCACCGCCGCGCGCGGCGTGCCGTAGTCGTGGCCGAAGACCGTGGCGTGCTCCAGCAATTCGCCGTTCGCGACCATGGCCGCGAACCTGGCCTGCCCGATGAAGTAGTAGTCGCGGCCCTCGACCTCGCCCGGGCGCGGCGGCCGCGTCGTCACCGAGACCGAGAGCAGCATGCGCCCGCGCTCGATCGCGAGCAGCTTGCGCGAGATCGTGGTCTTGCCCGCGCCCGAGGGCGAGGAGAGCACGAGCATCAAGCCGCGGCGCCCGGTCTCGACCATCGCTACTCGACGTTCTGGATCTGCTCGCGGAACTGGTCGATCGTGGTCTTCAAGTCGAGCCCGATGCGCGTCAACTCGACATCGGCCGATTTCGAGCACAGCGTGTTTGCCTCGCGGTTGAACTCCTGGGCGAGGAAATCGAGCTGGCGGCCGACCGCGCCTGGCTTGGCCAGCGTCTCGGCGGCGGCGTCGCAATGCGAGCGCAGCCGGTCGATCTCCTCGCGGATGTCGCCGCGCGTGGCCAGCAGCGCCGCCTCCTGCGCCAGGCGCTCCTCGGGCAGCGGCGGGCGCGAGTCCAAGAGCTGCTTCAACTGCTCCTCGAGCCGCGCCCTCAACTTCTCGGGCCGCGCGCCCGCCGCGTTCGCGGCCGCGTCGACGAGGCGGCGGACTTCGGCGATGTGGCCGAGCAAAAGCGCCGCCAAACGCCCGCCTTCGTTGCGGCGCGCCGCGGCGAGGCGCTCCAGCGCCGCGTCGAGCGTCGCCAGCATCGCGGCGTTGCGCTTGTTGCGCTCGTCCTCGGTGTCGGGCGCCTCGACGACCTCGACGACGCCGCGCACGGCGAGCAGCGCGTCGAGCCGCGGCGGCGCCGGATCGATGCGGCCCGCGAACCTCGCCGGCAGCGCCAGCATCGCCTCGAGCGCCGCCTCGTTGACGACGACGCGCTCGGAGCCGGGCGCGCGCGCGACCGTGAGCGAAGCGGTGGCGTTGCCGCGCTTCAGCTTCCGCGCGATGCGGTCGCGAACCGGGCCTTCGAGCGCGTCCAGGCCCGGCGGCAGGCGCACGCGCATGTCGAGGCCCTTGGCGTTGACGCTCTTCAATTCCCATGACCAGCCATAGACGCCCATCTGCCCCTCGGCGCGGGCAAAGCCGGTCATGCTGGAAACGGTCACGCGCTCGGTCCTTTGCGTGCGGCTGTTGTTTTGCGGGGCGCGGAGGAAGGTGGCGGACGGGCCGCACTATAGCAGCGAAGGTTCATGCAACAAGGGCGCCACGATGCCGGGCGAGCGCGCGATCATGTCGTCAGTCGGGCAATCCCGCTTTGCGCAATCCGTCGGCCAGGTGCTCCGTCTGAGATGGATCGGCAGTGGCCGTCGTCCTCGAGATTCTGAAGGACGGTTGAAAACGGAGCACCTCGGCCGCTTCGGCCTTGGCCTCCTCGATCTTCCCGAGTTGTGCGAGCGCAGCTGCGCGCCACAGAAAGCAGGGTCGCCATTGTTCGGCAAGCTGCTTGCACGTCTCAAGCGCATCGGCGGATTTCTGATACTCGCGCAGCAAATACAAGCCGAGGCCCATGAAGCCGTGGAGCCGGCCCTGAGAGGGATCGACGCGGATCATGCGCTCCAGATAGGCAACGCCATCGCGCGGCCGCCCGCCGTTGATGAGAGCATTGCCGTATTGAGTGTCCTGCAGATTGGGATTGATTGCGAACGCCCGATCGTACGCGGCGAAGGCCTCCGCGTGGCGGCCCATGCGGCTCAGCACCCACCCCAACGCGGAATGGCCTTCCGCCAGATTGGGATCGATTTCGACGGCCCGACGGGCGAACGAGAGCGCCTTCGCCAAAGTCTGGGCATTTCGATATTCGGCATCGAGCGGGGCGTAGTTCGGGGGCTCGATCCACGCGGCGACGTAGTTGAAGGCCAGCAGAGCATAAGCCATGGCAAAATCCGTATCCTTGGAAATCGCGAGCTCCATCTGAATCCGGGCCTCGCTGATCAGCCGGCCGCGCTCCCAAACCACGAAATGGGAGCGCAGCAGATGCGCGGCCTGAAGATAGTGGTCATATGCGGCCAGACTGCCGGGCGGCTTGCGCCGCGCCCGCTCGATTTCGGCGCGCGAGACCCGGCTCACCAGCATGTCGACAATGCGCTCGGTGATCTCGTCCTGAACCGCAAAGATGTCCTCGGCCTTGCGGTCGAATCGCTCTGCCCAAGTGTGCGCGCCGCTCTGTGCGTCGATGAGCTGGGCCGTAATCCTGAAGCGTTCCTTGTCTCGACGCACGCTGCCTTCGAGGACGTAGCGCACATTCATCTCGCGCCCGATCTGGGCAACGTCGACGGCCTTGCCCTTGTAGCGGAACGTGGTGTTGCGGGCGATGACCAGCAGGCGGGAAAACTTCGCCAGCGCCGTGATGATGTCCTCGCTGATCCCGTCGCTGAAATATTGCTGCTGCGGGTCGCCGCTGAGGTTGGTGAATGGCAGCACGGCGATCGAAGCGCGGTGGCCCACGGGCGGTCGCGCCGGTTGGCTTGGCTGGACTGGCGTCGCGGCCTGTATCGGGGTTTCGCTCTTGCGCGCCCCGATCTGAGTCACCAAGACCCACGTTCCGAGCCCCAGCAATACGGCGACCGCGCCCCCGCCACCCACCGCCGGCGCAGCGGCACGACGCGTTCGTGCTTCGCGCGGCGGCCGGATACCGAAGGACCCGCGGTCTCGAGCGCAAACACGCGCACCGGCCGCGCGATGTTCTTGAGCCGCACCTCGCCGCGGTCGGTGAAGGCGACATCAGCCTTGCCCGCCACTGCGTCGCGGACGCCGCGCGCGACGACAATTCCGCCCGGTGCCGCCTCGGCCTGCAGACGCGCGGCGATGTTCACGCCGTCGCCCTGGATATCGGCGCCGTCGACGATGATGTCGCCGAGGTTGATGCCGATCCGCAATTGCATACGGTGATCGGCGGCGACGGCCGCCTCGGCGTCGGTGAGGGCGCACTGAATCGCCACGGCGCTGCGCACTGCATCCACCGCGCTGGTGAACTCGACGAGCAGCCCGTCGCCGAGCGTCTTGACGACGTGCCCGCCGTACTCGGCGATACGCGGGCCGACTACATCGGCCTGATGCGCCTGCCAGCGCCGCACCGTGCCCTCTTCGTCGGCGCCTACGAGTCGGCCATAGCCGACAATGTCGGCGGCAAACACCGCGGAAAGCCGTCGCTGCGGGCGGGCGCTCTCCAATTCGGGCACCCCAGGTTGCGAGGAACACGTATTATCGCATTGGCGAAGGGTAGAAAGAAGCCCTCGCGCGATAGTCGAAAAATTCGGGAGTAGACGTGAAGAGTCCGCAATCCATCCTCATCACCGGCGCCTCTTCGGGCATCGGCGAGACGCTGGCGCTCTCCTACGCGGCGCCGGGCATCTTCCTCGCGCTCACCGGGCGCGACGCGGCGCGCACCGAGGCGGTGGCCGCGGCCTGCCGCGCCAAGGGCGCCGCCGTCCTGGCCGAAACGGTCGACGCCGCCGACGCGGCCGCGATGGCGGCATTGGTCGATCGCGCGCATCGCGAGCGCCCGCTCGATCTGGTGATCGCGAATGCCGGCATCTCCGCCGGCACCGGCGGCAAGGGCGAAAGCGCCGAGCAGGCGCGCCGCATGCTCGCGGTCAATGTCGGAGGCGTCGTCAACACGATAGCGCCTGCCGTCGAGCGCATGATGGCGAAGCCGCGCGCGGGGGCTTCGCCGCGCGGACAGATCGCGATGGTCTCGTCGCTGGCGGGCTTCCGCGGTTTTCCGGGCGCACCCGCCTATTGCGCGAGCAAGGCCGCGGTGAAGGTGTGGGGCGAAGGCCTGCGCGGCGAGCTGCATCGGCACGGCATCGAGGTTTCGGTCATCTGCCCCGGCTATCTCCGCACGCGCATGACCGAGGGCAACAATTTCCGCATGCCGCTGATCATGGACGCGGAGCGCGCCGTCCGCATCATCCGCCGCGGATTGGAGAAGAACCGCGCGCGCATCGCGTTTCCGTGGCGGCTGCACGTGATGGTGCAGCTCATCGCGGCGCTGCCCCCGTCATGGACCGATCCGCTGTTCCGCAAGCTGCCGAAGAAGGCGGCGGCCGAGCTCGCATCGTCGTGAGTGGGAGCCGAGCAACGTGCGGCAAGACGAGCCGCCGACGAGGAGCAGCTCGCGCCTGCCAAGCAGCTCATCGAGCGGAAATCGGCTGATTTCGATCCCGGGCGGTTCGAAGATCACTACGACGAGGCGATGCGAGTAGACCAGGAACCTTCCCCCGCTTGCGGGGGAAGGTTGGATGGGGGTCTGCGAGCCGCGCGGCTCCGATAATGTCGCACCGCGTTGACGCCTCGCGTCCAAGCACGCGTCCTTCTGGCGTCCTCACCCCCTGACCCTCCCCCGCTGCGCGGGGCAGGGAATTTCAATTCCCCTTCTTGTCGTTCTTCTCGTCGCGCTCTTTCTCGCGGCGGAATTGGCGCCATTTGGCGACGTTCTTGCTGTGCTGCTCGAGCGTCTCGGCGAAGACGTGGCCGCCGCTGCCGTCGGCGACGAAGTAGATGTAGCTGTGCTGCGCCGGCTTGACCGTGGCGAGGATCGCCGCCTTGCCGGGATTGGCGATCGCGCCGGGCGGCAGTCCGTGGATCTTGTAGGTGTTGTAGGGGTGCGGATTCTCGAGGTCGGATTTGAGGAGCCGCCGCCCGAGCGCGCCTTTCCCTTCCGTGATGCCGTAGATGACGGTGGGGTCGGTTTCGAGCCGCATGTTCTTCTTCAGGCGGTTCATGAAGACGCCGGCCACCATCGCGCGCTCGGCGCCCTCGCCGGTCTCCTTCTCGACGATGGAGGCGAGGATCAGCAGCTCGCGCTTGTCCTTGATCGGGCCGTCGGCTTCGTCGCGCTGGACCCACGCCGCGTCGAGCAGGTCCTGCATCGCGCGCTTCATGCGCTGCACGATCGCGTTGCGGGTCTCGCCGAGCGTGAAGAGATAGGTGTCGGGGAGCAGCTCGCCCTCGGCGGCGCTCTCCGTGAGATCGCCTTCGAGCCCCTCCACTTTTCGGACGCGCTCCAGCACCTGATGCGTGGTGAGACCCTCGGGAATCGTGAAGCGGCGCTGGATCTGGCGCCCGCCGATGAGGATGTTCATCGCCTCCTGCGCGCTCGCGCGCTTCGGGAAGCGGTATTCGCCCGAGCGCAGCCGGGCCTGCGCGCCGAGCACGCGGATCCAGGTCGCGAACACCAAGCGGCTCTCGATCACCCCGGCATCGGCCAGCGTGTCGGCGATCTTCTCGAGATTGGCGCCCTTGGGAACGACGAGCTGCTTCGCCTCGGCGAGCGGCCCGTCCTTGACGAAAAGATGCCAGCCATAGCCGGCGCCGCCGGCGGCGAGAAGGCCGAGCACGACGACGAGCGCGAAGAGCCACTTGATGCCGCGGACGACGGGGTGCGAGCGCTCCCTGGGCTCGGTCACGGCGCCCTCGGTCATGGCGGGGGCGCGAAGACGAGCGACGCGTTGGTGCCGCCGAAGCCGAACGAGTTCGACAGCGCGTAGCGGATTTTCCGCGGCTTGGCCCGGTGCGGGACGAGATCGATGTCGCAGCCCGCGGACGGGTTGTCGAGATTGATCGTCGGCGGTGCAACCTGGTCGCGCATGGCGAGGATCGAGAAAATGGCTTCGACGGCGCCGGCCGCCCCGAGCAGGTGGCCGATCGCCGACTTGGTGGACGACATGCTGAGCTTGTACGCGTGTTGCCCAAACAAACGTTTAACGGCGCCGAGCTCGATTTCGTCGCCCAGGGGCGTCGATGTGCCGTGGGCGTTGACGTAGTCGATGTCTTCCGAGTTGAGCTTGGCGCGCTTCAGCGCCATGCGCATGGCGCGGTAGCCGCCGCTGCCGTCCTCGGCCGGCGCCGTGACGTGATAGGCATCGCCGGAGAGGCCGTAGCCGATGATCTCGGCGTAGATGCGGGCGCCGCGCTGCTTCGCGTGCTCGAGCTCCTCGAGAATGACGATACCCGCGCCCTCGCCCATCACGAACCCGTCGCGGTCCTTGTCCCAGGGGCGCGACGCCGCCTCGGGCCGGTTGTTGAAGCTCGTCGAAAGCGCGCGCGCGGCGGCGAAGCCGGCCACGCCCAAGCGCGAGATCGAGGCCTCCGCGCCGCCCGCCACCATCACGTCGGCGTCCTCGAACTGGATGAGCCGCGCGGCGTCGCCGATCGCGTGCGCACCGGTCGAGCACGCGGTCACCACCGCGTGGTTCGGGCCCTTGAAGCCGTGGCGGATCGAGACCTGCCCCGAAGCGAGGTTGATCAGCGCCGAGGGGATGAAGAAGGGCGAGATGCGCCGCGGCCCGCGCTCCTTCAAGAGAATCGACGATTCGTAGATCGCCTGGAGCCCGCCGATGCCCGACCCGATGAGGACGCCGGTGCGCTCCTTCTGCTCATCGCTTTCGGGCTTCCAGCCCGCATCTTCGACCGCCTGCTGCGCGGCGGCGATCGCGAGCATGATGAAGAAATCGACCTTCTTGATGTCCTTGTGCTCGAGCCAGGCGGCCGGATCGAACACCTCGTAGGGCGTCGACGGCGTCTCGCCGGTCTTGTTGACCGTGCCGGCGATCTTGCACGGCAGGTCGGACACGTCGAAGCGCGTGATGACGCCGACGCCCGACCTGCCTTCGAGCAGGCGCGGCCACGTCGCGGCCACGGACAGCCCCAGCGGCGAAACCATTCCGATTCCGGTAACGACGACCCGTCTCATCGCTGCTCAGAGCGTGGTGCGGACCGGACTGCATGCGGCGGAAAGAGCGGCCGCGCGCCTCACTTCTTCATGTCCTGGATGAACTTGATCGCGTCGGAGACGGTCACGATCTTCTCCGCCGCCTCGTCGGGAATCTCGATCCCGAACTCTTCCTCGAACGCCATGACCAGCTCGACCGTGTCGAGGCTGTCCGCGCCCAGATCGTCGATGAACTTGGCGCCGTCGGTCACCTTGGCATCCTCGACGCCCAGATGCTCGATCACGATCTTTTTGACGCGCTCGGCGATATCGCTCATGTCCCGTCCTCTGCCGTTCTTCGATGGTTTTGAGTTTAGCGTGTCCGGCCGGATGACGCCGGAACAGCCGTCCTCCCGTTCGCCAGTCCTGATCCGACAAGTCCTGATGCGACAGGTGCGCCGGCGCGCTCGGCCTCGGGGTTGGAAAAGCGCGCGGTGGTAACACAACTGTCCCCGGTGGTCTAGCGCCCCCCAGGCCGCGGGAAAAGCGGCAAATGAGCCAGGCGGGATGCCGAGGCCCTTGCGTTACGCGCCGCGCTTGCCTATGCGCGCCCGCGCCGACCGCGCTAGATCATCGCCATGCCGCCGTTGACGTGGATCGTCTGGCCGGTGATGTAGCCCGCCTCCTCGCTGGCCAGGAACACCACCGCGTTGGCGGAATCGGCGGGCGTGCCGAGGCGGCCGGCCGGGATGCGCTGCAAGAGCATCGCCTTCTGCTGATCGTTGAGCGCATCGGTCATCGGCGTCTTGATGAAGCCGGGCGCCACGCAGTTGATGGTGATGTTGCGCTGCGCGACTTCGGCGGCCATCGACTTGGTCATGCCGATCAAGCCCGCCTTGGACGCGGCGTAGTTGGCCTGCCCGGCATTGCCGGTGACGCCGACGATCGAGGTGATGTTGACGATGCGGCCCCAGCGCCGGCGCAGCATCTCTTTCAACACCTCGCGCGAGAGCTTGAACGCGGCGGTGAGGTTCACGTCGATGACCTTCTGCCACATCGCGTCCGAGATGCGCATCGCGAGCATGTCGCGCGTGAGGCCGGCGTTGTTGACCAGGATGTCGACCTGGCCCATCGCCTTGCCGGCATTCTCGATCAGCTTCCCGACCTGCTCGGTATCGCCGAGATCGCACGGCACCACATGCGCCTTGCCCGGCATCTCCTTTGCAACCGCCTCGAGCGCATCGACGCGTGTGCCCGAAAGCGCCACCTCCGCCCCCTGTGCGGCCAAAGCCTTCGCGATGGCGCCCCCGATTCCGCCCGAGGCTCCGGTGACGAGCGCTTTCTTCCCGGTGATGCTGAACACGTCTGCGGTTCCTTGTTTCGACGGAAGTGGCAGGGAGGCGGGGAGACGGGGAGAGGAAAGAAGATTGAACCACAGAGGCACAGAGACACGGAGAAGAAAAAAAGCAGGGATGCGCCGCGAGGGCCGCGCGAAGAAAATCACGCACCTTTCTTCTTCCGCGCGCCTTCGCGCGCAATTCTTCCTCTTCTCCTCTTACTTCTCTGTGTCTCGGTGCCTCTGTGGTGAATTCCTTGCTTCTCCCCGCCTCTCCGCCTCCCTGCAATCTTTTTTCAGAGGGTCTTGATGAAGGCCTCGACGTCGGCGGGGGTGCCGATGGCGGAGGCGGAGAGCTCCTTGTCGATGCGCGGCGCCAGGCCCGTCAGCACCTTGCCGGCGCCGAGCTCGACCAGCGTATCGCAGCCCATCGCCTTCATCGCGAGCACGCATTCGCGCCAGCGCACCATCGCCGTCACCTGCTCGACGAGCAGCTCTTTGATGGTGGCGCCGTCGCTGATATGCGACGCGGTGACGTTGGCGATGAGCGGCACGATGGGATTCTCGGGCGGCGCCTTGCCGAGCGCCTCCGCCATCGCGTCGGCCGCCGGCTGCATCAGCGCGCAATGGAACGGCGCGCTGACATTGAGCTTCATCGCGCGGCGGATGCCTTTCTCGGGCGCCAGCTTGATCGCGCGGTCGATCGCGGCGGCGTGGCCCGAGAGCACGACCTGGCCGCCGCCATTGTCGTTGGCCGGCGTGCAGATTTCGGTTTCGCCCTCGGGTGTCGGCGCCGCGGCCTTCGCCAGCGTCAACGCCTGCGGCAGCTCGGCGCCCAAGAGCGCGCACATGGCGCCCTTCCCGACCGGCACGGCCTCCTGCATCGCGCGGCCGCGCGTCTTCAAGAGCCGCGCCGCATCGGCGACCGAGAACGCGCCCGCCGTCGCCAGCGCCGAATACTCGCCGAGCGAGTGGCCGGCGACGAGCTTCGCGGCTTTGCGCAGATCCATCTTGCCTTCGGCCTCAAGCACGCGCACGACCGCGAGGCTCACCGCCATCAGCGCCGGCTGCGCGTTTTCGGTCAGCGTCAGCCGATCGAGCGGTCCCTCGAACATCAGCGTCGAGAGCTTCTGCCTGAGCGCCTCGTCCACCTCCTCGAACAGATGCCGCGCCGGCGCGAACGCCGCCGCCAGCTCGCGGCCCATTCCGACGGCCTGGCTGCCCTGGCCCGGAAAGACGAATGCACGCACGGGCATGAACGGCGGCTCCTTGAGGCAAACACGGATTGAATGGGGCACCGGGCGGCGTGAGGGCAACTGATACTCGACGCGCAGGATTGGTCAACCTGGCTCCCCGCCGGCCCGCCCCCATCGGTGCGAGGGGGCGCGACGGAATTGACCGCGTCCCACGTTCTAGCCGTCAAGGACGATACCATTCGGAGGTCGGACATGACGACACGCACCACCCGCCGCGCCACGCTCACGGCGCTGGTCTTCGCCGCGATTGCGGGCCCTGCCGCGGCGCAAACCACCCCCGCTCAGCCCGGCGAGCCGGGCCTGACGCTTGCGCGCATGCGCGGGGGCCGGGGCGGCATATTGCAGATGCTCGGCATGGTCCCGATGCGGCCCGGCCATCAGATCGAATTCAGCGAGGGGCGGCTCGCGTTCTTGAAAGCCGAGCTCAAGATCACCGATGCGCAGACCAGGGCCTGGGACGCATTCGCGGCGGCGCTGCGCGAGAACACCGCCAGGCTCAACGCGGCCTACAAGGCGCCCGACCGCGAGGCGCTCGAGAAGGTGGGACCGGCCGAGCGCCTGGGCTGGGTGGAGACGGCGCTGGCCGCGCGGCTCGACGCCGTGAAACGCTCCAGGGCCGCGCTCGGCCCGCTCTACGCGGCACTCGGCGACGAGCAGAAGAAGACCTTCGACCGCTTCGTGCCGACCGGCGGCATGCGCGGCGACGGCTTCGCCGAGCGGCGCGAGCGCATGCGCGAACGCATGCAGCGCGACCTGGAGCGCCGCGGCCAGCAGCCGGGCGCACCCGGCCAGCCGGCGCAACCGGGCCAGCCGCAGCGTTAACGAGACGGATCGGCGAGCAGCGGGCGATCGGCGGGTCGCCCGCTGATTTGTACTGCGGCCATGCTATATTGGCGGTATGGAAAACCCAACCGACAAGCCCTCGCTTCCGATGACTATCGACGAGGTCAAGGGCCGCGATTTGCCGCGCGCCTGGGCCGAACGCGCCAAGATCGGGCCGGACGATACGGTCAGCGTGACGATCGCAGCCTCGAAGCGCGAGGCGATGCGGCGGCTCGGGCCGGTCATGGATCGAATTGCGGCTCAGGCCGCCGCTAGCGGGCTGACACCCGAGAAGCTCCGAGAAATTGTGCCCGACTTCCCGGTTGATCTGGCGAAGCGCTGATGCGCGCATGCGCGCGCTGCTCGACACCAACGTTCTCATTTCTGCCGCCATCTTTCCCAGCTCTGCGCCGCGCCGTGCGCTCGACCTCGTTCGCGCCAAGGGCGAGTTGATTTTCACCGCGGCGACGTTCAGCGAGATCGAGGAAACATTGTTCCGCCCGAAGTTCGACCGTTACATCGAGCCTGTCGAGCGCGTCGAATTCGTGGCGGGATTGTTTCAGTCGGCGACGTGGATCGAAGCGCGAGAGACGATTCGCGCCTGCCGCGATCCCAAAGACGACAAATTCCTGGAAGCGGCCCTCGCGGGCGCCGCAGAACATATCGTCACGGGCGACGCCGATCTCCTTGTCCATGACCCGTTTCGCGGCATTCGAATTGTTACGCCTGCGGCCTTTATCGAGGGCCTTGCCCCGATCGCTCGCTAGAAGAGCGGCGCGGTGTCGGCGGGACCGCGCAGGCTGACGCGGGCGTGATGGCCGCCGGGGCCGACTTGCTTTAGAGTGGGCGGCTCGGACAGCGGCGCGGCTACAGATGCGTCACGCGCGGTCATGGCGATTTGGAATGTCCGGCGCACGGCGCGCTCGCTCCGCTACGCTCGCGCTGTTCGCGCTGCTGCTGCAGAGCTTGGCGCCGCTCGCGATCATGCCGCCGCGCGGCCAGGCGGTGCACTTCGCCCACGGTCACCCTGGGAGCCACGGCGACCGCCATGGCGGCGGCGACAAGCCCGGCGCGCCGCGCCAGGACACGCCCGCCTGCCCGGTCTGCCAGGCGCTTCAATCGGGCGGAACCTCGATCCACGCGCCCGCCCTGTTGCTCGCGCTTTCGCCGGTCGTCCACGCAGTTCCGCTGCCGGCGCAAATCGAGGCGCCCGCCGTACCCGCGCTGGCGCGGCCCCGAGCCCGCGCGCCGCCGCCGAGTGCGTGAACGGCCCGATTTCGCCGCGCTGCATCGCCTCCGATGCGGCAATCACGCAATCATCAGCGGAGAATCCACCATGTCTTGCCTGTTCATCGGCGCGGCGGCCGCGGCCTTGGCCGCCGCCCTCGCCGTGCCCGCCCGTGCCCATGTGACGCTCGATCCGCCGCAGGCCGCGGCCGACAGCTTCTTCAAGGTCCATGTCCGCGTTCCGCACGGCTGCGAGGGCACGGCGACCTTGCGCGTCCGCGTCCGCATCCCCGCGGGCGTGCTCGGCGTCAAGCCGCAGCCCAAGCCCGGCTGGGAGCTCTCCACGGTCAAGACGAAGCTCGACCCGCCGCTCAAGGATAGCCACGGCCGCAGCATCACCGAGACCGTGTCGGAGGTCGTCTGGAGCGGCGGCAAGCTCCCCGACGAGCATTACGAAGAGTTCGGCATCCACATGAAGCTGCCCGACAAGCCGAACACGGTGCTCTATTTCCCCGCGGTGCAGGAGTGCGAGAAAGGTGTGCACCGCTGGATCGAGATCCCCGAGCCCGGCAAGACCGCGCGCGACTACAAGGAACCCGCGCCCGCGCTGAGGCTCGGCCCCAAGGCCGCGCACTGAGGCGCTGAGCAGCCGACCTACACCGACCTTGTCGTCCCCGCGGAAGCGGGGACTCATGTCGCCGCCGCATGCTTTCGATCGTTCGGCACGAGGCCTGCGCAAGCAGGGGCCCCCGCTTGCGCGGGGGCGACAAGGTTTGGCAGTGGCGCATGCTTCTGCGCTCCATTGGAGCCGCTATCGTCCTCGTGGCCGCAGCGGGCGCCGCCGCCGCGCACGCGGTGCTGCTCGGCTCCGATCCGCCGCATCGCGCGGTGCTGGCGGAGGCGCCGCACCATCTCGTGCTGCGCTTCAACGAGCCGGTGACGCCGATCTTCGTCCGCCTCGTCGACGCCGCCGGGCGCGAGCGCGCGCTGGCGCGGCCCGCGCATGCCGTGGATCGCGAACTTCATGCGCAGCTGCCGCCGGGCCTCGAGCCCGGAACCTACGTCGCCACCTTCCGTGTCACCTCGGCGGACGGGCATCCGGTCAGCGGCGCGATTCTGTTCGCGGTGGGCGCGGCACCTGGCGAATGGCGAGCGGGCACCACCACCGCGGGCGAGGGCGCGGGCTTTCGGCGGGCCGCCATCGCCAATCGCGCGCTGCATCTCGTCTGCCTGTTCGCCGCCGCGGGCGGATTGCTGTTCGCGGCGTTCGTCCGGGGCCGAACGGGCGCGAGCGCCCGCCTCGCGAGCTTCGCCGCCGCCGCCGCGGCGACAGGCGTCGTCGGCGTATTGCTGCACGGCGCGTCGCTGACCGGCGACCTCGCGGCTGCCTCAGCGGCGTACTGGCAGGTGGCGCTCTCGACGCCGCAGGCCGCCAGCGCCGCCGCCGCGCTCGGAGGATTGTTCGTTGCCTTCGCGATCGCGCCGCGCCTCAGCAGAGGCAGCGGCCGGGCGTCTGCCGTCGGCGGCGCAGCCTTCGCCTTGGCAGCGACCGGCGTCACCGGACACAGCGCCGCCGCCGGATGGGTGTGGTGGCCGGTCGCGGCCGTACACCTGATGGCGGCGGGTTTCTGGTTTGGATCGATGCCGCCGCTCTGGCTGGCCTTGCGGACTTCGGCTTTGCCCGACGCGGCGGCGCTGCTGCAGCGCTTCTCGCGCATCGCGGTGCCCGCCGTCGCCGTGCTTGCCGCCGCCGGCGCGGCGCTTGCGCTCCAGCGCATGCACGGCCTTGGCGACCTCGCCGTCACGGACTACGGCCGCTTGGTGCTGGCCAAGATCGCCGGCGCGCTGCTGCTGATCGCGATCGCCGCACGCAACAGACTGCGCCTCACGCCGGCGGTCGCGCGCGCGGCGGCCGATGCTGCCCGCCGCCTGCGGCTCGCGATCACGGCGGAACTGACGCTGATGGCCGGCGTGATCGCGCTCGCGGCCGTGCTCGCTCACACCGACCCGCATGCGGGCCACGATCACGGCCACTCTCACCCCGATCCTGGCGGGGCAGTCCTGACGCTGCGCCTCGAATCCGGGGATCGCATCGCCGCGGTCGAGATCTATCCCGCCAAGCCGGGCCGCAACACGCTGACGGTGTCGTTCGCGCTGCGCGACGGCAAGCCGATGGCCCCCCTCGAAGCCTCGCTCGAGCTGGCGCTGCCGGGCGCCGGGATCGAAGGGCTGAGCGTGAAGCTGTCGCCGCTGGCACCGGGGAAATTCGCCGCCGAGATCGCCGAGCTTGCGCTGTCCGGCCGCTGGCATCTGCGCATCGACGCGCTGGTGAGCGATTTCGAGAAGGCGATCTTCCGCGGCGAGGCGGAGATTCGCTGAGGGCGGCGCCTCAAGCCGGGCATGGCGCGCCGCCGGCGCGCCAGGTGCGCATGAGCGCCATGAATTCCTCGTGCGCGATGGGCGGCCTGCTGCGGATGCTGCCCGGCTCCCAGGCCCAGACGACCAGCGGATCATGCGCCATGTGCTCGACGACCTGGTCGAGCGAGAGCCCGGAGTTGCGTTCGGGGTCCTTCAACGCCGCGCAGATTTCGGCCGCCGTCAGGCCGTCCCAGGCGGCCTGGCCGGGCCGCGGCATGCGCCAGTCGGGTGCCCCGGGAACGGCGCCGCCCGCGGTGTTCTGCGCCTTGTGGCAGGCGCCGCAGGGCTGCGCCTCGTCGCCGCGTCCCTCGGCGCCGCGCTTCACGTTGAGCAGATGAGCGCGCTGAAGGTTGCCCTGGCGCGGGCCTTCGCCGCGGTGGTGGCAATTGGTGCAGCGCGGGTGCTGCAGGACCGCGGCCGCGCGCGCGAATGCTTCGCGGGCCGCGTCGGCTCCGGGCGGCGTTTGCGCGGATGCGGCGCCTGCCTGTGCCAAGGCGAGCGCAAGGAGTGCGAGTCTGAGTTTCACGCCGTGCATCTCCGTCCGCACCCCCACCCCGGCCCTCCCCCCGCTCATCGCGGGGGAGGGAGTTCTTCTCAAGCCTTCCCCCGCTGGCGGGGGAAGGGTGGATGGGGGTCTCGACGCGACTCTACCGCCGCCGCTCACGCACGCAGCGGCAGCGCGCGCACGGGCTTGCTGCGCGCGACCGCGAGCGCGTTGGCGACCGCCGGGGCGATCGGCGGAACGCCCGGCTCGCCGACGCCGGTCGGCGCCGCCGCCGAGCGCACGATGTGCACCTCGACCTTCGGCATGTCGTTGATGCGCAGCGGCGTGTAGTCGTGGAAGTTCGACTGCACGACCTTGCCGCCTTCGAGCGTCACCTGCTCGGCGAGCGCGGCGGAGAGGCCGTAGCCGATGCCGCCCTCCATCTGCGCGCGGATCACGTCGGGGTTGACGGCGATGCCGCAATCGACCGCGCAGACGACGCGCTCGACCTTGAAGCTGCCGTTGCCGGCGACGCTGACCTCGGCCACCTCGGCCACGTAGCTTCGGAAGGACTCGTGCACCGCCACGCCGTGGAAGCGGCCCTTCGGCAGCTCCTTGCCCCAGCCCGCCTTCTCGGCCGCGAGCGCCAGCACGGCGGCGTGGCGCGCATGGTCCTTGAGCAGCGTGAGCCGGTAGTTGACCGGATCCTTGCCGGCCGCGCGGGCCAGCTCGTCGATGAAGACCTCGGTCGAATAGGCGTTGTGCGTCGAGCCCACAGAGCGCCACCACAGCACCGGGACGCCGGCCTTGGCCGTGTGCAGCTCCACCTGAAGATTCGGGATTCCGTAGGGGAGGTTGGCAGCGCCCTCGACCGAGGTGGCGTCGATGCCGTCCTTGACCATCATCGCTTCGAGTGGTGTGCCGCCCACGATCGACTGGCCGACGATGCGGTGGTGCCACGCGGCCGGCATGCCGTCGGCGCCGAGCGCGGCCTTGAGCCAGTGATGGTAGAGCGGGCGGTAGCGGCCGCCGCGGATGTCGTCTTCGCGGGTCCACATCAGCCTGACCGGCGCGACGCCCCGGATCGCCTTGGCGATCTGCACCGCCTCGGCGATGTAGTCGGAGGTGATGGTGGCGCGCCGCCCGAAGCTGCCGCCGGCGAACACCGTGTTGATCTTCACCTGCTGAGGCCTGAGGCCGAGCACCTGCGCGGCATTGGCCTGGTCGACGGTCTGGAACTGGTCGCCGGCCCAGATCTCGCCGCCCGCCGGCGTGATGCGGACGACGCAGTCGAGCGGCTCCATCGGCGCGTGCGCGAGATAGGGGAAGTCGAAGCGCGCCTCGAAGCTCCGCGCGGCGCCGGCGAAGCCGGCGGCGATGTCGCCGCGCTTGACGGCCACAGCGCCCGGCTGATCGGCGAGCCGACGGTATTCCTCCATCAGCTCCTTGCTGCCGCGCTTCTCGGCCTTGCGGTCGTCCCACTCGATCGCGAGGGCTTCGCGGCCCTTGATGGCGGCCCAGCTGTTCTCGGCGACGACGGCGACGCCCGACGGGACCTGCGCGACGTGGCGCACGCCGGGCACGGCCTTGGCCTTGGCCGCGTCGAACGACTTCACGGCGGCGCCGAACAGCGGCGCGCGCGCCACCACCGCGGTCAGCATGCCGGGCAGGCGCACGTCGAGCGCGAACTGCGCGGTGCCGTTGGTCTTGGCGACGGTGTCAACGCGCGGAAGCTCGCGGCCGATGAGCTTGAACTCTTTCGGATCCTTGAGCGGCACGTCGGCCGGCACCGCGAGCTTGGCCGTGGCCGCCGCGAACTGACCGAAATTGCCGCTCTTCGTGCTCTTCTCGTGCTTGATCATGCCGGCCGCGACGGTGATCTCGCCGGCCGGCACGCCCCACGCCTGCGCGGCGGCCGTAACGAGCATCGCGCGCGCGGCGGCGCCGGCCTTGCGCAACTGCTCGAACGAGTTGGCGATCGCCGAGCTGCCGCCGGTGCCCTGGATCGTGCCGAAGGCGAGATTGTTGTAGCGCGTGTGGTCGGCGGGTGCCGATTCCACGCGCACCTGGCTCCAATCCGCATCGAGCTCGTCGGCGAGAATGGTGGCGAGGCCCGTGTAGCTGCCCTGCCCCATTTCGAGGTGCTTGGCGATGACCGTCACCGTGTTGTCGGCGCCGATGCGCACGAACGCGTTGGGCGCGGGTCCCGCCCCGGCCGCGGCCTGCGCCAACGCGCGGCGCGGTGCCAAGTGGAAGCCGATGACGAGCGCGGCGCCGGCGCCGGCGCCCGATTTCAAGAGCGTGCGCCGGCTCGGCGCAAACGCGGCCTTCATGAAGTCCTGCAGCATGGCGGGCCTCACGAAATCGACTTGGCAGCCGCGTGAATGGCGGCACGGATGCGGTGATAGGTGGCGCAGCGGCAGATATTGCCGGCCATGGCGCCGTCGATGTCGGTGTCGCTGGGCTTGGGGTTCTTCTCCAGCAGCGCCGCGGCCGACATGATCTGGCCCGATTGGCAGTAGCCGCATTGCGGCACGTCGAGCTTCTGCCACGCGGCCTGCACCGCCTTGCCCTGCTTGGTGGCGAGGCCTTCGATCGTGACGATCTTCTTGCCCTTGGCTTCGCCGACGGGCAGCGAGCACGAGCGCACCGCTTCGCCCTCGATGTGGACCGTGCAGGCGCCGCACTGGGCCATGCCGCAGCCATATTTCGTGCCGGTGATGCCGACGACGTCGCGGATCACCCAGAGCAAAGGCATATCGTCGGGCACGTTCAATTGAACGGCTCGACCGTTGAGCGTGAAAGAGACGGCCATCGAACTCCTCCTCGTCGCGGCGCAGCGGGGAAAGCGCCGACCCTGGCCGGGACATTGATCGCGAATCTTGGCAATCAAGCGGCGCAAGTGCTGTTCGCCGCGCATCCGGCGTACGCGGAATTCATTTGACAAGCGCACGCGAGAGGAATCGGCGGCGGCGAAGAAATCGAACCCGGCGTCGAATTGCGGCAAGGCCGCTCGAGAAAGTCTTTCGCGAGGCGTGGCCCCTCACCGTGGCGCTCGTCGCCGTGCTCGCGCTCGTGACGTTCATCCCCGCGCTGGCGCTGTGGCTGCCGGATGTGCTGATGGGGAAGTGATAGCGGCGCGCCTTAATACTGACCGTCATCCCGAGCGGAGCGAGCCGCACCTTGAGCCTCGAAGGGGCGGCTCGCTGCGCTCGGGATGACGGGTCAAAACAAAGGCTCGCGGATATAACTTGCGACACCCTGTCGCTGAACATGAAATGACAACTTGCGCCTAGCTGGCAGCGGTCATGAGCAATTCTTCAAAAAGGAAGGGCGCATTGCTGGTGATTGAGTTCAGCACTTCCACACGTCGATAATCCGTTTGAGGAAATCACGCCACCGCGCCGAGCCCCTTTTTCGCCACCAGCGTCAGCAACTTCAGCGACGCGCCGCGCGGGCGCTTCTCGCCGCGCTCCCATTGGCTGACGAGGCCCGAGGTGACGTTGAGATAGCGGGCGAAGACGGCTTGGCTGGCCTTCTCACGCAAGCGGATGCGGCGGATCTGCTCCGCCGAGAGCGCCACGACGGGAGTCAGGCACATCTCGTCGAAGACTTTCATCGTCCGCCGATCGATAACGCCCGCCTCGCGCAGGCCGGTCGCGGTTTCGTGGACGGCGCCGAAGGAGCCGCTACGATAGGATCTCGTCATACGGCAGGCTTGAAGCACAGTTGTCGTCCCCGCGAAAGCGCAGGGCCGTCCGGGGAAATTCTCAAGTCCCCCAAGCTTTGTCGTGCCCGCGAAAGCGGGGAGCTATACGGCGTGGCCGCAAACGGTTGGTTTTGCGCGATCGCACGTCGCCGCCGCAACGCAAGAGCGTTGCCGTCGCTCGGCGCTTGCCGAGCGTCTGGGTCCCCGCTTTCGCGGGGACGACAATAGTGGGCGGCGGTCGGTTGGATGCGGCTTTTACCCCGCCTTGGCGCGCTTCCACGCGGCCACCGTGGCTTCGCGCCTCAGCACGCGGAACTCGCGGCGCTCGACCGCGCGCCGGCGCGCGGCGAGGACGACGAGCACCTCGCTCTCCCAGGCGATGAACTCGACCGGCGAGAGGCCGTAGCGGCACGCCGCCTCGCTGAAGGAGATGAGATTGCCGCGTACCGCCGCGACCACCTGCGCCTTGCGCTTCTTGTTCCAGCGCACGTCGCGGGCAGGAAGGTCATCGAGGGTGAGCGGCCTGCCGTCCGCACCGATCACTCGGGCCGGACGGCCGACATTGAGCCGTTCGAGCATCGCACGTCTCCGACACGCAATTCCCAATCCCCTGACCGGTGTGGCGTTCCGCCATCTATCCCCGTGCCCGCGCGCGTCTCTTGACGCGTTCTGCTCTGAGCATTGTGTCTCAAGCCCGAGAATAAAGCGCGATCTTTCGTAGTTAAGCACCGCTTACTTTGCATTTTCTCTGTGGAATACCTCACACTCTGTGGAATATCTGGCTCGTACACGTGCGCAAATTCAAAGGCGCCGCCACGTCGCGCGCGGCGGCTTTGGCATTCGCATCGAACTCTGCGTCGCGGCGCTGCGGGTTAGTTCGAGCGCCGGCGGCTCTTGCGCTGGCCGACGAGACTGAGTTCGCGCATCCGGCCGGTGCGCCGGCGCTCGGCCACTTCGCGGCCGACCTCGCGCTCCCATTCGATGAATTCCTCGAGCGAGAGGCTGTAGCGCTGCAGCGCGTCGTGCAGGCTCAACAAACCGCCGCGCACCGCAGCCACGACACGCGCCTTTCGCCGCCGTACCCAACGGATATCGGCGCTTTCCGGCAAATCCTCGGGGCCGACCGGTTCGCCTTCCGGCCCGATCACGCGCGATACGCGCGATGCAGTCAAACGTTCCGCCATGAAAAATCCCTCCGCGTACACAATCGGTGGAACGCATGACGCGCGGCCGCTGAAATGGTTCCACCAAGAGCGGATCTCAGGATAAGAATTCGTAGTTAAAAACCAGTTACTTAGCGCGTGAAGCCGCGCCGACGCGCGCGTCGCCGAGCTTTGCCTCACGCATCGCCATGGGTGCTGTGAGATTTCGCCGCGGCGCCCGCCTCCACTTTGCAGTCGGAGAGCTCGATGTGCTCGAGGATCGCTTCGGCCGCGCGCTTGGTCTCGGCCTCGGTGTCGCGCGGCCAGCGCCAGCCCGGATATTTCACCTTGAAGCGGAGTGCATAGGCGAGAATGCGGAGGATGCGTTCGCGGGGCACGGGATTCGGGGGCAAAAGGAAGCCGCAACGAAAGCCTAGGCGCCGGGCCGGCGTCAAGAACATAATATGAACACAATGGTTGTGTGGGCTGGGGCTGTGCCCTGGAGGGGAGTAGGGCCCCTTCGCGACAGGCGCGCTTCGCCGCGCCTCGGTCGGTTGCGCCTCTCGTCGGAATGTGCATATTCCGCGCCCGCATAGCTCCTTGCCGGCCTTCAAATGCATTTCCACGCTGCGGGGTCGGCTAGAGCCGGGCGGCTTTGTGTTTCGGATTCTCCGGAACGAGCGCCGGCTCGCGAACAGCCAAAGGGAGTGCTCATGCCGCTGTACGAGAGCGTGTTCATCGCTCGCCAGGACGTTGCGCAGACGCAAGTCGACGCGCTCGGCGAGCAGTTCGCCAAAATCGTCGAGGGTCTGAACGGCAAGGTCACCAAGCGCGAATATTGGGGCCTGCGCAATCTCGCCTTCCGCATCAGGAAGAACAGGAAGGGCCACTACGTCCTGCTCAACATCGACGCGCCCGCGCCCGCGGTCGCCGAGATGGAGCGCAACATGCGCATCAGCGAGGACGTGCTCCGCTATCTCACGGTCAAGGTCGAGGCGCTCGACGCAAACCCGTCGCCGATCCTGCAGCGCGACCGCGAGCGCGACCGCGACCGCGACCGCGAAGGCCGCACGGGCTGGGACGAGCGCTCGGCGGCCGAAGCTGCCGGCAGCCGGCGCGGCCGGCGCTTCGACGATGACCGTCCGCGCCGCTTCGACGACGACCGTCCGCCGCGCCGGCGCGACGAGGATCGCGGTGCCGATCGCGCGCCGGCAGCAGATAGCGGCGACAAGCAGAGCGGAGGCGAATAATGGCTCCCCCAGGCGGATTCGGCCGTCCCGGCGGCGGCGGCAGGCCCGGCGGCGGCGGCAGGCCCGGCGGCGGCGGCGCGCGGCGTCCGTTCTTCCGGCGGCGCAAGAGCTGCCCGTTCTCGAGGAAGGACGCGCCCAAGATCGACTTCAAGGACGTGAAGCTCCTGCAGCGCTTCATCTCCGAGCGCGGCAAGATCGTGCCGAGCCGCATCACGGCCGTGTCGGCCAAGAAGCAGCGCGCCCTCGCCCAGGCGATCAAGCGCGCGCGTTACCTGGCCCTCCTGCCCTATGTTCTGAAGTAGGAGGCGCCGCGATGGCACAGATGCAGGTGATCCTGCTCGAGCGCATCGAGAATCTTGGGCAGATGGGCGACGTGGTGAAGGTGAAGCAGGGCTATGCCCGCAACTTCCTCCTTCCCCAAAAGAAGGCGCTGCGCGCCACCAAGGACAACGTCACCTATTTCGAGAGCCGCCGCGCGCAGCTCGAGGCCGACAACCTCACGCAGCGCAGCGAGGCCGAGGCGGTCGCCGCCAAGATGGACAAGGCGCGCATCGTCGTCGTGCGCCAGGCGGGCGAGAGCGGCCAGCTCTACGGCTCGGTCGCCGCGCGCGACATCTCCGACGGCCTCACCGCCGGCGGCTACACGGTCGAGAAGCGCCAGGTCGTCATCGACCGCCCGATCAAGATGATCGGCATCCACACCATGCGCGTGGTGCTGCATCCCGAGGTGAGCGTCGGCGTGCTCGTCAATGTCGCGCAGTCCGAGGACGAGGCGAAGCTGCAGGCCGAGCGCTTCGACCGCGGCGAGAGTCCGGTGGTCTTGAAGACCGAGGCCGAGGCGGCCGAGATCGCCGCCGCGGCGGCGGCGGCCGCCGCCGCTGCCGCGGTCGGCGCGCCCGCCGAGACCGCCCCGCCGGCCGCGAGGGAAGAGAAGCCGGCCAAGGGAAAGAAGGCCAGAGCCGAAACCGAAGAGCCCGCCCCCGACGCAGCCAAGAAGGGCAAGAAGGCGAAGGCCGCCGCCGACGAGCCCGCCGCCGGCGAAGGGAAGAAAGGCAAGAAAGAGAAGAAGAAGGGAAAATAAGACGCTTAACTTCCGTTCCCCCGCTTGCGGGGGAAGCCGGATGGGGGTCGGCGAGCGTACTCGGCGCCCGATGATGTTCGCGCGGCCTCACCCCCATCCAACCTTCCCGCGCAAGCGGGGGGAAGGCTTTATTCAAGCCCTTCGGCGGCACTCGAACCCATGCAACGCCGGGCCCTTGCGCCCGCTCGCGGGCCGCAGCAGCTAGCGATCGGCTACCTGCATGACGGACCCTTCGGCGGGCGGAGGCCCGGCGTTGCCGTTCCGTCCTCTTGCGCCTAGATTTCCCTAAAGCGCGCGCCGGTCAGAAGGCGCCGGGACGCCGAGGGTTGGAGACGATGCTGCTCGCGCGGCTGCTCGACACGATTGTCCACACCGGCCGGCTCACGCTGATCGATGCGGCCGGCCGCACGCGGCAATTCGGCCACAACTCCGGGCCGCGCGTCGCCATGCGGGTGCATGACCGCGCCACCGCGCGCCGCCTCGCGCTGAAGCCCAAGCTCGCCTTCGGCGAAGCCTACATGGACGGCTCGCTCACGCTCGAGCACGGCACCATCTACGATCTCCTCGACCTGCTCGCGCTCAACATGGCGCGCTACGAGGGCATGCCGCTCGCGCGCGCGCTCGGCCGCGTCGCCATGCTGACGCGCCACCGCCAGCAGGGAAACGGCGTGCGCCGCGCGCGCCGCAATGCCGCGCATCACTACGATCTCTCGGGCCGGCTCTACGATCTCTTCCTCGACAAGGACCGCCAATACTCCTGCGCCTACTTCACGAACAACAACAAGACGCTCGACGAGGCGCAGCACGACAAGAAGCGCCACCTCGCCGCGAAGCTGCTGCTCGGGGCCGGCATGAAGGTGCTCGACATCGGCTCGGGCTGGGGCGGCCTCGGCCTCTATCTCGCCCGCGTCGCGCAGGCCGACGTCACCGGCATCACGCTCTCGAGCGAGCAGCACAAGGTAGCCAACGACCGCGCCAAGGCCGAGGGGCTCGGCGAGCGGGCGCGCTTCCATCTCCGCGACTATCGCGAGGAACAGGGGCGCTACGACCGCATCGTGTCGGTCGGCATGTTCGAGCATGTCGGCGCCCGGAACCACCGCGCCTTCTTCCGCAAGATGAAGGACCTCTTGGAAGACGACGGCGTCGCCCTGCTCCACTCGATCGGCCGCATGTCGCCGCCGAGCACGACGAATCCCTGGCTGCACAAATACATCTTCCCCGGCGGCTACACGCCGGCGCTCTCCGAGGTCGTCGCCGCGATCGAGCGGGAGGGACTCTGGATCACCGACGTCGAGATCCTCCGCCTCCACTATGCGGATACGCTCAAGGAATGGCGGCGGCGCTTCCAGGACAACCGCGCCGAGGTGGCGCGGCTCTACGACGAGCGCTTCTGCCGCATGTGGGAGTTTTACCTCGCCGGCTGCGAGGTCGCGTTCCGCCGCCTCGATCAGATGGTGTTCCAGATCCAGCTCGCGAAGCGGCCGGACGCGGTGCCGCTGACCCGCGACTACATGCTCGATTGGGAGCGCGCGCACATGGCGGCGTGAGCGGAGGACGACATCTTTGCGTAGGGGCGGGTCCCCGACCCGCCCGCCTGCGTCTTCGCGCGCCTGGCGCCGGCGCGGTGCGGCCCCCGGGCGGGTCGGGGACCCGCCCCTACGATGGATATACTGTCCACAATTTTCGTGCATAACGCTGCGGATAAGCAGTCAGAAAAAATCCGGGCAAACGGGACGGAGCAAAAAAGAAACGACGCGGCTGATGAAGCGGCGCACGCGCGCCTCTAGTCTGCCGCCGAACGCATCGAGGAAGCACGATGGAAGGCTCCGCTCCGGGCGAATCGCGCACGCTCTATCGCGTGCCGCCGCACAATTTCGAGGCCGAGATGGCGCTCCTGGGAGCCATCCTCACCAACAACCGCGCCTACGAGAAGGTGACGGAGTTCCTCACGCCCGAGCACTTCGCCGACAAGCGCCACGGGCGCATCTACGAGGCGATCCGGAAGCTCGTCGACGCGGGCCAGGTGGCCGACGCCGTCACTTTGAACGGCTTCTTCGAGTCCGACGGCGCGCTCGACGAGATCGGCGGGCCGGCCTATCTCGCGCGCCTAGCCGCTTCGGTCGTCTCGGTCATCAACGCCGAGGACTACGGGCGCACCGTGCACGACCGCGCGATCCGCCGCGATCTGATCGGCATCGGCGAGGACATCGTCAACCGCGCCTACGAGGTGGCGCTCGACGCCACCGCGCAGCAGCAGATCGAGATGGCCGAGCAGTCGCTCTACACGCTCGCGACCGAAGGCGCCTATCAGACCGACTTCAAGGATTTCAGCGCGGCACTCAAGGAAGCGCTGACGATGGCCGAGGCCGCGCTGAAGCGCGACGGCAACCTGGCCGGCGTGGCAACGCACCTCGACGATCTCGACAAGCTCTTGGGCGGCCTGCATCCCTCCGACCTCATCATCATCGCCGGCCGGCCGGGCATGGGGAAATCCGCGCTCGCGACCAACATCGCGTTCAACGCCGCGAGCCGGTATCGCGAGGAGGCGAACGAGCGCGGCGAGGCTTACGTCGCCGATGGCGCCGTCGTCGGCATCTTCTCGCTCGAAATGTCGGCCGAGCAGCTCGCGACGCGCCTCATCGCCGAGCAGACCGGGATCTCCTCGCACGAGATCCGCACCGGCAAGATCTCGACCGACGAATACGCGAAACTCGTCGACGTCACGCATCAGCTTTCGCACATCCCGTTGTTCATCGACGACACGGCGGGACTGACCATCTCGCAGCTCAGGACGCGCGCGCGGCGCCTGAAGCGCCAGCACAATCTCTCGCTGATCATCATCGACTATCTGCAGCTCCTCCGGCCGGCGGCGGGCACGCGCTTCGAGAGCCGCGTGCAAGAGCTCTCCGAGATCACGCGCACGCTGAAGCAGCTCGCCAAGGAGCTGAACGTGCCGCTGGTCGCGCTCTCGCAGCTCTCGCGCCAGGTCGAGCAGCGCGAGGACAAGCGCCCGCAGCTCGCCGACCTCCGCGAATCGGGCTCGATCGAGCAGGACGCCGACGTCGTGATGTTCATCTACCGCGACGAATACTATCTCCGGCCCAAGGAGCCGCGCCCCGATGATCCCAAATACGTGGAATGGCAGGAAAAGTCGGAGCGCGCGCACAACCAGGCCGAGATTCTCGTCGCCAAGCAGCGCCACGGCCCCACCGGCGTGGTGAAGCTCTTCTTCGAGGAGAGGCTCACCAGGTTCGGCAATCTCGACCAGGTCCATGACGGCGGCGGCCCCGCCTTCTGAGGCGGGCTCGCGCGCCGACGAGCGCGCGGGGGCCCTCCTCACCATCGACCTCGACGCGATTGCCGAGAACTATCGGCGCCTGCACGCGCTGTTGCGCCCGGGCGCACAATGCGCCGGCGTGGTCAAGGCCGACGGCTATGGCTGCGGCGCGGTGAAGGTCGCCAAGCGCCTCCATGCCGAGGGCTGCCGCGTCTTCTTCGTGGCGCGCGCCGACGAAGGCTTTGCGCTGAAGCCGCATCTTCCGGACGCCGACGTGTGCGTGCTCGACGGGCTTCCGCCCGGCCTCGTCGACGACTACGCCGAGGCCGGCCTCGTGCCCGTGCTCAACGATGCGGGCCAGGTCGAGGCCTGGACCTCCTACTGCGCGGCCAACGAGCGCCGCCCGCCCGTCGTCATCCACGTCGACACCGGCATGAACCGGCTCGGCTTGAGCGAGGCGGATGCGCACGCGCTCGCCGACGCGCCGGACGCGCTCCGCGCCTTCAGCGACGTGCTCGTGATGAGCCACCTCGTCATCTCGGAAGAGCCGGACAACCCGATCAATGCCGCGCAGCTCGCCGCCTATCGGCGCGTCCGCGCGCGATTTCCGAAGGCCAAATCGAGCCTCGCCAACTCCTCGGGCATATTCCTCGGCGCCGCCTACCACTTCGACCTCGCGCGGCCGGGCTACGCCCTCTATGGCGGCAACCCCACGCCGGGCAGACCGAATCCGATGCGCCACGCGGTGCAATTGCTGGCGCGCATCCTCCAGGTGCGCGAGGTTGATAAAGCGGGGACCGTCGGATACGGTGCCACCGCCCGGATCGGCGCGGGCGGCCGCATTGCGACGATCGCGGTCGGATATGCCGATGGCTATCTCCGCAGCTTGAGCAATCGCGGCGAGGCTTGGATCGGGCCCCACCGCGTTCCCATCATCGGCCGCGTCTCCATGGATTTGGTGACACTCGACGTCTCGTCCGTGCCGCCCGAGGCGTGCCAGATCGGCGCCTATGCCGAGCTCGTCGGCGCGCATCTCGGCGTCGACGGCGTCGCCGAACGCGCCGGCACCAACGGCTACGAGATCCTGACCAGCCTCGGCCCGCGCTATCACCGCGCCTATCTCGGCGAGGCCGGGTAGCCATGCCGGTGCTGGCGCCGATCGGCCGCGCGTTTCTGGCGCTGCTCGCGGTGGCGGGCCGCCTCACGCTGTTCGCCGGCACGGCGCTCGCCCACGCGGTGCGGCCGCCCTACTACCCGCGCCTCGTCCTCAAGCAGATGCTCGAGATCGGCTATTTCTCGCTGCCGGTCGTGGGCCTCACCGCGATCTTCACCGGCATGGTGCTGGCGCTGCAGTCGTACAGCGGCTTCGCGCGCTTCAACGCCGAATCGGCGATCGCGACCGTCGTCGTGCTCTCGGTCACGCGCGAGCTGGGCCCCGTGCTCGCCGGGCTCATGGTGGCGGGCCGCATCGGCGCCGCGATGGCCGCCGAGATCGGCACGATGCGCGTCACCGAGCAGATCGACGCGCTCACCACCCTCTCGACCAATCCCTACAAGTATCTCGTGGCGCCGCGCCTCATCGCCGGCCTCGCGATGCTGCCGCTGCTCGTCCTCGTCGCCGACATCATCGGCGTGTTCGGCGGGTATCTCATCGGGATCTACCGCCTCGATTTCAATCCGGCGAACTACCTGAAGCTCACCTGGCAGTATCTCGAGGCGCTCGACGTGATTTCCGGCCTCGTCAAGGCCGCGGCCTTCGGCTTCATCGTGGCGCTGATGGGCTGCTATCACGGCTTCCACAGCAAGGGCGGCGCGCAAGGTGTCGGCATCGCGACCACCAACGCGGTGGTCTCCTCCTCCGTGCTGATCCTGGCCGCGAATTATCTGATCACCGCCGCGTTCTTCGGCACATGAAGCCCCCTCTCTCCACCCGTCATCCCGACCGGAGCACGCGCCCTTGCGCGTGCGCAGCGGAGGGATCGTGCCGCAGCTGCCGCACGATCCCTCGACTTCGCACCGCGCCAAAGAAGGCGCGGCGCTTCGCTCGGGATGACGTCGTATTGAATGGGTGAGGACGTGACCAGCGCCCCCAAAATCCGCCTGCGCGGCGTCAAGAAGCGGTTCGGCGAGAAGGTCGTGCTCGACGGCATCGATCTCGACGTGGCCGCGGGCGAATCGGTCATCGTCATCGGCGGATCGGGCACCGGAAAATCGGTGACCTTGAAATGCATCCTGGGCCTGATCGAGCCCGAGGAAGGCACCATCGAAATCGACGGCGAGGACGTCACCAGGCTCGCCGGCCGCGAGCGCGAGCGCGTCAACGCCAAGATCGGCATGCTGTTCCAGGGCGCGGCGCTGTTCGATTCGCTGCCGGTCTGGGAGAACGTCGCGTTCGGCCTCATCGAAGGAAAGGGCACCGACCGCAAGCCGGCCAAGGAGGCCGCGCTCGCGGCGCTGGCCCAGGTGGGCCTGACGCCCGATGTCGGCGAGATGTCGCCGGCGGATCTCTCGGGCGGCATGCGCAAGCGCGTGGGCCTCGCGCGCGCCGTCTGCGCCAAGCCCGAGATCCTGTTCTTCGACGAGCCCACCACGGGCCTCGATCCGATCATGGGCGACGTCATCAACGACCTCATCGTCAAGACCGTGCGCTACATGGGCGCCACCGCCGTCACGATCACCCACGACATGGCGAGCGCGCGCAAGATCGGCCACCGCATCGCGATGCTCCACGACGGCAGGATCGTGTGGAACGGGCCCGTCGCCGAGATCGACCGCTCCGCCAACGAATACGTGGATCAATTCATCCACGGCCGCGCCGAGGGCCCGATCCGCATGGCGGTGAGGGCATGATGGCTGCGTCCGGGCGTGCGCTCGGCCCTCACCTCCCAAATCGCACCCGAGGCGCGATTTGGGCCCCTCCTCTCCCTTCGGGAGAGGGAAAGCGTGCGGCGCGCTCGCTCTTCTCTCTCCCACGAAGTGGGAGAGAAGGGGCCCATTCGCCGCTTTCGGCGAATGGGAAGTGAGGGCCGATGGCCAAGCCCGCCTCCCGCTTCGTCTGCCAGACCTGCGGCGCCACGCACCGCAAATGGTCGGGCAAGTGCGACGATTGCGGCGCGTGGAACTCGATCGTCGAGGAGGCCGTGGGCGAGGCGCTGCCGAAAAGCGTCGCCACGGGCGGGCGCAAGATCGACTTCGTGGCGCTCTCCGGCGCGTCCACGGATGAGAAGCGCTTCGTTTCGCGCATCGGCGAGTTCGACCGCGTCGCCGGCGGCGGGCTCGTTCCGGGCTCGGCAACCCTGGTCGGCGGCGATCCCGGCATCGGGAAATCCACGCTGCTGCTCCGGGTCGCGGCGGCGCTCTCGCGGCAGGGCGCCGCCGTCTACGTCTCGGGCGAGGAAGCGGTCGATCAGGTGCGCATGCGCGCGCGGCGCATGGGGCTCGCCGAGGCGCCGGTGGAGCTCGCGGCGGCGACCGCGGTGCGCGACATCGTGGCGAGCCTCGATCTCCCGGATGCGCCGCTCGCCGTGGTGATCGATTCGATCCAGACCATGTTCGTCGACACGCTGGATTCGGCGCCGGGCACGGTGGCGCAGGTGCGCGCGGCGGCGCAGGAGCTGATCCGCGTCGCCAAGCGGCGCGGCACCGCGCTCATGCTGGTGGGGCACGTGACCAAGGAAGGCACGATCGCCGGCCCGCGCGTGCTCGAGCACATGGTCGACACCGTGCTCTATTTCGAGGGCGAGCGCGGGCACCATTTCCGCATTCTTCGCGCGGTCAAGAACCGCTTCGGCCCCACCGACGAGATCGGCGTGTTCGAGATGACCGACCGCGGCCTCGCCGAGGTCAGCAATCCCTCGGCGCTGTTCTTGGGCGACCGCGAGGGGAACGCGGTCAGCGGCGCGGCCGTATTCGCCGGGATGGAAGGGACGCGGCCTTTGCTCGTAGAAATCCAGGCGCTCGTTGCGCCCACCGCCTTCGGCACGCCGCGGCGCGCCGTGATCGGCTGGGACGCCGCGCGCCTGCACATGGTGCTCGCCGTGCTCGAGGCGCGCTGCGGCGTGCCGCTGGCCGGCCGCGACGTCTATCTCAACGTCGCCGGCGGACTGAAGGTGCAGGAGCCGGCGGCGGACCTGGCGGTGGCCGCGGCCTTGCTGTCGAGCCTCCACGATTGCCCCGTTCCGGGAGAGACCGTTATCTTCGGCGAGATCGGACTGTCCGGAGAGGTGCGCCCCGTGAGCCAGATGGAAAGCCGTCTCAAGGAAGCCGCCAAGCTCGGCTTCGGCGCGGCGATCATGCCGCGCCGGCGCCAAAGCCGTGAGCGCGGCGAAACCGAGATCGCGCGCCGCGAGATCGGCCGGCTGGGCGAGCTGGTCGCCCTCTTCGAGGGCAGCCGCGCGCAGGCCCGCCCGGCACCGGCCAAGAGCGCGCGATGAACTGGTTCGATTACGCCATCATCGGCGTCGTGGCGCTTTCCGGACTGCTCGCGATGGCCCGCGGCTTCGTCAAGGAGCTGCTGTCGCTCGCCGGCTGGATCATCGCCGCCATCGTCACCTTCCTCGCGCTGCCGCATGTGAGCAAGCCGGTCAATGAGATCGTGAAGTCGAAGACGATCGCCGACATTGGCAGCGGCATCGTCATCTTCCTCGTCGTGCTGGTACTCTGCGGCCTCATCACCCATGCGCTCACGCGGCGCCTGCCGAGCGGCACATTCGGCTTCGTCGACGGCCTAGTGGGCCTCGTCTTCGGCCTGGCGCGGGGCGCTTTGCTTGTGGCGCTCGCCTACCTGTTGCTGCAAGTGGCGTTCAAATCCGACAACCTGCCGGCGTGGGTCACGGAGGCGAAGACCAAGCCCTATCTCGACGAGGGCGCCGCCCTGCTGCGCCGGCTCAACCCCGAGGAATGGTTCGAGCGGGGCCGCAAGGCCATCGAGGACGGCACCAAGAAGGCGCCGCAGTAGCGACCGGCGCTCTGCCGGAAGTCCCCCCTCAGTCCGATGCGCAAGAGCGCATCGGACAGCTCCCCCTCAAGGGGGGAGCGAAGTCCCACAGCGCCTTTCTTCCGCTCCCCCCTTGAGGGGGAGCTGTCCGTCGCGCGTCTTCGCGCGACGGACTGAGGGGGTCTTTCGCGACAGGCAGGGCCGTGCTCAGGCGGCGGCGCCTTTCGCAAGGGCGGCGGGGTCCATCCACATCACCTCCCAGACGTAACCGTCCGGATCCTCGACGCTGCGCGAGAACATGAAGCCATGGTCCTGCACCGGGTTCGGATCGGCGCGGCCGCCGGCCGCCGCGGCGCGCGCGAGCGTCGCGTCCACCGCGTCGCGCTTGTCGACGCTGATCGCGATCAGCGCCTGGCTCTCGCGCCGCGTCCGAGAGCATGACCGACGTCGACTTTTCGTCCGAGAATTGCGGATTCACCTTGCCGCCCAACGCCCCATAGAAGGCCGTCGACGCTTCGAGATCGCGCACGGGCAGGTTCACGAAAATCATTCTGGCCATCGATTTCCTCCTTACTCCTACGGAGCGGGAAACAAGACGCAATGTCTCTTGATGTCAAAATATATTTTGCCGAGGGAGATGCCGTCGTCAGACGCGTCGTGCGTTCGGTTCGATCGCCGCGCTCGGGAAATTGCGGTCAGACTACTCCGAGCCCGATTTCACTCCGACCCGATTTCAGGCCGATTTCTACCCCGGCTCGATGGCTTGGCGGGTTCACGAAGTAGCAGGGCGGGTTCATGAAGTAGCAGATAGCGACATCGAACAGATGAGCGAGCGCGGGACGCTCACCCTTTGTCGCCAATTAGCCAGCCTTCCCCTCCTCATCGAGCGCTGCTTCGAAAGGAGCGAGTGCTATCAGTTCGTCCAACAAGGGCGTCGTCATAAAGATGCCTACGCTATCAAGCGTCATTAATTCGTCGTGGATATAGCCGGTCCGAATGGTTGCGGCCGCAACGGCACGCAGCGTCTTTTCATCCGGAAATACGCGGGGGATCAAATCCCGTTCGACCGCCTCCCGCATTTGAACGTAGGGGTAGATGTCATCACGCGAGGCGTCGGACTTCACCAGCTGCTTCTGATGGCGGTGGATCGTTGCAAGCAGGACTATCTCCTCGCGACGAAGGGAGGCGACCCTTTCTGCGTGACACAGAAATTTGTCCGCAACCAAGCTTCCCGTGTGCGCCAAGCCTTGTACGACTTTTGCCATCAGCCGAAGATTTAGTCTTGCGGTTCCTTCCTGCGCGGCGCGCATATACCGGTAGACAACCGCCAATACTTCATCCGGCTCTGGCTCAAGGCGATTCCCACCCCGCTTCATCTCATCAAGAAATATTTCGCGTGCAGCCTGTAATCTCTTCGCCATCAATCGCTGTAGCATTTCGGAACCGCTTGCTCCGGCCAAGCCGCCGATCACGGCTCCCGTTGCGGACACCAAGTCCCCAATCACGGCGCCAACGAGTGCTGGTAACAATGATGACATCTCCACTCCCATTCTTTTTGAAGTAATCGGCGTCACAGCGGTCAGAGTCAGAGTCGACCTGGAAGGCAGTGCCGCTCCAAACTCAACACTGACCCCGATTTCCCCTTCGCAATTCCGAAGTGCGCGACGACCTCGACGACGTCGTGCGCCGAATTCGGCTCGCCTGCGGTCTTAGCGAATATCTGGCCTGATCGCCCAGGTTTGCTGCGCCGTATAATATATGTCGTGACCTTGCCGCGGCCGAAGCGGAAAGCCTTCCCCCGCTTGCGGGCCCTCGCCCGCCGAAGGGTCGCCTTGCACACCTAAGCAAGTCTGGCCGCTTCGGCCCGCAGGCGGGGGAAGGTTGGATGCGGGCGAGGCCGCAAGAAAATCGTCCAACGCTGAGGCCGCTCGCCGACCCCCATCTAACTTCCCCCGCAAGCGGGGGAAGGACGCTCAACCTTGCGGTGCGAGTTGGAAGATACGCCGCCGGTAACCCGCCATGCCCCTTCCCGGCTTCATAGCGCCCCAACTCGCCACCGCGCGCGAGGATGTTCCGGCCGGCGACGGCTGGGTGCATGAGATCAAGTTCGACGGCTACCGCATGCTCGCCTACCTCGAGGGCGGCAGCGCGCGCCTCTTGAGCCGCAACACGCTCGATTGGAGCCGGCGCTTCGGCCAGGTCGCCGCGGCCCTCGGCGATGTTCGCGCCAGGGAGGCGATCATCGACGGCGAGGTCTGCGTGCTCGACGGGCGCGGCCGCGCCGATTTTCAATCGCTTCAGGCCCTGGTCGAGGACGGCAAGCCGGCGCGCCTCTCCTATCTGGTCTTCGATCTGCTGTGGCTCGACGGCGAGGACCTGCGCAAGCGGCCGCTGCTCGAGCGCAAGGCGAAGCTCGCGAAAATCGTCCCGAAGCGAAACGCCGTGGTGCAATACGTCGATCACTTCGTCCCGCGCGCGGGCGGCGACGGCGTGAAGTTCTTCGTCGGCGCCTGCGAGAGCGGCCTCGAGGGGACGATCGCGAAGCGCGCCGACGCGCCCTACGAGTCCGGCCGCACCGCGAGCTGGATCAAGGTGAAATGCGTCGATGCGAAGGAATTCGTGGTCGGCGGCTATCTGCCCTCGGAGCGCCGGAGCTACTTCAAGTCGCTGATCGTCGGCGATCCGGCGCGGACGACGCGCGCGTCGCGCGGCCTCGTCTACCGCGGCCAAGTCGGCGGCGGCTTCACCGAGGCGCTCGGCCGGAAGATCGCCGCCATGCTGAAGCCGCTAGAGACGGAGGACTCGCCGTTCGAAAAAGTGCCGTGGGAGCTGCGCGGCACGGCGCGGTGGGTGCGCCCCGAATACGTGATCCAGGTGCGTTTCACCGAGATCACGCGCGAGGGCTCGTTCCGGCATCCGCGCTTCGTGCGGATCCGCCACATGCGCGAGCCCGGCGTCGCGGAGCATCTGCGCAGCCGCACGATCGCGGATCACAAGCCGAAGAAGAAGACGAAGCGCAAGCCGGCGCGCGAGCCAACGCCCGACCGCCCCGCACTGCTCGATGCGCTGCGGGCGTCGGTCAAGCGCAAGGGAAAGCGGCGATGAGGCGTAACGCTAAAGCAGGCCGGCTTCCCACGATCGCTGTGCATCCGGCGCGTGCCATCGCGCCCGGCATCGGCGCGAGCGCGAGGGCGATCGCGGCCTGCCGGCGATTTCGAGCGCGTGAGGGGCTGCCCGCCAGCCGAGGGGACACGCCTGAGGATGGGCTCCGGCGCGTCTCAACGTGCGGGCGTTGACGCCTTCTCCGTCGAAGGCGGCGTGGCCGAGGTGAAGAGATCACCGAGCGATCCGCCCACCGCGTTGAACACGGCGATGCAAAGGATCCCAATCAGCGCTGCAATCAAGCCATACTCCAGCGACGCGCCGCCGCTCTCGTCGTTCAGATACCTCATCATGTGACGGCCTATCGGGGTGGGCCGAAGCCATCACGGTACCGCGAAGCACCTTAACATCGGCTTGATGGCGGAGCGGCACGTACCAAATCGGGGGTTAGAGTCGATTTTCGCAGACGGCGTTGGGGCGTCGGGGCCGACGTCGGTTTTCACCAACTCTCACCCCAAATTTCCTCACCCCGATTTCTGCTGAAGCGCAAATCGGCTGACCCAATTCACGCGCGCTCTACGCCGCGCCTTTCAGCCTCGTCTTCGCCGCGTCGGCCAAGAAGCCTGACCGGGTTTGGCCCGCGGCGGCCGCCGCGCGATCGATCGCTTCCACCAGGCGCTCGTCCAGAGAGATGTTGAGCCGCACCGACCTCCCCGGGAGATCGAGCGGCAGAGCGACGACGACGGCGCCGTTCGCCGCGGCGCCTTTCGCATCGGCGCGAAAGTCCTTGTCCGCGCGCAGCTCCTCGAGCGTGCGGACCCGGGGAATCGCGTCGCCGTCTTCGACCATTCCCTCGACGTGAAAGGCCAGCGTCGTGCGCCCCCGCTCCACCGCTTCGTCGAGCGTTGCGCCCGCCGATACGCAGCCCGGAAAATCCGGGAAGCTGATGCCGTAGTTGCCATCCTCTTCGTGGACGAGGCCGATGACGTGGGTGCCCATCGAACCCTCCTTGGTTTGGGCGCAGGGCGGGGTCACCAATCCTGAAATCGGGGTCAGAGACAGTTTCGCCCAATCCTGTCGGCCCACCGTCGAAAGAAAGGGCCTGCCCTCTTTTCACACCGACCCCTGTCATCCGTGCCGGCTCATACCAGCTCGATCCGCGCGTGGTGCCCGGGCGCCGTTGCCAGACGCTCGTCGCCGGTCAACAGCACAGCGCCGAGAATTTCGGCCAGGGCGACGTAAGCAGCGTCGTAGGCCGTGAGATTCGCGCGCAGCTCCCAGATGCGCGGCAGGAGGAAATCGTGCGGATAGCGAATGAGCGGAAAATCGGCCAAGTCGTCCAGCGCCGCGCGGCAGCGGTCCGGAGCGATTTGCCCTGTGCTCGCGTATCGGCGCAGGACCTGCGCCACTTCGAGATCGAGAAGATGCGGCGCGTGGAGCGTCTCTCCCTTCGCGAAGAGGCGCTTCTCCACCTTGGCCGCGGCCGGCGTGCGCAGCAACACCTCGAGCGCCGCCGACGCATCGACGACGCGCGCGCGCGCGATCACCTGCTGTCGCGTTCGGCGCGAACGGCGCGCGCCGGCGGCTCGGCCGGCGTTACCGGCGGACGGAGCTCGAGGCGGGCGCGCAACTCGTCGATCGTGGGCCGTTCGGCCACGCGGCGGATTTCGTCGAGCAAGTAATCCGACAGCGACATGCCGGCCAGCGCGGCGCGGGCCTTCAAGCGGCGGTGAAGCGTCTCCGGTACGTTCCGGATCTGGATCATCGAGGACATGCTGCAAACATGGTCGCATGTGCAGCACATGTCAACAGGCCGCCCTTTATCTGGTGGGTAGACAAGCGGCTTGCAAATTTTCCTAGAATGTGTACATTATTTGTTCTTATTGGAGCCTGCCATGTCCCTCGACCGTCAAATACCTGCCACCGCCGACACCGACACCGCCCCTGCCCCCACCGCCAAGCCGCGCTCGCCCGACGTCGACGCCGAGACGAAGCAACGGCGGCGCGAGACGGATTGGAAGACCGCGCACCGCGAATGGCTGCCGTATTGGCAGCAGGGCGATCCGGCGCCGCCCGTGCCCGAGTCTCCGCCGCAGATCGAGACGCCGGGCGAGGTTTTGACCGAGCGCCAGGAAGCGTTCTGCCGCGCCTATCTCGAGTGCCCGGTCGCGGCCAAGGCGGCCGTCGCCGCCGGCTATTCGCCCGCGACCGCGCGCCAGCAGGCCAGCCGGCTCTTGAAGCACCCGCTCGTCATCCGCCGCCTCGACGCGCTGCGCGACGTGCGCGGCCGGGATTGGCAGGTGCGCCGCGACACGATCATCGATCAGGCCGAAGCGGTCTACGAAGCGGCGATGGAGAAGGCCGACTACTACGCGGCGATGCAGGCGCTGACGATGAAGGCGCGCCTCGCCGGCTTCGCCGACTATCTGCCGGGCGTTCGGGTTGTCCGCCGCCAGGCCAACGACTACGAGCTGGAGTTCTGGGCGCGCGCGCATGCCGCCGAGCAGCGGATCATGGCCGCGCGGCTCGGCGCGATCGCGGGCGGCGGCGCGCCCGATGCCGCGGGCGAGGTCGTGCCCGCAGCGGCGCGCGCGGCGGCGGCCGAAGCCGCGCGCGACGCCGAGATGTTCGCCGAAAGCGCCGAACTCGCGGCCAAGCGCATGGCGATCCCCGCGCACGACGCGCTCGAGCGCCGCGCCCGCAAGCGCTGACGCGGCGCGCGCGATGTTGACGCGCCTGTTGACGCGGATGTTGACCCGATGTTTACGCGCATGTTGACGGATGTTGACGAATGTTCGCGTTTGTAGACGCTTTCGGCGGGGCCCCCGCCGTCGCGGAGCGCATCGGGGTCGCTGCGGGGCGCTAAGCTCGGCGCCATGCGTCACGGGCAGGGCTCAGGTCGCAAGCGGCGGCGCATGCTGATATTTGCTAACATTTTGCAGAAAATTTTTCGGCGCCGCGCATGGCTCGCGGTGGCCCGGAAGAGCCTTCCCCCGCTTGCGGGCCTTCCCCCGCCTGCGGGCCCAAGCGGCCAGACTTGCTTAGGTGTGCAAGGCGACCCTTCGGCGGGCGAAGGCCCGCAAGCGGGGGAAGGAGAAAACGCTTCGTCGCCCACGAGGGTTCATCCCCAACCCTGCGGCAGCCGTTCGTTATTGAAGGGGGGACTTTCGGGTCCGGATACCGTATATGAACGGCGCGAGAACGGCGGCCCTTGGCGCGGCTCCTGCGGCGGATGCGGGCGATGATCACCAACCCCTTCGATGACGATAAACTCCGCGAGGAATGCGGCGTCTTCGGCATCTACGGCCATGAAGACGCGGCGGCGCTGACCGCGCTCGGGCTCCATGCGCTCCAGCACCGGGGCCAGGAGGCGGCCGGCATCGTCAGCTTCGACGGCGAGATGTTCCACGCCCACCGGGCGCTGGGCCTCGTCGGCGACAATTTCAACGACGCCCCGACCATCGCGAAGCTCAAGGGGCCGATGGCCATCGGCCACGTGCGCTATTCCACCACCGGCATGCCGATCGTGCGCAACATTCAGCCGCTGGTGGCCGATTTCGCGTTCGGCGGCCTGGCCATCGCGCACAACGGCAACCTCACGAACGCGCTGACCTTGCGCGCGGACATGATCCGCGCCGGCCATCTCTTCCAATCGACGACCGACACCGAGATCCTGAGCCACCTCATCGCCATCAGCAAGGCGACGAATCTGATCGACCGCATTACCGACGCGCTGCTGCAGGTCGAGGGCGCCTATTCCTTCGTGATGCTGAGCCGCAAGAAGGTGATCGGCGTTAGGGATCCGCTCGGCGTACGCCCGCTTGTCTTGGGCGTCCTCGACGGCCACTACATGGTCACCTCGGAGACCTGCGCGCTCGACATCGTCGGCGCCAAGTTCGTGCGCGATATCGAGCCCGGCGAACTCGTGGTGCTCGACGACCGCGGCCTCACCTCGCTGAAGCCGTTCCCCAGGCAGAAGCGGCGCTTCTGCGTGTTCGAATACATCTACTTCGCGCGCCCCGACAGCATCGTCGAGGGCATCTCGATCTACGATGCGCGGAAGCGCATCGGCGCCGAACTGGCCAGGGAAGCGCCGGTGCCGGCGGACGTGGTGGTGCCGGTGCCCGATTCGGGCGTTCCGGCCGCGATGGGCTATGCGCAGGCGGCGGGCCTGCCGTTCGAGCTCGGCATCATCCGCAACCACTATGTCGGCCGCACCTTCATCGAGCCGGCCGACCAGATCCGGCACCTGGGCGTGAAGCTGAAGCACAGCCCGAACCGCACGGCCTTGAGCGGCAAGCGCGTGATCCTCGTCGACGACAGCATCGTGCGCGGCACCACCTCGACCAAGATCGTCGAGATGGTGCGCCATGCGGGCGCCGCCGAGGTGCATATGCGCATCTCGAGCCCGCCCACGACGCATTCCTGCTTCTACGGCATCGACACGCCGCAGCGCGACAAGCTGCTCGCCTCGCGCCACAGCGTGGCCGAGATGGCGAAGATTATCGGCGTCGACAGCCTGGCCTTCATCTCGATCGCCGGCCTCTACCGCGCGATGGGCCATACCGCGCGCACCGAGGACGACCCGCAGTTCTGCGACGCCTGCTTCACCGGCGACTACCCGACGCGGCTCACCGACCGCGCCGGCGGCTCCTCCTCGCGCCAGCTATCGCTGCTCGAAGAAGTGGCGTGATCATCGTCATCCCGACCGGAGCGGCCGCGCCTCTCGGCGCGGCCGCGGAGTGGAGGGATCGCGTTGCAGCGGCGGCGCGATCCCTCTACTGCGCGAGCCGATAAAATCGGCTCGCTCCGGTCGGGATGACGAGATCAGGAATAGGCCGGCCGATATGACGTCTCCGAAATCCGGGCGGCTCGAGGGCCGCTTGGCGCTCGTCACCGGCGCGTCGCGCGGCATCGGCGCGGCCGTGGCCAGGCGCTACGCCGCGGAGGGCGCGCATGTGATCCTCGCCGCGCGCACGGTCGGCGGGCTCGAGGAGACCGACGATGCGATCCGCGCCGCCGGCGGCGCCGCCACGCTGGTGCCGCTCGATCTCGCGGAAGGCGCCAAGATCGACGAGCTCGGCGCGCGCCTTTACGAGCGCTTCGGCAAACTCGATGTCCTCGTCGGCAATGCCGGCACGATCGGCGTGCTGACGCCGCTCACGCACATGGACCCGCCGGTCTGGGACAAGGTGATGGCGGTGAACCTCGCCGCGAATTGGCGCCTGCTGCGCAGCATGGACCCGCTGCTGCGCCGCTCCGATGCGGGCCGCGCGATCTTCGTCAGCTCCGGCGCGGCGCGCGGCGTCTTCCCGTATTGGGGCGCCTACGCCGTCAGCAAGGCCGCGCTCGAAATGCTGGTCAGGACCTACGCCGCCGAGGTGAACGAGTTCGGCGTGCGCGCCAACGTCGTCGATCCCGGCGCGATCCGCACCGCGATGCGCGCCGAGGCCTTTCCCGGCGAAGACCCGATGACACTGCCGCCGCCGGAGGCGATTACCGACATTTTCGTGACACTGGCGGAGCCATCGTGCCGCCGGAATGGGCAGATCGTGCAGGCCTAGGCCGAGCGCTTGGCCCTGAGCGCCCTTACGCGGCGCTTACAAAATCGACCGTCGATTCCCGATGGATTCCTTATTTTGCCGAGAACATAGGGCTCGCTGGCGTTCGGTGGCCTGGACGCGCTTGGCGGTGTGACAAATCTGCAACGTGGAGGCGAAAATTGGCTCACTGTGGGGAAGATCGGGGCGGGGTTTGTCCGCCAGCGAGCGCTTGGCATGCCCTTTGCTCGATTGGAGGCGCTGCGGCGCGGCTTCGCCGACAGATACGGGCGCGCCGATGACAGAGACGATTCCTGGGGGCAACGATGCGAAAAACCGGATATCTGGCCGGGCTTGCCGGTGCGTTCGTGCTCAATCTTGCCGGTAGCGCCGGCGCGCAGGCGCCGGCCAAGCCGCCCGAGCCGCCGAAGGCTTGGTCGGACACCGTAAAATTCTACGGCCACCTCGAAAGCGGCATGACATTCAAAGGGGATGGTCCGTCCAATGGCCTCAACTTCGGCCATCTCTTTACGGATCGATCCAATGCCCTGCTGCTGAACCAGTTCCTACTCACGGTTGAACGCCCGCTCGATCCGAAAGCCCCTGGATTCGATTTCGGCTTCAAATTTCAGTTCATGTACGGGACCGATGCGCGGTACACGCATTTCCTTGGCGAATTGGACCGCGTCACCGGCAAGCGCGGCCAGTTGGACATCGTCGAGGCCTTCGGCATCGTGCATTTACCCTGGCTGACCGAAGGCGGCATCGACGTGAAGTTCGGCCAGTTCGTGACCCTCGAGGGTGCCGAGGTCATCGATGCCAAGGGTAATTTCTTCTACTCCCACTCCTACATTTTCAACTTCGGGATTCCGTTCAAGCACACCGGTTTCATGACGATAACTCATCTCAACCCGATGATCGACATTTATGCCGGTCTCACCACCGGCGTGAACACGACCTTCGGCCGAGGCGACAACAACGGCGCGCTCGCCTTCCATGGCGGGATTGGTTTCAATCTATTCGAAGGCGCACTCACCATTCTGGCGACAACCCACATCGGGCCGGAAAATCCCAGGGGCACCCCCGGCATCAATGTGAACAGCGATCTTCGCTATCTCAACGATATCACGATCACATGGAAGGCCACCGACAAGCTCACGTTCATGGCCGACTTCAACTACATCCGCGACGACGGCTTCAAGGCGGACGGCTACGGCGGCGCGTTGTACGCAACCTACGCCCTCAACGAGTGGCTCAAGCTCGGCATTCGGGGCGAGATCTGGCACGACAACACTGGCTTCTTCGTCGCCGCATTCCCCGGCAACCTCGACTTCAACAATCTCCTGCGCGGAAGGCCGTCCGGCGCGGTCAGCGGCGGCCGGACTACGTACGGCGCGATCACGTTCGGCGCGAACATCAGCCCGCCAATTCCGGGCATACCGAAAGCGTTCGAAGGCATCCTGTTCCGTCCCGAGATTCGCTACGACCGGTCGCTGAACGGCAAGCGGCCGTTCGACGCCGGGACGAGCAGCTCGCAGTTCACGTTCGGGGCCGATCTTATCATCCCGTTCAGCATTTTCTGAGGACGCTCGAGCGGCGCTCTCACGAGACGGGGCGCCGCGCGCTGGAACCACCGCAGCAATTGGTCCGTTACTGGACCGCGTTCTTACGAATGGATCCTCAGTGGCGCAGCTGTTCCGCCGGTCATGATGGATGGAATGATGGGAATGGGGGCGCCGGCGCTGATCTGGGGCGCCGTGGGGATTCTACTGATCATTGTGCTCGGAATCGTGGTCATCAGGCTTCTGCGCAAGTAACGAATCGCGCCCAAGCTGGGGCCGCCATCCCCGGTGGCGGCGGCTCCATGAGATTGCTCCGACGCCAGCGCTGCAAGTTTCGCCTATTTTTTCGTGTCGAACGGGTTGTCGCCCGCGCGTAGGTGGAGGCGCAGCGGCACGCCCGCGAACCCGAACGTCTTCCTGAGCCCGTTCGCGAGGTAGCGCACATAGGAATCGGGCAGCCGCTCGGCCTGGCTCGCGAACAGCGCGAAGGTGGGCGGCCGCGTGCGCGCCTGGGTCATGTAGCGGATCTTGATCCGCCGGCCTTTCACCATCGGCGGCGGATGGGCCTCGAGCGCGCCCTCGAGCCAGCGGTTGAGCCGCGCCGTCGCGATGCGCTTGTTCCACTTCTCCTCGACCGCGAGCACTTCCTGCATCAGCCGGTCGAGATTGGTGCCTTCGAGGGCCGACATCGTGACGAGCGGCACGTCGTCGAGCTGCGCGAGCGAGCGCTCGAGGCTCTCGCGCACGAGTCGGCGCTGCTTGGCGGGATCCGCGACGAGATCCCATTTGTTGGCCGCGATCACGAGGCCGCGCCCCTCCGCCTCGACATGCGCGGCGATCTGCAGATCCTGCTTCTCGACGCCCTGGCCGAAATCCTGGACGGTCACCGCGTCGATGAGCAGCACGACGATGTCGGCGAACTGGATCGCGCGCATCGCATCGACGGCGGCGAGCTTCTCGAGCGGGTCGGCCACCTTCGCCCTGCGGCGCAGCCCCGCGGTGTCGACGAGCTTGATCGCGCGCGCCTTCCACCGCCAATCGATGGCGATCGAGTCGCGCGTCAATCCGGGTTCGGGCCCGACGATCACGCGCTCCTCGCCGAGCAGCTTGTTCATGAGCGTCGATTTGCCCGCGTTCGGCTGACCCACGATCGCGAGCGTGAGCGGGCGCGGCGGCGGGGCGCCGTCCCTTTCCGCGGGCGCCTCCTCGTCGCTGCGTCGCGGCGCGGGCGGCACGAACGCCGTCATCGCGTGGTAGAGCTCGGCCATGCCCTCGCCATGCTCGGCCGAGACCGCGATCGGCTCGCCCATGCCCAGCGCGAAGGCTTCGGCAAAGCCCTCCTGTCCGCCGCGGCCCTCGCATTTGTTGGCGAGGAGCAGGAACGGCTTCCCGAACTTGCGCAGCCGGTCGGCGAAATGGCGGTCGAGCGGCGTGAGCCCGGCGCGGGCATCGATCATGAAGAGGATGAGGTCGGCGTCGTCGACCGCCTTCAAGGTCTGCCCGACCATGCGCGTCTCGATCGCCTTGGGCGCGGCTTCCTCGAGGCCGGCCGTGTCGATCACGCGGAACGCGAGATCGAACAGGCGCGCGGCCCCCTCCTTGCGGTCGCGCGTCGTGCCGGCGGCGCCATGCACCAGCGCCGCGCGCCGGCCGACCAGCCGGTTGAACAGCGTCGATTTCCCGACATTGGGCCGCCCGACGATCGCGGCCGCGAATTCCCTCTCGGCCCGTTCCGCCACCGCTCAGCGCAGCGCCAGCACGCGGCCCGAATCGTCGAGGAAGTAGATCGTGCTTTCGGCGACGACGGGCGAGATCAGCACGCGCTCGCCGATCACGATGCGCCCGAGGACCTGGCCGGTATAGGGCGAAAGCGAGAGCGCCTCGCCGTGCGAGCCGGCGACGATGAGCCGGTCGCTCGCCAGCACCGGTCCGGTCCATACGATCGGATCGCGCCGCTGGCGCTCGGTCGTGAACGTGTTGAGCTGGACCGACCACTTGATGCGGCCGGTGTTGCGTTCGATGCAGACGAGCTGGCCTTCGTTGCTGAGCGCATAGACCCAATCGCCGGCCAGCCACGGCGTCTGGATGCCGCCGATGTCGACGTCCCAGAGGCGCCGGCCGGTGCGGATGTCGAGCGCCGCGAGCCGCCCCGCATTGCTGACCGCGACGACGATCCCGCGGTCCACGACCGGACGCGCGGTGATGTCGGCGATGTTGGTGATGGGGTTGATCTGGCGCGCGGCGGCGAGGCGCTCGGTCCAGAGCTGCCGGCCGTTCTCGATGCGCAGCGCCACGATCTCGCCCGAGCTTTGCGGCGTGACGATGATGTTGCCCTCGACCGCGGGATTGGCCGCGCCGAGAATGCCGGTGGGCTCGGCCACGCCCGCGAAGTTCCAGAGGCGATCGCCCTTTTTCTGCGGATCGAGCGCCACCAACTCGTTCTCGGTCGTGACGACGTAGATGCGCCCGGCCGAGATCGTGGGCGCGCCGCGCGCGGGCGCATCCAGCGGCGCCCGCCACACGATCTTGCCGTCCGCGGCGGAGAGCGCCAGCACCTCGGCGGCGCCCGTGGCGACGTAGAGCACGCCGGCGTCATAGCCGACGCCGCCGCCGATGTCGCCCTGGCTCTCGTCGCGCGGCAGGATGTTCGTGCGCCAGACTCTGCCGCCGGTGGCGGCGTTGAGCGCCACGACCTCGCCGTCGCTGTTGAGCGCGAACAGCTTGCCCTCGGCCACGACCGGCTGCGCGATGAGGCGGCGCGGCGTCGAAAGGCCGAAGGTCCGCCAGAACGACGATCCTCCGGTGCCGGCGCCGATGCTGCCCTGCCACGCCCGCTGCGGCCGCGCCGCGAGCGTCAGGTGATGCATCGCGTGATCGGGATAGCCGCCCGCCTGCGGCCACTCCTTGTTCGTCGTGGGCCGCGGCAGCTCCACCGGGCGCGGCGCCAGCGCCGCATCGGGCTGCACCAACTCCTCGCCGACGAGCACCGGCTTCCGCTCGCCCTCGAGACGCGGCGGTTTCTTGTCGTCGAAGATGCCTTCCGCCCAGCCGCACGCGGAAAGCAGGAGCCCGGCAACGGCGAGGGCAAGCGGTCGTCGGATCATCGGCGGAACCCTATGGGCGCGGAACGGTCGGTGGCTCAGGACTTGCCGAGAAGCGCAAGCAGCTCTTTGGCGCGGCTGCGCACGCCTTGCGGCGCGTCCTTGTCTTTCTCGAGGTCGGTCAGGATCTGGATCGCATCGGCGCGGCGGCCCGCGCGCTCGGCATAGAAGGCGCTCAATTCGAGCGCCATGTGGCGCCAGGGATTGTCCTTGGCCGTGAGCGGCTTCAGGCGCTCGCTCATCTGGGCCGGGTCGGCGTCGTCGAGGCCGGCATAGGCCCAATGGACGACCGCGACGTCGCGAAAGAGCTGATCGGCCGAGCGGTCGTTGGCGAGCTGCTCGAACGCCAGCATCGCCCCGGCACGGTCGCCGGATTTCAGCAGCTGGGCCGCCTGCTGGAGGCGCGCGAGCTGGGCATAGCCCTTGGGTCCATCCTGCGCGATGGCGGCCATGGCCGTCACCGCTTCCTTCGCCTTTCCGTCGCGGGCCAGCGCCAGTGCTGCGGCGAAGCGCTCGCTCGCGGTCTCTCGCGCCTTCCTCTGCTCGCTCTGCCAGTACTGGTAGCCAGCGACGCCAAGCACGACGACGACGGCGAGCGCCACGAAGAAGCGGCCATACTTCTTCCACAGCTCGGCGTACCGGTCCTGCTTCAGTTCCTCCGAGACTTCCTCGAAGAACTGATCCTGCTCGCGGCCGCGGGGGTCGTCCGGCGCGGGCGCCGGCGGTTTTTTGTCGTTCCTGGCCAAGGCTGTTGCTCGACGGGATTGGGCCGCTAGATATAGACCGGCCTCTGCCGCCGGTGCAACGGACGCGGCTGCGCCATTTCCCGGCGGCCGTTGCGCGGAGGGCGCTGTTGGCGCGCACCGGATTGAGACCGCTGGACAAAGTTCTCTTTTGGCGGAAGACTGTCGGCAGAGTTTCATCGAGCCAGGAGGCGCCGATCGGACGATGGCCGATCTGATCGATCTTGAGAGTCTTCGCCGGGTCCGTCCGCGCCTTCCCGCCGCGGACGGACGAGTGGCGTTCGACAAGCGGGAGCTCCGCCAATTGTTCGGGCTCTACAGCCGCCGCGTGATGAGCGGCGAGTGGCGCGACTACGCGCTCGATTTCGAGTCCAAGGGCGCCGTCTTTTCCGTCTTCCGGCGCGCCGCCGAGCAGCCGCTGTTCGCGATCTGGAAGCTCGCCGGCGGCCGCGAGCGCGGACGCTACGTCGTCGCGGTGGGCGCCGCCGTGCTGCGCCGCGCGCATTCGCTCGGCGACCTCCTGCGCTTCCTCGACGAGAAACCGCGCCTCGTCTGGTCGCAGGGCTGATCTCCTCGCGGGCAGATCGCCGGCCGTTGCGCAAATGGGCGATTGACACGCTCGATCTTTGTTCCTATTTTGTTCGCAACCAGGAGAGCGCAATGTCCGGTTTCAAGAAGCGAATGATCGCCGCGCAGGAGCGGCTCGCCCGCCCCGACCGCCTCGGCACGCTGGCGGCGCGCGGCGGCGTCATCTTCTGCTGGTGCAACCGCTGCGCCCATCACGCGCGCATCGACGGGCGGCAGCTCAGCCTGACGCTGGGGCCGGATTTCCCCGTGCCGGAAGTGGGCGTGAAACTGCGCTGCTCCAACTGCGGCGCCAAGGACGTGGCGACGAGCGCGGAAATCGCCGCTGCGGACGCGGCGGCGCCGATGCCAGCGTCGCCGCATCGCGATGCCGGCCGCGGTCCCGCCCCGATCGCGGGGATGCGCCCATGAGCCGGCAGCGCCTCGAAGGCGGCTGCCAATGCGGCGCCGTGCGCTACGCGATCAGCGGGCCGCCGCTGCTCGCCGCGCTCTGCCATTGCACGATGTGCCGGCGCGCCAGCGCGGCGCCCGCGGTCGCCTGGGCGATGTTCAAGGCGGACCAAGTGGAATTCTCCAAAGGCGCGCCTGCCGAATTCGCCTCCTCGCCCGAGGCGCGGCGCGGCTTCTGCGCCTCCTGCGGAACGCAGATCAGCTTCACGGCCGGCTACATCCCCGGCCTGATCGACATCACGATCGGCAGCCTCGACCGGCCCGAGGCGATGCCCCCGACGCTGCACTATTGGGACTCGAAGCGGCTTCCCTGGATGAAGTTCGCCGACGACCTGCCGAAACATCCCGAATTTCCGCCGGTCGAGTGAAGCGCACACACGGCCGACGCTGCATGAAAATTGACGCTGCAATGGACTCGTCGTTGGCAGAACCCGCACGTTGCTCATACGACAAGCCAATGCCGCTATTTCAGGTGCCTTTTGCGTTGTTCAGAGAGGGTGCATCCGGTGGCGCCCGGCACGAAAGCCGGAAAGCGACGCTGACGTCATCTCTTCAGCTCTTTGTAGGCCGCTGGAACGTTGATTTGGCGATGCACCCAATCGAAGATCGCGTAGCCTTGGAAGGCCGGCAGCGTCACCGCAGCCACGGTTTGCTCCAAGGTCATGCCCTTGTTGACCGCTTGCTGCACCTCATTCCGCACCGCGGTTAAGTAGTCGATGTGCCACCGCAGGCCTTCGCGCTCCATGACCCGCCCATGTCCAGGTACCACCTTGGCCTCCGCCGGAAGGAAGGCATAGACCTTCTTCAAGGTTTCCGTGGTTTCTACTAGATGTCCGTCAAGCAGCCACGGCAGCGCGGGCTTCTCGGCCACGATGGCGTTACCGACAAACAGCACCTTGTCCGTCGGAATCCAAACGAAGAGATCGCCCCCGGTTTGCGCGAAGCCGAAATCCAGCACTTCCACGATCTTGCTCCCGAGATCGATGGTCAGCTTGCCGCCTTTTGGCACAAGAATGTCGCCCGTGCGCGGCCTGATCTCCTCAATGCCACGACCCTTGCCGAACGCACCCATCATGAATTCCGTATCCTTCTTGAAATTCGCGTCTATGTATTGCTTGGTGACCTCATGCTGGATGATCGTCGTGGCGTTCGGAAAAAACATGTTCCCGTAGGAATGATCGCCGTGGAAGCTCGTGTTGAGCGCATAGCGCACGGGCAGCTTGGAGAGCTTCTCCACCTCGGCGAGGACCTGGCTTGCTAGGCGCCTTGAAAGCATCGTGTCCACCACCATGATGGATTTCGACCCCAAGATAATTCCGCTCACAGTCGCGAGCGGGATTCCTTTTGGCGCCTTCGCGTCCGCGTCATTCTGGATCATCGCGATCACGTTCGGCGCGAGGGTCTTCGGTGCCAGCTGAATTTTGTTGGCATCCCAGATCGGCTCCTGCGCGCGCGACGGCATTGCCCAGAAGTTGAGCGCGGCTGTCACCGAAGCGATAACCGCGATTGCCTTTGTCGCCATCATGTTATCCTCCAAGATGCGAGAAGCGCTGGCTGGATTGCGTTAGAGCAGCGCAGGTCAGGTCGCGAAGGGCCACGGGTAGCAAACCATTTGAGGTATTGGCGCGGGCCTCTGAGCCTCGGATGATATCGAATCACTGCCGGCCGGCACGCGCTCTACGCAGAACACTTTGTCCCCCCAGCAAGAACAATTTTCGTGCGAGGAAGGGCAATGCAGGATCGATTTGAGGACCTGCGGACGTTCGTTGCTCTCGCTGAGACCCGCAGCTTTGGCGCGGCAGGCAGGCGGCTCGGCATAGCCAAGTCGGCGGTCAGCCGCCGCTTACACGAGCTTGAGGACCGGCTGGCGACGCGGCTTGTTAACCGGACGACTCGGCGGCTGAGCCTCACCGAAGCCGGAACTGAGCTGCTTCAACGATCGGTGCGGCTGCTCGAGGAGCTGTATGAGACCGAGGCGTCGATTTCGGGGAATAGGCTGAAACCGGTCGGCCGCCTTCGCGTGACCGGCCCGATGTCATTTGGAATCCTTCACCTCTCGCCCGTCATTTGCGAGTTTCTCACACTGTATGAAGGACTCGATGTCGAGTTGAATTTGGATGACCGGCTGGTGGACATCGTCGGCCAAGGCTACGACCTCGCCGTTCGAATCAGCTGGATGAAAGACTCCTCGCTCGTCGCAAAGCGAATCGCCCCCATACGTCATGTCCTTTGCGCGAGCTCCAGCTACCTGGAAAATTTCGGTGTGCCCAAGACGCCAGCGGATCTTTCGAAGCACCGCGGGATTTCCTACAGCGGCGCCGAGCGCATGAACTGGCAGTTCCGCGATCCGCACACCGGCGCGTTGCGCATTGCGCAAATACCCTGCCCTATCACGGTGAACAATGGCGACGCCGTGCGAGAGATGGCAATAGGCGGCTACGGGATCTGCGCGATTCCGAGTTTCATCGTCCATCGCGCGGTGGCGGCAGGACAGTTGCAGGTGGTATTGAGCCGATTTCAGCCGCCGCCGATATGGCTACACGCCCTCTATCCCTCGCGGAAGCACGTTCCGTCGAAGGTTCGTGTATTCATCCAGTTTCTTGAGGGACGGTTCGGGAAGAATCCGTATTGGGACCGCGACATCGATGCGGCCGCACCGACTAAAGAGCAATAGCGTACAGCTTCCAGAAGCGACCTTCGAGGCTGCCTTATCAGGAACGATATGAGACGCTGCCGCACCGTCTCAATCGTCGTCGAGCAGCTTTCCACCGAGGCGTTCCTGGCGATAGATGTGGGCGCTCAAGACGATGCCGAACCCGATCATGAGCGTGAACATGGCGGTGCCGCCGTACGAGACGAGCGGCAGCGGGACCCCCACCACCGGCAGCGCGCCCATCACCATCGCCATGTTGATCGCGATGTGCAGGAACATCGTGGCCGCCATGCCGGCGCAGACGAGCCGCGCGAACTGCGTGCGGGCGCGGAACGCGACGGCGAGCGTGATGAAGACGATGGCGAGATAGAGGCCGAGCAGCACGAGCCCGCCGACGAGGCCGAATTCCTCGGCCAGCACCGAGAGCACGAAATCGGTGTGGAATTCGGGCAGGAAGTTCAGGCGGATCTGCGTGCCTTCGAGGAAGCCCTTGCCGAAGAGGCCGCCCGAACCGAACGCGATCTTCGACTGGATGATGTGGTAGCCCGAGCCCAAGGGATCGCGCTCGGGGTCGAGGAACGTGAGCAGGCGCTCCTTCTGATAGTCGTGAAGCTTGTTGTAGGCGAACGGCGCCGCCGCCGCCGCCACCGCGATGACGACCGCGAATTTCCACACGCGAACGCCGGCCATGAACAGCACGAGGCCCGCGATCGCGAGCAGGATCGTCGCCGTGCCGAGGTCGGGCTGCTTCAAGACGAGCCCGGCCGGCACCACCGCCATCGCCACGGGGATGAACAGCGCCCAGATCTTGCCGATGTTCTCGAACTTCAAGCGCTGGAAATAGCGCGCCAATGCCAGCACCAGCGCCACCTTCACGAGCTCCGAAGGCTGCACGCTGATGACGCCGAGGTCGATCCAGCGCACGGCACCCTTGCCGTGCCGGCCGAAGAACTCGACCGCGGTCAGCAGCGCCACCGAGCCGAAGAAGATCGGAAAGGCCAGCTTGAACCAGAGGCGCAGCGGCATCAGCGCCGCCGCCATCATCAGCGCGAACGCGAACGCGAAGCGCTGGATCTGCTTGTCCGCCCACGGCTTGAAGCTGCCGCCGCCGGCCGAATAAAGCAGCACGCAGCCGATCGCCGCCACCGCGACGAGGCACACGACCAGCAGCCAGTGGACGGATCGCACGCGCTCGAAGACCGATGGCGGCGCCGCGCGCGCGGTGACCAGCGACATCGCGCTACTCCCGCCCGCGCTCGGCGCGGCTCCGCCGCACCGGCTCGGGAATCTTGCGCTCGGAGAGCGGGATGTATTTCTTCATCGTCTCGAGCATGAGCTCGCGCGCGATCGGCGCCGCGACCGCGCCGCCCCCGCCGCCGTGCTCGATGACGACCGCGCAGGCATAGCGGGGAGCCGCGACCGGGCCGAAGGCGACGAACAGCGCGTGGTCGCGCTTGTCCCAGGGGAGGTCCTCGTTCTTGATGACGCCCTTGGCGCGCTCGGCGGCGGTAATGCGCCGTACCTGGGCGGTGCCGGTCTTGCCGCCGATGGCGAGCCCGGGCTCGTCGATGCGCACGCGTTGCGCCGTGCCGCCCGGTTCGTTGACGACGCCGGCCATGGCGCCGGTCATCAGATCGAGCCATCTCGGGCTGACGCCGATCGAGGGCGGCGCCGGGCCGCGCTTGATGCCCGCGGCGGTGATGACCGACGGCGGCCCCTTCACCAGCCACGGCACGACCGCGCGCCCGCCGTTCACGATGCGCGCGGTCATGATCGCGAGCTGGAGCGGCGTCGTGATCACATAGCCCTGGCCGATGCCGCTGATCGCGAGCTCGCCGGCGTGGTACTTGGTGTCGTTCTTGAAATTGGCGCGCTTCCACGCATTGTCCGGCATGATGCCGGGCTTCTCGCCCGGCAGGTCGACGCCGATATTCGAGCCGATCCCGAAGCGGCGCGAGGATTCGGCGAAGCGGTCGATGCCGGTCTGGAGCGCGGCGTTGTAGAAGAAGACGTCGCAGCTCTGCTTGATCGCGTCGCGCACCGAGAGCGAGCCGTGGCCGCCCTTCTTCCAGCAGTGCAGCACCGCGCCGCCGAGCGTGAGCGCGCCCCCGCACGAGAAGCCGGTGCGTTCGCTGATGGCGCCGGATTCGAGCGCCGCGATCGCCGTCATCATCTTGAAGGTGGAGCCGGGCGAATATTGGCCGGAGATGCACTTGTTGATGAGCGGCGCGGTCGGATTGGCGTTGAGGCCGCGCCAGAGCTCGGCGCCGATGCCGCCGACGAACGCGTTGGGATCGAATCCGGGGTGCGAGGCGAGCACGACGATCTCGCCGGTGTGGACGTCGAGCAGCACCGCGGCGCCGCTTTCGTGCTGGGCGAGGAGGCCCATGGCGTAGCGCTGGAGGTCGAGATCGATCGAAAGCGTCACGTCCGGTCCGGGCGCGCCTTCGCGCCGCGCCAGCTCGCGCTGAACTTTGCCGGCGGCGTTGATCTCGATCTGGGCGTAGCCGCTCTGGCCGCGCAGAGGCTTGTCGAGGATGCGCTCGACGCCGCCCTTGCCCAGGCGGAACTCGGGCAGCGAGAGCAGCGGGTCGCCGTCTGTCGCCTGATCGTCTTCTGTCGGCGGCGCCACATAGCCCACGACGTGTGCCGTGCCGGTCGCCGCCGGATAATGGCGCGTCAGGCCCTTCTCGACGACGACACCGGGAAGATCCGGGATGTTGGCCTCGATCTTGGCGAGCGTATCCCAGCTCAGATCGACCGCCACGGGAAACGGCACCCACCGGCGCCGCTTCCTGATCTCGCGCACGAGACGCGCGCGCTCGTCGCCGCCGAGGTTGAGCAGCTGGCCGAGCCGGTCGACGGTGAGCTGCAGATCGGGCGTGCGCTCGGCGATGACGTAGACGCGATAATCCTCGCGGTTGCCCGCCATCACCAAGCCGTTGCGGTCGAGCAGGCGCCCGCGCGGCGGGATGAGGAGGCGCGTGTTGACCCGGTTGTCCTCGGCCTGCACCGCGTAGTCCTTGGCCTCGACCACCTGCAATTGATACATGCGCGCAGCCAGCGCGCCGGCCGCCGCGAGCTGGAGGCCGCCGAACACCGCGGCGCGGCGCGTGAAAACCTTCCGCTGGTCGAGCTCGGATTCGCGATTCTGGGCCTGCTTCTTCGATTGCTCGAGGCCGGTCGTTCGCCGCGGATGGCGGCGGGACCTGGTGCGCTCGCCGATCATGCCGGCCTCGGCAATCCGCGCTCGATGCGCATCAGGAGAAAAGCGAGGGCCGGAAAGGCCGCGACCGTCAACAGGTACTGCATGCCGCCCGGCCAGGGCGACAGCGCGGTGCGGTAAGCGAAGGAAATCGCGCCCCACGTCGCCGCCGCCGCAAGCAGCGACGTGACGGCAAAGCCCAGCCACAGCACTTCGAAGCTGCGCGAGCGGAGAAGGCGCTGCTGCGCCCAGACGAAGCCCTGCACCGCGAGAAGGGCGAGCGAGCCGGCGCCGAGCGGCGTGCCGCGGACAAGATCCTCGAGCAGGCCCGCGACGAAAACGCCGGAATAAGGCAGCGATTCCGGGCGCCAGATCGCCCAGCAATAGACCGCCATCACCGGAAACGCCGGCGCCACCGCGTTGAAGCCGGGCACCGGAATCCAGAGGAGATCGAGCAGGATCGCGCCGAACACGGTCGCGATCGGCGCAATCTGCGTGTACCAGCGCTCGCGGCGGATCGGCGCGTTGATCATGGCGAGCCGCCGTCGAAGCGGTCGCGCCGGCGCGCCGGACGCTCGGCGGTCTTGCCGTCGCCGGGCGGCGGCAGCAGCCCCGGCATGTCGTGGTCGATGACGCGCACGTAGCCGAGGTTCTGCGTGTCGACCGCGGGCCGGATGCGGATGCCGTCGATGCCGATGTCGCTGACCTCGCCGACCGGCAACCCCGGCGGCAGGACGCCGTCGTGACCCGAGGTCACGACACGGTCGCCCTTGGCGATGGCGCTGCTGCGCGAAATGTGGAGCAGGCGGGGCAGCTCGGCGTTGGCGCCGGTCATGATCGCGCGCTCGCCGGAGTTGCCGACGATCACGGCGGTGCGCGCGTTGACGTCGGTGATGAGCATGACGCGCGAGGTGAACTCGCCCACTTCGGTGACGCGCCCGACCAGCCCCTGCGCGGTGACGACCGCGCGCCCCTTGCGCACGCCCTCGCGGTGACCGGCGCGGATCAGCGCCGTGCGCACATAAGGCCCGCCCGGATCGGCGATGACGCGCGCCGCGATGTGCTTGCCCTCGTCGAGGACCCGCACGCCGAGCAGCTTCTTGAACTCGCCGTTTTCGCGCGCGAGCTCGTCCATTTGGGTCAGACGGAGCTTCAGGCTCTCGATCTCGGCCTTGAGCTCGGCGTTCTGGCGCTGGAGCTGCGAAGTATCCTTGACCGAGCCGAACCAGTCGGCGACGGCGCGACCCGGCAGCGAGAGGACGTGGGCGATGGGGGCGATGGCGTCGAGCAGGCCGGCGCGCAGGCGCCCGGCCCAGGGAGACTCGACCCGGCCCAGCCCCAGCAGCGCGAAGGAGGCTGCGAGCAGCAACAGGAATGCGAAGCGCTGCAGCCACAGGCGGGCATGCCAAAGCCGGCCGAACGGTCTCGCGCGCGTCCCCACTTTTCACCCTCCCCTATGGGCGTCGGCGCTCTCGAGCTCCGGCGGCGGACGCGTGGGGGCCGCGCCCGGAACCGTGCGGGGATCAGATCTCGGTGATGAGCACCGACTTCAAATGCTTCAAATCCTCGAGGCAGCGGCCGGTCCCGAGGGCCACGCAGGACAGCGGATCGTCCGCGATCGAGACGGGCAGGCCGGTCGCCTGGCGAATGACGTGATCGAGGTTGGAGAGCAGCGCGCCGCCGCCGGTCAGCATGATGCCCTTGTCGACGATGTCGGAGGCGAGCTCGGGCGCCGTGTGCTCGAGCGCGTTCTTGACCGCCTCGATGATCTGCGCCACCGGCTCGGCCAGCGCCTCGGCGATCTGCGCCTCGGACAGGATGAGCTCCTTCGGCACGCCGTTCATGAGGTCGCGGCCCTTGACCGACATGAGCCGGCCCTCGCCTTCCTTCGGCATGCAGGCGGAGCCGATCTCCTTCTTGATGCGCTCGGCCGAGGTTTCGCCGATGAGCACGTTATGGTTCCGGCGGATGTAGGCGATGATCGCCTCGTCCATCTTGTCGCCGCCGACGCGCACCGAGCGCGAATAGACGATGCCGCCCAAGCTGAGCACCGCCACCTCGGTGGTGCCGCCGCCGATGTCGACGACCATCGAGCCGGTGGGCTCGGTGACCGGGAGCCCGGCGCCGATCGCGGCCGCCATCGGCTCCTCGACGAGATAGACCTTGCGCGCGCCCGCCGAGGCGCAGCTGTCGTGGATCGCGCGGCGCTCGACCGGCGTCGAGCCCGAGGGCACGCAGACGATGATCTGGGGCGCCGCGAAGCTCCGCCGGTTGTGCACCTTCCGGATGAAGTGCTTGATCATCTCCTCGGCGACCTCGAAGTCGGCGATGACGCCGTCGCGGAGCGGGCGGATGGCGTGAATGTTGCCGGGCGTTCGGCCGAGCATCAGCTTGGCCTCGTCGCCGACGGCGATGACCTGCCGTCGGCCCTGGACTTCCTTCAGCACGACCACCGAGGGTTCGTTCAGGACGATACCTCGGCCCTTGACGTAGACGAGCGTGTTCGCCGTCCCGAGATCGATCGAAATGTCGCTCGACAGCAGGCCGAGAAATCCAGTCAGCATCCTGCGCCCCCTTGGCGTTGTCCGGGCGACCCATCCCATGCCGCCCGAAAACCTAATTTCGACGCTGCGGCAGCATCATAGCGCCGCCGCAGCGCCTCGTCTCTCAGTGTTACGCCCTATTATGAAGATATTTGCGTGGACAGATGGTTAATTCCCTCGATTTCAGCGCGCGGTGGCGGAGAATGCGGGTGGCGCCTGCTTCTCGCGCTTAACCAATAGCTTGTTGAGGGCGTGCACGTAGGCACGGCACGACGCCACCAGCGTGTCGGCGTCGGCCCCCTGCCCGTTCACCGTCTTGCCGTTCTCCTCGAGCCGCACCGTCACCTCGGCCTGCGCGTCGGTGCCGCCGGTCACGGCGTGGACCTGAAAGAGCTGCAGCGCGGCCGTGTGCGGCACCAGTTTCTTGATCGCGTTGAAGGTGGCGTCGATCGGCCCGTTGCCCCGCGCCTGCGTGTTCTCGACCTTGCCGTCGATCTCGAGCTCGAGATCGGCCAGCTGCGGGCCCTTCGAGCCGGCCACGACCTGCAGCGAGACGAACTTGATGCGCTGGCTCGCGATGCTGAGCGAGTCGTCGATGAGGGCCACGATGTCTTCGTCGAAGATCTCGCGCTTCTTGTCGGCGAGGTCCTTGAAGCGCTTGAACGCCTCGTTCAACGCCGCCTCGTCGGCCTCGATGCCGAGCTGCGCGAGCTTGTCCTTGAACGCGTGGCGGCCCGAGAGCTTGCCCAGCACGATGTTGGACTTGGTGAGGCCGACGCTTTCCGGCGTCATGATCTCGTAGGTCGCCGCGTGTTTCAGCACCCCGTCCTGGTGGATGCCGGACTCGTGCGCGAACGCGTTGGCGCCGACGATTGCCTTGTTGGGCTGCACGGGGAAGCCGGTGATGGTCGAGACGAGACGCGAGACTTTCGTGATGTGCTCGGTCTTGATACCCGTCTTGTACGGCATCGAGTTCTGGCGCGTGCGCAGCGCCATCACGATTTCCTCCAGCGCCGCGTTGCCGGCGCGCTCGCCGAGCCCGTTGATCGTGCACTCGACCTGGCGCGCGCCCGCCTTGACCGCTGCGAGCGAGTTGGCGACGGCGAGGCCGAGATCGTTGTGGCAATGGACCGAGAGGATCGCCTTGTCGATGTTCGGCACCCGGTTCATGAGCATCCGGATGATCTCGGCGAACTCGTCCGGGACGGCGTAGCCGACCGTGTCGGGGATGTTGATCGTGCGCGCGCCGTGGTGGATGGCGCTCTCGACGCAGCGGCAGAGGAAGTCCGCCTCGGTGCGGCTGCCGTCCTCGGCCGACCACTCGACGTCCGCGCACAGGTTGCGCGCGCGCTGGACCGAGCGCCCCACCGCCTCGAGCACCGCGTTGGCGCCCATCTGCAGCTTGTACTTCATGTGCAGCGGGCTGGTGGCGATGAAGGTGTGGATGCGCGGGCGCTTGGCGTGCTGAAGCGCTTCCCAGGCGCGGTCGATATCGCGGTCGGCGGCGCGGGAAAGGCCCGCCACCTGCGCGTTCTTGACGAGGCCGGCGATGGCCTTGACGGCCTCGAAGTCGCCCTGGGACGAGATCGGGAAGCCGGCTTCGATCACGTCCACGCCCATCTCGTCGAGCGCCTGGGCGATGCGGACCTTCTCGTCGATGTTCATCGCCGCGCCGGGCGATTGCTCGCCGTCACGCAGCGTGGTGTCGAAGATGATGACTCGGTTCGAGTCGCGCGGTGCGGTCATGACGTCGTTCCTTGCACAAAGCGGATGATCCTTCGGTGGGCGGCAACGTCCCCTGAATGATCGAGCGCGGGATCGGGCCCGCGCACCGGGCGCATTCAGGGGCGGCTAAGTCGAAGGAGTCCGCCGGCAAGCGCGAGGACGCGCGCCGCGGCACCGGCACGCGCGGCGGCACCGGCGCATTTCGCACCGGCGCAAAACTTCCGCGTCTGGTTGTGCCGCTCGCTCACAATCGTCCACGCTCTCGGGTCGAAACGCGGCGAAATCAACGCTTTAGCGCGATTGCGCCGCTTCCTTGAGCAGTGATAGCCGAACGCCGGTTGAGTTTCAATGATCGGCGCTCTCTTGGCCTGAAATTTCTTGATTTCATCGATTTGCGGAGGGTTCGCGCGACGGTGCGCTGCAGCACGAACGCTTCCCATCGCCGGCGGCGCGGCTGGAGCCTTACTTGCGCGCCCCGGGCGGTTTCGATGGGCGGGTCGTGAGACCCCTCCTTGCGTCGAGCATGTCGCGATGAGATTGCGCTTCCGCTCACCGCCACGGGATCGCGAGGAACTCGCGCGCGCGACGGCGGCGCGCGTCGTGCGGCCACTCGACCGGCTGGTAGGTGCCGAACAGGCGATCCCACCAATCCACGAGAACACCGAAATTGTGCTCGCGCATGTCGTGGTTGTGGTGGAGGCGGTGCACCGGCCGCTTCATCCAGAACACGAGATCGGCGTTCGCGTGCTGGATCTGGTGCGAGTAGGAGGCAAGCGCGGCGTAGATCAGCGCCCCGAAGGCCCAGCCGAAGCCGCTCGTCGCCGAGACGAGGAAGCCGAACCATCCGAGCACGGCGGCGCCAGTGCCGTAGTCCGCGAAGTCGCGCAGGAAGGTGCGCGCCTCGTTCGCCTCGTGATGATGGCGGTGCCCTTCGGGATGCAGAATGCCCCAATGCATCGCGCGATGGACGAAGTATTCGGCGAACGTCCCGAACACAAGCGCGCACGCGGCGGCGATGGCGAATTCGACCGCGCCGAAGGCCATAAGGCGCACCCTCCGCAGAGACCCCTAGATATTACTCCAGACTTTCGGATGGAACAATCCGCCGGCGTCTCGCCGGCAGTGCGAGGAGGCCGGACTTGCGCAGCAGAGCTAGTTCCTCGTCTTGTCGACGAGGCGGTTCTTGGCGATCCACGGCATCATCGCGCGTAGCTTCTCGCCGATCTGCTCGATCGGGTGCTCGGCGCAGGCGCGGCGCATGGCCTTGAAGCTGGTCTGCCCCGCGCGGTTCTCGAGCACCCATTCCTTGGCGAAGCGGCCCTGCTGGATGTCGGCGAGGATGCGCTTCATCTCCGCCCGCGTCTCGTCGGTGATGACGCGGGGACCGCGCGTGTATTCGCCGAACTCGGCGGTGTTGGAGATCGAGTAGTTCATTGTGGCGATGCCGCCCTCGTAGATGAGGTCGACGATGAGCTTCACCTCGTGCAGGCACTCGAAATAGGCCATCTCGGGCGCGTAGCCGGCCTCGACCAGCGTCTCGTAGCCGGCCTTGATCAGCTCG
>Ga0187892_10001064_pt1 | contig 66528 bp, 65 predicted proteins | sample MA1701073metaG_FD_139345 | JGI IMG/M metagenome (GOLD analysis project Ga0187892, IMG submission 139345) | Bio-ooze microbial communities from a basaltic lava cave in the Kipuka Kanohina Cave System on the Island of Hawaii, USA - MA170107-3 metaG ... | reverse complement strand
CTTCGGCGGCGCCTGGCTGCTGACGCGCCATGCCGACGTGGAGGCGGTGCTGCGCGATGCGCGCTTCTCGGCCCAGCGCACCGGCGGCTGGGTCAACGACGCGGCGGCCGAGCGCGGCGAGCTCGCGGGTTTCCAGAAGCTGTTCGCGCGCGCCCTGCTGTTTCTCGACGCGCCGGACCACCAGCGCATCCGCAAGGTGCTCAACACGGGCTTCAGGCCGGAGGTGATCCAGCGGCTCGCGCCGCACATCGAGCGGGCGGTCACCGAGTTGCTCGATCAGCTCGAGAGCGCCGCGAGCTTCGATGTCATGCAGGCGCTCGCCCGGCCGCTGCCGGTGCGCGTGATCGCGACACTGATGGGCATCGAGGCCGCGCGGCACGATGACTTCACGGCCTGGTCCGACGATCTGGCCGCCTTCATCGGCGCGCCGCAGCCCACGCGCGAGCAGGCCCGGCGCGCGCAGGCCAGCCTGCTGGCCATGGGCCGCTATTTCGAGGAGCTCCTGCCGGAAAAGCGCCGCGCGCCCGGGGACGACCTGGTGAGCCGGCTGGTGCAGGCCGAAGACAGCGGCGAGATCGAGGGCGGCGCCGAGCTGCTCGCGCAATGCGCGATGCTGCTGTTCGCCGGCCACGAAACCACACGCAACCTGCTGGGCAACGGCCTGCGGGCGCTGCTCAGCCATCCGGAGCAGTGGCAGCGCCTGCAGCAGGCGCCGGAACTCATCCCCGGCGCCGTGCGCGAGCTGCTGCGCTACGACAGCCCGGTGCAGTACAGCGGCCGGCGCGTCGCGACCGACTTGGTGCTGCACGGCCAGCGGCTGCGCCGCGGCGACCTCGTCGTGCCCCTGATCGGCGCCGCGAACCGGGACCCGGCGCGCTTCGCGCAGCCCGATGTGCTCGACATTGCGCGCCGCGACGGCAATTCGCTGTCGTTCGGCTCGGGGCCGCATGTGTGCATTGGCGCCGCGCTGACGCTGATGGAGGCCGAGATCGCCTTCAGGCAGCTGCTGCGGCGCTGGCCGGGCCTCAGTCTGGCCGATGCGAAGCCGCAGTGGAGCGGCAACCCGGTTTACCGCGGGCTCATGGCGCTGCCCGTTCGGAACGCGGCGCCAGCCACGGAAGGCAGAATCGATCAGCGTTTGGGCTGAAGCCAGGGGCTCAGGCCGCCCCGATCAGGGGCACCAGGCTGCCTGCATCATGACCGCCCTTGAGCGCGGCCGTGAAGGCCAGCATGCGGTCGATCGGCAGTCGGGCACGCTCGCCCAGCGCCGCATCGACATGGACTTCGTTGCTGCCGGTTTCCAGCGCCTGGGCCACGCCGGCCAGGCTGTTCATCGCCATCCAGGGGCAATGCGCGCAGCTCTTGCAGGTCGCGCTGTTGCCCGCGGTCGGCGCTTCGATGAAGATCTTGCCGGGGTTGAGCGTGCGCAGCTTGTGCATCATGCCGTTGTCGGTGGCGACGATGAACTCCGGGGCGTCCAGCTCGTGCGCGGCCTTCAGGATGGCCGAGGTCGAGCCCACGGCATCGGCCAGCGCCACCACGTCGGCCGGCGACTCGGGATGGACCAGCACCTTGGCCTTGGGGTGCTCCTTCATCAGCGCAGCGAGTTCAAAGGCCTTGAATTCGTCATGGACGATGCACGAGCCGTTCCACAACACCATGTCGGCGCCGGTTTCGCGCTCGATGTAGTGGCCCAGATGCTTGTCGGGCGCCCACAGGATCTTGTGGCCCTTGTCTTTCAGCGCACGCACGATGTCGAGCGCGCAGCTCGACGTGACCAGCCAGTCGGAGCGCGCCTTCACCGCCGCGCTGGTGTTGGCATAGACCACGACCGTGCGGTCGGGATGCGCATCGCAAAACTTGCTGAACTCGTCGATCGGGCAGCCCAGGTCCAGCGAGCAGGTCGCGTCCAGATCGGGCATCAGCACCTTCTTCTCGGGCGAAAGAATCTTTGCCGTCTCGCCCATGAAGCGCACGCCCGAGACCACCAGGGTCTGGGCCGCATGGTCGCGCCCGAAACGCGCCATCTCCAGCGAATCGCTCACGATGCCGCCGGTTTCCTCGGCCAGGTCCTGCAGGTCGGGGTGCACGTAGTAGTGCGAGACCATGACCGCGTTGCGCTCCTTCAGCAGGTGGCGGATCCTGTCCTTGAGTGCGGCGCGCTCGTCGGGCGCCGGTTCCTGCGGCACACGGGCCCAGGCATGGCGCGTGGTACAGCTCGGCTGCTCGTACTCCACATCAATCACCGAATTCATCACAGCGCCCATCACAGTTCCTCAAATCGCATGGAAAAGTCGGTGGCCTTCACATCCTTGGTCAGCGCTCCGACGGAGATGCGGTCCACCCCCGTTTCCGCGAGCGCCCGCACACTCTCGAGCGTGACGCCGCCCGAAATTTCAAGTATCGCGCGGCCCGCGTTGATGCGCGCGGCCTCACGCAATGTGGGGAGATCCATGTTATCGAGCAGCACCATGGTCGCGCCCGCGTTCAAGGCCTCCTCGAGCTGGGCCAGGGTTTCGACTTCGATTTCCACAAAAGTCGCCTGAGACGCCACGCGAGCCGCCGCCTGCAGCACCGGCGTGACGCCGCCGGCGGCCGCGATGTGGTTTTCCTTGATCAGCACCGCGTCAAACAGGCCGATGCGGTGGTTGGTGCCGCCGCCGGTGCGCACCGCGTACTTCTGCGCCAGCCGCAGGCCGGGCAGGGTCTTGCGTGTGTCCACGATTTGCGCGCGCGTACCCTTGACGGCCTCCACATAGGTCGCCGTCTTGGTCGCCACGGCGCTGAGCAGCTGCAGGAAATTGAGCGCCGTGCGCTCGGCCGTCAGCAAGGCGCGGGCCGAGCCCTCGATTTCCAGTACCACCTGGTCGGCATCGCAACGCTGGCCCTCGCTCACCAGCCAAAGGATGCCGGCCTCGGGCTCGAGCTGGCGCACTGCGGCCTCGACCCAGGGACGGCCACAGAGGACGGCCGATTCGCGGGCCAGCACCCGGGCACGGGCCCGGCGCTGCGGGTCCACCAGGCCGGCCGTGAGGTCGCCGCTGCCCACATCCTCGGCCAAGGCGCGGGCGACGTCGGCGCTGGCGCAGTCCGACACCTCTGATTCTGAGAAATCAATCGAGTTTTTCATAACCTGTAAGAATAAATAGTTCGCTAGACTGCCTCAAGCCATCCCATCGAGCTGTCGCCATGTTACAGCCGCAAGATTGAAACCCGTTGGAGAACTACTGATGTCTGCCGTTCTGGAACAAGGGATTGTCGTGCACCGCGCCGCACCGACCGCGCTCTAGACACGCCCCGGTCAACTGGTTAGACTCGCGCCACTTTTTTTGCACCGCAACATGACCGAGTCCCACATCATGCGCAAACCCCTCACGCTGCATCGCCTGCGCGAGATGCACGCCGGTGGCGAGAAGATCGCCATGCTGACCTGCTACGACGCGACCTTTGCCGCCGTCCTGGACGCCGCCGGCGTCGACTGCCTGCTGGTCGGCGACTCGCTGGGCATGGTGCTGCAGGGCCAGGCCAGCACGGTGCCAGTGACGCTGGATGACATGGTCTACCACACGCAATGCGTGGCACGCGGCAACCGCACGGCCTGGGTCATCGGCGACCTGCCGTTTGGCAGCTACCAGGAATCGAAGGAACAGGCGCTGCGCAGCGCGACCGCCTTGATGCAGGCCGGCGCCCAGATGGTCAAGCTCGAAGGCGGTGGCTGGACCGCCGAGACGGTGCGATTTCTGGTCGAGCGCGGCATCCCGGTCTGCGCGCATCTGGGCCTGACACCGCAGTCGGTCCATGCCCTGGGCGGCTACCGCATCCAGGGCCGAACCGAGGACGCAGCCGCAACACTGAAGCAGCAGGCGCGCGAACTGGCCGAGGCCGGCGCCGCGATGCTGGTGCTCGAACTGATTCCAACCGCGCTGGCGCGCGAGGTCACGGCCGCGCTGGCCATCCCCGTGATCGGCATAGGCGCCGGGGTGGACTGCAGCGGCCAGGTGCTGGTGCTGCACGACATGCTCAACCTCACGCAGGGCAAGCTGCCGCGCTTTGTGCGCAACTTCATGGACGGCAGCGCTTCGGTGCAGGCTGCGGTCCAGCGCTATGTCGAGGACGTGAAGGCCGCACGCTTTCCGGTTGATGCACTCCACGCCTATTGAAGACTGACCATGCAGATTGCCCGTACCATCGCCGAGCTGCGCCAGATGCTGGCCGCCTACCGGAAGCCCACCTTCGTCCCCACCATGGGCAACCTGCATGACGGCCATATGGCCCTGGTGAAGCAGGCCAGGCCGCTGGGCGACGTGACGGTGGCCAGCATCTTTGTCAACCGCCTGCAGTTCCTGCCGCACGAAGACTTTGACACCTACCCGCGCACCTGGGAGGCCGACTGCGCCAAGCTCGAAGCGGCCGGCTGCGACCTCCTGTTCGCCCCCAACGAGCAGGAGCTCTACCCCGAGCCCCAGACCTACAAGGTCCATCCGCCCGCCGAGCTGGCCGACATCCTCGAAGGACAGTTCCGCCCCGGCTTTTTCGTCGGCGTCAGCACGGTCGTGATGAAGCTGTTCGCCTGCGTATTCGGCGCGACGCCGGGCGGCGTGGCCGTGTTCGGCAAGAAGGACTACCAGCAGCTCATGGTGATCCGCCGCATGGTCCAGCAGTTCGCGCTGCCGGTCGAGATCGTCGCCGGCGAAACCCAGCGCGCCGCCGACGGCCTGGCGCTGAGCTCGCGCAACAACTACCTGTCGCAGGCCGAGCGGGCGGAGGCCGTGCAGCTGTCGCTCGCGCTCAAGGCGATAGCGGCGGCGCTCAAAACCGGCGAGCAGGACATCGCCGCACTCGAGGCCGAGGCCATGGACACGCTCAGCCGGCGCGGCTGGAAGCCCGACTACATGGTGGTACGCCGACAGGCCGATCTGCAGGCTCCTCAAGCCGGCGAAGCCTTGGTGGTGCTGGGCGCGGCCAAGCTGGGCAGCACCCGCCTGATCGACAACCTGGAAGTCTGAATGCTGCGTTTTCGATAGCAGACAGCACCCATTCAACACGGGCTGATGGCCCATCTGAACCATCGCCCTCCCCCGTTTGACCCTCCCCTCGAAGCAGGGATGGGCTGGCGCTTGCAGTTTCCCCCGGGCCGCTATAAGTTGGTAATAGCGCCGCACCCTGCATGCGCCGCTGTGCGCATGCTTTCCCCAAGGAGACCATGATGCTCGCCAACGCCCCACTGACCGCCATCCTGCCTGTGATCGACATGCATCGCGCCCGGGAGTTCTACGAAAATCGGCTGGGCCTGAAGCCCGCAGGCCCGAAGCCCGATGGCTCATTCACCTATGCCTGCGCCGGCGGCGCGGTGCTGGCCCTGATGCCGCGCGAGGGCGGCACCAAGGCGGATCACACGGCCGTCAGCTTCCAGGTGCGGGACATCGAGGCCAAGGTCCGGGCCCTCGAAGGCGCCGGCGTCGCCTTCGAGGACTACGACCTGCCGGATCGTGGCCACCAAACCCTGCGGCGCGGCCTTCAAAGCGGCAGCGTCGCCTTCGAGGATGATGAACCTCCGGAATCGAGGACCGTCCATCACGTCTGCATCACGCAAACCGAAAAATGCGCCTGGTTCAAGGACACGGAAGGCAACTACCTGTGCATTCACGAAGCCGTCGCGTGAAGGCAAAAGACTCTCAAGAAAACGCCGGGCCGCCCCAAGTTTTCTTGCACCCCCTCGGGGGGCCTGACGCGAAGCGGCAGGGCTGGGGGCGCTCTCAATACCCACCGCGCGCTGCCGCTCCATCCGCCGCGAAGCAGTAGAGCAAGCCCCCGCCGCCCGTGCCCTTCAAGGCATCGAGACTGCAACCGCGCGATCCGTGGGACGAGTTCCAGGACCTGGAGGGTTCGTCGTCACGCAGGCCCATGCGGTCATGGTGGCCCACCATCGCCGAGCCTTCGCCGCTTTGGGTCCAGTTGCCGCAGGTCGCGTCCTTGTCGGGCGGTGCGGCCCGGCCATCGGGCAGGCTGCCGGTCAGGATGTCGTGCAGGTTGACCGGGTCGCCGCGGCCGCTAACGACCTCACCCTTTTCAGTCAGCGCGGTCTGCTTGTTGATCCTGTTGCTGCCATGCAGTTCATCCACGTTGGCGGCCACCACCTCGCCCTTGACGTTTTGCCAGGGGCCGCGCCCGATGCGGTCGCGTGCATTGACGGCTGCCGCGCCGCCCATGGCGCTGTTGCTCAGGTAAGCGCGCCAGCTGCGCTGGCCTGCGCCCACGGCGGCGGCCAGGCTCTGGCAATGCCGGTCGGCACCGGCCAGCCCCCCGAAATCGGCGCCTTTACCGGGGTTGGTGCTCGTGATGAAAAATGACATCCGGCTTTGCGGCGTGGCCGGCGCCATCATCTGGCAGGCCGTCAGCACGGACGCGGCGGCGACCGAAGTAAACAGCAGCGATCTCTTCCATTGCTTCATGGTGTTCTCCTGAAGAAACCTGGGACAGGTGAGACAACCAGACTAGTGCATGAAATGGAACGATTCAACCTGCCCGACCGCCCTCTCGGCCAACCCAGCGCCCCCAAGGCCGCCAGCGGCCAAGCGGCTCAGGCGAGTTCCGCTGTCGGCCCCCGCCCCATCAGGGTGGCCACGGCCTCGGATGGCTGGAACTGGCCGTCCAGCAGCGCCACCACGCCCTGCGCGATCGGCATGTCCACGCCCAGGCTCCGGGCGCGCTGCACCACGGTGCGTGCGCAGTACACGCCTTCGGCGACATGGCCCAGCGAGGCCACCGCCTGCTGCAGCGTCTGGCCTTGGGCCAGCAGCAGGCCGACCTTGCGATTGCGCGAGAGGTCGCCGGTGGCCGTGAGCACCAGGTCGCCCAGGCCCGAGAGACCCATGAAGGTTTCGGCCCTGGCGCCCAGGGCCACGCCCAGGCGCGTCATTTCGGCCAGGCCCCTCGTGATCAGGGCGGCGCGGGCGTTCAGGCCCAGGCCCAAGCCGTCGCACAGGCCGGTCGCGATCGCCAGCACGTTTTTCACCGCGCCGCCGACCTCCACGCCCACGATGTCGTCGTTGGCATAGACCCTCAGGGTCGGGCCGTGAAAGGCCTGCACCAGCGCGTCGCGCACCGAGGCATGCTCGCTGGCGGCCACCAGCGCGGTCGGCTGGCCGCGTGCGACTTCCTGCGCAAAGCTCGGGCCACTGAGCACGCCAGCTATCAGATTTGTAGCAACCTGCGCCCGTATCTCGTGGGCCAGCAGGCCGAAGGGCGAGGAAACCGGGGCCTCGAACCCCTTGCAGAGCCAGGCCACCGGGGCGGTACAGTGGCCGATCTGCGTCAGCAGGCCGCGCAGGCCCGACATGGGCGTGGCGATGATGACGAGATCGGCCTGGGAAATCAGGCCGGGCACCGGCGCGGCACTGACGGACAGCGCGAGCGGCAGTGCGATGCCGGGCAGGTAGCGGGCGTTCTCGCGCGCGGCCTGCATGGCGACGGCCTGCTGCGCATCGCGCGTCCAGAGCGTGACACCATGCCGCGCCGCCGCGCTGATGGCTACCGCCGTGCCCCAGGCCCCGGCCCCGAGGACTACGATTTTCATGGCACGCTACGCCCCAAGCGCGTGGACTTGAGGCTCAAGGCTTATTGGGTGGCGAGGCGCGGCTCTTGCGCGGCGCTGTCGGCATGCTGCTGCTCGTACATCGCCTGGAAGTTGATCTCGGCCAAATGCACCGTGGGGAAGCCGGCGCGGGTGATCAGATCCGACACATTGCCGCGCAGGTAGGGATAGACGATTTGCGGACAGGCAATGCCCATGATCGGGCCCATCTGGTCTTGCGGCAGGTTGCGGATCTCGAAAATGCCGGCCTGCTTGGCCTCGACCAGGAACACCGTCTTGTCCTTGATCTTGGTCTGCACGGTGGCGGTCACCGTGACCTCGAAAATGCCCTCGGCCACTGGGGTGGCCTCGACGCCGAGCTGGATGTCCACGGCCGGCTGCTCCTGCTCGAGCAGGATGGCGGGCGAATTGGGCTGCTCCAGCGATGCTTCCTTGAGGTAGACGCGCTGGATCTGGAACACGGGGTCTTGCTGGTCGGCCATGAGTTTCTTCTAGGGCAGTGGAGGACAGGGTTTGCCGCTTCGCGACGGCACTCTGTCCTGCGAGGTTACAAAAACAAACCCGCCGGGATGGTTCCCGCAGCGGGCCCTGGACACATTATCTCAGGTGGGAGCACCGAAGCTCCGCAGCCGTCGTCCCTCAGGCCGCGTGCAGCAGCGGCATCAGACCACCACGGCCGTCCAGCGCCACCAGGTCGTCGCAGCCGCCCACATGGGTGTCGCCGATGAAAATCTGCGGCACGGTGCGCCGGCCGGTGGACTCCATCATCTTCGCGCGTTCCTGGGGGTTGGTATCGATGCGGATTTCCTCGATCTGGTCCACGCCCTTGGACTTCAGGATTTGCTTGGCGCGAATGCAGTAGGGGCAAACGGCCGTCGTGTACATCTTTACAGATTGCATGGTGGTCAGTTCAGCAAAATCGATGCCAAGGTTCAGGCCTTTTCCACAGGCAGGTTGGCCTCTTTCCAGGCCTTGAGCCCGCCGGCCAGGGCCTGGGCCTGCTCATAGCCCAGCTTCCTGGCCATCGCCTGGGCCCGATGCGCGCGCGCACCCGTGGGGCAGACCAGCACCAGGGGCAAGGCCTTGTTCTTCACGACATCGGCCAGTCTGGCCTCGAGCTGTCCCAGGGGCAGGTTTTTGGCGCCGCCCACATGGCCTGCAGCAAACTCCTCGGCCTCGCTCACGTCGATCACCACGGCTTTTTCGCGGTTGATGAGCTGAACCGCGCGGGCCGCTGTCAGCGCGCCGCCCGTGGCGCCCTTGAGCATGGGCCACAGCAGCATGCCGCCCGAGCCGATCGCCACCACCAGCAACATCCAGTTATCAATGATGAATTTCACGTCATTCCTTGAGTTAGCAAGCTGCAATTTTAGAATGTCGGGTTTTGCAGCGTTTTTTAATGACTTTGCGAGGCAGCCGCAGCGGCCCAGCCGCCAGCCCTGCCCCAACCGAACCGAACCGAACCGAACCGATAAAGGCCACCATGTACAAACTCGTGCTGATCCGCCACGGCGAATCGACCTGGAACCTCGAAAACCGCTTCACCGGCTGGACCGACGTGGACCTGACCGCCACCGGCATCGAGCAGGCCAAAAACGCCGGCCGCCTGCTCCGGGCCGAAGGCTGGGAATTCGACATGGCCTACACCAGCGTGCTCAAGCGCGCCACCCGCACGCTGTGGCACTGCCTGGACGAAATGGACCGGACCTGGCTGCCGGTGATGCACAGCTGGCGCCTCAACGAGCGCCACTACGGCGCCCTGCAGGGGCTGAACAAGGCCGACATGGCCAAGCAGTACGGCGACGAGCAGGTGCTGGTCTGGCGCCGCAGCTACGACACGCCGCCGCCGGCGCTGGAGCAGAGCGACCCGCGAAGCGAGCGCGGCGACCTGCGCTACGCCAAGCTCAAGCCTGAGCAGATTCCGCTGACCGAGTGCCTCAAGGACACGGTGGCGCGCGTGCTGCCGTTCTGGAACGAGTCCCTGGCACCCGCCATCAAGGCCGGCAAGCGCGTGCTGGTCGCGGCCCACGGCAACTCGATCCGCGCGCTGGTGAAGTACCTGGACGGCATTTCGGATGCCGACATCGTGGGCCTGAACATCCCCAACGGCATTCCGCTGGTCTACGAGCTGGACGCCGAACTCAAGCCGATTCGCCACTACTACCTGGGCGATGCCGAAGCGGCGGCCAGGGCCGCGGCAGCGGTTGCCGCCCAAGGCAAAGCCCAAGCCTGAACCAATGTCCCCAAAACCCCCAAGGCCTGGGCAAACGTTACATTGCGCGCCATGGCCTGGGTGTATATTGAAGCGCAAGCGGTAAAAGGTATTTGTATGGGCCAGAAACTCAAGATAGCAGGCTGGATTTCGATAGGGGTGGTGGCCGGGGCCTTGACCACGGTGTCCCTGCAGACCGTGGCCAGGGGCACGCTGGCGCCCTTGCCGCTAGAAGAATTGCAACAGCTTGCAGCCGTGTTCGGCATGGTCAAGAGCGACTATGTGGAGCCGGTGGACGAGAAAAAGCTCATTACCGATGCGATTTCCGGCATGGTCGCGAGCCTCGACCCGCATTCCCAGTATTTCGACAAGAAGTCGTTCAAGGAATTTCGCGAAGGTACGAGTGGCCGTTTTGTCGGTGTCGGCATCGAGATCACGCAGGAAGATGGCCTGGTCAAGGTGGTCTCGCCGATCGAGGGCTCGCCCGCCTACCGGGCCGGCCTCAAGACCAACGACCTGATCACCAAGATCGACGACACGGCGGTCAAGGGCCTGACGCTCAACGAGGCCGTCAAGCGCATGCGCGGCGAGCCCAACACCAAGGTCCAGCTCACGATTTTCCGCAAGGACGAGAGCCGCAGCTTCCCGGTCACCATCACGCGCGAGGAAATCCGCACCCAGTCGGTTCGCGGCAAGGTGATCGAACCCGGCTATGCCTGGATCCGCCTGAGCCAGTTCCAGGAACGCACGGTCGACGACTTCATCCGCAAGCTCGAAGAGATCTACAAGCAGGAGCCGCAGCTCAAAGGCCTGGTGCTGGACCTGCGCAACGACCCCGGCGGCCTGCTCGATGCGGCGGTCGCGGTGTCGGCCGCCTTCCTGCCCGAGAACGTGACCGTGGTGTCGACCAACGGGCAGCTGGCCGAAAGCAAGTTCACCTACAGGGCCGCCCCCGAGTTCTACCAGCGCCGCGGCGGCAGCGATCCGATCCAGCGCCTGCCGGCCGCGCTGAAGAATGTGCCCCTGGTCGTTCTGGTCAACGAAGGCTCGGCGTCGGCCAGCGAAATCGTCGCCGGCGCCCTGCAGGACCACAAGCGCGCCACCATCATGGGCAGCCAGACCTTCGGCAAGGGCTCGGTGCAGACCGTGCGCCCGCTGGGTCCGGACACGGGGCTGAAGCTGACCACCGCGCGCTACTACACGCCCAGCGGCAAGTCGATCCAGGCCCGGGGCATCGTGCCCGACGTGATGGTCGACGAAAGCGAGGAAGGCAACGTCTTTGCCGCCCTGCGCACGCGCGAGGCCGATCTCGAGAAACACCTGAACAACGGCCAGGTCGAGGAAAAGAAAGACCCGGCGCGCGAGAAGGCCCGCGAGGAAGCCCGCAAGAAGCTGGAAGAGGACGCCAGGAAGCCGGCCCCGGACCGCAAGCTGCCCGAATTCGGCACCGACAAGGACTTCCAGCTGGCCCAGGCCCTGAACCAGCTCAAGGGCCGGCCCGTCCTGGTCAGCAAGACCCTGACCGAACGCAAGGAAGAGAAGAAAGAAAACTAATGACTTTGCGGGACAGACCGGAGCGAAGCGGAGCTCTGTCCCCGACATGCTGGGGCGGGACGGACCGCAGCGCGGCGCAGCTCCGTCCTCACCATGACTGACGAGCAGCTCCTGCGCTATTCGCGCCACATCTTGCTCAACGAGATCAGCATCGAGGGGCAGGAGCAGATTCTGGGCGCCCATGCGCTGGTGATCGGTGCCGGCGGTCTGGGTTCGCCGGTCGCGCTGTACCTGGGCTCGGCCGGCGTCGGCCATATCACCCTGGTCGATCACGACACGGTCGATGTGACCAACTTGCAGCGCCAGATTGCGCACCGCATGGCCACGGTGGGTGAGCCCAAGGTGCAATCGGCCATGCAGACCATCGCCGCCATCAACCCCCATGTCAGGGTCACGCCCGTGGTGGCGCGGGCCGATGCCGCCCTGCTCGACGAGCTGGTGGGCCGGGCCGACGTGGTGCTGGACTGCTGCGACAACTTCGCCACGCGGCACGCCGTCAATGCCGCCTGCGTCAAACACCGCAAGCCCCTGGTTTCGGGCGCGGCGATCCGCTTTGACGGCCAGATCACCGTCTACGACGCCCGCCTGCCCGACTCCCCCTGCTACGCCTGCCTGTTCCCGCCCGATGCCGCCCCGGAGGAAACCCGCTGCGCGACCCTGGGCGTGTTCGCCCCCCTGGTGGGCATCATCGGCGCTATGCAGGCTGCCGAGGCCCTGAAACTGCTGAGCCATGCAGGCCCCTCGCTGGCCGGGCGGCTGCTGATGCTCGACGGCCGCACCATGGAGTGGAACGAGGTGCGCGTGCCGCGCCATGCCGACTGTCCCGTGTGCGCTGCGGCGCGCGCCGGCTGATACCGGCCGCTACTGTTTCGATAGCTCCCGTGGCAGGCGCCATGCCGCCTGCGGAACTCGCGCGGCTCGATCGCGCCACCGCCGGCCCACAGGCCGCGCCGCTGCAGCTGCGCCTGAGCCTGCTGGGCCGCATAAGGGCCGGGGTGACGGCGATGGTGGTAGGACCAGGCGTAGCCCTGGCCCACCATCCAGTCGCCCATGTCCTCGCCATGGCGGCTGATGCGTCCCAAGAGGCGGCCATAGCTGTCGCGTGCGCGCGTGCTGACCAGCACCGGCTGGTACAGCAGGCGGGCGGCCAGGGCATCGCGCGACTGCGCGCCGAAGACCTGGCAGATCTCGGGGGCATCGATGCCCTGCAAGCGCAGCTTGCGCGGCTCACCGCCCGCGATCGGGCGAACCCAGAGCGTATCGCCATCGCTGACATGCGTGACCACCCCCTGGAAGCTGCGCGCCAGTGCTGCGCCGCCCCACAGCAGCAGCATCAGGACAAGAATCAGGCGGATGCAAGAGTTTTGAAAAGCCACCAGGCAAAAACGCCCAGCAGTGCGACCCAGATGACCAGCACGATCAACAAACCCAAAACCATTTTGGGCAGCCGTCCCTTGACATGCTCGGCCTGCTGCAGCATTTCCTGCCACAGGGCCGGTGGCGTCAGCCGGACCGCCAGCGCGATGCCCAGCGGAATCAGGATCACATCATCGAGCAGGCCCAGCACCGGGATGACATCAGGGATCAGGTCGACCGGGCTCAGGGCATAGGCGACGACCAGGCCCGCTATCAGTTTAGGAGCGACAGGCGTCCGTTTGTCGCGGATCAGCAGCCACAAAGCCGCTAAATAGCGAAGCAGTCGCGGCTTGTTCGCGGCGCCCAGCAGCTTGCCCCACTTCATTTCAGGTCTCTCCGCACGTTCTTGCGCAGCGATCATCCCATGGCACGCGCCGAGCGGCCGCCGCGCCGCCGGTCGGCCTTGGGCAGCTCCGTCTGGGACAGCAGCAGTTCATCGGCGCGCTGCTGCAGGCTCGACAGGCTGGCATCGAGCCGGGCCACTTCGCTGGGCGGCAGCGCGGCCAGCAATTCGCGGTTGATGTCGAACACCAGCGGCAGCAGCGCGTCGTAGAGCACGCGGCCTTCGTCGGTCAGGCTCAGCAGGGCCTGGCGCCGGTCACCCGCGCGCGCCTCGCGTTGCAGCAGCTTCTTGGCCACCAGCGAAGTGACGGCCTTGGAGGTGCGGGCCCGGTCCAGCTGGGCCCGTTCGGCCAGCTGGGAAGACAGCAGCCCCTCGTTCTGCGCCAGCAGTGCCAGCACACGCCATTCGCGCCGCGTGATGCCGAAACGCCCTTCGCACAGCCGGATCACGCTGCTGCCGGCCACGCCCAGCAGGCGGCTCAGGCGGTACAGCAGCAGGTCGTCGAGCGAGGACGGCTGGTCGAGCCGGCAGGGCGGGTTCATCAGGGTTTACGCGGAGGATGATTGATTAGATCAAGCAATTGTCCGGGGATTACAGTGAGCCTGCAATCCAGGAGACAGCTATGCTCAACCGTATCCAAAGCTGGGCAGCCTTGGCGCTGGCCGCCACCAGCCTGATGGCCCAGGCCCAAGCCCTCGACAGCCCGCTGCGCATCGTGGTGGGCTATGCGCCCGGCGGCTCCAGCGACCGGGTGGCCCGGATCGTGGCCGACAAGCTCCAGACCAAGCTGGGCCAGCCGGTGATCGTGGACAACAAGACCGGCGCGGGCGGACGGCTCGCGGCCCAGCAGGTCAAGGCCACGCCGGCCGGCCAGAACGTGCTGATGCTGGCCAACCCGGCCGTCATGGTCGTGGCGCCGCTGGTGTTCAAGGACAACGGCTACGACGCCGACCGGGACTTCGTGCCGGTCTCCCATGTCAACAACTACGAGTTCGGGGTCGCCGTGGCCACCGCCGTGCCGGTGCGCGAGCTGTCACATCTGATGGCCTGGCTGCGGACCAACCCCGACAAGGCCAACTTCGGCGTGCCCGCCACCGGCAGCCTCCCGCACTTCTTCGGGCTGATGACGGGCGAGAAAGCCAAGGTCGATGCCCAGGTGGTCGGCTACCGCGGCTCGGCCCCGCTGCTCAACGACTTGCTCGGCGGCCAGGTGGCCGTCGCGTTCGACACGCTGGACACCCTGCTGCCGCAGCACGACGCGGGCAAGATCCGCATCCTCGCGGTTTCCGGCGACAAGCGCTCGCCCCATGCACCCGCCATTCCCACGTTCAGGCAAGCCGGCCTCGACCTGGTGGCCACGGGCTGGAACGCCTTCTTCGCACCGGCGACCATGCCCCGGGCCAAGGTCGAGCAGCTGGCCAAGGCCATCCGCGAAGTGATGCAGGATCCCGACACCCAGCGCAAGATGATCGACGCGAAGATGACCCCGGTGGTCAGCACACCGGCTCAGACCGAAGCCATGCTCAAAGCCTTCCGCGTGCAGTGGGCGCCGGTGGTGCAGAAATCGGGCTACCAGCCCTGAGTCCGTGGAGAACACCATGCCCCTGCCAACTTTCCAACCCCAACGCCGTCACGCGCTGGCCTGGCTCGCCGGCCTGCCCCTGGCCGCCGCGCTGGTCTTGCATGCGCCCGCGCTGCGCGCACAGGAGGCCTATCCTTCCAAGCCGGTCAAATTCATCAACAGCTTCCCGCCCGGCGGGCCGTCGGACATGCTGGCGCGCTCGGTCGCCGAGGTCTTGCAGTCCAGCCTCAAGCAGCCGTTCATCGTCGACAACAAGCCCGGCGCCAGCGGCAACATCGGGACCGACCTGGTGGCCAAGAGCCCGGCCGATGGCTACACCGTGCTGATCGGCATCGACACCACGTTCACGGTCAACCCGCACATCTACAAGTCCATGCCCTTCAAGCCCGGCGACCTCAAGCCGCTGATGATCATGGCCTCTTCCGGCCTGTTGGTCGGTGTCCATCCCGCCACAGGCATCAAGTCGATGAACGAACTGATCGCGCAAGGCCGGACCAAGGGCCTGAACTTCAGTTCCGCCGGCAGCGGCAGCCCCGGCCATCTGGCTGCCGAGGTATTCACCGAAGCGGCCAAGGTCAGGATCAATCACATTCCGTACAAGGGCAATACCCCTGCCGTGACGGCCGTGCTCGCGGGCGAGGTCGATGGAGGCATGCTGGCGACGCCCGGCATGCTGCCGCATGTGAAGGCCGGCAAGATCACGGCCCTGGCCGTGACCAGCCCGCAGCGCTCCAAACTGGCGCCCGAGTTTCCGACCGTGGCCGAGCTCGGCCTCAAGAACCTGGAGCAGGAAGTGCTGTACGTGGCCATGGTACCTGCCGCGACGCCCGAGCCGGTGGTGCAAGTCCTGCAGCGCGGCTTTGCCGAAGCGCTGGCCCGCCCCGACGTGCAGGCCCGCATGAAAAATCTCGATCTGCACCCCGAAGGCATCACCGGCGCGGCCGCGGCGAAGCGTCTGGCGGATGCCTCCGAGCGTTACAGCAGAATCATCCGCGCCACGGGAATGAAGGTCGAATGAAGCCCAACATCATCTTCATCGTCGCCGACGACCTCGGCTATGCCGACCTCGGCTGCTACGGCGGGCGGGACGCCGAATTCGGGCCGGTGTCGCCCGTGCTCGACGCCCTCGCGGCCAAGGGCCTGAAATTCACCCAAGGCTATTCGAATTCGCCGGTGTGCTCGCCCACGCGCTTTGCGCTGATGACGGCGCGCTACCAGTACCGGCTGCGCGGCGCGGCCGAGGAGCCGATCAACAGCAAGAGCCGCGGCAGCACCACGCTGGGCCTGCCGCCCGAGCATCCCACGCTGCCCTCGCTGCTGCGGGCCAGCGGCTGGCGCACGGCACTGATCGGCAAATGGCACCTGGGCTACCCGCCCGCGTTCGGGCCGCTGCGTTCGGGCTACGAGGAGTTTTTCGGACCGATGGCCGGCGGCGTCGACTACTTCACCCACTGCGCCTCGACCGGGGCGCATGACCTGTGGTCGGGCGAGGAAGAGAAGGCCGAGCCAGGCTACCTGACCGACCTGATCTCCCAACGCGCGGTCGACTATGTGCACCGCATGGCGCGGCAGGACCAGCCGTTCTTCCTGAGCCTGCACTACACAGCACCGCACTGGCCCTGGGAAACGCGGGAGGACGAGGCGGTCGCAGCCCAGGTGGCCGACAACATCTTTCACCTCCATGGCGGCAACATCCACACCTACCGCCGCATGATCCACCACATGGACGAGGGCATAGGTTGGGTGATGGACGCCCTCAGGCAGCATGACCTGGCCGACAACACGCTCGTGGTGTTCACCAGCGACAACGGCGGCGAGCGCTTCTCGGACAACTGGCCGCTGGTGGGCGGCAAGATGGACCTGACCGAAGGCGGCATCCGCGTGCCCTGGATCGCGCACTGGCCCGCCGTCATCGCTCCCGGCACGACAAGCTCACAGCACTGCCTGACCATGGACTGGTCAGCCACCATGCTCGATGCCGCCGGCGTGGCGGCCCATCCGGACTACCCGCTCGACGGCGTGTCGCTGATTCCGGTGCTGCGCGATGCGGCGCACAGCTTCCGGCGGCCCATGCACTGGCGCATGAACCACCGCGGCCAGCGCGCGCTGCGCGACGGCGACTGGAAGTACCTGCAGGTCGACGGCAATGACTACCTGTTCAACATCGCGGACGACGAGCGCGAGCGCGCCAACCGGGCCAGGCACGAGCCGGAGCGCCTGGCGGTGATGCGCGCGGCCTGGCAGGCCTGGGAAGCGACCATGCCGCCGATTCCCGACGACGCCACCGTAAGCCTGGGCTATTCGGCCAAGGACATGCCGCAGCGTTAAGCTTGTCGTCCTGAACACGGTGAGGGATCTGCCCCCGGGCCCCGGATTCTTCGCCTTGCTCAGAATGACAATACAACGCCGCACTGCCGTCCATGTCCCGACTTCATCGCTGGTTTCCCTTTCTCAACTGGCCGCGTCCCGACGCGGCCTTGCTGCGCGGCGAAGCCCTGGCCGGCCTGACCGTCGGGCTCATGATCATTCCCCAGGGGGTGGCCTACGCGGCCCTGGCCGGCATGCCGCTGATCACCGGCATTTATGCCTCCCTGCTGCCGGCTCTCGTGGCGGTGCTGTGGAGCTCGTCGACCCGTCTTTCGGTGGGCCCGACGGCGCTGAGCAGCCTGCTGGTCGCGTCCTCGCTCACGGGCCTGGCCGAACCGGGCAGCGCCCGCTGGGTCGAGCTGGCAGTCTGGCTGGGCCTGCTGTCCGGGGTGGCGCAGGTGGGCCTGGGCTTCATGCGCTTTGGCTGGCTGCTCAACCTGGTCAGCTCACCGGTGCTGATGGCCTTCACGCAGGCCGCAGCCGTGCTGATCGTGCTGTCGCAACTGCCGGCGCTGCTGGGTTTCAAAGCCTCGTGGAGCCAGATGCTGGTCCAGCCGCGCCTTGACTGGGCGGCGGCGGCCTTCGGCCTGGGCAGTCTGGCCGTGCTGATGCTGGCGCGACGCTGGCGGCCCGGCTTTCCGACGGTCGTGACCGTGGTCGCGGCAGCAGCCGCGCTGAGTGCCTGGAGCGGCTTCGCGAGCGCCGGCGGGGCCATCGTGGGCGAGCTGCCCGCGGGCTTGCCAGCCCTGTACCGGCCCTCGCTGCTGGACTGGAGCGAGCTGGGACAGCTGATGATTCCGGCGCTGGTCATCACCCTGGTCAGCTTTCTGGAAACCGCCTCCAGCGCCAAGGTGGACAACCAGCGCGGCGGACGGCGCTGGGACCAGAACCAGGACCTGATCGGCCAGGGCCTGGCCAAGATCGCGTCGGGGCTGACAGGCGCGTTCCCGACCAGTTCCTCGTTCTCGCGCTCCGCGCTCAACCTGTATGCCGGTGCCCGCACGGGCTGGGCCACCCTGGTGTCGGTGGCCATTGTCGTGCTGGCCCTGCTGCTGCTCACACCCGTGCTGCGCTACGTGCCGCAGGCCGTGCTGGCCGCCATCATCGTGGCCGCCACCGTGGGCCTGCTCAAGCCGCGGGAATTTGCCAAGCTGTGGCGGATCTCGCGGGTCGAAGCCGCCACCTCGGGCGTGACCTTTGCCATCACCCTGCTGACGGCGCCGCGGCTGTACTGGGGCGTCGTTGCAGGACTCGTGATGGGACTGGCGCACTTCCTGTACCAGCGGCTGCATCCGCGCATCATCGAGGCCGGCCTGCACCCCGACGGCAGCCTGCGCGACCGCCACCTGTGGCAACTGCCCCCACTGGCGCCGCATCTTTATGCGCTGCGCATGGATGCCGGGCTGGACTTTGCCACCGCCAGCGCGCTGGAGCGGGCCGTCGTCGAGCATCTGGCCGCGCACCCGGACGTGCAGCATGTCTGCCTGTTCGCCCAACCGATCAACCGCATCGACGCGACCGGCGTCGAGGTGTTCATGCAGCTGGAAGCCAGCCTGCAGATGCGCGGCATCACGCTGCACATCAGCGGCATCAAGCTGCCGGTGGAGACCGTGCTGCGCAAAGCCGGGGCACTGAATGACGGCCCGCTGCTGCGCCTGTACCGCACCGATGCGGAAGCGCTGGTGGCGCTGGACAAACTCGGTCCGGCCTGGCCGGTGGTGCAGGACGCCGCTCAGCCCGGGTGAAGGGCTGCGACCATGTCGATCTCCACGGCGGCGTTTTTGGGCAGCTGGTAGACGCCGACCGAGGTGCGGCTGTGGCCGCCATCGGGCGCAAACACCGCGTACAGAATGTCGGAGGCGGCATCGGCCACCTCGCTTTGCTGGGTGAAATCGGCCGCGCTTTGCACATAAACCGTCATGCGCAGGATCTTTCTGACGCGGCCCAGGTCGCCCCCCAGCGACTGGCGCAGCACGGCCAGCGCCCGCAAGGCGCTGATGGCCGCCGCATGCCGGGCCTCGTACAGCGCCACCTTGTCTCCCACTCGTCCGGTGACCATGATCTTGCCTCGCTGGCGCGGAATCTGCCCGCTGATGTAGACCTCGGACCCCTGGTCGACCGCCGCCTCGTAGTTGGCTCCGGCGCGAATGTCGTCCTCGAACTCGATGCCCAGGGTTTTGAGTTGTTCCTCGAACAAGGCGTTGCTGGATGTGCTCATCGATGTTGCTCCCCGCATGAAACCTGACCCCGAAAGAATTTGATCGATGCCGAAGCGACGCGAAACCGCCTCTAACCGAGCCGGCCCAGGATCCCGTTCATTTCATCCTTGGTAAAGGCCCGCAAGGTCTGGGTCCGCACGTTGCCTGGCCGGCATGCGGTCTTCACTATAGGTTTCGCGCCGGCAATATTGAAGGGTTTGGAGTGCAAGAATTTGTAGGGTGCCGACGCCAGCTACGCCGTCACGATCCAGCCTTCGAGAGGGTCGAGCCGCTGCGGCAGGCCGTAGCGCGGCGGCCCCTGCTCCAGGGCCCAGGCGGCCTGCAGCAGGCAGAGCACGGCATCCAGGCGGTCGCCGCTGCCATCGTCGGCCAGGGCCTCGCGCTGCGCATGGCTGAGTCCGAGGCGCAGGCCCAGGCGGGTTTGGCCATGCTCCAGCGCCGTGACCAGGTCCTTGCGGGCGATCAGGCGCTCGGGCGTCTGCCGGGCCTTGTCATCGCTCTTGTAGCTGCGTGCGCCGAGAGCCTCGCGCGCCAGCAGGCCAGGGTAGCCTTCGAGCGCCACCCGTGAGCGGTCGCCCTCGTGCAAGCCCGGCAGATGCACACCGGCGGCCAGCAGCAGCGGCACACCGGCGTGCAGCATGTAGGCCACCGGCGGATTGACCCATTTCATCGACGGACTGGCGCCGGCCGGCCGGTCCGACGCACGGTGCGCGAACTTGGCGCCTGCGGGCCGGGCGTTGCAGAACGCGGCAAAGCGCTCGCGGATCTCCTCGCGGCTCAGGCTCGCATAGTGGCTCATGCAGTCGAGCCAGCGCACGGGCCAGCCCAGCCGCTCGACCAGCTCACGCGGCAGGCCAAACGGGAAGTCAAAGGCGCCGACCCAGTCACCGGGCGCCGCCAGCCAGTGGCCGAAGACGTCGAGCGACTCGAATCGCTCCAATTTTGATAGCAACACACGACCGGAGGACAAGGCCCCGAAGGCCAGAACAATGGGCTTGCGGCGGCTGGGACGGCTGGAGAAGTCGCAGCCGACCAGGGTGGTCGTCATGCGCACCGGCTCACTGCCATGCCGGTGGAGGCCGGCACGGGTGGCTAGACCCTGCCGACGATGGAGGCGGTGGCCATCAGCTCTTCGAGCAGGGCCAGCGAGACCTTGCCCGATACGGAATAGGGGTCGAGCTCGGGCTTCTCGGAGTACTTGAGCAAAATCGTGTGGTTGAGCTTGTTCAGGTTGACCTGGCCCATGGTCCAGCCGCCGAAGCGGCGTTCGGCGATTTCCTCGAAGTGCAGCAGGGCCACGTCCTTGTGGCGCGTGTCCTTCTGGATATGGCCGAACAGCTCGCTGACCTGCATGCGGCCGCCCTCGATGGCCTGCAGGAAGATGCCGCCGCCATAGCACAGGATGCCGGTGATGCCGCAGCTGGGGTTGTGCTGGCGCGACTGCGCCAGAATCGCCTCGATCGCGCCGGGCGACGGATCCACGGCGCGGCTCGCGTAAAGCAGGCGTACCAACATGGCTTCAGTCCCTTCTCGGTATCAATGACAGGAATTCGCGGCGCAGGGTCGGATCCTTGAGGAACACGCCACGCATCACGGAGTTGATCATCTTGCTGTCCATGTCCTTCACGCCGCGCCAGGCCATGCAGTAGTGGCTCGCTTCCATGACGATGGCCAGTCCGTCGGGCTGGGTCTTTTCCTGGATCAGGTCGGCCAGCTGCACCACGGCTTCCTCCTGGATCTGCGGTCGGCCCATGACCCACTCGGCCAGGCGCGCGTACTTGCTCAGGCCGATCACGTTCGTGTGCTCGTTGGGCATCACGCCGATCCAGATCTTGCCGATGACCGGGACGAAATGGTGGGAGCAGGCGCTGCGCACGGTGATCGGGCCGACGATCAGCAGCTCGTTCAGATGTTCGGCGTTGGGGAACTCGGTGATGGTGGGCGCCACCGCATAGCGACCCCTGAACACCTCGTTGAGGTACATCTTGGCGACGCGGCGCGCCGTGTTGTTGGTGTTGTGGTCGGCATGGGTGTCGATCACCAGGGTGTCGAGCACGCCCTTCATCTTGACTTCGAGCTCGTCGAGCAGCTTCTCCAGCTCGCCGGGCTCGATGAACTCGGCGATGTTGTCGTTGGCGTTGAAACGCTTGCGCGCAGCCACCAGCCGCTCGCGAATCTTGACGGAAACAGGCGTTCCTTCGTCGAGGTCGGCGGGGCTCATGTCAGCTTGGGTCTTCAGTAGCATGAGACGATACTACCAGTGATTGTCAAGTAGGGTTTTTTGCCCCGGGTCCTGACCGGGCGGCCGCCAAAAGCTATGAATTTCATAGCAAACGAGACTGCCGCTCTCAAGAAAACGCCGGGCCGCCCCAGATTTTCTTGCACCCCCTCGGCGGGCCTGACGCGAAGCGGCAGGGCTGGGCGCTCAGTAGCGGTTGCCGGTCACGAACAGCGCCATGCGCATCAGGCCCAGGGCGATGCGCTCCAGCACGCGCTGCCGCCAGGGCCGCTGCGCGTACTGGGCCGGGTCCATGCGCCGGCCCGCCTCCTGCATGGCCCGCACCAGGCGGCCGCGCAGGTCAGCCGCGAAATCCGGGTCGTCCACCACCACATTGGCTTCGCGCGCCAGCAGCAGACTCAAGGGATCGAGATTGGACGAGCCCACCGTGGCCCAATGGCCGTCGATCACCGCCACCTTGGCGTGCAGAAAGCTTGGGGAATACTCGTAAATCTCCACGCCGGCGGCCAGCAGGGCGCCGTAGACGGGTCGGGACGCGTGGTACTGCATGAAATACTCATAGCGACCCTGCAGCAGCAGCTGCACCTTGACCCCGCGCCGCGCCGCCAGCACCAGGGCCTTGCGCAGCTTGCGCCCGGGCACGAAGTAGGCATTGGCAATGATGATCTCCTGCCGCGCCGCGCCAATGGCCTTGCGGTAGGCTTTTTCAATGCGGCCGCGGTTGCGCAGGTTGTCGCGCAACAGCAGCCCGGCGCGCGCCAGGCGCGAGCGCTTGGCGGCTTCCTTGCGGGCATGGTGCGCATGGGAAAACTGCGCCCCGACCGTGCGCAAGGAGCTCAGCGCGGCCTCGAACTCGCGATGCCGGACCTCGCTGACGGCCTGCATGCGCCACCACAGCTGGGCCATGGTGTCCTGCGCCTGCTCCACCAGGGCACCGGCGGCGCACACGGCAAAGTCGAATCGCGGCGACGCCAGGCGCCCGTAGTTGGGGTCGTGAAAATCGTCGAGGATGTTGATGCCGCCGCAAAACAGCGCCTCGCCATCGACCACGCACAGCTTGCGGTGCAGGCGCCGCCAGCCGCTCGGGATCAACAGGCCCAGCGGCCCCAATGGCGAGTAGACCCGCCACTGCACGCCCGCCTCGTCAAAGCGTCTCTGCCACTCGGCGGGCAGCGCGCCCGTGCCCACGCCGTCGACCACCAGCCGGGTCGTCACGCCGCGCTGCGCTGCGCGGACCAGGGCTTGGGCCACGCTGGCCCCGGAACCCGTGAAGTCGAAGATGTAGGTCTCCAGCCTCACGTCATGCTGGGCCCGGTCCATGGCCTCGATCAACGCGGGAAACAGCTCCTTGCTGCCCTGCAGCAGCTCGACCTGGTGGCCATGGCTCAGGTACAGGCTCAGCGGCATGTCAGATGGCGAACTCCGCGATCAGCGGCAAGTGGTCGGACATGCGCCACCAGATGCGGCCGCGCGGAACATGCTGTCCCAGCGGCCTGAGGCCGCGCGAGTAGACATGGTCGAGCTGCACCAGCGGCAGCCGGGCCGGATAGGTGAAGGTGGACGCACCCTCCGACGCTACCAAATCGATAGCGTACAGCGTCCGTTTGACATGGGACCCCCAGTCGTTGAAGTCTCCGGCCACGAGCAGCGGGGCGTGCGGCGGCACCTCGCGCTCGATGAAGCGCCGCAGCTGGGCGACCTGGCGCACGCGGCTGCCCGGAATCAGCCCCAGGTGGACCACGATCACATGGATCAGCCGCTCGTGGGCCGCCACCTCCACGTGCAACAGCCCGCGCTGCTCGAAGCGATGGTCGGACATGTCTTCATGCTGGTGCCCCAGCACCGGCCAGCGCGACAGCAGCGCATTGCCATGCTCGCCGTGGCGCGTGACGGCATTGGTGCGGTACACAGCTTCATAGCCTTCAGGCGCCAGGAACTCGGCCTGCGGCAGTTCGGGCCAGCGCGTGAAATAGCGCTCTTCGCGCCGGTGGACCTTGCGCACCTCCTGCAGGCACACGATATCGGCGTCCAGCTGCTCGACGGCATGGCCCAGGTTGTGGATCTCCAGCCGGCGCTGCGGGCCGAAGCCCTGCACACCCTTGTGGATGTTGTAGGTCGCAACACGAAGAGTATGGGGCGCGGTGCTCACGCCGCAAATTGTGGCAGCAACAGGATGGCTTCGGCATTCGACGGCGAAAAACAGCGGTCTGCCGCCTCGCGCCAGGGCAGCCACAGGTAGGCCGTGTGCTCGCGCGGGCAAAGCGTGACCGGCGTGCCGGCCGGCACCTGCAGGCCGAACAGGTGCTCGGTGTTGCGCGTGACGCCCGGCGCGTAGCGGTTCTGCCACCGCGGATAGATGTCGTACACATTCTCCAGCCCCCAGTCGCGCAGGCCGGCGGCCAGCGGCGTGCCCGGGCCGCAGGCGATGCCCGTTTCCTCCAGCACCTCGCGTACCGCCGTGTGCCGCCAGTGCTCGCCGGCCCGGTCCTTGCTGCCGGTGACCGACTGCCAGTAGTCGGGCGCATCGGCGCGCCGGATCAGCAGCACGTCGAGCGCCGCGGTGTGGATCACCACCAGCACGGATTCAGGGATCTTGAAGGGCTTGGCCATGAGAAAAGGGGCACCAATGTGGCGCCCCAGGATTTTGCCCCAAGCCTCTTTCGAGGCCCCGTCAAACGGTGGCCGGACTGCGCAGCCTGATGTGCAGCTCGCGCAGCTGCTTCTCGTCGACCGAGCTGGGCGCCTGCGTGAGCAGGTCCTGCGCGCGCTGGGTCTTGGGAAAGGCGATCACGTCGCGGATCGATTCGGCACCGGTCATCAGCGTCACGATGCGGTCCAGGCCGAAGGCCAGGCCGCCATGGGGCGGAGCGCCATACTGCAGCGCGTCGAGCAGGAAACCGAACTTGGCCTGCGCGTCCTCGGGGCTGATTTTCAGCGCGCTGAACACCTTGCTCTGCACCTCGGCCCGATGGATGCGCACCGAGCCGCCGCCGAGCTCCCAGCCGTTGAGCACCATGTCATAGGCCTTGGAGATGCACCTCTCGGGATCCGTGTCCATCCAGTCCTCGTGGCCGTCCTTGGGGGCGGTGAAGGGGTGGTGCACCGCGGTGTAGCGCTGGACTTCCTCGTCGAACTCGAACATCGGGAAGTCCACCACCCACAACGGGCGCCAGCCCGGTTCGAACAAACCGTTCTTCTTGCCAAACTCGCTGTGGCCGATCTTGGTGCGCAGGGCGCCGATCGCGTCGTTGACGATCTTGGCCTTGTCGGCGCCGAAGAACAGCAGGTCGCCGTCCTGCGCGCCGGTGCGCGCGAGGATCTCGTCGAGCGCCTTGTCGTGCAGGTTCTTCACAATCGGCGACTGCAATCCTTCGCGGCCCTTGGCGATCTCGTTGACCTTGATCCAGGCCAGGCCCCTGGCGCCATAGATCTTGACGAACTCGGTGTAGCCGTCAATCTCGCCGCGGCTCATGCCGCCGCCCTCCCGGGCGCCGCCCGGCACGCGCAGGGCCACGACCCGGCCGCCCTTCATGGTGGCGGGGGTGGAGAACACCTTGAAGTCCACATCGGCCATCACGTCGGTGAGCTCGGTGAATTCAGGCTTCACGCGCAGGTCGGGCTTGTCCGAGCCATAGCGGTGCATGGCTTCGGCATAGGTCATGACCGGGAATTCACCCAGTTCGACGTTCAGCGTGTTCCTGAACACGGTGGTGATCATGCCCTGAAACAAGTCGCGGATGTCCTGCTCACCCAGGAAGGAGGTTTCGATATCGATCTGCGTGAACTCGGGCTGGCGATCGGCGCGCAGGTCTTCATCGCGGAAGCACTTGGTGATCTGGTAGTAGCGGTCGTAGCCGGCCACCATCAGCAGCTGCTTGAACAACTGGGGCGACTGCGGCAGCGCGAAGAACATGCCGTCGTGCACCCGGCTGGGCACCAGGTAGTCGCGCGCGCCCTCGGGCGTGGACTTGCCGAGCATCGGGGTTTCGATGTCGATGAAGCCGTGGGCATCGAGGAACTTGCGCACCTCCATGGCCACGCGGTAGCGCAGCATCAGGTTGTTCTGCATGTAGGGGCGGCGCAGGTCCAGCACCCGGTGCGTGAGGCGCGTGGTCTCGGAGAGGTTGTCGTCGTCGAGCTGAAACGGCGGCGTGACAGACGGATTGAGAACCGTCAGCTCGTGGCACAGCACTTCGATCCGGCCGCTCTTGAGGTGCTCGTTGACCGTGCCTTCGGGGCGCGCGCGCACCAGGCCCTTGATCTGCACGCAAAACTCGTTGCGCAGGCCTTCGGCGGCCTTGAACATCTCGGCGCGGTCCGGATCGCAGACGACCTGCACATAACCCTCACGGTCGCGCAGGTCGACGAAGATCACGCCACCATGGTCGCGGCGGCGGTTGACCCAGCCGCACAGGGTGACGGTTTGGCCCAGCAGGGCCTCGGTCACGAGACCGCAATAGTGGGAACGCATAGCCATAGGGAATTTCCGGCGCCGTCAGGGGCGCATTACTTGATGTTGGAATTGACCGGGCCGCCGGGAACGACGACACCCATGGAGACGATGTACTTGAGCGCGTCATCCACGCTCATCTTGAGCTCGATGCAGTCGCTCTTGCTGAGCATGACGAAGTAGCCCCCGGTCGGGTTGGGCGTGGTCGGCACGTAGACGCTCAGGTAGTCGCCCTGCAAGTGATTGGCCGTGTCCCCGCCGGGCACACCGGTCACGAAAGCGATGGTCCAGGTTCCTTCGCGCGGCCATTGCACCAACACCGCCTTGCGGAAAGCGTTGCCGTTCTCCGAAAACAGCGTGTCCGACACCTGCTTGACGCCCGAATAGATCGAGCGGACCACCGGAATACGGTGCAGCAGCGCGTGCCACCAGTTGACCAGCTTGCGGCCGAAAAAGTTGCTCGCCGCGCCGCCCACCACCAGCAGAATAGCCAGGGCCAGCAGCACGCCCAGGCCCGGCAGGTGAAAGCCCAGCAGCTTGTCGGGCTGCCAGCCCTCGGGCAGGATCAGCAGGGTCTTGTCCAGCGTGCTGACGATCCACTCGAGCACCCAGACCGTGATGGCCACCGGGACAATCACCAGCAGCCCGGCCAGGACCCACTTTCTCAAGGCAGCCATCCAGGTCTTTCAGTGGCAGGCACAGGATGTGCCGCAAGCCCCTGCGGAAGCCGCGGGGGCTGCGTCACTGGAGGCTGCACCGGACGCGGCATCGGCGGGCTTGCTGTCGCCTGGGGCGTCGGCCTTGGACTCGGTCGCCGGTGCGCTGGTCCCGCCGGACGCGCCGCCGCGGAAATCCGTGACATACCAGCCCGAGCCCTTGAGCTGGAAACCGGCTGCCGTCAGCTGTTTCTTGAAAGCCGGCGCGCCGCAGCTCGGGCAGTCGCTCAGCGGCGCATCGGAGATTTTTCGGAGGACGTCCTTGGCTAGGCCGCAGGACCCGCATTTGTAGGCGTAGATGGGCATGGCTCTAAAGGCGAATGGGAATGTGCAAAACCTTTAATTATAGGCGGCGGCCGGGATTTCCAGCCCCGCCCGCCTCTGTGTCCCACGCCACGCCAGGCGGCCGCGCCTCAGGTCTGCGGGCTGCCCTGGTAGTGGTGCACCTGGCCCTTGTGGTCGGCAAGGAACTGCGGCAGCAGCGAACCGCCAAGCATGCCCGCCAGTGCCGCCAGCACGCCAGCCAGTTGCTGCGGAAACGCCTCGGCCCAGTCGGGCGTGGCGACAAACAGCAGCCAGGTGCCCAAGCCCAGAGCCACCGCCGCCAGCGCACCCTGGGTCGTGGCCCGTTTCCAGTACAGGCCGAAGACCAGCGGCACGAAGGCACCAACGAGCGGCACCTGATAGGCGCCCGACACCAGGTCGTAGATCGAGCTGCCCTGCATCGCGATGGCGTAGCTCAGAACGCAGGCCGTGAACACGATGACCGAAATCCGCATGGCCTTGAGCGTGGCCGCGTCACTCATGCCGGGCCGGATGTTGTGCACGATGTTCTCGACAAACGTGGTGCTCGGGGCCAGCAGCGTGGCCGACGCGGTGGACATGATGGCCGACAGCAACGCGCCAAAGAAAGCGACCTGCAGGATGACCGGCATCTTCTCCATCACCAGCGTGGGCAGGATCTTCTGCGGGTCGCTGGCGAGCATCTCCTTGGCCGCGTCCGGCATGACCAGCACAGCGGCGGTCACCACAAACATGGGAATCAGCGCAAACAGAAGGTACAGGGTACCGCCGATGACGGGTCCGCGAACGGCGGTCTTGGCGTCCTTGGCCGACATCACACGCTGGAACACGTCCTGCTGCGGAATCGAGCCCAGCATCATCGTGATCGCGGCGGCAAAAAAGAAGATCCACTCCTTGAGCCCACCGGTCGGGAAGAAATGGAACTTGCCTTCGCGAGCCGCGTAGTCGATGACCTTGCCGGCGCCGCCGGCCAGATCGGCGGCAAACCAGGCGATGGCCAACAGGCCCAGCGCAATCACGATCATCTGCACAAAATCGGTCAGCGCCACGGACCACATGCCGCCGTACAACGTGTAGACCAGAACCACCGTGGTGCCAATCACCATGCCGATCGGGATCGAGACTGCGCCCTGCGTCAGCAGGTTGAATACCAGCCCCAGCGCCGTGATCTGCGCCGCGACCCAGCCCAGGTAGCTGATGATGATGATGGCCGAGCAGAGCACCTCGACACTCTTGCCGAAGCGCTGGCGGTAGTAGTCGCCCAGCGTGATCAGGTTCTTCTGGTAGAGCCTGTAGGCGAAGAACAGGCCCACCAGGACCAGGCACATGGAGGCGCCGAACGGGTCCTCGACCACCGCGCCGAACCCGCCCGACACGAAGCGGGCCGACACGCCGAGCACCGTCTCGGACCCGAACCAGGTGGCAAAGGTGGTGGTCACGATCATGATCAGCGGCAGGTTGCGGCCGGCAACGGTGTAGTCCGCCGTATTCTTGACCCGCGTGGCCGCATACACGCCGATGGCAATGGTGACCAGCAAATAGACAATAACCAGGTTCAGTAACACGGCTCACTCCTCAACGTGGACGGCATTATGCGAAAAAGACAGGCTAAAAGAGCCGGACGCGAAGCAAAAACTGCATCGCAATCAGGCCCAAGGCAAAGCCGATGCCGACGTAGATCAGGCCCTGCAGCAGCCGGTTGGTGCGCCTTTGCTCGGCCAGCAGCGCTTCCAGGTCCTGGCGCCGGGAGTCCGACGGCCGCTGCCTGAGGTAGTCGTGCAGCAGGCGGGGCAGCTCGGGCAGCAGCTTGGCGAAGTAAGGCGCCTCGCTCCTGAGCTGGCCGATGAACTTCTTCGGCCCCAGCTGCTCCACCATCCACCTCTCCAAAAAGGGCTTGGCCGTGCTCCAGAGATCGAGCTCGGGGTCGAGCTGGCGGCCCAGGCCTTCGATGTTGAGCAGGGTTTTTTGCAGCAGCACGAGCTGGGGCTGGATTTCCACCTGGAAACGGCGGGAAGTCTGGAACAGGCGCAGCAGCACCATGCCCAGCGAAATCTCCCTCAGGGGCCGGTCGAAGTAGGGCTCGCAGACGCTGCGGATGGCCGACTCCAGCTCGTCCACGCGCGTGCTGGGCGGCACCCAGCCCGATTCGATGTGCAGTTCGGCCACCCGCTTGTAGTCGCGACGGAAGAAGGCCGTGAAGTTCTGCGCCAGGTACTCCTTGTCGTACTCGGTCAGCGTGCCGACGATGCCGAAGTCCAGGGCAATATAGCGCCCGAACGTAGCCGGTTCGAGGCTGACCTGGATGTTGCCGGGGTGCATGTCGGCATGGAAAAAACCGTCGCGAAACACCTGGGTGAAGAAAATCGTGACGCCGTCGCGCGCCAGCTTGCGGATGTCGACCCCCGCCGCGCGCAGCCGCTCCAGCTGGCTGATGGGAACGCCGTTCATGCGCTCCATCACCAGCACATCGGGCATGCAGTAGTCCCAGATCATCTCCGGGATCCGCACCAGGCCCAGCCCTTCCATGTTGCGGCGCAGCTGCGCGGCACTCGACGCTTCGCGCACCAGGTCGAGCTCGTCGTGCAGGTATTTGTCGAACTCGGCCACCACCTCGCGCGGCTTCAGCCGCCTGCCATCGGCCGACAGGGCCTCGACCCAGCGCGCCATCATGCGCAGCAGGCTCAGATCTTTTTCGATCACCGGCAGCATGCCGGGGCGCAATACCTTGACGGCGACTTCGCGCTCACGGCCGCTGCGCTCCTTGAGCACGGCAAAGTGGACCTGCGCAATCGAGGCGCTGGCCACCGGCTCGCGCTCGAAGCTGGAGAAAATCTCGCCCAGCGGCTTGCGAAACGAGCGCTCGATGGTCGCCACCGCGATGGCCGGGTCGAACGGCGGCACGCGGTCCTGCAGCCGCGCCAGCTCGTCGGCGATGTCGGCTGGCAGCAGGTCGCGCCGGGTCGAGAGCACCTGGCCAAACTTGACGAAAATCGGCCCCAGGCGCTCCAGCGCCTCCCTCAGGCGCTGGCCGCGCGGCGCATCGAGCTTGCGCCCCAGCGAGACGAAGCGGGCCAGCGCCCGCAGCCAGGGTTGCTGGAAACTGCTAAGCACCAGTTCATCCAGGCCATAGCGAAACATCACCAAAACGATGAAGATGCCGCGAAAAAAGCGCCTCATGCTTCAGGCCTTGCCCTGGTTCGCACCCGAACGCGCGGCAACAAAACGGCGCAACCCCGCCATCATGCGCTGCGCCGCCAGTCCCAGGGCATGGGCCGGTGCATCGCCGATCAGGCGCGACAGGTCTTCCTCCGCATCCCAGCGCACATGGTCGACCAGCCAGTGGATCTCCGATGCGAGCTGGACATCGCCCTCGATCCGCAGGGCCGGCTTGTCGCCGCGCACGGCCGACTGGGCGAGTTCCACAGGCGACTCCTCGCTCAGGACCAGGGTCAGGTCGGGCGCGGCATCCGCTGGTGCCACATCGAACAGGCCGGCCGGCGTCACGACCAGCTTGACGGTGAAAGCGCGCCATTGGGCCAGCACCACGCTGCCGTTTTGCCGCACCAGGCGACTGGTCGCCTCTTTTTCCCGCATCAGCACGTGATTGAGGAACAGCACGGCGCGGTGCTGCAGCTCATCGACCAGCCAGGGCGGCAGAGCAGCCCCCATTCGCTCGAAAAAGCCGTCCAGAAAAGGAAAAGGGGACTGTGTTGCCATAGCCCCCGATTATTCCCCGAAAGTGAAAGCGCCCCCACGCCCGGCACTGTCGTGTCCTCGCTGCCCCCCGAGGGGCCCTCGCGCCTTGGGGCGGCCCGGCGGCGCTCGACGGCACCCCCACACGCTCGGCACGACCTGCGCAGCGCTGGCCGCTACTGCAGGGCCTGGACTCCCGCGACCAGCCAGCCTATGGCGCCATTCTTGGGCTTGGTCATGTTCCAGACTTCGCGGAACGGGCTCGGGCCGGCCGACGGCTCCTCGCGGATCATGCCGGAGAACTCGACACTGGCCATGTAGTCATCGCCCAGGTCCTCGATGCCCAGCAGCTGCGCCTCGAGCATGACCACATCGGTCTTGTTGGGCTGGCCGTCCAGATGGCTTTCGCGCTCGGCCAGCTGGGTCTTGATTTCGCCGAGCATGCCGTCGGTCATCATGGATCGCAGGGACGCGATGTCGGAGCGGTCCCAGGCGTCTTGCAAGGTGACGAAGTTGCGCTTGGCCGCCGTCAGAAAGCCCGTGGTGTCGAAGTCGGCCGGGATGCTCCAGGACTGGGCGCCGGCCAGCGCCGAGCCGATCACCACGCCGGCATCATGCGGGCGGGCTGAGCTGTCGGGCAAGCGAGCCGGCTCGAACGCCATGTTGTTGCTCTCCCAGGGCCTGGCCGAGGCATCGTTGCCCACGTTGTTGGGGCTGTACTGGCGCGGCGTGGCGGCCACGGGCGCCCCGCCGGCTCCCTGGAAGGCGAACGGGCCGCTGGAGCGACCGGGCTGCGACTTTCGCGAACGCATCACCATGCCGATCACCACCATGGCCACCAGCACCAGCAAGGCGATCAACATGAACTGGCCAAAGGCCTCACCCAGACCCAGCGAATGGGCGAGCCAGGCCAGGCCCAGACCGGCGGCCAGGCCGCCGAGCATGGCGCCCCAGGGCTTTTTCGGCTGCGCCGCGGGCGCGGGGGCGGGAGCTGTCGCCGCAGCTGGCTTGGCCGCTGCGTTGGTGGCGTTTTGCGTGGCGGGCGCCGTCGGCGCGGGCGCCGGCGCGGCCTGACGCTGCGTCACATTGCTGGACTGCTTGCCAATCGACCCGCCACCGCCCAGGCGCCGAGCCGCATCGGCATCCAGACTTGCCAGCGCGAGCGCGCTCACCAAAATCAAAGACCAGGACTTCATGTCACCTCTCCGTTTCTTCTGAGTCATCAACACTTGATTCCAACATGCAATGCCACCACCCCGCCCGTGAGGTTGTGATAGTCCACATGGCCAAAACCACTTTTCTTCATCAGGGCTTTGAGTTCTTCCTGCGAAGGGTGCATGTGGATCGACTCGGCCAGGTAGCGGTAGCTCGCATCGTCGCCGGCCACCAGCTTGCCCAAGCGGGGCAGCACCTTGAACGAATACCAGTCGTAGGCCTTCTCCAGTGGCCGCGCCACCTTGGAGAACTCCAGCACCAGCAGCTTGCCACCGGGCCTGAGCACGCGGTTCATCTCGGCGAGCGCCACATCCTTGTGCGTCATGTTGCGCAGCCCGAAGGCCACGCTCACCACGTCGAAATGGTTGCTCGCAAACGGCAGTTGCTCCGCATCGCAGACCAGCGTGGGCAAGGCCACGCCGGCGTCGAGCAGGCGGTCGCGGCCCGTGCTGAGCATGGCGGCGTTGATGTCGGTGTGCACGACACGCCCGGTTTTCCCCACTTTTTTGGAGAACGCCAGGGCCAGGTCGCCGGTGCCGCCCGCGATGTCGAGCACCTCATGGCCCTCGCGAACGTCGGCCAGCATCACGGTGTAGGCCTTCCACGCCCGGTGCAGGCCCATGGACATCAGGTCGTTCATCAGGTCGTACTTGGGCGCGACCGAGTCAAACACGCCGCGCACGCGGCGGGCCTTGTCGCGCTCGTCGACCGATTGAAAACCAAAATGCGTTGTCGTCATGCTGGCAATGCTAGAGGGGAAAGGCTGCGCGGGTGCGGACAACCCCGCACCACATCGGGGAATTTGTCGCGATTTTAATGAAAATCAGCCGCCAGCCCTCACGAAAAGGGAGAAAGTCGCTATTAAATCGATAGCAACCGCAATGGTGCGCAAACGTAACGGCTATGCAGCCTAATGACTGCCGCAGGCATGGCCCGGCTTCCCGGGCATGGGCGCATCGCGCTCCAGGCCGGCCGCTTTCAGGCGCGCCGCGTAGTCGGCCCAGAGCTTGTCCTGCTGCGATCCCAGATAGTAGAGGTAGTCCCAGGAAAAAATGCCGGTGTCGTGCCCGTCCGAAAACCTGGGCTGCACGGCGTAGTTGCCCACGGGCTCCAGCGCCTCGAGCTCCACCTCGCGCTTGCCGGTCTGCAGGACCTCCTGGCCCGGACCATGGCCCTGGACCTCGGCCGACGGCGAGTAAACGCGCATCAGCTCGAACGGAATCCGGAACGCGGCGCCATCGGAAAACACCACCTCCAGCACCCGGGACTGGCTGTGGACCGTCAAGGACTGGGGCGTCGGCGCCCCTGCTCGCAAACCTGCCATGGTGGATGACCTGCTGAAAGTTGAGTTTGTCACAAAGCTGCGGCTGCAGCCAAACCGCCGAGACGGCGCCCGATGTCCTGATCCAGCGCCGCCAGTCGACCCCGCAGCGCCGCCAGCGGCTCGGGCGGGCTCTGGCGCACAGCCTGCGCCCAGACCGGCGCCGGAAAGTGGCTGTCCCAGTCAAAGCGGGCGATCACATGCCAATGCAGATGCGGCACCACGTTGCCCAGCGTCGCGAGGTTGATCTTGGTGGGCCGCAGCTGCTCGCGCAGCGCCTGCTCAACCAGCACCACGGCCTGCATGCACAGCAGCCGGTCATCGGCGCCCAGGTCCGAGAATTCGGCCACATGCTCGCTCCAGACCAGGCGATAAAACGCCGGGAAACCCGCTTCGTCAGCGCGGATCACGCGGAACTTCGCGCCCTGGAAGACGGTCGGCCCGCCGGCCGACTCACAGAGCACACAGCCTGCGAGCCTCATGATTCAGACCAGCACACGCTCGATGCCGCCGGCGTTCGCTGCTTCCACATAGGCGGGCATCCACTGCTCGCCCAGAATCTGGTTGGCCATCTCGACCACGATGTAGTCGGCTTCGAGCAGCCCGTTCTGCAGATCATTGCCGTAGCGCGACAAGCCCTGCAGGCAGCTGGGGCAGCTGGTCAGGATCTTGACGTTGTCCTTGTCGCCCACCAGGCCGGACTCGCGCAACGCGGCCTCGCCCTTGCGCAGCTCCTCCTCCTTGCGAAAACGCACCTGGGTCGCGATGTCGGGCCGCGTCACGCCCAGCAGGCCCGATTCGCCGCAGCAGCGCTCGCTCTTGAGCACGTTCTCGCCGACCAGGGCCTTGACCGTCTTCATCGGCTCCTGCAGCTTCATCGGGCTGTGGCAGGGGTCGTGGTACAGGTAGGCCGGCCCCCTTCCCGAATCGCTGGCAGGCAGCGTGATGCCTTTTTCCAGCAGGTATTCGTGGATGTCGATGATGCGCGAGCCGGGGAAGATCTTGTCGAACTCGTAGCCCTGGAGCTGGTCGTAGCAGGTTCCGCAGCTCACCACCACGGTCTTGATGTCCAGGTAGTTCAGCGTGTTGGCCACGCGGTGGAACAGCACGCGGTTGTCGGTGATGATTTTTTCGGCCTTGTCGTACTGGCCCGAGCCGCGCTGCGGGTAGCCGCAGCAGAGATACCCGGGCGGCAGCACGGTCTGCACGCCGGCATGCCAGAGCATGGCCTGGGTCGCGAGACCCACCTGCGAGAACAGGCGTTCGGAGCCGCAGCCGGGGAAGTAGAACACCGCCTCCGTCTCCGCGGTGGTCGCCTTCGGGTTGCGGATGATGGGCACGTAATCCTTGTCCTCGATGTCCAGCAGGGCGCGCGCCGTCTTCTTCGGCAGGCCGCCGGGCATCTTCTTGTTGATGAAGTGGATCACCTGTTCCTTGACCGGCGCCTTGCCGACCGTGGCCGGCGGCTTGGCGGTCTGCGATTTCGCCAGGCCGCGCATCAGCTCGCTGGCCAGCCGCTGGGCCTTGAAGCCCACATCGACCATAGCCGAGCGCATCAGCTTGATGGTTTCGGGGTTGGTCGCGTTCAGGAAGAACATCGCGGCCGCGTTGCCCGGGCGGAAGCTCTTCTGCCCCATCTTGCGCAAGAGGTTGCGCATGTTCATGGAGACGTCGCCGAAGTCGATGTCGACCGGGCAAGGCGACAGGCATTTGTGGCAAACCGTGCAGTGGTCGGCCACATCCTCGAACTCCTCCCAGTGCTTGATCGAGACGCCACGCCTCGTCTGCTCCTCGTACAGGAAGGCCTCGATCAGCAGCGAGGTCGCGAGGATCTTGTTGCGCGGGCTGTACAGCAGGTTGGCGCGCGGCACATGAGTGGCGCAGACCGGCTTGCACTTGCCGCAGCGCAGGCAGTCCTTGATGCTGTCGGCGATCGCGCCGATGTCGGACTGCTGCATGATCAGCGATTCATGGCCCATCAGACCGAAGCTGGGGGTGTAGGCGTTGGTCAGGTCGGCGAACAGTGCGTGACCGCCACCAGCACCGGAGCGAAGCAGCTTGCCCTTGTTGAAGCGCCCCTCGGGATCGACCTGCTGCTTGTATTCGGTGAACGGACGCAGTTCTTCATCCGTCAGGAATTCCAGCTTGGTGATGCCGATGCCGTGCTCGCCCGAGATCACGCCGTCCAGGCTGCGGGCCAGCGTCATGATGCGCGCCACGGCCTCGTGCGCGGATTGCAGCATCTCGTAGTCGTCGCTGTTGACGGGAATGTTGGTGTGCACATTGCCGTCGCCGGCGTGCATGTGCAGCGCAACCCAGACGCGGCCCTTGAGCACGCGCTGATGGATGGCGTTGCATTCGTCCAGGATGGGCTTGAACGCATCGCCCGCGAAAATGCCCTGCAGCCCGGCACGAATCTGGGATTTCCAGCTGGCGCGCAGCGAATGATCCTGCAGTTGCGGGAACAGCGTATCCACGCCCTGCAGCCAGCCCTGCCAGAGGGCGCGCACCTCGCGAATCAGCGCCAGCGCCTGGGCGACCCGGTCTTCCAGCAGCTCGGCCGACGGGATTTCGCTCGCGTCGTCCTGCTTGCCCAGCGGCAGATCACCGCGCGTGAAGAAGGTCTCGAGCTCGTCGCACAGCCTGAGCTTGTTGCGCAGCGAGAGCTCGATGTTGATGCGCTCGATGCCGTCGTTGTACTCGGCCATGCGCGGCAGCGGAATCACCACGTCTTCGTTGATCTTGAAGGCGTTGGTGTGGCGCGAAATCGCCGCCGTGCGCTTGCGATCGAGCCAGAACTTCTTGCGTGCTTCCGGGCTGATCGCGATAAAGCCCTCGCCGCTGCGCGAATTCGCGATGCGCACCACTTCCGAGGTGGCGCGCGCCACCGCATCGGCATCGTCGCCGGCGATATCGCCGACCAGCACCATCTTGGGCAGGACAGCGCGCTTGGACTTGGTCGCATAGCCGACCGCCTTGAGGTAGCGGTCGTCCAGGTGCTCCAGCCCCGCCAGCAGGGTGCCCGAGCGGCCCTGCTCGGCGAACATGAAATCCTTGATCTCGACGATGCTGGGCACGGCATCCTTGGCATTGCCGAAGAACTCCAGGCACACCGTGCGCGTGTGCTCGGGCATGCGGTGCACGATCCAGCGCGCGCTGGTGATCAGGCCGTCGCAGCCCTCCTTCTGGATGCCCGGCAGGCCGCTGAGGAACTTGTCGGTCACATCCTTGCCCAGGCCCTCCTTGCGGAAGGTCTTGCCCGGGATGTCGAGCCTCTCCTTGCGCAGCGGCGTCTTGCCGTCGGCCGCGAAGTACTGCAGCTCGAAGCTCGCGACCTCGGCATCGTGGATCTTGCCGAGGTTGTGGTTCAGGCGCGTGACTTCCAGCCACTGCGCCTGCGGCGTGACCATGCGCCAGGACGCCAGGTTGTCCAGCGCCGTGCCCCAGAGCACGGCCTTCTTGCCACCGGCGTTCATCGCGATGTTGCCGCCTATGCAAGAGGCCTCCGCCGAGGTCGGATCGACCGCGAACACATAGCCGCCGCGCTCGGCCGCATCGGCCACGCGCTGCGTGACCACGCCGGCTTCGGTCCATATGGTGGCCACCGGCCGGTCCAGGCCGGGCAGCGAGACCATTTGCACCTCGGTCATGGCTTCGAGCTTTTCGGTGTTGATGACCGCGCTCTTCCAGGTCAGCGGAATCGCCCCCCCGGTGTAGCCGGTGCCGCCGCCGCGCGGGATGATGGTCAGGCCCAGCTCGATGCAGCCCTGGACCAGCCCCGCCATTTCGGCCTCGGTGTCGGGCGTCAGCACGACGAACGGGTATTCGACGCGCCAGTCGGTCGCGTCGGTCACATGCGAGACGCGCGAGAGGCCATCGAACTTGATGTTGTCATGGGCCGTGAACTTGCGCAGGCTGCGCTGGGTCTGGCGGCGCAGCTCGGCGATTTCCTGGAACGCGGCGTCGAACGAATGCACGGCCTGGCCGGCGGCGGCGAGCAGTTCGCCGACGATCGCGTCGCGCTCGCGGTCGAGTTCCGGCGTGCGGCGCTTTTGCACCTCGCCGAGCCGGTGCCGCAGGGCCTCGACCAGCAGCTTGCGCCGCTTGGGATTGTCCAGCAGGTCGTCCTGCAGATAGGGGTTGCGCTGCACCACCCAGATGTCGCCCAGCACCTCGTACAGCATGCGGGCCGAGCGGCCCGTGCGCCGCTCCTGGCGCAGGGTGTTGAGCACGTCCCAGGCCCGGGAGCCGAGCAGCCGGATCACGATCTCGCGGTCGGAGAACGAGGTGTAGTTGTAGGGAATTTCACGCAAGCGCGGGACATCGTCGACCGCGGCCATCAATTGATTGAGCGTTGTAGGGGCGTTCATCGGGTTCTGTGGTGTCAGCCAGAACAGGACTACCCGGCTGAAAACGGATGTTACCGCAGCGCAGCATTCACCCTCCGGCAGCAGGGAGACACCGTGGAAAACCCGCTTGCGGCGCCTGGCGGGGCCCGATCAAATCGCGCTGAAACGGGGCGAGCCTTCGGCGTGGCAAGAGGTTCAGTGTTCGGCGTTGAGCGTTCAGCGTGGAATTCGGGGACCATACTGGATACGCTCAACGCCCGACCGCCCCATCGCCCTCAACAACAATGAACACTTGGCCCTATCCACGCTGGATCGCGCACCGCGGCGCGGGCCGCCTGGCGCCGGAAAACACGCTGGCGGCCCTGCGGCTTGGCGCCCAGCACGGCTACCGCATGTTCGAGTGCGACGTGAAGCTCTCCCGCGACAACGTGCCTTTTCTGCTGCACGACGACAGGCTGGATCGCACCACCGATGGCAGCGGTTTGGCCGGCCAGCAGCCATGGCACGAACTGTCGCAACTCGACGCCGGCGCCTGGCATTCGCGTGGCTTCGCGGGGGAGCCGATGCCCTCGTTGCAAGGCATTGCGCGCTTTTGCGTGCGCAACGGCTACTTCTTGAACATCGAGCTCAAGCCCACGCCGGGTGTGGAAGAGCAGACCGGACGGGTCGTGGCCGACCATGCGGCCCGGCTGTGGCAGGGCGAGGCGGTTGCGCCCTTGTTGAGCTCGTTTCGCCCCGAGGCGCTGGCCGGCGCGCGCGCCGCGCAGCCGCAGCTGCCGCGCGGCCTGCTACTCCATGGCCCGTGGACCGGCTGGCTGGAAACCGCACTCGCACTGGGCTGTGTCGCCGTCATCTGCCACCACCCGCTATGGGACGCGGCCACGCTGGCGAGGGTGCGCGGGGCCGGCCTGCGCGCCCTGGCCTACACGGTCAACATCGAAGCCGAGGCCAAGCGCCTGCAGGCGCTGGGGATCGACGGCCTGATCACCGACCGGATCGATCTGTTCAGTCCCAAGCCCTGAGTCCCGGTATGAACGGCGCCGAGGATCGCGGCGCCTATTTCTTCCATGCGCGCAGCAGCAGCCACTGGCTGACCGCGCAGACCACGACCAAGGCTGCATAGGTGACCATCTTGCCATCGCTCCCCAGCCACCCCAGACCGGCCAGCAGCACCGCGCAGCCAGCTACGAAATTAATAGCAATCTGCACCCACCACACGGGGGCTTTGGGCTCTTTTCGCATGAAGAAACGGGAAAACAGCTGCAGCAAGGCAGCAACGAACAGCGCGGGGGCCGCGAAATTGAGCAGGTGAAGCAGCAAGTCCAGCGGACCCATGGCAGTCTGAAAAGTGAAGTTCGGGGCTGTCGGAAGCCGCCGGGAGCGGTCGAGGCGGCAAATTTTATAATCGCGCCATGGCAGTCTGGGCTTTGGGCATCAATCACACGACCGCGCCGCTGGATTTGCGCGGCCGCTTTGCCTTCGCCATCGACCAGATCGAGCCCACGCTGCGCGGCCTGCGTGCGGCCTTGGCGCGCCACCCCGAAGTCGCGATCATCTCCACCTGCAACCGCACCGAGGTCTATTGCGCCTCCGAGCGGCCCGAGCTCGACCACGCGCTGGACTGGCTGGCGCGCAGCGGCGGCGTCGCGCCGGCACTGCTGCGCTCCCATGCCTACCTGCTCGAAGACGGGCTGGCCGCGCGCCATGCCTTTCGCGTGGCCAGCGGGCTCGACTCCATGGTGCTGGGCGAGCCGCAGATCCTGGGCCAGATGAAGGACGCGGTGCGCGTGGCCAGCGAGGCCGGCGCCCTGGGCACGACGCTGAACCAGCTGTTCCAGCGCTCGTTCGCCGTGGCCAAGGAAGTGCGCACCTCCACCGAGATCGGCGCCCACAGCATCAGCATGGCCGCCGCCGCCGTGCGCCTGGCCGGCCAGCTGTTTGAAGACCTGGGCCAGATCCGAATTCTGTTCGTCGGCGCCGGCGAGATGATCGAGCTGGCCGCGACGCATTTCGCGGCCAGGAATCCCAAGGCCATCGCGATCGCCAACCGCACGCTGGAGCGCGGCGAGAAGCTCGCCAGCCGCTTCGGCGGCGAGGTGATGCGGCTGGCCGACCTGCCCGGGCGCCTGCACGAATTCGACGCCGTGGTCAGCTGCACCGCCAGCACCCTGCCCATCATCGGCCTCGGCGCGGTCGAGCGCGCGCTCAAGCGCCGCAAGCACCGCCCGATGTTCATGGTCGACCTGGCCGTGCCGCGCGACATCGAGCCCGAGGTCAAGGCGCTCGAAGACGTCTACCTCTACACCGTGGACGACCTCGCCAGCGTGGTGCAGACGGCCCAGGCCAACCGGCAGGCCGCCGTGGCGCAGGCCGAGGCCATCATCGATGCCGGGGTGCAGAGCTTCATGCACTGGATGGACCAGCGTGACCCCGTCAACGGCGTGGTGCCGCTGATCCAGCAGCTCAACGCCCAGGCCGACGAATGGCGCGCCGCCGAGATCGCGCGCGCGCGCAAGCTGCTGGCCAGGGGCGAGGACATGGACGCCGTGCTCGAGGCGCTGTCCAGGGGCCTCGCGCAGAAGATGCTGCACGGCGCGATGGCCGAGCTGCACGCGGGCGACGCCGCCCACCGCGAGCAGACCAGCCAGGCCATTCACCGGCTGTTCCTGCGCAAAGAGCGTTAGCTGCATCAAGTTCGGCGTTCAGCGTTGAGCGTTGAGCGAGAGAAACCGACCCTCACGCTCAACGCTCAACGCTCAACGCTCAACCCCCCCATGAAACCCTTTCTCCGCACCCAACTCGAACGCTACGCGCAGCGCCTGTCCGAACTGGACTTCCTGCTCTCGCGCGAAGACATCATGAGCGACATGAGCCAGTTCCTGGCGCTCTCGCGCGAGCATTCCGAGGTCACGCAGATGGCCGGCCGCTACGCGCGCCATCTGCAGCGCGAGGCCGATCTGGCGGCCGCGCGCGAGCTGCTGGCCGACCCCGACATGGCGGACATGGCGCAGGAGGAAATCGCCGCCGCCGAGGCCGAGCTGGCCCAGCTCGAAGACGAGCTGCAGCGCCTGCTGCTGCCCAAGGACCCGGACGACGCGCGAGCGGCCTTTCTGGAAATCCGCGCCGGCACCGGCGGCGACGAATCCGCGCTGTTCGCGGCCGACCTGCTGCGCATGTACACCCGTTTCGCCGAGCGCCAGGGCTGGAAAACAGAGCTGATGAGCGAGTCTGCGAGCGAGCTCGGCGGCTACAAGGAAGTGGTGCTGCGCATCGACGGCGGGAGCTCGGGCGAGGGCGTTTACGGCCAGCTCAAGTTCGAGTCCGGCGGCCACCGCGTGCAGCGCGTGCCGGCGACCGAAACCCAGGGCCGCATCCACACCAGCGCCTGCACCGTGGCCGTGCTGCCCGAGCCCGACGAAGCGCAGGCCGTGCAGATCAACCCGGCCGAGCTGCGCATCGACACCTTCCGCGCCAGCGGCGCCGGCGGCCAGCACATCAACAAGACCGATTCAGCCGTGCGCATCACCCACCTGCCCACCGGCATCGTCGCCGAGTGCCAGGACGACCGCAGCCAGCACCGCAACAAGGCCCGCGCGCTGCAGGTGCTGGCCGCCCGCATCCAGGAAAAGGAGCGCTCCGAGCGCGCCGCCAAGGACGCGGCATTGCGCCGTGGCCTGATCGGCAGCGGCGACCGCAGCGACCGCATCCGCACCTACAACTTCCCGCAAGGGCGGTTGACCGACCACCGCATCAACCTCACGCTGTACAAACTGCAGTTCATCATGGAGGGCGATCTGCAGGAGGTGGTGCGCGCCCTGCTGCATGCCCGCGAGGCCGAGCAGCTGCAGGAACTGGAAGTCGGGGCGCCGTCCTGACGGGCCCGGGGTCCAGATGAAATCGACCCTCAGCCCTCACCCCATGGTCGCGAGCCGCTACTCTTTTCATAGCATTCTCCAACCATGACGATCGCCCAAGCCCTGGCCACCGCACTCGCGCTGGGCCTGCAGCGGCTCGATGCGCAGTTGCTGCTGCTGCATGCACTGGACCAGCCGGCCGGCAACCGGGCCTGGCTGCTGGCGCACGACATGGACGAGCTGGCGCCGGGCGTGCTGCAGCGCTTTGAGGCTTTCAGCCAGCGCCGCGCGGCCGGCGAGCCGCTGGCCTACATCACCGGCCACAGGGAGTTTTTCGGCCTGGACCTGCAGGTCGATGCCCGCGTGCTGGATCCACGGCCCGACACCGAAACCCTGGTCGAATGGGCGCAGGAAGTGCTGGCCGGCATGAGCGAGCCCGCCGTGCTGGACCTGGGCACGGGCAGCGGTGCGATTGCGCTGGCTCTGCAGCATGAGCGACCGGACGCCCATGTGACAGCGGTGGACGCCAGCGCCGCCGCGCTCGAAGTCGCCCGCGCCAACGCCGCCCGCCTGCAGCTGGGCGTGCATTTTCTGCACGGCTCGTGGCTGACGCCCGTAAGCGGCCGCTTCCATGCCATCGTCGCCAATCCGCCCTATGTGGCCGAGCACGACCCGCATCTGGCGGCGCTGTCCCATGAGCCCCTGCGGGCACTGGCGTCCGGCCCCGACGGGCTGGACGACATCCGCCAGATCGTTTCGCAAGCCAAGGCACGGCTGCACCCTGGCGGCTGGCTTCTGCTGGAGCACGGCTACGACCAGGCAGCTGCCGTGCGCGCGCTGCTCACTGCGGCCGGCTACCAGCAGGCCCAGTCCAGGCGCGACCTCAGCGGCATCGAGCGCTGCAGCGGCGCTCAAGCACCCGGGGCCTGACCTTCGTCGCGCCAGTCCCCTTGCAGAGCTGCTGAGGGCTGCAGCATGGGCTGAATTGACCATAATGAGGCGCAGCAGAAGGAGCGCGCATGGCAGGCTACTCTGGCATACCGCAGGCGGGCAAGCTCGGTGGGGCTTCGCCCCCGCACTTCGACAGCACGGTGCGCAGGCGTCTGGCACGGTCTGCCGCACGGCTGATCGCCATGGCGACACTGCTCGCGGCAGGCCTCGTGTCCTGCGGCGAGTCACCACGCCCCGACCTCAAACGGCTCTACCAGCTCAGCAGCATGGGCACCGCGGCCGCGCCGGTCATCCTGATCCCGGGCGCCTTTGGCAGCCGCTTGCGCGACCGGGTCAGCGGCGAGGAAATCTGGCCGGGACCGTGGTGGCGCATCCTGTTTTCGTCCTACCCGGAGCTGGCCCTGGAGATCGACCCGGCAACGAATGCGCCGCGGCCTTCGAGGCTGGAAGCTTCGGGCATTGCCGAGCAGGCGCTGCGGCGCGACTTTTACCGTCCGATCCTGCAAACGCTGACGCAGTACGGCCGCTATGTGCGGGCCCAGCCCGGCACACCGGCGCACCAGGGCGAGCGGCGCTGCTACGTGCTGTCCTACGACTGGCGCCAGGACATTTTGCAAAGCGTGCGCGAACTCGACCGCCTGATCGAGGCCGTGCGCCGCGATTACGCCGACCCGAACCTGCGCGTCGATCTGGTGGCCCACAGCATGGGCGGCTTGATCGCGCGCTACTACCTGCGCTTCGGCACCCGCGATGTGCTCGACGGCACACCCCAGCAGGTAGGCATGGAGGGCGCCAAGCGGGTGCGCAAACTGGTGTTGCTGGGCACGCCCAACCTGGGCTCGGTCAGCTCGCTGCACGCCTTCATCAGCGGCGAAAAGGTCGGCTTGAGCCGCATTGCCCCGCGCACGCTGGCGACCTTTGCCAGCGGCTACCAGCTGTTTCCCCACCCGCTGAACAACTGGCTGGTCGACATCGAGGGCAAGCCCCGCCGCGACGACCTGTTCGACCCCCAGACCTGGCAGCGCATGGCCTGGTCGGTCTACGAGCCAGGCCTGGCCGGCGCGGCCGACGCGCCGGCGCTGCAGCGCTATTTTGTCCATCAGCTGGAGCGGGCCCGCCGCTTGGCCTGGATGCTGTCGGTGGCCGAGCCGGTGTCGCCGATCCGCTACGTGCTTTTTGGCGGCGGCTGTCACATGACGCCGGCCCGGCTGCTGGTGGAGCCGGTCAACGGGCGCGACATGGTGCGACTCACGCCCTTGGACATCGCCGCGCCGCGACGCGGCGTGCGCTACGAGGAGCTGATGATCGAGCCCGGCGATGGCCGCGTCACCAAGCCGTCGCTGCTGGCGCGCGAGACGCTGGATCCCGGCGCGCCCCAAAACGAGGACAGCTTCCTGCCCGTGGCTTACGCCTTCTTCCTGTGCGAGGACCACGCGTTCCTGACCGGCAACATCAACTTCCAGGACAACCTGCTCAACGTGCTCCTGTCGCGCCAACCGCCGGCTGAGAGCAAATAGCGGACTCTCCCCACGGAGCGAGACAACCATGCCCATCCAACGGCCTAAGGGGAGCCGCGCGGCGCCCCGGCGCCGAAGATGAAATAATCGCTGGATTGACGGCATAGGAGTTTTCAGATGAGTGACGCCCAACAACGCATTGACGCCCTGGTCAAATCCAGCGCCGTTGTGCTGTTCATGAAAGGCACGGCCAGTTTTCCGATGTGCGGCTTCTCGGGCCGCGCGATCCAGATCCTCAAGGCCTGCGGCGTCGACCCCAAGACCGTGACCACCGTGAACGTGCTGGAAGACGACGCGATCCGCCAGGGCATCAAGGAATACAGCAACTGGCCCACCATTCCGCAGCTCTATGTCAAGGGCGAATTCATCGGCGGTTCCGACATCATGATGGAGATGTACGAGTCGGGCGAGCTGCAGCAGGTGCTGGGCACGTCGGCGGCCTGAGCGCTTCCTCCGCACTGGCAGTCCCAAGCCCCGACTGCCAGCCACGCTGTCTCATGCGACAGCCCATCCCCCGCTGATTGAACACTGGCACGGCTTATGCTGAAATGAAGCCGTGTCAGTTCAAACCACGTCCGTGGCAAGGAGGGGTCGATGGAAACGCGCAGTCTTGTTCCTCTAGCTTCTTCATTCCAGCTGCCGATCGCGAAAGTGCGCAGCGTCTACCGCACGCACGAGGTCGAGCGCAAGCTGGCCAAGCTGCCCGAGCGTGAGCACGAAAGCCTGCGTACCACCTATCAGCGCATGCTGGAGCGCGGCCCCGAGCGCTTTCAGGTCAAGCCCTCGGGTGTGCCCGACATGGCCGCGCTGTACGAGGCGCTGCCCAACTTCTACGAGGTGCTCGACGACGTCAGGCGCCATGTGGCCCTGAGCCAGGACAGCCGCGACGGCCTCGAGGTCACGCCCATGCTGCTGCTGGGCCCGCCCGGCATCGGCAAGACCCATTTCGCCCGGAAACTGGCCGAGCTGCTGGGCACCGGCATGAACCTCGTGCCCATGAGCTCGATGACCGCCGGCTGGCTGCTGTCCGGCGCGTCCTCGCAGTGGAAGGGCGCCAAGCCCGGCAAGGTGTTCGAGGCCCTGGTCGACGGCCAGTACGCCAACCCGGTGATCGTGGTCGACGAGATCGACAAGGCCGCCTGCGAGGCGCAGTACGACCCGCTGGGCGCACTCTACAGCCTGCTGGAGCACGACACGGCGCAGACCTTCGTCGATGAATTTGCCGAAGTGGCGATCGACGCCAGCCAGGTGATCTGGATCACCACCGCCAACGACGAGCGCGCGATTCCCGAGCCCATTCTCAACCGCATGAACGTGTTCGAGATCGAGCCGCCCTCCCCCGAAGCCGCGCGCCAGATCGCCCTGCAGCTCTACCGGGCCATCCGTCGCGAGCATGACTGGGGGCAGCGTTTCACGCCCGAGCCTTCGGGCGACCTGCTCGACGCATTGGCCGAGCTCGCGCCGCGCGAGATGCGCCGCGCCCTGATGACGGGTTTTGGCAATGCAAGGCTCGACGGGCGCGACCAGATCCGGGTGGAGGACCTGCCCAGGGCCAGCACCGGCAAGAACCGCATGGGTTTCGTGCAGTAGTTGGCCGGACAAGCCGCTGTCACCGCTGACAGCAGCCCGGATGCAGGTGCCGCCCGCTACACTCAAGCGGTGCAGCACCCGCTGCCCCCAATGGTCGTTGCAGCCATGAGCCTGACCCAAAGCCTGTTCGTCATTCTGGTCCTGATCGCCGCCAGCGCGTTTTTCTCGGTGGCCGAGATCTCGCTGGCCGCCTCGCGCCGGCTGCGGCTGCGCCAGATGGCCGACGAGGGCGACGCGCGGGCCGACCAGGTGATGCACATCCAGGAGCAGCCCGGCAACTACTTCACCGTCGTGCAGATCGGCCTGAACGCGATTGCCATCCTGGGCGGCATCGTCGGCGAAGGCGCCTTGAGCCCCCACATCAGCCAGTTCTTCGGCTGGTGGCTGAGCGCCTCGCATGCCGACACCGCCGGCTTCATCATCTCCTTTGCCGTTGTCACCTCGCTGTTCATCCTGTTTGCCGACCTGCTGCCCAAGCGCATGGGCATGACCGAGCCCGAGAAGCTGGCCGTGCGCCTGGTCGGCGCGATGCAGCTGTGCATGTCGGCTTTCAGGCCGCTGGTCTGGGTCTACGGCCGCGGTGCGGACTGGCTGTTTCGCGCCTTCGGCCTGCCGGCGCAGCGCGACGAGCGGGTCACTTCCGACGACATCCTGGCCCTGACCGAAGCCGGCGCCCAGTCCGGCGTGCTGGCGCGGGGCGAGCAGCAGGTGATCGAGAACGTGTTCGAGCTCGACACGCGCACGGTGGAAAGCGCGATGACCCCGCGCGACCGCATTGCCTACTTCCTCAAGGACGACCCCGATGCCGTGGTGCGCGCGCGCATCGCGGCCGAGCCGTTTTCCACCTACCCGGTCTGCGACGACGACATCGACCATGTGATCGGCTATGTCGACGCCAAGGACCTGTTCCAGCGGGTGCTGAACAACCAGCCGATTGCGCTGACCGACGAAAGCCTGCTGCACAAGGTGCTGATCGTGCCCGACCGCCTGACGCTGGGCGAGGTGCTGGAGCAGTTTCGCCAGGTGCACGAAGACTTTGCCGTGATCGTCAACGAGTACAGCCTGGTGGTCGGCGTGGTCACGCTCAACGACGTGATGAGCACGGTGATGGGCGAGCTCGTCGCGGAGCCCGCCGAAGAGCTGATCGTGCGGCGCGACGAGAACTCCTGGCTGATCGATGGCGTCACGCCGGTGGAGGACGTGCAGCGCGTGCTCGACATCGACCGCCTGCCGCACGCCGAGGAGTACGAAACCCTGGCCGGCTTCCTGATGGTGATGCTGCGCCGCGTGCCCAAGCGCACCGACAGCGTGACCTGGGGCGGCTACAAGTTCGAGGTGCTCGACGTCGACAGCTACCGCATCGACCAGGTCATGGTGTCGCGCATGGACGCTGCGGCCACCACGGCGCCCGCCGGCAGCGAACGGGCCGCGCCGTAGTCTGGAAGCCTCAGGCCGCGCTGAACTCCCACTGGCGCCTGGCGCCCAGCACCGCATCGGGGTACGGCGCCTTGCCGCGGCTGCCGTTGTAGCGGCCCAGCGCCAGGAACAGGTCGCCGCGCTCGCGCTCCAGGTAATGGCGCAGGATCACGCAGCCAAAGCGCAGGTTGGTCTGCATGTGAAACAGCTTGGCCGCATCGCCGTCGGCGATCACGCGGGTCCAGAACGGCATGACCTGCATGTAGCCTCGCGCGCCCACGGGGCTGACGGCGAATTTGCGGAAATTGCTCTCCACCTGAATCAGGCCCAGCACCAGCGTGGGGTCCAGACCGGCGCGCTTGCTCTCGTACCAGACTGTTTGCAGGAACTCCTTGCGCACCTGCCAGTCGGGCTTCTTGCGCTTGAGCCGCTCGCTCATTGCGCCCAGCCAGCGCAGATAGGCCAGGCGGGCCTCGGTGCTGCTGAATTCGGGGATGGGCGGGGCCTGGTTGGCAACGGCCGAACTCAGGGCCGTTCGCACCGAGTCCGCCAGGGGCTCCTCGATCTGCGCGCCGGCCCTGGTCTGCTCCGAAAAAGAGAGTAGCCCGAGCCCGCTGGACAGGGACAAAAGGTACGTTCTTCTCGTGATCACGCCTGCAACCGGCTCCTCACAAAGGCCAGCACCTCGGCGGCCGGCACCTTGGTGGCGGCCGCATCGCGGCGGTGCTGGTACTCGAACTGGCCGTCCTTGAGACCGCGTTCGGAAATCACCACGCGGTGCGGCACCCCGATCAGCTCCCAGTCCGCGAACATGGCGCCGGGGCGCTCGCCGCGGTCGTCCAGCATCACGTCCACGCCGGCGGCGGCCAGGTCGTCGTGCAGCTTTTCGGCCGCGCCGGCGACCGAGGCGCTGCGATCCATGCCGATCGGGCAGATCACGACGGTGAACGGCGCGATCGCGTCGGGCCAGATGATGCCGCGCTCGTCATGGTTCTGCTCGATCGCCGCGGCCGGCAGCCGCGTGATGCCGATGCCGTAGCAGCCCATTTCCATGAACTGCGGCTTGCCGTTCTCGTCGAGGAAGCTGGCGTTCATCGCCCGGCTGTACTTGGTGCCGAGGTAGAACACGTGGCCGACCTCGATGCCGCGCTCGATGGCCAGCACGCCCCGGCCATCGGGCGAAGCGTCGCCTTCGACCACATTGCGCAGGTCGGCCACCAGGTCGGGCTCGGGCAGGTCGCGGCCCCAGTTGGCGCCGGTGAGGTGATAGTCCAGCTCGTTGGCGCCGCATATCCAGTCGGCCATCACGGCCACCTCGCGGTCTGCCACGATCTTCACCGGCTCCTTCAGACCGATGGGCCCCAGGTAGCCGGCCGGGCAGCCGAAATGCGCTTGAATTTCCGCCGCGGTGGCAAAGCGAAAACCCGCATCGAGTCCGGGCACCTTGCCGACCTTGACCTCATTCATCTCATGGTCGCCGCGCAGCAGCAGCAGCCAGATCTGCGTCTTGAGGATCTCACCGGCCTCGCTCAATTCATCGCTGGCCAGCACCAGCGACTTGACCGTGGTCTTCAGCGGCACGCCCAGCAGCTCGGCCACGTCTTCGCAGGTGCTCTTGCCCGGCGTCGCCGTCCTGGTCAGCGCCTGTCGCGGCGCGGGGCGCGGACCCTGCGGCGCCAGCGCCTCGGCCTTCTCCATGTTGGCGGCGTAGTCGCTGCTCGGGCAGTAGACGATGGCGTCTTCGCCGGTGGCCGCAATCACCTGAAACTCTTCGCTCAAGTCGCCGCCAATCGCGCCGCTGTCGGCCGCGACGGCCCGGTAGTGCAGGCCGAAGCGGTCAAAAATCTTGCGGTAGGCCTGGGCCATGCCCTGGTAGCTGGCCTTTGCCGTGACCTGGTCGCGGTCAAAGCTGTAGGCGTCCTTCATGATGAACTCGCGGCTGCGCATGACGCCGAAGCGCGGGCGGCGCTCGTCGCGGAACTTGGTCTGGATGTGGTAGAGGTTCTTGGGCAGCTGCTTGTAGCTGCGCAGCTCCTGGCGCGCGATGTCGGTCACCACTTCCTCGCTGGTCGGCTGGATGAGGAAGTCGCGCTCATGGCGGTCTTTCACGCGCATGAGCTCGGGCCCCATCTTGTCCCAGCGGCCGGTTTCCTGCCAGAACTCGGCCGGCTGCACCACGGGCATCAGCACTTCCACCGCACCGGCGCGGTTCATCTCCTCGCGCACGATGGCCTCGACCTTGCGGATCACACGCAAGCCCATGGGCATGTAGCTGTAGATGCCGGCGCCGAGCTTCTTGATCATGCCGGCGCGCATCATGAGCCTGTGGCTGACCACTTCGGCGTCGGCCGGGGCTTCCTTGAGGGTGGAGATGAAGAACTGGGAGGCTTTCATGGGGTGATCTGAAGCGCGCGAATGAAGGCGAGGCCCCTTGCTGCACGGGCTGCGCCATGCATAATGGACTCAGTTTAAAGATTTGGGGTTTGATTATGCTTGACCGGGACGGCTTTCGGCCCAATGTCGGCATCATCCTGCTCAACCAGAAAAACCAGGTGTTCTGGGGCAAGCGCATCCGCACCCACAGCTGGCAGTTCCCGCAGGGTGGCATTGACCGGGGTGAAACCCCCGAGCAGGCCATGTTCCGCGAGCTGCAGGAGGAAGTGGGGCTCCTGCCGGAGCATGTGCGCATCGTGGCCCGCACCCGCGACTGGTTGCGCTACGAGGTGCCAGACCGGTACATCCGCCGCGACGCCCGCGGCCATTACAAGGGCCAGAAACAGATCTGGTATTTGCTGCAACTCATCGGCCACGACTGGGACCTGAACCTGCGCGCCACCAACCATCCGGAGTTCGACGCCTGGCGCTGGAACGACTACTGGGTGCCGCTGGATGTGGTGGTGGAGTTCAAGCGCGGCGTCTACGAGATGGCGCTGACCGAGCTCGCCCGCTACCTGCCGCGCCACGACCACCGCAACCGCTACCTGCGTGGCGGCATGCGTTCGCGCGACCATGAACACTCCGATGCGGGCCACGAGTCCATGCCCGGGGCTCCGTTCGAGCTGCCGCCGGGCGCCACCTTCGAGCCCAACCCGCAGGCGGCCCAGGGTGACAAGGACAGCGCTCATGCGGCTTCTTGAAACGGCAGCCGCCCTGGCACTGGCCCTGACAGCTTGCGGAGTGTCGGCCCAACTCGCGGCTGACCATCCCGACTGGAAAGAGGGTCAGGTACCGCCGCCGCCAGCCTTCAGTCCCAACAAGCTGATCGCATTTGATGCTGCTGCGTCCTCGGCCCTGAGCTTCGGCATCGATCCCGCCACGCTGGCGATCGGCAAGGAGGGGGTCGTGCGCTATGTGGTCGTGGCCTCCAGCCGCAGCGGCGCGATGAACGCGATGTACGAAGGCATTCGCTGCGCCACCGGCGAAGTCAAGGTCTATGCGCGCTTCAATGCCGACAGCGGCTGGCATGCCGTGAGCGATCCAGACTGGAAGTCCCTGTATGCACCCTCGCCCTCGCGCCACAGCCTCGGCATCGCACGCGCGGGCGTTTGCAAGGGCAATGCACCCAACCAGTCGGTGGAGCACATCCTGCGCGACCTGAGGGCCACGCCCGCCAGGAAGTTCGAATAGCGCCTTGCCCTTACCTCGTCAGCACCAAATTGTCACGGTGCACCATCTCGGGCTCGGCCACGTAGCCCAGCAGGCCCTCGACTTCACTGGAGGGCCTGCGGCAGATCAAACGGGCCTCGGCGCTGGCGTAGTTGGCCAAGCCGCGGGCGATTTCCGTCCCGGCGGCATCGCGCACCGCGATCACGTCGCCGCGTGAGAACTCCCCCTCCACCGCGGTCATGCCGATCGGCAGCAGGCTCTTGCCCTCGTCGCGCAGCTTGACCGCGGCGCCATCGTCCACGATCACCGCACCGCGCAGCTGCAGGTGATCGGCCATCCACTGCTTGCGGGCCTGTTTCTTCTGAGTCTGGGCCACCAGCAGCGTGCCTATGGCTTCGCCCTGGACCAGCCGCAGCAGCGCCTGCGGCTCGCGCCCCCAGGCGATCACGGTCGAAGCGCCGGAGCCGGCCGCGCGCTTGGCCGCCAGGATTTTGGTGATCATGCCGCCGCGGCCCAGGCTCGATCCGACCCCGCCCGCCATGGCTTCGAGCGCCGGGTCGCCGGCCTTGGCTTCGTGCACGAACTGGGCCGACGGATCCTTGCGCGGGTCGGCCGTGTACAGGCCCTTTTGATCGGTCAGGATGATCAGCGCGTCGGCCTCCACGAGGTTGGCGACGAGCGCGCCCAGCGTGTCGTTGTCGCCGAACTTGATCTCATCGTTGACCACCGTGTCGTTTTCATTGATCACCGGCACCACGCCATGCTGCAGCAGCGTGAGCAGCGTGGAGCGCGCATTCAGGTAGCGCTCGCGGTCAGCCAGATCGGCGTGGGTCAACAGCACCTGGGCGCTGCCCAGACCGTTTTCGCGCAGCTTGGTCTCGTACATCTGCGCCAGGCCCATCTGCCCGACGGCGGCTGCGGCCTGCAGCTCATGGATTTCGTGAGGGCGCGTCGCCCAGCCCAGGCGCTTCATGCCCTCGGCAACGGCCCCGCTGGATACCATGATCACCTCGCGGATCCCCGCGCCGTTGCCGCCGCGCACCAGGGCCGCCAGCTGGCGGCACCACTCGCCGATCGCCGCCTCGTCCAGCCCGCGTCCTTCGTTGGTCACCAGGCTGGAACCGACCTTGACCACGATGCGCCTGGCGTCGCGCAGCACGGTGGAAGCTGTTTTTTCAATCATTTTGGCCTGCAGCCCGCTTGCAGCGGGCACGATACGCTACGAATCTGGTAGCAAACTAGGATGCGACATCCCCCGCGAAACGCGGATCGACCTCCACCGGCGGCTGCTCGGCCACCTGCAGCGCCTTCACATGCTGGTAGATGGCCTTGGTCAGCGGCTCGCAGCCTTCATGCGTGAGCGCCGAGATTTCGAACACCGGGCCCTTGTACTTGAATCGCTTGACGAAGTCCGAAACCTTGGCGGCGCGCTCGTCCGCACCCACCATGTCCAGCTTGTTGAGCACCAGCCAGCGCGGCTTGTGGTACAGCGCTTCGTCGTACTTCTTGAGCTCGGCCACGATGGCCTTGGCCTGGGCCACCGGGTCGACGCCGTCGTCGAATGGCGCCAGGTCCACGATGTGCAGCAGCAGGCGCGTGCGCTGCAAATGGCGCAGGAACTGATGTCCCAGCCCCGCGCCTTCAGAAGCGCCTTCGATCAGGCCCGGGATGTCGGCCACCACGAAGCTCTGCTCGGGGCCCACGCGCACCACGCCCAGGTTGGGGTGCAGCGTGGTGAACGGGTAGTCGGCGATCTTGGGGCGGGCGTTGGAGACGGCCGAGATCAGCGTGGACTTGCCGGCGTTCGGCATGCCCAGCAGGCCAACATCGGCCAGCACCTTCAGTTCGAGCTTGAGGCTCTTTTTCTCACCGGGCCAGCCCGGCGTTTTCTGGCGCGGCGCGCGGTTGATCGCGCTCTTGAAGCGCATGTTGCCAAAGCCGCCGTCGCCGCCCTTGGCAATGGTGATGACCTCACCGGGCGTCAGCAGCTCATACAGCACCTCGCCGCTGTCGGCGTCTGTGATGACGGTGCCCACCGGCATCTTGAGCGTGATATCGTCGCCGGCTGCGCCAAACATGTCGGAGCCCATGCCGTGCTGGCCCCGCTTGGCTTCGTGGCGGCGCGAAAAACGGAAGTCCACCAAGGTGTTGAGGTTCGGGTCGGCGATGGCAAACACATGGCCGCCGCGCCCGCCGTCGCCGCCGTTGGGGCCGCCGAACTCCTTGTACTTCTCGTGCCGGAACGAGACGCAGCCATTGCCGCCGTCGCCCGCGGCAATGTCAATGTAGGCTTCGTCAACGAACTTCATGATTTCGGTGAAAAGTTTCGCTACGCTACGCTCCGCACGATACTTTTCACCGGCCTAGCCAGCAAAAAAGCTTGGGGCGGCCCGGCGCTTTTTTGAGATTTTATAAACGAAGAAGCCCCGAACGGGTCGGGGCTTCGATGGGGCCGAAGTGACCAGCTTACGCCGGCGTCACGCTGACCGTGTGCTTGTTCAGCGAACCCTTGACGGCGAACGACACATGACCGTCGACCAGGGCAAACAGGGTGTGGTCCTTGCCCACGCCCACATTGCTGCCGGGGTGGAACTTGGTGCCGCGCTGGCGCACGATGATGGAGCCGGCGCTGATCAATTCACCGCCGAAAGCCTTCACGCCGAGCATCTTGGGCTTGGAATCGCGCCCGTTTCGCGTAGAGCCGCCGCCTTTTTTCTGTGCCATGACTCTTGCTCCTTATGCTGCAATCGAGGCAATTTGCAGTTCGGTGAACTGCTGGCGATGCCCTTGACGCTTTTGATAGTGCTTGCGACGGCGCATTTTGAAAATGCGAACCTTGTCGTGCTTGCCGTGCGCCACCACCGTGGCTTTCACAGTTGCGCCGGACACCAGGGGCGTACCCACCTTGAGTTCAGCGCCGTTGCCGACGGCCAGAACCTGGTCGATCACGATTTCCTGGCCTACGTCCGCAGCAATCTGTTCTACTTTAATTTTTTCGCCAGCAGCAACACGGTATTGTTTGCCGCCGGTTTTTATGACCGCGTACATGTTGACCTCTTCCATTGAAGTTCTGCGGACGGATTTCCACAGAGCCAAATATTATAGCATGGTGTGCGGCCACTAACATTCCTCCGCCGCCAGCCGGGGCGGCGGCGGCCAAGCCTTCCTATAATTCAGAAACATTCTGCTTCATCTGCCTTGGCCGTCAACTCCTCCAGCACCTCTGCCGCCCTTGCCCTCATCGCCGACGACATGCGCGAGGTCGACAAGGTCATTGCCCATCGGCTCGACTCCAGTGTCGCGCTGGTCGGGGACATCTCCCGCTACATCATCGCCGCGGGCGGCAAGCGCCTGCGGCCGGCGCTGCTGCTGCTGATGTGCGGCGCGCTGGACTATCGCGAGCCGCAGCGCTTCAACCTCGCGGCCGTGGTCGAATTCATCCACACCGCCACCTTGCTGCACGACGATGTGGTCGATGAATCCACCTTGCGGCGGGGCCGCGCCACGGCCAACGAAACCTTCGGCAACCCCGCCAGCGTGCTGGTGGGTGACTTCCTGTATTCGCGTGCCTTCCAGATGATGGTGGACGCAGGCGACATGCGCATCATGCAAATCCTCGCCGATGCGACCAATGTGATTGCCGAAGGCGAAGTCCTGCAGCTCATGAACATGCATGACGCGTCCCTAGGCGAGGCCGGCTACCTGCGGGTGATCCGCTCCAAGACCGCGAAGCTGTTCGAGGCCAGCGCCCGCCTGGGCGCGGTGCTCGCCAAATCAACGCCTGAGATCGAGCAGGCCTGTGCCGACTACGGCCAGGCGCTGGGCACGGCCTTCCAGGTCATCGACGATGTGCTCGACTACGACGGCGATGCCAGCGAGATGGGCAAGAACCTGGGCGACGATCTGCGCGAAGGCAAGGCCACCCTGCCCCTGATCGTGGCCATGCAGCGCGGCACGGCCAGCCAGCGCGACACCATTGCCCAGGCCATTGAAAACGGCGCCGTCGATGAACTGGCTCGCATCGTGGCGATCGTCAAGGAAACCGGCGCCCTCGACGCGACCCGCCAGGCCGCTGCGGCAGAAGCCCGGCGCGCGATCGCGGCTGCGCAACACCTGCCGGAAAATGCGCACGCCGCAGGTTTGCTACAATTGGCGGCTCAGCTGCTGGAGCGCCGGTCCTGAAGCAATTTCTGGAACGGCGATTCGCAATCGGGGTGTAGCTTAGCCTGGTAGAGCGCTACGTTCGGGACGTAGAGGCCGGAGGTTCGAATCCTCTCACCCCGACCAGCTGAATCCCATTCTGTATCCTTGCGCCAACTGGTTGGCGCACCCTTCGCGCTTTTCGATTTACAGCCACAGGGCAATCGGCGATGATTGGTTAATCCCCACTTACCGCCGTACATGTGCCGGACATGGTCTCCGTCGATTCGCTCACCAAAGAAGCATCCACCACGGCGCTGCCCGGCTTGGCGCGCACTCTCGTTTCAGCCGGCAAGCTCGGGCAGAAGTCCGCCGAAGACATTTATCGCAAGGCCCAGAGCGGTCGCACCAGCTTCATTGCCGAACTGACCGGCTCCGGCGCGGTTTCAGCCTCGGATCTGGCCCACACCATGTCGTCCGCATATGCAGCCCCGCTGCTGGACCTGGAGGCCATCGACACCCAGCGCCTGCCCAAGGGCTTGCTCGACAACAAGATTTGCCAGGCCTACCGGGTCGTTGTGCTGAGCAAGCGCAACAACCGCCTGATCGTCGCGACGGCCGACCCCTCGGACCATGAAGCGGCGGAGAAGATCAAGTTCGCCACCCAGATGGGCGTGGACTGGGTCATCGCCGAATACGACAAGCTGTCCAAGATGGTGGAGGCCAACGCGACCACGGCCGCCGAGGCCATGGACAGCATCATCGGCGACGACTTCGAGTTCGATGAAGCCTCGGTCGACGCCGCCACCTCCGACAACAACGAGGCCACCGTCGCAGAAGTCGAGGATGCGCCGGTCGTCAAGTTCCTGCACAAGATGCTGCTCGACGCCTTCAGCATGCGGGCCTCCGACCTGCACTTCGAACCTTACGAGCACGCTTACCGGGTGCGTTTTCGCATCGATGGCGAACTGCGCGAAATCGCCTCGCCGCCCATCGCCATCAAGGACAAGCTGGCGTCGCGCATCAAGGTCATCTCGCGCCTGGACATCTCCGAAAAACGCGTGCCGCAGGACGGCCGCATGAAGCTCAAGGTCGGGCCCGACCGGGTCATCGACTTCCGGGTCAGCACCCTGCCCACGCTGTTCGGCGAGAAGATCGTGATCCGCATCCTGGACCCGAGCAGCGCCAAGCTGGGCATCGAAGCGCTGGGCTATGAGCCCGAGGAAAAGGAGCGCTTGCTGCGCGCCATTGGCCGCCCCTACGGCATGATTCTGGTCACCGGCCCCACCGGGTCCGGCAAAACGGTGTCGCTCTACACCTGCCTGAACCTGCTCAACAAACCGGGCGTCAACATCGCCACGGCCGAGGATCCCTCCGAAATCAACCTGCCCGGGGTCAACCAGGTCAATGTGAACGAGAAGGCCGGGCTGACGTTCGCGGCCGCGCTCAAGTCCTTTCTGCGCCAGGATCCGGACATCATCATGGTCGGCGAGATCCGCGACCTGGAAACCGCCGACATCTCGATCAAGGCGGCCCAGACCGGCCATCTCGTGCTGTCGACGCTGCACACCAACGATGCCCCGACGACGCTGACGCGCATGCGCAACATGGGCATCGCGCCGTTCAACATTGCCTCCAGCGTGATCCTGATCACGGCCCAGCGGCTGGCCCGCCGGCTCTGCCTCAACTGCAAGGCCCCGGTCGACATCCCCGGCGAGACGCTGCTGGACGCCGGCTTCCAGGACGACGAGGTCGACGGCTCCTGGACGCCCTACCGGCCCGTGGGCTGCTCCATGTGCAACAACGGCTACAAGGGCCGCATCGGCATCTACCAGGTCATGCCGATCAGCGAGGAGATCCAGCGCATCATCCTGCGCGACGGCAGCGCGCTGGAAATCGCCGAACAGGCCGAACGCGAGGGGGTCCGCTCCCTGCGCCGGGCGGGTCTGCACAAGGTCAAGCTCGGTCTGACCTCGCTTGAGGAAGTACTGGCCGTCACCAACGAATAACAAGAACGAACGACAAGGAACGCAATATGGCAACTGCAACGTCCAAAGACGTCAAGGAATTGGTCTTCGAGTGGGAGGGCAAGGACCGCAACGGCAAGCAGGTGCGTGGCGAACTCCGCGCCGTCGGCGAGAACCAGGTCCAGGCGTCCTTGCGCCGCCAGGGCATTTTGCCCACGAAGATCAGGAAGCGCCGCATGCGCGCGGGCAAGAAGATCAAGCCCAAGGATCTCGCCATCTTCACACGCCAGCTGGCGACCATGATGAAGGCTGGCGTGCCGCTGCTGCAATCCTTCGACATCGTGGGACGCGGCAACGCGAATCCCAGCGTCACCAAGCTGCTCAACGACATCCGCACCGACGTCGAAACCGGCACCTCCCTCAGTGCCGCATTCCGCAAGTTCCCGATGTATTTCGACAACCTGTACTGCAACCTGGTCGAAGCCGGTGAAGCCGCCGGCATTCTGGAGCAGCTGCTGGACCGCCTGGCGGTCTACATGGAAAAGACCGAGGCCATCAAGTCCAAGATCAAGTCGGCCCTGATGTATCCGATTTCGGTGGTCGTGGTCGCGTTCGTGGTGGTCGCCGTGATCATGATTTTCGTGATCCCGGCCTTCAAAAGCGTGTTCAGCTCCTTCGGCGCCGACCTGCCGGCCCCCACGCTGTTCGTGATCGCCATGAGCGAGTTTTTTGTGGCGTACTGGTGGCTGATCTTTGGCGGCATCGGCGGCGGCCTCTACTTCTTCATGCAAGCCTGGAAACGCAACGAAAAAGTGCAGGCCTTCATGGACCGGCTGATGCTCAGGGTGCCGGTGTTCGGCGCCCTGGTTGAAAAATCGTGCATCGCGCGCTGGACCCGCACCTTGGCCACCATGTTTGCTGCTGGCGTGCCCCTGGTGGAAGCATTGGACTCGGTGGGCGGCGCCGCCGGCAACTCCGTCTACGCCAGCGCCACCGAGAAAATCCAGCAGGAAGTCTCGACCGGCACCAGCCTGACGGCGGCCATGGGCAATGCCAACCTGTTTCCCACCATGGTCTTGCAGATGTGCGCCATTGGCGAGGAGTCCGGCTCGATCGACCACATGCTGGGCAAGGCGGCCGACTTTTACGAAGCCGAGGTCGACGACATGGTCGCCGGCCTGTCCAGCCTGATGGAGCCCATCATCATCGTGTTCCTGGGCACGCTGATCGGCGGGATCGTGGTCTCCATGTACTTGCCGATCTTCAAGTTGGGGCAGGTAGTCTGATGTTGTTGTCGCCTTGGTTTGACGCCGCGCTTGGCGGCGTGGCGGGCTTGCTGCTCGGCAGTTTCCTCAACGTCGTGATCTACCGCCTGCCCAGGATGCTCGAGCGGCAGTGGGCCGCCGAATGCAGCGAGCATTGCGGCCAGGAGCCGGCATCCGCCGAGGTCTTCAACCTGGTGCTGCCGCGCTCGCGCTGCCCGCAATGCGGCCACCAGATCCGCTGGTATGAAAACATTCCGGTGCTCAGCTATCTCGTGCTGCGCGGCAAATGCTCGGCCTGCCGTGCCCCGATCAGCCTGCGCTATCCCCTGGTGGAACTGGCCACCGGCGCCCTTTTCGTCTGGTGCATCGGGCACTGGGGCCTGACCTGGGCCGGCCTGGCGTGGTGCGGCTTCGCCGCGGCCATCGTGGCGCTGGCCTTCATCGACTGGGATACGACCCTGCTGCCCGATGACATCACCCTGCCCCTGCTGTGGGCCGGGCTGATGGCTGCCGCCCTGCAATGGACGCAGGTGGCGCTTGCCACGGCCGTCTGGGGCGCTGCCCTGGGCTATGTGTCGCTGTGGCTCATCTACTGGGCCTTCAAGCTGCTGACCGGCAAAGAAGGCATGGGCTATGGCGACTTCAAGCTGTTCGCGGCGCTGGGGGCCTGGTTCGGCTGGCCGGCGCTGGTGCCCATCATCCTGATGGCTTCGGTGATCGGCGCCATGGTCGGCATCGCGCTCAAATTCTCCAGCGGACTGCGTGAAGGCGTTTATGTGCCGTTTGGCCCCTTTCTCGCCGCCGCGGGTCTGACCGCCATGATTTTCGGCCCGCAATCCATCCTGCGTATCGCGGGACTGTGAGCCCATGACCCGCGTCACCAGGCTGGGGCTCACCGGGGGCATCGGCAGCGGCAAGAGCACCGTGGCCCGGATGCTGGCTGATCTGGGTGCCGCCGTGGTGGATGCCGATGCGATCGCCCGCAGCGTCACAGCCGCGGGTGGTGCTGCCATTGGCCCCATCGCTGCCGAATTCGGCGCCGGCTTCATCACCCCCGAGGGCGCGCTGGACCGCGACAAAATGCGCGAGCTGGCCTTTGCCGACGCCACGGCTCGCACGCGCCTGGAAGCCATTGTTCACCCCCTGGTTGGGCGCGCCACGACAGAGCAAGCCCAGGCCGCGATCCAGGCCGGCCATCACTGCATCGTCTTCGACGTGCCCCTGCTGGTCGAGTCAGGCCGCTGGCGACAGCAGGTGGACCAGGTGCTGGTGGTGGATTGCTCCGCTGAAACCCAGACGGCGCGCGTCATGGCCCGCAGCGGCCTGACGCGCGAGGCGGTGCGGGGCATCATGGCCACGCAGGCCAGCCGGCTGCAACGCCTTGCCGCTGCCGACGTCGTGGTCTGCAATGACCAGCTGTCGCTGGATGACTTGAAAGCACAAGTCACCCACTTGGCGAGGCGCTTCGGGCTATGATTGCCGGCACTGGAACCCGCAGCGTGATTCTGTACGAATACCCCTTCAACGAACGCATCCGTACCTACCTGCGCCTGGAGCACCTGTTCCGACGTCTGGGCCAGCTGGTTCCGCGCGACCACGCACTGGATCACCATTACGCGCTGGCAACCATCTTCGAAGTCATGGACGTGGCCGCGCGCGCCGACCTCAAGACCGATGTGCTCAAGGACCTGGAGAAGCAAAAGCATGTGCTCAACGGCTACCGCGGCAACCCCGCGATTGCCGAGTCCGTGCTGGACAAGGTCATTGGCGAGCTCGACGGCTGCTTTTCGGCCCTGGCCCACCAGCCCGGCAAGGCCGGCCAGGCGCTAACAGAAAACGACTGGCTCATGGGCCTGCGCAGCCGCGTTGGCATCCCGGGCGGCACCTGCGAATTCGACCTGCCCGCCTACTACGCCTGGCAACACAGGGACAGTGCGTCGCGCCGGGCCGACCTGGAGCGCTGGGCCTCCACGCTGGGCGCACTGGCCGAGTCCGTCCACATGCTGCTCAAGCTGCTGCGCGACTCGGGGGCGCCGCAAAAGGTCGTCACCACCGGTGGGCAGTTCCAGCAAACCCTGCCGCAGGGCCGCACCTTCCAGCTGATGCGGCTGCGCATCGACCCCGCGCTGGGCCTGATTCCCGAGATCAGCGGCAACCGCCTGATGGTTTCGGTGCGCCTGATGCAGCATGAGGCCGACGACCGCTTGCATGCCTCCAGCACCGATGCGACCTTTGAGCTGACACTGTGCTCCTGAGCTGTTTCGCGCGAGTGATGCGATGACCCCGCCAGACTACAAGCCCAAACACGTGCGCTGCCCTGCCTGCGGCGGCGACAGCCTTTATGCGCCCAGCAACAGATTCCGCCCGTTTTGCAGCGAGCGCTGCAAGAACATGGACCTGGGCGCCTGGGCCAGCGAAACCTTCCGCCTGCCGACGGAAGCACCGCCGGAGGATGGGGTCTTCGGCGACGCCAAGCTGCAGTAGTTCAAGAAAAAACAGCTTCCGGGCCGCATCAAATTGGCACCTCATGCTACAAAATATGTAGCACCTTCGAAGTTTCTCTCTGCCGCGAACCAGGCCAGCACCGGCACCGTCCCCGGCAACACGGGCACCACCTGCACCGGCAGGCTCTGCCATGCGCAGGACTGGCCTTCGCGCATTTGCAGCTCGCCGGTCCACTCGAACACCTTGCAGAAATTCAGCCGCACCAGGGCGTGGGGATAGTCCACCAGTTCGACCTTCCAGGGGTGGGCGTGGCCGATCGTGATGCCCAGCTCCTCGTGGAGTTCGCGGCGCAGGGCCTGCTCCACCGTCTCGCCTGCCTCGAGCTTGCCGCCTGGAAACTCCCAGTAACCTGCATAGACCTTGCCCGCGGGTCGCGAGGTGAGCAGGAAGTCGCCCCCGGGCTGGATCAGCACGCCCACGGCCACATCCACCACCTCGCGCTGCGCGCCACCTGCACGCGGACGGTGCGCGTCGGCAACCAGTGGCTTTGCGCTCGTGGTCATGGCGTAGCGTGCTTGCCAGCGTAGTCGCGGGCAAACTGGTAGGCCACGCGGCCGCTGCGCGAACCCCGCTCCAGCGCCCACACCAGCGCCTCGGGTCGCGCCGCCTCGATGGCCTTGTCGCCTACGCCGAACGAGGACAGCCACTGCGCTGCGATCGTGAGGTATTCGTCCTGGCTGAACGGGTAGAAGCTGACCCACAGGCCAAAGCGCTCGGACAGCGAGATCTTCTCTTCCACCACCTCGCCGGGATGGACCTCGCCATCCTCGGTGTGGGTGTAGCTCAGGTTTTCCTTCATGTACTCGGGCAGCAGGTGACGCCGGTTGCTGGTCGCGTAGATCAGCACATTGGGCGTGGCCGCGGCGACGGTGCCGTCCAGGATCGACTTGAGCGCCTTGTAGCCGGACTCGCCCTCCTCGAAGCTCAGATCGTCGCAGAACACGATGAATTTTTCGGGCCGCTCGAACACCACATCCACGATGTCGGGCAGATCGGTGAGGTCGGCCTTGTCGACCTCGATCAGCCGCAAACCCTGGGCGGCGTATTCGTTGAGGCAGGCCTTGATCAGCGACGACTTGCCCGTGCCCCGCGCTCCGGTCAGCAGCACATTGTTGGCGGGCTGGCCTTGCACAAACTGCTGCGTATTGCGCTGGATCTTCTCCTTCTGGCCCTCGATTTCCCTCAGGTCGCCCAGCCGCATGTCCGCCACATGGCGAACCGGCTCCAGCGCGCCGTGGCCGGAGCTGCGCTTGCGGTAGCGCCAGGCAATCGAGGCGTTCCAGTCGGGAGCCGACAGCGGCTGGGGCAGGACCGACTCGATGCGGGCCATGAGCTGCTCCGCGCGCACGAGCAGGTGCTCGAACTTTTCATTCATGGGTTTGAAAGGCCTCAGGACCTGTAGTCGGCGTTGATGCTCACATAGTCATGGCTGAAGTCGCAGGTCCAGACCGTGTCACTGGCTGCTCCTCGACCCAGCCGCACGCGCACCGTGATTTCGCTTTGCTTCATCACCCGCTGGCCGTCTTCCTCGCGGTAGGCCGGCTTGCGGCCACCGTTGACGGCGACATGCACATCGTCGAGGTACAGGTCGATTTTCGTCTGGTCCAGGTCATCGATGCCGGCATAACCCACAGCGGCCAGGATGCGGCCCAGATTCGGGTCGCTCGCATAGAACGCCGTCTTGACCAGCGGCGAATGAGCGATCGCATAGGCGACCTTGCGACACTCCTCGCCTGTCTGACCGCCCTCGACCTGGACGGTGATGAATTTGGTGGCCCCTTCGCCGTCGCGCACGATGGCCTGTGCGAGCTTGCGGGCGATCCCGAACATCGCAGCCTTCAGGGCCTGGCCATCGGCGCTGTCCAGCGAGGCAATGGGCGCATGGGCCGCCTTGTTGCTGGCGATCACCACGAACGCGTCGTTGGTCGAGGTGTCGCCATCGATGGTGACGCGATTGAACGAGCCGTCGGCCAGCTCCATGGCCAGTTGCTGCATGACGGATTGATCGACGCGCGCGTCGGTGGCCATGAAGCCGAGCATGGTGGCCATGTTGGGACGGATCATGCCCGCCCCCTTGCTGATGCCGGTGATGCTGACCATCGCCCCGCCGATCGTCACCTGCGTGCTGAAGGCCTTGGCCACCGTGTCGGTGGTCATGATGCCCTCGGCCGCACGCGCCCAGTTGTCCTCCTTGGCGTCGGCCAGGGCGGCGGGCAAGCCCGCTTCGATGCGGTCATGGGGCAGGGGCTCCATGATCACCCCGGTGGAAAACGGCAGCACCTGCTCGGGCGCCAGCTCCAGTTGGCGCGCCAATGCGATGCAGGTGGCGCGCGCGCGGACCAGACCGTCCTCGCCGGTCCCGGCGTTGGCATTGCCCGTGTTGATGAGCATGGCGCGCACGCCCAGGCCCTTGGCCAGGTGCTCGCGGCAAAGCTGGACCGGCGCGGCGCAGAAGCGGTTTTGCGTGAACACGCCCGAGACCGAAGCGCCCTCGTCGATCAGGACCACGGTGAGGTCCTTGCGGTTGGCCTTGCGGATGCCGGCCTCGGCCACGCCGATGCGCACACCGGCGATGCCGTGCAGATCGGCGGGGTTGGGGGCAGAGAGATTGACAGGCATGGGCGGTTTCCAAAAAACGTCGTTCAATTATCCGAAAAACAATCGCTCAAAGAACAACACGGGCCGCAGCCCGTGTTGTCGTCCTGAGCCGGCTCAAGCCAGCTTGCCATGGCAATGCTTGTACTTCTTGCCGCTGCCGCAGGGGCAGGCATCGTTGCGGCCCACCCTGGGGACGCTGTGAGCCAGGGCGAAGCCCGCCTTCGCCGCTTGCCGTTTGACCGTTTCCTCGTCCACGGTGGTCTGCACCTCGCCGGTTTCGGTCGGCGCGATGTAAGTGACGTTGGAGATGGCCTCGGCGCGGCTTTCCATCGCTTCGGCCGCCTGCTCCAACTGCTCGTCAGTCTGCACCCTGACCGTCATGAGCACCTTGGTGACTTCGTTCTTGACCGAGTCCAGCAGTTGGCCGAACAGCTCGAAGGCCTCGCGCTTGTATTCCTGCTTGGGCTGCTTCTGGGCGTAGCCGCGCAGGTGAATGCCCTGGCGCAGGTAGTCGAGCGAGCTCAGGTGCTCGCGCCAATGCCCATCGATGCTTTGCAGCAGCACGATGCGCTCGAACTGGGTGAAGTTTTCACCGCCCACCTGCTCGACCTTGGCGGCAAACGCCGCGTTGGCGGCCTGCAGCACCTGCTCGACAATGTCCTCGTCCGTGATGGCGCTGGCGGCCTGCACCTGCTGGCTCAAAGGCAGCTCGATCTGCCAGTCTTCGCGCAGCGCCTTCTCCAGTCCCGCGATATCCCACTGCTCTTCGACCGACTCCGCGGGCACATACTGGCGCACCAGGTCCGTGAAGCAGCCTTCGCGCAGGGCCGCAATCTGGGCCGACAGATCGGCTGCGTCCAGGATGTCATTGCGCTGCTGGTAGATCACCTTGCGCTGGTCGTTCGACACATCGTCGTATTCGAGCAGCTGCTTGCGGATGTCGAAGTTGCGGCCTTCGACCTTGCGCTGCGCGGATTCGATGCTGCGCGTCACAATGCCGGCCTCGATCGCTTCGCCATCGGGCATCTTCAGGCGATCCATGATGGCCTTGACCCGGTCGCCCGCGAAGATGCGCATCAGGGGATCGTCCAGGCCCAGGTAAAAACGCGAGGAACCCGGGTCGCCCTGGCGGCCCGAACGGCCCCGCAGCTGGTTGTCGATACGGCGTGACTCGTGGCGCTCTGTCGCAATGATGCGCAAGCCACCGAGCTGCCGCACGAACTCGTGATCCTGGGCCCAATCGGCGCGCAGCTGCTCCATCCTGGCCAGTTTCACGGCCGGGTCCAGCGTTTCATCGGCCTCGACCGCCTGGATGGCTTTTTCCAGGTTGCCGCCCAACACGATGTCGGTGCCGCGGCCGGCCATGTTGGTGGCGATGGTGATCATCTTCGAACGACCGGCCTGCGCGACGATCTCGGCCTCCCGGGCGTGCTGCTTGGCGTTGAGCACCTGGTGCGGCAATTGCTCTTTCTGCAGCAGCGCGGAGATGATTTCCGAGTTCTCAATCGAGGTCGTCCCCACCAGCACCGGCTGGCCACGCCCATGGCACTCGCGAATGTCCTTGATCGCCGCCTCGTATTTTTCGCGCGTGGTCTTGTACACGCGGTCCAGCTGGTCGTCGCGCTGGCTCGGCCGGTTGGGCGGTATCACCACCGTTTCCAGGCCGTAGATCTCCTGGAACTCATAGGCTTCGGTGTCGGCCGTGCCCGTCATGCCGGCCAGCTTGCCATAGAGGCGGAAGTAGTTCTGGAAGGTGATGGACGCCAGCGTCTGGTTCTCGGCCTGGATCGCCACGCCTTCCTTCGCCTCCACCGCCTGGTGCAGGCCATCGCTCCAGCGCCGGCCCGACATCAGTCGACCGGTGAATTCATCGACGATGACGATTTCGCCGTTCTGAACCACGTAGTGCTGGTCGCGGTGGTACAAGTGATTGGCACGCAAGGCCGCGTACAGATGATGCAGCAGGGTGATGTTGGTCGGGTCGTACAACGACGCGCCTTCGGGAATCAGACCCTGGCTGAACAGGATGCGTTCGACGTTTTCATGACCCTGCTCGGTCAGGAACACCTGATGCGATTTTTCATCGAGCGTGAAATCGCCGGCCTTGATGATGCCTTCGCCGGTGCGCGGGTCCTCCTCGCCTTCCTGGCGCTGCAGCAGCGGCACGATCCTGGTCATCGCGATGTACAGCTCGGTATGGTCCTCGGCCTGACCGCTGATGATGAGCGGCGTGCGCGCCTCGTCGATCAGGATCGAGTCCACCTCATCGACGATGGCGTAGTTCAGTCCGCGCTGCACGCGGTCCTGCACCTCGTACACCATGTTGTCGCGCAGGTAGTCGAAGCCGTATTCGTTGTTGGTGCCGTAGGTGATGTCGGCCTGGTAGGCGGCCTGCTTGTCCTCGCGCGGCATTTGCGGCAGGTTGATGCCGACACTCAAGCCCAGGAAGTTGTAGAGCTTGCCCATCCATTGGGCGTCGCGGTTGGCCAGGTAGTCGTTGACCGTGACCACATGGACGCCCTTGCCCGTCAAGGCATTCAGGTAGACCGGAAGCGTGGCCGTCAGCGTCTTGCCCTCACCCGTGCGCATCTCGGCAATCTTGCCGTTGTGCAGCGCCATGCCGCCCAGCAACTGCACATCGAAGTGGCGCATCTTCATGACACGCTTGGAACCCTCGCGCACCACGGCGAAGGCTTCGGCCAGCAGGGCATCCAGAGATTCACCCCCGGCGACGCGGTCCTTGAACTCCTGCGTCTTGCCGCGCAACTCGTCGTCGCTCAGCTTCTCGAATTCGGGCTCCATCGCGTTGATGCGATCCACCGTCTTGCGGTACTGCTTGAGGAGCCGGTCATTGCGGCTGCCGAAAATTTTGGTGAGGAAGTTGGTCGCCATGAATACAGGACCGCCCTGCCGGCCCACCGGGGCTCGCAGGGCGACCGAAATCCCTAAAGTGTTGTGGATTCAGGTGAGGTCGCCGCCGCAGAATGCAACAGGAGCCATGCCAGCCGCAGCGTTGACCAAACCGCGGATTTTACCTTTGCCCCGGGACCCGGGCGGGCGTGGCGCCCGCTGTCGACGGCACGGCGGCCAGCCTGGCCACATGCCCAGCCGGCAGATGCTGACCCGCCGTCAGGAACTTCTGCGGATCCTGCGGCACGCCCTGCACCAGCACCTCAAAGTGCAGGTGCGGCCCGGTGGACCGCCCGGTGGTTCCGACCTCGGCGATCTTCTGGCCGCGTTTGATCAGATCGCCCTTTTTGACCCAGACTCTGGAACTGTGCGCATAGCGGGTCACGAGGTCGTTGCCATGATCCACCTCGACCATGTTGCCGTAGGCCGGATGAAACTCCTGCGTGACCACCACGCCGCCGGCCGCGGCCAGAATCGGTGTGCCGGTATCGGCCTGGAAATCCAGCCCGGTGTGCAGGGCCGAGCGGCCGGTGAACGGGTCAATGCGCCAGCCGAAAGCCGAGCCCAGGCTCTTGCCGGGCACGGGCGGCTGGGTCGGGACCATCATCTTTCTGATTTTCTGGTCAAACAGGCGGG
>Ga0187892_10001063_pt1 | contig 66553 bp, 55 predicted proteins | sample MA1701073metaG_FD_139345 | JGI IMG/M metagenome (GOLD analysis project Ga0187892, IMG submission 139345) | Bio-ooze microbial communities from a basaltic lava cave in the Kipuka Kanohina Cave System on the Island of Hawaii, USA - MA170107-3 metaG ... | reverse complement strand
GAGCGGGCAGCGGCCATGAGGGCACCTTCATTCTTTCAGGGGTCGTTCTTTAACGGGTTCAGTTCGACTGATGCTTCCGAAAGCCTTCGCAAGGCTATGTTTTGACAGGAGTGCATCATGCCACCGGTCGCCATTCCTGTCCAAGCGGGTCAACGCCTTGCCGTTGCCGATGGTGAAGTCCAGGGGCTCGGCGGCCTCCAGCTCCTCCCAGGTCAGGGGCATGGAGACCGGAGCGCCCGGCACGCCCCGGGGGGAATAGGCTACGTTCAGCGTCTTGCCGCGCACGTTCATGTTGTAGTCGATGAAGATCTTGCCGGTCCGTTTTTCGACCGCCCAATCGAGAGTTATATCCTTCGGGTGCCCCCTCATCAGGTGGCGCCCCACCATCTCGCAGAGGCTGCGCGCCTCGTCGAACGTCACGGTGCGATCGATGGGGACGACGACGTGCAGGCCCGTCTTGCCTGAAGTCTTGACCACGGCGTCCAGGGACATCTCCTTGAGCAGCGCCCTCAGCCAGAACGCGACGCGCTTGCCGGTGGCGAAGCCTTTCTTGTTGAGCTCCGGTTCGGCCCCCTTCGCTTCCTTGCCCGAATAGATGTACGGGTCGATGTCGAAGACCAGGTAGTCGGGGTAGTTCAGCACCGAGCCTTCGAGCGACTCGAGCGTCGCCGAGAAGTCCGTCGATTCGCTCGCCGCGTCCGGTGCGACGGCGGCGCGCGAGTGCCAGACGTGGAATTCGAGCGTTCCGACCTGGCCCAGCCACAACAGCGTCGGCAGGTTGTTGCCGAGCAGGTAGTCGTGCTTCTCGCCCTTGTGCCCGGAGAACACGGTGATCGTTTCGACGAAGTCCGGCAGCGATTGCTCCCAGTGCTTCTGGAAGAAGCGCTCGCCGTGGATGCCCTCGGGCATGCGGATCATGGTGAGGGGCCGGTCCTCGAGATGCGGCAGCATGAACGGCGACACTCTTGCGAGGTAACGCAGCAGGTCGCGCTTGGTGATCGCGGCCACGCGCGCGTCCTTGTCCGCGGGCCAGTACTCGCGATCGAGATTCGTGAGGCGGATGCGCGCGCCGCCGACGTCGAGGTCGAGTCGGTTGCTCTTGCCGTCGAGCTGCTGCAGTACCGATTCGATTTCGGTTGCCGGCGTCGCGGGAGCGGGCATCGAGCGGTTCGGCTTCGCGCCGCGCGACCGGTCCGGCGACGCACCCTCCTCCAGCGGGCCGTGCGGCGCGACGGGCGCGCGAATACCGGCCGGCTCGATGTCGTCGCGCAACCGCAGGAAGACCGGTGCCCGCAGGTTGCCGTCGGCCGTGATGCCCTGAAACTCCACTTCCGCGACGAGCTCGGGCTCGAGCCACTTCGTGGGCCGGTGCAGGTCGGGCTTGCCCGCAAACGGTGAAGTCCTGCGCTCGAGCTTCGCCACTCGCTTGCGCAGTCCGGCGAGGGTTCCTTCGTCCAGGCCGGAACCGACGTGCCCGACGTAGCGCAGCTCCGTGGCCTCCCTGCCGTCCCAGTAACCGAGCAGCAACGCGCCGAGCGCCTCGCGCGAATTCTTGCCCTGCGTGTAGCCGCCGACGACGAACTCGGCGCTGTGCGTCGCCTTGAGTTTGAGCCAGAGCGGCGAGCGGCGTCCCGCCTGGTAAGTGCTGTCGCTGCGCTTGCCCACGATGCCCTCGAAGCCCGCGGCGAGCGATGCGGAGTAGAGGCGCTCGGCGTCGTCGGACACGTGCACGACCTGAAGATGACTCGTCGGCAGCAGGCATTGCAGCAGCCAGCGCCGCCGGTCCGAGTACGGCGCACCGCGCAGGTTCAGGCCGGCGAAATGCAGGAGATCGAAGCACATGAACACGACCGGCGAGCGGCGCCGCGCGTCGGCGATCTCATGGTCGGTCTTGAGGCCTACGCGGTTCTGCAACGCGTTGAACGACGGCCGACCGTCGGGCCCGAGCGCGACGATCTCACCGTCGAGCACCATGCGATCCACGGCCTGTGCACCGAGGTCCGCGACGATTTCCGGAAACGGCACCGTGAGGTCGATGCCGCGCCGCGACTGCAGGCGCACGGCCCCGTCCTGCACGAAGGCGATGACGCGATACCCGTCGAGTTTCGGTTCGTACTGCCAGCCCGGCTCGGAGCGCGGCGCCTCGCCGATCTCCGCCAGCATCGGCGCGATGGATTTCGGGAAGGATTCCTCCGGACCATTGGACGCCAGGCGTGCGGCGTCGAGGCGCATCGGACGCTTGCCGGCCTCGAGATCGTCGAGCGTGTAGCCTGACATCACCGATTGCGCGCGCGCCAGCACGTCGTTCACGTCCGCGAAGCGGTCGCGATGCTTGAGCAGCAGCCATTGCTTCGGCGTCGAGGTGCGTACCAGGGCGTACGACCCCTTCAGTTTGTGGCCGCGCAGGAAGATGCTGAGCTTGCCGTTGGCGATGCCCTCCCGCATCAGCTCCTCGGCCTCGCGTCGCTGGCCGAACCAGTACTGTTTGTCTTCGTCCGGCGAATACACGCCGCAGTCCCACACGATGACGTTACCCGCGCCGTACTCCTTTTCGGGGATGACGCCTTCGAACGAGGCGTACTCGAACGGATGGTCCTCCACTTCGACCGCGAGGCGCTTGTCGCCGAACTGCAGCGAGGGGCCCTTGGGCACCGCCCAGGACTTGAGCACCCCGTCGACTTCGAGGCGAAAGTCGTAGTGCAACCGTCGCGCGGCGTGCTTCTGCACCAGAAACATGAGCGGCCCGCCACGCCCTTGAGGCACCACGGGTCCCGGTTCCGGCGTGCGCGTGAAGGTTCGCTTCGCGGCGTACCTGTCGAGCGCCTGCTTCGAAGGACTCGCCTGCGCGGTATCGCCGTGCGAGGTATCGCGGGGCGACGTATCGCGGGGCGACGTATCGCCGGGCGAGGTATCGGCGCGCGTCCGTTTCTTCTTCATGTCCGGCGCATCATGTCGGGCGTGTCAGCGCCTGGATCCAGGCCGCGAGCGCGTCCAGCGCTTCGCCGATCACGTCCTGGTCCTTGCGTCCGCTGCGCGCGGGCACGTGCCAGGAATGATCGGCGTCCTCCAGGACCTTGAGCGTGGCGAGCCCGAGCTCCGCGATCAGGGGACGAAGCAGGTCGAGGCTCGCGAGATCGTCACGCGTCCCCTGGATGAAGAGCATCGGAACCTTCACGTCGTACAGGTGCTCGGCGCGATCGCGCGCCGGACGTTGCGGCGGATGCAGCGGGAAAGCCAGGAATGCGAGAGCGCGCACGCCTGCCAGCGGCGTGGCGGCCTGTGCCTGTGAAGTCATGCGCCCACCAAAAGAGCGCCCACCGGCGAACAGCGGGAGCTCCGGTCCGCAGCGTGCTGCCTCTGCGACCGCCGCCCGCACCGTCGCGTGGCACAGCGCCGGCGGATCCGGTCGTCGCGAGCGCTGTTCCATGTAGGGAAACTGGTAGCGCAAGGTCGCAATGCCACGGTTCGCGAGCTCCTTCGCGACGGTCGCCATGAAAGGATGTGCCATCCCGGCGCCCGCGCCGTGTGCGAGCACGTAGCAGGCAATCGGCTGCGCAGGCGATTGCCAGAGCGCTGACACCTCCCGCGTCTCGTCGATCGCGAGCGTAAGCGATTCCGCGCGGGTCGCGTTCATACGCGTCCGAGTGCGTCGATGAGCCGCCGCGCGAACTCGGGGCCGGTGCCGGCTTCCTCGTGCTTGAAATAGACGTAGGTGTCGCGGCAGTGAGCGGTCTTGTCGCGGATCGCGCGCGCCCAGCGCTCCAGGTCCTCCGGCGTGTAACCCTCGTCACGCAAACGAAAGTAGGCGTAGTCGGCGGTGACTTCGACCGGCGCGGAGACTTTCTCGCCGTCGGCGATGCACAGCGCGAGATTGCGCGCCCTGAGCCGCGCGAACACTTCCTCATCCAGCCACGACGCATGCCGGAACTCGAAGGCCGCGCAGGTCTGCGACGGCAGCAGGGCGAGAAACGCGTCGAACACCGCGAGATCCTTGCGCAACGTCGGCGGCAGCTGGAACAGCAGCGCGCCCAGCTTCGGGCCGAGTGCCGAAGCCGTCTCGAGGAAATAGCGCACGCGGTCCTCGCAGTTCTTCAGGCGGGCATCGTGCGTGATGCGCTTCGGCGCCTTGAGCGTCAGCCGGAAGCGCTCGGGAGTCGCAGCGCTCCAGCCCGCGAGCGTCTGCGGGTTCGGCGTGCGATAGAAGGTGTAGTTGATCTCGACGGTGTCGAAACGCGCAGCGTAGTACGGCAGCATCTTCGCGGCCGCGAGGTCCTGCGGGTAAAAGTTGCCCTTCCACTCCGGGTAGTTGTAGCCCGACGTTCCCACCCACACTGCCATGCGGGAATTCTCGCGTTGACGTGGATCGACGCGCAACAGTAGAGTGACCAGTGGTCGGACACCAGGCGGACGTGAAGGCAGGTGTCCCCATGGCCCAGGCTCTGCCCGAGCATCCCAGCCTCGACTGGCTGAAGAAAGACCGCCAAACAGAAGCTGCGTGAACGGCGCACGCGGGAACCCGGCGCGCATTGCCAACAATCCGAAGTGTCGCGCGGTAGCGGAGTTTCTCGACAGCGTCACCGGTGCCGCGCCGGCGCCTGCTCCCTGAGACGAGGCCTGCATGCACATCGCGCATCTCGCCCTGTGGGCACAGGACCCGGAGAAACTCGCGCATTTCTACCAGCGCTATTTCGGCGCACGCGCGGGCGCGATCTACACCAATCCGCGCAAGGGCTTCCGTTCGCGCTTCCTGGAGTTTGCCTCGGGGGCACGGCTCGAGGTGATGCACCGTCCCGGCATCGTGCCGCGGGAGGACCCCGCCGAGCGCGAGCGGCTCGGTTACGCGCATCTGGCCCTGTCGGTCGGCGACGACGCGCAGGTCGATGCGCTCACCGCGCGGCTGATCGCCGACGGCTACACGTGTCTCGACGGTCCGCGACGAACCGGCGACGGGTACTACGAGAGCGTGGTACTCGATCCCGAGGGCAATCGCATCGAGATCACCACCTGATCGCGAAGCCGCAGCACGGGCACGGCGGAGCGTCGCAGGTAGCCGCTGAAGCCGCCGCGCGCGTTGCGCTGCTCGTAGTTCAGCTTCACCTCCGGACGCTGCGGATCGCCGACGTAGAACGGCATCTCGAGGTACTGCTTCTCGACCACGTGCAGCTCGCGCACCGAGCCGTCCTCGTTGACGAACACATAGGGATACTTGCCGGCGCGCAGATTGCCCTGCGGCACCACGATCGGCTGCGAGCCCGGGCGGCGGCGCGCGCGGCGCAGCGGGCGGCGCGCGTACCAGACCAGCGCGCTCAGCGCCATGAATAGAATGCCGGCCCAGAGGAACTTGAGCATCATGTCCATGCGCGAGCCTCAGCGAATGGTGAATCTCCGTAGCGGCGAGCCGAGCTGGTGCGGAAACAGCGGGTCGCTGGCGAACTGTCCGAAGATCAGCACGCCGCGCGCCTCGTAGTTGCCCAGCGCGACGGGCAGACCGTCGTCGTCGCGCTGGTCCCACTGAACGGCGATGGTGCGCGTCTGGCCAGGGGCGAACAGCAGCTCGCTGGTCGCCTGCGTGAATGCCTTGCCCTGCGACCATTTCCAGCGGACACGGCTGGTGCCGCTGTCGAGCACCACGAAGTCGAACTGCTGGCCGCTGGCGAACTCCAGCACGGCCTCCAGGTCGCTGCGATTGCGCACCGTGAGCTCCAGGGTGATGGTCTCGCCCGGCGCGAACTGGTCGGTGACGTTGCCGGCGGCGTTCTTCAGGGTGAGGTCGGTCACGAAGGTCGGCCCGCCGATCTCGTCGTCGTCGCCCACGCTGCAGGAGGTGGCACCGGCCGTGAACGTCCAGATCGCGCCCAGGGCCAGGACCCTGGCGGCGACGACGTGCCATGGGGTGCGGCGGGCAGTTGCATCGATGCGCATTCGCTGGAGACTCCGGTCGGTTGTCGAAAGCATCGCCGGCCGGCGCCGGCGCGCGTATTCTGCGAGCCGGATGCTAGGAGCCGCCGCCCGAAAAAGCTGTGGTGGCTTTGTTAACAGGACGTTTTTCGGTGCGCACGGCGCCCGGCCGCAGCGTCGTACGTTTGCGTTACAACTCGGTACGAAGGTTCAACAGATGCAGGGCCGGCCGTCTGGGAAAATCGCCGCGATCGATCCCAAGCTGCGCAGAACCCGGCCGCGGCGCCGGCATCTACCCTCAATGCACTCGTTTCCTACCGCTCTCACTTTTCTTGCCGGCCTGCTGCTGGCGAGCGTGGCTTGCGCCCAGGACGGCAATAGCCGCGCCGCGGAGAGCGACGCCTGCATCGCGCCCTCGCCCGACTGCGTCGTCGTCGGCCAGCTCAACGTCAGCATCTCGCTCGGCATCGGCGGCCGCACTAATCCGGTGGCGACCAACAGCGACATCCCGCTGGTGGCCATCCCGCGCATCAGCTGGTACGGCAAGCGCTTCTTTCTCGAGAACCTCGATCTGGGCTTCACGCTGTACGAGGACTCGACGCATACGTTCAACCTCGTCGCCACGCCCGGCTACGATCGCGTGTTCTTCCACCGCAACGACCTGCAGAACGTCTTCGTCGGAATCGACGGCGGCTTCGCACCGGTGGTGAGTCTGCGCGTGCCGCTGCGCGAGCGCCACACGACTTATCTCGTCGGCCCCGAGTGGGCCTTCACGCGTGGCAAGCTCAGCGGCCAGCTCGACGCCCTCTACGAGGTGACTGGCGAGCACGACGGTTTCGAGGTGCGCGCCGCGATCTCCGCACCCCTGAGCGAAGGTCGCGGCGCGCTGGTGGCGAGCGCCGGCCTGACATGGAAGAGCGCTGAGCTGGTCGACTATTACTATGGCGTCGAAGGGTTCTACGTGGCCGACGCTGCGCTCAACCCCTTCGTCAAGCTCGCGTACACGCGGCCGCTGTCGGAGCGCTGGACGTTCAACGCCTTCGCGCACTATGAGTACCTGGGCGACTCGGTGGCCGATAGCCCGATCATCGACGACGCGAGCGTGGCCACCGCGTTCGTGGGTTTCGTCGCCAGGATCTTCTGAGCGCATGGCCAGGCGAGCGGGGGCTGTCACCTGCGCGTTGCTGTGCGCCGTGCTCGGCGCCGCCAGCGTGACGACGCGCGCCGCGGACGTGGTGCGGCACGAGTTCATCGAGCTCGAGCTGAAGCCGCGGGTCTGCACGCTGACGGCCCGCGACGAGCGCTGCGACACGGTGGTGCATGCGCAGTGGCGCTCGCGTCGCAACGAGGCCCTGTGCCTGCTGATCGTCGGCCAGCCGGACGTCAAGGAATGCTGGGAAAATCACAGCGAGGGCCGCTACTCGGTGGCGCTGGTCTTCGACGAGGATCTCGTGGTCGAATTGCGCGATCCGCAGCTGCGCACCGTCCTGGTCACGCAGGCGGTGACGGTGATCCGCGAGGCCCTGCAATTGCGTCGCAAGCGCCGCCAGCCCTGGAGTATCTTCTGAGCAAGTCATGCCCATGAGCACGTCGACGCAAACACCGGCCGCCTCCGCCAGCCAGTCCCTGGTGCTGCTGGTCGAGGACGACCTGCGGCTCTCGGAGCTGGTGCGCAGCTACCTCAGCAGCAACGGCTTTCGCGTGCTGGTCGAAAACCAGGGCGATCGCGTGCTGGATCGCGTGCGCACCGAGCGCCCGGACCTCGTCGTGCTGGATCTCGGCTTGCCGGGCAAGGACGGCTTCGCCGTGTGCCGCGAGCTCAGGGCGGACGCCGGCATGCCGATACTGATCCTGACGGCTCGCGACAGCGACATCGATCACGTCGTGGGCCTGGAGCTCGGTGCCGACGACTACGTGATCAAACCGGTCGAGCCCCGCGTGCTCGTGGCGCGAATCAACGCCCTGCTCCGGCGCAGCAAGAGCCTGCCCGGCGAGGACGGGCCGATGCGTTTCGGCGGTCTCACCATCAACACGGCGGCGCGCTCGGTCATGCTCGAGGAGCGTTCCGTGTCCCTGTCCAGCAACGAGTTCGATCTGCTCGTGTTCCTGGCGTCGCACCCCGGGGAGTTCCAGTCGCGCGAGACGCTGTATCAGCAGCTCTACAAGCGCGAATATAACGGCCTCGACCGCACGCTCGACGTTCGCATCTCGCATCTGCGCCGCAAGCTCGGCGACACCGGCAATCCGGAGAAGATCAAGACGGTCTGGGGCCACGGCTACCTGTTCGTGCCCGACGCCTGGTAGCGCATGGCGCGCCACTTCCTGACGCTGTACCTGCTCATCGTCGCCACCCTCGCCGCCGCCACCTGGGGCCAGGAAAGGCTCTGGGAGATCTACGGTCGACGCAGCGCCGCCGAGGACGCGGTACCCGCGGCTGCGCTCGCCTTGTTCGAAGAGCAATTGCGTGCCGTGCCGGTGGCGGAGCGGCGCCCGTTCACTACTCGTCTGGCGGCTCGCAGCGGCGTCGACCTGGAGCTGTTCGAGCCGGCCGACATCGCCGGCCACGACACGCTCGAGCACCTGGCGCGCGGCGAGCCGGCGTTCATGCGCGCTGCCGACGGCAAGACCTGGGTGCTGCGTCGCCTGCGCGACGAGCCGCGCGTGATCGCGTTTCGCTATTCGATCAGCGAGGAGCGCAGCGGCATCGAATGGGCGCTGGCATTCGGCCTGTACGCGGCCATCGCGCTCGCGATCATGGCGTGGCTGTGGCCGCTGACGCGCGACCTGCGCCGGCTCGAGCGTTCGACCACCACGTTCGGCAACCGCAACTGGGTGTTCGACGCGGACATCAAGCCGGCATCGCAGGTGCGCCCGCTGGCCGAGGCGTTTCGCCGCATGGCGGAGCGCATCGACAGCCTCATCGGTTCGCACAAGGACATGTCGAACGCGGTGTCGCACGAGGTCAAGACGCCGCTGGCGCGCATGCGTTTCGAGATCGAGATGGCGCGCACCGCGCGCGACCCCGAGGTGCTGGCGAAGCATCTCAACAGCATCGACACCGACATCGCCGAGCTCAATGCCTTCGTCACCGCTGCCCTCGACTACGCGATCCTGGAGCGCGCCGAGGTGGCGCTCAACCTCGGCGAGCACGACTTCACCCTGATCCTGCCCGGCGTCACCGATTCCGTGCGGCGCGGCGCGCCGCCGTTTCTGAACCTGCATTGCGAGGTCACCATCGGGCAGGGCGATCGCAGCGACAGGGGGGACGGCAGTGTTGCCGCCCCCAGCGTCACGCGCGTGCAGTGCGACGCGCACCTGATGGAAACCGTTCTTCGCAACCTCCTCTACAACGCCGTCCGCTACGCGCGCACCCAGATCCGCGTCGCTTTCGCGATCGAGACCGGTAGCGGCGGTGCGGTCTACGTGCTGCTCGTCGACGACGACGGCCCCGGTATTCCCGAAGCGGATCGCGAACGCGTGTTCGGTTCGTTCGTGCAGCTCGCGCAGCCGCGCGGCACGAAGACCGGCTACGGACTCGGGCTCGCCATCGTCAGGCGCGCAGTGGATTGGCACGGCGGAACCGCCGCCGTGCTGGCTTCGCCGCTCGGCGGCGCGCGGTTCGAGATTCGCTGGCCCGCGCGGCGGGGGCGTTAGTCGAGGAAGACCGGAGGGGCTCCTGCCGGAACCCTTCCGACCTGTGTCAGCACAAAACTGGCGATCGGCGCGACCACGCGAACGACTCCCCAGGTCTCACGCGGCTCAGAGCGCCGCCGTCTTCCGGGCCGCGGGAAACTTCTCGAAAACTTCGGCCACGGCGGAGTTGATCGCCGGCACGGGATCCTTCATCGCCTTCTGGTCGACACGGCCTTCGGCCACGCCGCGCCACACGAGCGCCATCTTTTTCGCGTCGACGAGGTCGACGCCGAGCGTGCCCTGGCGATAGCTGTTGGTCTCGATCTGGTGGCGGCCGATCCACGGACGGTACCCGTAGCCCGGCGACGAACGCAGTTCCTGGCGCTCGATGACGGCGAGGAACACGTTCACCTTGAGGTCCGGGTTCTCGTTGCTGTAGCGATAACCCTGCTTCTCGAGCTGCACGCGCGTCGCCTGCTTGAGTTGCTGCGCGAGGATCGTCGAGTAGCGCGTGTTGCTCGGCGCCTGCTCGAAGAAACCGAAAGTCTGATACGAGTGCAGGTTCACGGCCGGGTCCTGCGCGGACCGGACGCTGGTCTGGCTGGTCGCGGCGCAACCGGTCGCGAGCACGGCGACCAGCGAGAGCGCGGAAAGGGTCTTCAGGATACGCATGTAATCTCCGTTGAGTTGACTGTTGCCGGCACGCCCGCCGGCCCGGGTGACGGACCGCGTCCGTCGATGGGCCGGCATCCTCGGGGAATCGGCCGCGGCCGGCCGGGGATTGCGACGAAGTCAACGCGGGCCGGCGCGAACGGTTCCGGGGGTGACGCGAACTGCAGATGGCGGGAGCGCGAACCGCGGATGGCGGGAGCCAGGCTGCCGGCGCGCGGAAGCCGGCGCGAAGGGCAATGCCAGCCCACCAGGCAACGGGGCCGGGGACGCGTGGCCGGCGCACCGCCAACCGTTCGGTCGACCAGAACGACAGCTCGCGACGCACCGCCCCCGCCCGAGGACATCCGCTGGCGTTCGCTGCGGCGCGGTCCTAGAGTTCTTCCCGCATGTTCATGTCCGTCACCACCGAGCGCTTCCGCCCGAATCCCTGGAACAAGGTCCTCGACCTCTTCGTCCTGACGGTTCTGTTCTGCGCGCTCCTGGCCGGAATCGTCACGCTCTCCAACCCCAGCCTGCCGGCCTTCGGACGCTGGCTGCTGATCGTCGAGTTCGTCGGCGTTTCCGCGGTCACCTGCGGCGTACTGGTGAGCCGCATCCCCTGGCTGCAGCGCCATCGCCCCCTGGTCGCACACCTCTATATCAGTGCGGTGGCCATCCCGGTCGGCTACATCGCCGGTTCGAGCTTGGCCTACATGCTGCTCGGCGAGCCGCCTCCTTTCTTCGACGCTGGCCCGCGCCGGCTCGTCGCGCTCATCGTCACGGCGCTCGCCACCATCTTCATCGTCTACCTCGATGCGATGCGCCAACGCATCGCGCTCGAAGCCGCCGCACGCTCGGAGGCGCAGCGACTGGCCGTCGAATCGCAGCTGCGCTTGTTGCGCGCGCAGCTCGAGCCGCACATGTTGTTCAACACGCTCGCGAACCTGCGCTCGCTGGTCGACGGCGATCCGAAGCTCGCGCAGTCGATGATCGACCAGCTCATCGTCTATCTGCGCAGCGCCCTGGCCGCCTCGCGCGAGGAAGCGACGACGCTGCGCAACGAATTCGCGCAGCTGCGCGCCTATCTCGAGATCATGGCGCTACGCATGGGTTCGCGACTCACGTTCCGCCTCGAGCTGCCTGACTCGCTGCAGCAGGCAGCCATACCGCCGATGCTCCTGCAGCCGCTGGTGGAGAACGCGATCAAGCACGGCATCGAGCCGAAGATCGGCAGCGGCGCGATCGAAGTGAAGGCGACGCGCACGCCGGACGCACTGGAGATCTCGGTGACGGACACCGGGCTCGGCCTGCCGGCGGACGGCGAGGATCCATCGCCCAAGAGCTACGGGCTCGTGCACGTGCGCGATCGACTCAAGGTGTTCTACGGCCCCGGCGCGACACTGACACTGACGCGTCACGAGCCGCAGGGCGCGCGCGCCCTCGTGCGGATTCCGCAGTGAAGTCGACGAAGCGAGATCACAGGTGAGGTTCCAGACGTGAGCAATTCCAGGCCGACAGCTCTCATCGCCGAGGACGAGCCGCTGCTCGCGAAGTCGCTGGCGCGCGTGCTGCAGGAGGTGTGGCCCGAGCTCGAGATCCTGGCGACGGCCGAGAACGGCGTCGAAGCGATCGAACGCGCACTGGAGCTGACGCCCGACGTGCTGTTCCTCGACATCAAGATGCCCGGCAAGAGCGGTCTGGAGGTTGCCGAGGCCGCGGTCGACGACTGGCCGGACGAAAAGTCCGAGCCGCTGTTCGTGTTCGTGACGGCGCACGACGAGTTCGCGGTCTCGGCCTTCGAGCGCGCCGCGATCGACTACGTGCTCAAACCCGCGACGGCGGATCGCCTGCGCAAGACCGTCGAGCGGCTGCGCGAACGACTCGCGACACGCGCCGCCACGCCGGGCGCGGGCGAGATGGCGACGCTGTTCAAGCGCGTGCAGGCGATCTCCGATCCCGAGGCGCCCGCGGAACGCATCAAGGTGATCCGCGCCGGCGTGGGCAACACCATCCGGATGATTCCGGTCGCGGACGTCATCTGCCTGGAGGCCGCGGACAAGTACGTCAACGTCATCACTGCCGCGGGCGAATCGCTGGTGCGCATGAGCCTGCGCGAGCTCGTCTCGCGCCTGGACGGCGCGGAGTTCGTGCAGGTCCACCGCAGCGTGATGGTGAATGCGAGCCACATGGCGAGCGCGACCCGCGACGAGCTCGGGCACTTCACGCTGACGTTGCGCGGCCTCGCGCGGCCCGTAAAGGTGAGCCGCGCGTTCAGTCATCTGTTCAGGCCGATGTGAAGAGTGGGCGCGGTAGGATTCGAACCTACGACCAAGGGATTCACTTTGCCCCGGCGTTTCCGCCGGGAGTGGACTATCTCTTCATCGATGCCGCCGCGCTGAAGAAACTCTCGCCAGCGCTGGCGCGGCACGGATGCGGGACGCTCTCGCCTGTCATCAAGGGCACTTCGAGCCCTCAGGTAGTCTCTGCACCTTCCGGCGGTGCACCGCCGGCTTGGCTCAGGATTGCCATCGCGGACCGCGCCTCGTCGGCAGCCGGCCGCGGAAGGTTTCCCTGAATTCATCCCGTCCACTTCGCGCCTCGCGACGCGAAGGCACCTTTTCGATGAGTCCCCTGCACTAACCGCTGTGCTACACGCCCAGTGGGCGCGATTGTAGGTGCAATCGGCCCGCGCCGGTACTGATCTCAGCCGCCAGGCTCCGGGCAATAACTCGGATCAGTCGCTCCCGCCCAGGATGTCCACGAACCGCGCATTACGGCCGAGGCGGTAGACGGCAAAGTCGCGCTTGTCAGCCGTGAGTATGTCGCGCACACCCGTGCGACGCGCCAGCATGACTACCGTCGCATCGGCGAAATCCATTGGCTGATCGGCGTACTTCGCGGTCAACTTCTCGATTGCCTGAAGCGGAAGGGGCTCGCGATCGATCACCAGCAATCCCAGCTCGGCCGCATTGCCCAGCCAATCGAGGCAGCGAAGCTGCTGCCGTACGCTCAGCATCGCAAGGGCTTCGGTGAGCACTGCTTCGGTTGTCAGGAACCGTCCCTTGTAGCCAGCCAGGAACGTACGGCAGGTCGCGTGCAACGGATCCGTGTCGTCGAACAGACCTATCAAGAAGCCGGAATCAACGACGACGCTTCTCACGAACGTACCTGCGATAACGCTCCTGACGAGCGGGGCGCTGCTCTCGCGTGATCAGGGCCTCACTGATGGGCGGTAGCACTGCCTCCGCGAGGCTCGAAAGAGATGGACCGGAGCGCGTTGCCAAATACTGTGCAACCCCTTCCTGCACGACGTAGCTGCGACTGGCGCCAGTATCACGGCAATACTCTTCCAGCGACGCGGCAAGGGCCGGGTCGAGACGCACCGACAATAGTGTCCTGTTTTTTGTCATACAACGATGATGATTGTATGACACGACGCCCGAGGCCGCAAGTTGAGCGTTTATTCGCGCACGAGGATCGAAATCTTGCCCGTCACGTGCCCCGTCTCCTGCAGGAGATGCCCCTCCCCCACCTGCGCCAGCGGCAGCTTCCGAAACACGTGCGGACGCAACAGCCCGCGATCGATCAGATCGGCAGTGTTGCGCAGGATGCCGGCGTGAAACTCCTGGCGCAGGTTGCGCCAGGCGGGAATGCCCATGAACTCGTAGTGCACCGTCGCGCCCTTGAAGAGGAGCTTCTGTCCCGAGCCGCCGGTGTCGGCACCGAGGATCGTCACCAGCTGGCCGCCGGTGGCGAGGCAATCGACGGACTTCGCCAGGGTCTCGCCGCCGACGAAGTCGAGAATCGCCGGCACGCCCTCGCCGTTGGTGAGCTCCAGCACGCGCTTGGCGAAATCCTCGACGCGATAGTTGACGACCTGATCCGCACCGAGCGAGCGGCAGAATTCGATCGACTCGTCGCGGCTGGCCGTCGTGATCACGCGGCAGCCGAAGAGCTTCGCGAGCTGCACGCCGATGTGGCCGACGCCGCCGGCGCCCGCATGGATCAGCACGGTCTGGCCCGGCTGCACACGTGCGCGATCGTGCAACGCGGCCCAGGCGGTCACGGTGACCAGCGGCACGACCGCGGCGGTCGCGTGATCGACCGAGCGCGGCTTGTGCGCCGCGCTGCGGGAATCGACGGCCACGAGCTCCGCGTTGGCGCCGTGCCGGAACAGGTTGAGCGCGGCGTAGACTTCGTCGCCGGCCCTGAACCCGGCGACCTTCGCGCCGAACCCGACCACGACGCCGGAGACGTCGAAGCCGAGAACGATCGGAAACTGCCGCAAGCCCTGGTTCTTGCGCCCCTTGACGTCGACCGGGTTCACCGAGGTCGCGTGCACGCGCACCAGCAGGTCGTGCTCGCCCGGCTGCGGATCGGACATTTCTTCCAGGCGCAGGACGTCGGGCGAACCGCTTTCACGCTGAACGATGGCTTTCATGGCGCCGCAGGATAGCGCGCGCCGGCGCTGGCGCGTGTAACGAATTCATATGCGCAGGGGCTAAGATGGCGCAGCGGGATTGCAATACTGGAGAGAACCATGCGCTGGCGGGGCGGAAGGCAGAGCGGCAACGTCGAGGACTATCGGGGCAGATCGTCGGGCATCGGCGGCGGCATCAAGTTTGGCGGCGGCGCGATCGTCGCACTGGTCGCGGCCTATTTCCTCGGTGTCGATCCGCGCCTGATCATGGGCCTGATGAGCGGCGTGGACTCGGGCGGACAGCAGGCGCCGCCGCCCGAGGGCGGCGTGCAGACGACCGGGCGCGCCGACGACGAAACGGCGCAGTTCGTTTCGGTGGTGCTCGCGGATACGGAGGACACCTGGGGCGCGCTGTTCGCGCAGGGGAACGCGCAGTACGTTGCGCCCAAGCTCGTGCTCTTCGACGACCGCGTGCAGTCCGGCTGCGGCGCGGCCAGCGCGAACGTCGGCCCGTTCTATTGCCCGCCGGACCAGAAGGCCTACATCGACCTCTCCTTCTATAAGGAGTTGAGCGCCCGGTTCCAGGCGCCCGGCGACTTCGCGCAAGCGTACGTGCTCGCGCACGAGATCGGGCACCACGTGCAGAACCTGCTCGGCACGTCGGGCGACGTGCACCGGCAGCAGCAGCAGATGGGCGAGGCCGAAGGTAATGCGCTGTCGGTGCGCCTGGAGCTGCAAGCCGACTGCTACGCCGGCATCTGGGCGCACCACGCGAACCGTTCGCGGCAGATTCTCGAGCAGGGCGACGTCGAGGAAGCGCTCGGCGCGGCGGCCGCGGTGGGCGACGACACGATCCAGCGCCGCACGCGCGGCGAAGTGGTACCGGACTCGTTCACGCACGGCTCGGCGGACCAGCGCCAGCGCTGGTTCAGGACCGGCCTCGACGAGGGCTCGATCGAGGCGTGCGATACGTTCGCGTCCGCGAAGCTCTAGCGTCCGCGAAGCTCTAGCGTCCGCGAAGCTGTCGCGTTCGCGGAAGCGAAAGCCCGAGCTGTCGCATCAGCGACCTTCGAAGAAGTCGTTGGCGCGAGCGAAAGCGGCGAGGCCGATCTTCTCGCCGAGGCGGCGGCCCGGGACGTCGTCGATCGGCGGATGGATGCCGCCCCAGATGCGCGACAGGCTGCTTTGCTCGGCCGCGTCGCGGTAGGTTGCCCATTGCAGCGTCATGTCGACGCTCGGCCCTTCCTCGAACACCAGGAACTCGTTCTTCCGGATCTCGAACTGGCTCATGCCGCCCGGGAAGAACGCATCGCCGGTGAGCTCCGTCAGCACTTCGGCAGCGGCGCGCGAGTACGTGGAATGGCCGGAAATGTAGCCCGGGAACGGCGGCGTCACGAACGTAGGCCGCTGGTACGGCCACCACTCACGCGCCAGCGTCCAGCCGACGCCTGCCTGTTGTGTCGCCGGACTCGTGATGACGGTGGGGCCGCGCCAGGCCCAGAGCTTCACCTGCCCGACGTTCTCGTTGTTCGGGCCGGCCAGCGGATCGCCCGCCTGGATCAGCTCGATGTGCCCGGGATACAGCGGCAGGCCGTCGGGATGATACGAGGGCAGATTGGGATCGGAACTCTGACCGCGATCGGCCATGGCGCGCACGGCCGACACCGGGCGGGCCGAGTCGTACCAGCCTTTGATGCCCCACGCGCAGATGGCGACGTCGTGCATCGCGCCGCCGAGCGCGAAGTAGCCCTTCACGTCCCACTCCAGCGGACCGAGGTCGGGACCGGAGCCGGCGAGACGTCGCTTCAACGCCGGATGCTGTGTGATGGTGTTGAAGATCGTGTACCAGTGACCCGGCGGCGTCTCCGACGTCGGACCATCCGCCCAGAACTCCGCTAACACCCGCGTATAGTCGCCGCGCGGCACCCTCTGCGGCGCATACGGCTGGCCCGTCGCCGGGTTCAATGGGTGGCCGCTGTGGTTCACGCCACCCTCGAGCGTGTCGTAGAAGTCCGGGTACTCGTCGAACGTCACGGGCAACGCCTGCGTGTTGCCGTTGCTGGCGGGCGAGATGTCGATCATCACGCCGTCGGACTGATCGAGATGGCCGGACCAGATGGCCACCAGCGCGTGGTTCCACTTGTACATGTCCGCCCAGCCGCCGTGCGCGCGGGGCGGCGGGCCCGGATCGTGGAACACATTGAAGGTGAAGCTCTGGCGGAAATATCCGGTGCGCTCGTTGTCGCGCAGCGCGAACGGCAGCACCGCGCCCCATTCAGGGCTCAGCGCCGGCGGCGTCGAATTCACGGGGTTGCCGGCTTGGTCGATCGCCACGGGCAAGGCAATCTGCTGCCAGCGATCGAGGTCGACCATGTTGGGATTGCCGGGCTTGAACGGCTCGAGCGGCGGATTGACCGGCTGGTAGAACTGATTCCGGTAGCCGTTGCTTTCGTTCGCGCCGTCCTGCAGGCCGTAGGCGATGTAGCACTCGGCGATGCGATTGCCGACCGCCGCGGCCGAGCCGGTGGTGTAGTCGGTGGAGGTAACCGTCGGGTCGTAGCCGAGCACCCGCATCCGCTCTTCGATCGCGGCGAGTGTCGTCGCCGCGCCCGGCGAGAACTGGAAGCGATGCCGGATCATGCGGTAGGCGGCGAAGCTGATCGCCTGTTCGCGAGCCACGTGGACGTCGCCGTCGAACGAGAATCCGTTCATCGGACAGGAGAAGCCATTGAGCACCTGTCCGGCCAGGTACGTCGACGCTTCGTCGGAATAGATGGCCCACGCGTCGTACATCGCGGAGGAAACGTGGAACAGGTTGCGCGCGTGCACGGTCGGGCGCGCGAGGTCCTTGCGGATTCCGTTCAGCAGCTCCTCGCTCCAGATGTGCGCCACGGAGGGCGTTCGCGCATCCGCCGTCTGCGGCTCCTCGAGCTGCGGGCCGGCCACATCGCATCCGGACAGCACGGCGACCGCGGCCAGTGCTCCGATGCCCGCATGCCGCATCCGTCTCGTCACTCTGCCCCGCCGTTCCCGTGTATTCGCGTTCATGACCTGATCCCGCGCCTGTTTTTCAGTCGACGCCTGCCGGAGGCGGCAACTATTGGAAGAACGTCGCCGTTCCCGAGCCGACGTTGGTGTACGTGTCGGTGCTGCCGTCCGGCCACTCGATGTTGACGGTGTCGGCCGCAGTGGCCGGGCCGAGCCCGAAGATCTGTACGGCCGGGTTCTGCGCCGTGAAATTGCTGCCGATGCTGATCTCGCGCATCTGCGTGACGCCGCCCACGGTGACGCGGATGCGCGCGCCGGCGGCTTCGGTGTTGGGCGCGGCGCCCGACAGTCTCACCGTGAGCGAGCGATTGCTGTTGGTCGTATCGTTGTTCATCCAGAGCGCGCCCGAATTCTGCAGGCCGCGGTTGGTCATGAAGATGTCCACGTCGCCGTCGCGATCGAAGTCCGCGCAGACTACGGCGCGGCCCTGCTCGATGTCGCTCATGCCGCGCGTGCCCGCCTCGTCGACGAAGCGCAAGCCACCGCCCGCCTGGGAGATGAACAGGCGGCTGCGGTCGTTCTCGAAGGCGTCGATCGGGTTGATGCTGTCCCACCCGTTGGTGTGGAAGAGGTCGAGGCGGCCGTCGAGGTTGAAGTCCGCGGCGCACGCCCCCCATCCCCAGCCGCCGTCCTGGATGCCCGCCGCAACCGAAACGTCCTGCAGCGCGCCGTTGCCCTCGTTGCGGTAGAGACGGTTGCCCACGGTCTCCGACGCTCCGAAGATGCCGGTCACGAACCAGTCCAGATCGCCGTCGTTGTCCAGGTCGCCGATGGCTGAACCCATGCCGTTGCGGTCGATGATCACCGTGTTGTCGGTGGCGTCGCGGAACGTGCGCGGCTGCGCCTGCGCGCCGTTGCTGAGGAAGTAGCGCGTGTTGCTGAAATCGGCGACGGCGAGGATGTCGGGAAAGAGGTCGCCGTCCATGCGCGCGAAGGTGGCGACGAACGAGTAGTCGTAGTCGAGCGCGTTCGGCTGGAAATCGCCGAAGCCGCCGCGCCGCGGAATGATCGCGGCGGCGATGCCCGATTCGACGCTCACGTTGGTGAAACGGATGGTGCCGGCGGCGCTGTCGTTGCGCCAGAGCGATTCGGTATCGCCGTGGCCGCCATTGCCGTCCGGCGGGCGGTGCGTGCCCCAGTGCGCGAGCACCACGTCGAGATCGCCGTCCTGGTCGTAGTCGCCGAACGATGCGGAGATCGTGCTCGTCGCACCCATGGTGCCGACACCGGATTGCGCGGTGACGTCGGTGAAGGAACCGTTGCCGTTGTTCGCGAACACCGCGCAGGTATCGCCTTCGATGCCGCCGACGAACAGGTCCAGGTCGCCGTCGCCGTCCATGTCCGCGAACACCGGGCCGCTCTGCTTGAAGCCACCACCGCCCTGCCGTGCACGCGCCACACCGGCCGCCGCCGCCACGTCGGTGAAGCGGTTGTTGCCGTCGTTGCGGTACAGCAGGTTCGGGCCGACGTTGCCCCGTACGATGTACAGGTCGAGGTCGCCGTCACCGTCGTAGTCGCCGGCAGCCGCGCCGCCGGCGAACTTCTGCGCCTTGGTGCTCGCGCCGGCCTGGATCCCGTAGACGAACGAGATGCCGGTGCTGTTCGTGATGTTCGAAAACTGCCGGGCCGCGGGTGGTGGCGGCGGCGGCGGCTGCGCGGGGGGGTCGTCGCCTTCGCCGCCACCACCCCCACCGCAACCAGCCAGCGTGCCGCCCAGCATTGCCAGGGCGAAGCAGCCTGCGCTGCTTCGCCGCCGCGTCCATGACCTCTGCGATCGTTTCATGGCGTACCCCCCCGGCCACGCCTGTCGTACCTGTCGCCTTCAGCTCACGCGAACGTCAGCTCACTTGTAGCGGAATGCCACGCGGAAGCCGGCGATGCGCGGGTCGCCCCACTTGTAGAAGGTTCGCGGCCCGCCGTAGAACGCTTCGGTCTTGACCTCTTCGTCCGTGGCGTTGTTGACGAACAGCTCCGCGTTCCATTGGTCGTTGGCAGACGCGTAGCCGAGGCTCAGATCCACCTTGGCGTACGAGGGCTGGACGCCGAAATCCGCCTCGCCGGGATCGTTCGCGTCGAGCGTGCCCGCAGGCCGATCGGTGCGGTTCTCCCAGCCGAGGAACGAGTCGTCGTAGTAGCTGGCGCGGATGCGTGGCCGCACGGTGCCGCCGCCCGGCAGCTTGAACGAGTGCGTATACGCCAGCGTGAGCTGGTATTCCGGCGCATACGGCAGGTTGTTGCCGGCGAAGTCGAAGACGTTGCCGGTGCACGCGCCGCTCGGCTCGACACCGAGGCCGCACGGATTCCAGATGCGTCCGCGCGCATCGCCGAAGTTGCTCTCGTTGCCGAGGAACTCGTCGTACGTCGCGTCGAGCCAGGCGGCCGTCAGGTCGAGCTGTCCTGCGCCGCCGAACAGCAGCGCCGAGCTCTCGAGCTCCAGGCCCTGGATGGTTGCGCCGCCAGCGTTGGTGTTGGTGAGCGTCGACTGCCCGGTGTTCGGATCGATCACCGCGCCGGTCACCTGCATGTCCTGGAAGTCCATGTAGAACGCGTTCGCGTTGATGCGCCAGTTGCCGAACTCGGTCTTGACGCCCGCCTCGATGCTGTCGACCTCCTCCGGCTTCTGCAACAGGCTGTTGTTGAGCGAGAAGTCGAGATCGCCGTTGCCGTCGACGAGATCCGCGAACCCGCGTCCGTCCTGCAGCACGCCCGACTTCCAGCCCGTGGCGTACGACAGGTACAGGAGCGTGTCGTCGCTCAGGTCGTATTCGCCGCGGGCCATCCAGGTCGTCTTGCTCCACTCGCCCTTCATGTCGTTGTACTGGCGGAAGTAGCAGCCCTGTCCGCCGTTGAGGTCCGACGGCTGCGCGGCGATGTTGTCAGGCAACGGCCCGACCAGTCCGAAGGTGCAGTCGATCGACCGGCCGCCCTCGTCTTCACGCGTGTCGTCGATGTAGCGGGCGCCCGCCGTGATGCGTGCCGCATCGGTCAGGTTGAAGGTGCCCTGCAGGTAGGCGCTCTGCGATTCGAGACTGCGGTTCGGTTGCACGAACGTCGAGAGCACGCCGTTCGGGTCGTCCTGCGGCGTGAATCCCCAGCTGCCGTGCAGCATGTCGAAGCGGATGCTGTTCTCTTCCTTGAAGTAGAAGAGCCCCGCGGTCCACAGGAATTTGCCGTCCGACGGGCTGCTGACCTGCAACTCGTGCTGCGTGCCCTCGTAGGTGGAGAACACCGTGTTGCGCGAGTCGCCCTGGGCCTGGTTGCCGTAGAGCTGGCTCTGGTCGAACTCCGCGTAGCCGCCGATGTAGCTCAGCGTGTACTCGCCGAAGCCGATGTCGAGCCGCGTGCGCAGGCTGTCCGAGTCGAGATCCAGGTTGCCCGGCGCCGTCGCGTCGTTGACACGATCGTCGAAATTCAGGCTGCCCACGTCGCCCGTGCCGGTGTTGCGGAAATTCTCGAATCCCAGGTACCAGGTGACGTTCTCCGTCGGCTGCAGCAGCGAGCTGACACGCCAGGACGCCAGATCCACGGTCCCGTACTTGCGGTTGGTCTCGAACTCGTTGCCGGCCGCGAACTCGGTCAGGCCTTCGCGCTCTTCCTTCGCTCCGGCGAAGCGCAGCGCCCACTTGTCGTTCACCGGCACGTTGAACATGCCGCGCAGCCCGAGCAGCGACTCGGTGCCCGCGGTGAGCTCGCCGTTCGCGTCGAACGCGCCGAGCCGCGGCTTGGCCGAATGCAGCAGAACCGCGCCGCCGGTGGAATTGCGCCCGAACAGCGTGCCCTGCGGGCCGCGCAGGATCTCGACGCGATCGAGGTCGTACATCATGACCGTCGTGCCCTGCGAGCGCGCGGCGAAAACGCCGTCCGAATAGAACGCAATGCCCTGGTCGCCCGCTTCCGTCTGGTTACGAGTGCCGAGGCCGCGGATGAAGATCAGCGGCACGGCATGATCGCCGTTCTCGAAGAACTGGAGGTTCGGCACCATGCCGCGCATGTCGAGCAGCGACACGACGTGGTTTTCGGTGAGCGTTGCCTGATTGAAGGCGGAAATCGCCAGCGGCGTGTCCTGGATATCGGTCGCGCGCCGCGTCGCGGTGACGACGATCTCCTCCATCACTTGTGCGCAAGCGCCCGCGGCCGCCGACAGGTAGAGCGCCGAGGCAACCGATATCGCGGTCAGAATCCTCATGACATCCCCCTTGAAATTGCTCTGGCCATCACGCGTCGCGGCGAACCCGCCCATGGGCTGCCCGACTTCTTGCTCAAATGACAGCGCTATCATCCTAGGTCGAAATGACAGCGCTGTCCATGAAAATTTGCGCTGGAACTTGAGTGCTGCGATGCAGTCCGGCCGAGTTGCGAGCCGCGTCAGCGGCTTGGACGCGGGCCGGAGCTGTCGCGAATGACGATCTCGGTCGGGATTTCGCGGTTCACCGGCGAGCGATCGCCCGTGCGCAGACTGTCGAGCAGCATCGTCGTGGCGATCGCTGCCGCTTTCTTGGTCGGCTGGCGCACAGTGGTCAGCGGCGGCCAGAGTCGTTGCGACATCGCGATGTCGTCGAAGCCGACGATGCTGATCTCGCGCGGCACCTCGAGTCCCTCGCGGTGCGCCACGAGCAGCGCGCCTGCCGCCATGTCGTCGTTGCTGGCGAACACCGCCGTCGGCCGCTTCTTCAGCGACATCAGCTCGGTCATGCAGCGGCTCCCGGACTCGAACGTGAAGTCGCCCTGGCGGATCCAGTCGGTGTCACTGTTGAGCTGGAATTCCCTGGCGGCGTCGCGAAAGCCCTGCAGGCGATCGATCGCGGCGCCCTGGTTCAGGTTGCCGACGATGAAGGCGACGTCCCGGTGCTGCAGACCTGCGAGATATTCGGCCATTCTGTAGGCTCCGAGGCGGTCGCCCACGGAAACCGAAGGCGACAGCTCGCCGCGATGCAGCTGGGAGACACGCACGAACGGCAGTCCGAGGCGTGCCATCGCGCTCATCACTTTGCGCGAATCCGCCAGCGGCGGGGTCACGATGAAGCCGTCGAGCAGCGCCTGGCGCGCGAGCTGCTCGATCTCGAGGGCCGCATCGTCGATGTCGCCCTGACAGGGGTGGAGCAGCAGGTTGTAGCCACGCTCGCGGCACGTATCGAGCGCGCCGTGCTGGATGTCCGGGATGTAGTGATTGACGTCGTCGTCGCGGTACAGCAGCGCGACGATGAACGAACGGCGCGCGGCCAGCCGCCGCGCCGAGATGTTCGGGGCATAGCCCATCGAGCGCGCGATGGCGAAAACCTTGTCGCGGGTCTCCTGGCGGACGTTGGGCTCGCGGTTGAAAACCCGCGATACCGTCTTGATCGATACGCCGGCCCGCAGCGCGACATCGTCGATGGTCTTGCGCTGGCGTTGCTGCAGGCGATTCATCGGCTTTCTGCCCCTCGGTTCTCACGGCGGTGACGCTGCATATCATACAACTTCGTTGACAGCGCTGTCACCAACGTGGAATGATTTCGCGGGGATGAACGGGCGGGGAGCCGTCGCCGGCGCATGCGGCGACGCCCGCCCTCCGCAGGTTGCGGTCCGGCACAAGAAACACATCCGCAACCATCACGAACCGCGCGAGGGGACAACCGCAGCATGCAGACCATCGACATCGCGATCGTCGGTCTGTACGTCCTGGCGACCATCGCCATCGGTCTGGCCGCGCGGCGGCGCGCCGCGCGCAGTCTGCAGGCCTACTTCCTCGCGGACAAGTCCATGCCCTGGTACATGCTGGGACTGTCGAACGCTTCCGACATGTTCGACATCTCCGGAACCATGTGGCTGGTCACGCTGTGCGTGGTCTACGGGCTGAAGAGTGCGTGGATCCCCTGGGTCTGGCCGGTCTTCAACCAGATCTTCCTGATGGTCTACCTGTCGGCTTGGCTGCGGCGCTCCAACGCACTTACCGGCGCCGAATGGATCGAGACGCGCTTCGGCACGGGACCGGGCGGGCAGCTCTCGCAGTTCGTGGTCATCGGCTTCGCCGTGTGCAGCGTCATCGGTTTCCTCGCGTACGGGTTTCTCGGCATCGGCAAGTTCATCGAGATCTTCCTGCCGTGGTCGGCACTGGCGCCGTACCTGCCCTTCGACGTCGCGCCGGCGAATGTCGCCCACGTCTACGGCTTCGCGTTCACCACCGTCGCCATGATCTACGCGGTGCTCGGCGGCATGTTCAGCGTCGTCTGGAACGACGTCATGAAGTTCGTGGTGATGAGCGTGGTCGCGGTGATCATCGGCGTGATCGCCGTGCAGCGCGTGGACCCGGCCACGATCACCGCGCTGGTACCCGACGCCTGGCACACGCCGTTCTTCGGCTGGTCGCTCGACCTCGACTGGACCGGCGATCTCGCCGCGATCAACCAGAAGATCGCGAGCGACGGCTACACGGTGTTCGGCGCGTTCATGATGATGATGCTGTTCAAGGGCGTGCTGGTGAGCGCGGCCGGCCCGGCGCCCAACTACGACATGCAGAAGATCCTCTCGACGCGCTCGCCGCGCGAGGCCGCGCTCATGAGCGGCTTCGTGTCGGTGGTGCTGATGCCGATCCGCTACCTCCTGATCGCCGGCTTCGCCGTCCTCGGCATCGCGTACTTCGACGAACTGGGCATCGCCGCTGCCGGCGTGGTCGACTTCGAGCGCATCCTGCCCGCGGCGATTCAGAGTTTCGCGCCGCCCGGTGTGTTCGGCCTGATCCTTGCCGGCCTTTTCGCCGCGTTCCTGTCCACGTTCGCGGCCACACTCAATGCCGCGCCCGCGTACCTGGTCAACGACGTCTACCGCCGGCACATCAATCCGCAGGCGAGCCGCAAGCAACTCATCTACCTGAGCTACGCGGTGTCGATCGCCTTCGTGTACGTGAGCGCTGCGATCGGCCTGTACATTCCCAGCATCAACTCGATGCTCATCTGGATCGTGTCAGGCCTGTGGGGTGGGTACACGGCAGCCAACGTGCTCAAGTGGTACTGGTGGCGCTTCAACGGCTACGGCTTCTTCGTCGGCATGCTGGTCGGCATGGTCGGCGCCCTCGCGATACCGCCGCTGCTCGGGCCGTTCTTCCCGAAGATCGCGACCGACGTGTTCCCCCTGTACAGCTTTCCGCTGCTGCTCCTGCTGTCGACCGCCGGTTGCCTGATCGGCACGCTGCTCACGCCGGCCGACGACATGCAGTTGCTGATGAGTTTCTACCGCCGTGTCCGACCGTGGGGCATTTGGGGCCCGGTCCGCGAGGCCGTGCTGCAGGCGGACCCGTCCTTCGCCGTCAATCGCAACTTCCGACGGGACATGTTCAACGTCGTCATCGGCATCGGAGTGCAGACCTCGCTGGTCGTACTGCCCATCTACGTCATCCTGCGCCGCTTCGACGGCATCGCCGCATGCCTCGCTCTCATCGCCGTGGGTGGCGTGATCCTCAAGAAGACCTGGTACGACCGGCTGGCGAGCGACTAGATGAGCGCGCAACCAGACAACGACACCTTGCCGTCCGGGCGCTACGGGCACTTCGACAGCGCTCATCGCGAGTACGTGATCAATCAGCCGCTCACGCCGCTGCCGTGGATCAACTACCTCGGCAGCACCGCGTTCTATTCCATCCTCTCCAACACCGGCGGCGGCTACAGCTTCTATCGCGACGCGAAGCTGCGCCGGCTCACACGCTACCGCTATGACAGCGTGCCGCTCGACAGCGTCGGCAAGTACCTCTACATAGCCGACGGCAATTGCACCTGGAACCCGGGCTTCCGGCCGTCGCAGACCCCGCTCGATCGCTACGAGTGTCGCCACGGGCTGGGCTACACGCGATTTCTGTCAGGCAAGAACGGCCTGCGCGCCGAACTGCAGGTCTTGGTCGCGGACGAGGACGACGTGGAACTGCAGATCCTGACGCTCAGCAACGAAACGGCGGCGCTGAAGAACGTGCAGATCTTCTCGTTCGTCGAGTGGTGTCAGTGGAACGCGGAGGACGATAGCGGCAACCTGCAGCGCAATCTGTCGCTCGCCGAGTGCCTGGTGGACGGCTCCACGATCTGCCACGTTACCGGCTACCGCGAACGGCGCTCGCACTACTCGTATCACACCGTGAACCTGCCCATCGCCGGTTTCGATACCGATCGCAGCGCGTTCCTCGGCAACTACGGCGACCTGCGCGACCCGGCCGTGGTGCGCGCGCGCCGCCCGGGTAACTCGCTGGTGCACGGCTGGTGGCCGATCGCTTCGCTGGCGGTGCCGGTCACGTTGCAGCCGGGAGAGTCGCAGCAACTCACGTTCGCCACCGGGTTTGCGCAGAACCCGCCGGCGGAGAAATGGAACGCCGACGGCTCGCCGAACGTCGCGACGGCGCGGCGCATGCACGCCCGACTCCACGAAAAGGACTACGTGCCCGCCGTGCAGGCGCGGTTGCGACAGCGCTGGGACGCGATCCTGGCCGTCTTACAGGCGCGCACGCCCGATCCGCAGTTCGACGAGCTGGTCAACACCTGGAACGCTTACCAGTGCATGGTGACCTTCAACCTGGCGCGCAGCGCATCGCTGTTCGAGACGGGGCGCGGGCGCGGCATCGGCTTTCGCGATTCCAACCAGGATTGCCTCGGCGTCGTGCAGATCGCGCCACGCGAGGTGCGCCTGCGCCTGATCGACCTGGCTGCCACGCAGAAGAGCGACGGCACCGCCTATCACCAATACCAGCCGCTGACTCGAACCGGGAACAGCGAGATCGGCAGCGGCTTCAACGACGATCCCCTCTGGCTGGTCCTCAGTGTGGCCGCGTATGTTCGCGAGACGGCGGACCTGGCCTTCCTCGACGCGGCAGTCGCCTTCGAGGACGAACCGGACAAGGCTGCGACCGTCCGCAACCACCTCGAGGCCTCGCTCGGCTACACGCTGCAGCGCCTCGGATCGCACGGCCTGCCGCTGATCGGCCGCGCGGACTGGAACGACTGCCTCAACCTCAACGCGCACTCGACCGATCCCGACGAGTCGTTCCAGACCGGGCCGATCCGCTCGAGCGGGCGCGCCGAGTCCGTGATGATCGGCGCGCTGTTCGTGCTGGCGGCGCGGGACTACGCGACGCTCGCCGATGCGCTGGGCGAACGCGACGTGGCCGATAGCTGGCGCGACGCCGCCGCGAAGATGGCCCACACAGTAGAAGAGCACGGTTGGGACGGCGACTGGTTCCTGCGCGCCTACGATCACGAAGGCCGCGTGGTCGGCAGTCGACGCAACGAGTCCGGCCAGATCTTCCTCGAGCCCCAGGCACTGTGCGCGATGGCGGGTATCGGCGCGGACGCGGGACATCTGCAACGTGCGCTCGACAGCGTCCATGAGCGGCTCGCCAGCAAGTTCGGCGCGCAACTGCTCGATCCACCGTACCAGGCCTACCAGCGTGAGCTCGGAGAGATCACCACGTATCTGCCTGGTTACAAGGAGAACGGCGCAATCTTCTGCCACACCAATCCCTGGCTGATCATCGGCGAAGCGATGCGCGGGCGCAGCGACCGCGCGATGCAGTACCTGCGCGCGATCGCACCGACGTATCAGCTCGATCCGGATACGCGCAGAACTGAGCCCTACGTCTACGCGCAGATGGTTGCGGGCCTGCCGGCGGCCAGGCCCGGCGAGGCGAAGAATTCCTGGCTCACCGGCTCGGCATCCTGGTCATATGTGGCAGTCACCCAATACATCCTGGGCGTACGCGCGACGCTGGAGGGACTGATCGTCGACCCGTGCGTGCCGCCGGAGTGGGAGCGGTTCGAGGTGCAACGCGTGTTTCGCGGCGCGACCTACCGGATCGAGGTGGTCAACCCGCGACGCAAGAGCCGCGGCGTGAGCCGGATGCTCGTCGAATGCCAGCCCGTCCCCGGCAACCTGATCCCGGTCGCTGCGCCGGGACGCACCGTGGCCGTGCGCGTCGAGCTGGGCTGACTCGGTCCAGGCAACCGCGCCGCGCCCGCCTCGCCTCACCTCACCTCACCTCACCTCACGCGCCAGATATCATGACCGAACGCCTCATCCTGCACGACCGGCACTGGAGGGCGATCGTCGCACCGGAGCAGGGCGGTAGCCTGCTGTCTTGCGACTTCGACGGCGCGGTTGTGCTGCAACCGGTCGCAGCCCCGCGCCATCACGGCGCGACCTGGCCGGCGCGCTGCTACTTTCCGCTGGTCCCGTTCTCCAATCGCATCGAGAACGGCGAGTTCGCCTTCGACGGAGCGAGGATCCGCCTCCCCGGCAACGTCCCAGGCTCCGCGCACGCGATGCACGGTCACGGCTGGCTCGCCGCCTGGACGGTTCGCAACAGCAGCACCACCGAGTGCTCGCTCGCGTACGAGCGCACTGCGGACGACGAGTGGCCGTGGCACTACGAGGCGACGCAGACATTCGCCATCGCTGGCAACGCTCTGCGCATCACTCTCGACATCCGCAACCTGGACGCGCAAGCAATGCCCTGCGGCCTGGGATTTCACCCGTTCTTTCCCGCGCATCCGACGACGCGCCTGCGCCTGCGCGCCGCCCGTGTCTGGAACGGCGCGGCTGGCGAGTTTCCACGCCACTGCCTGCCCGTGCCTCGCCCGCTTTGCTTCGATGCCGGCGCGTTGCTCGCGGAGCGGCTCGGCGTCGATCATTGCTATGAAGGCTGGGACCGGCGCGCGCTGGTGACCAGCGAGGATCGGGCCGGTGGCATCGTCGTGCAGGGTTGCGAAGCAACTGACTTCCTGGTCGTCTACGTCCCGCGCGACGCCGGCTATTTCTGCGTCGAGCCCGTCACGCACGCCGTCAACGCGGTGAACCTGCGAGATCCCGCCACCGCGGGCCTGTGGAGTCTGGCACCGGCGCAAAGACGCGAGATCGCGATGACCATCGCCACGCGCGTCGCCGCGTAGTTGCGCCTCGTGGCGCAATCGCCAGTCACCGCGCAATGGCGCATCAGCGCTGCAGGGCGCGTGAAGCCGCGAGGATGGTCCGGAAAATCGCCTGGATGGCGGCTCGCGAGAACGGGCCGCGCACCCGGGCAGCGATGCGGGCCATCATCTCGGTCTCACGCGCCGGATCAACCGGAGGCATGCCGGCCTGGCGCTTGATCTGCACGATGCGCAGGACCAGCGCGCCGCGACGCTCGATCGCCCGCAGGATCTCGGCGTTGACCAGGTCGATCTCGGCGCGCAACCGGGCCAACGCCGCATCCGCCTCGTGATCCGGAAGCGTCCTGCGGCCGGCGGGCTGAGCGCCAGCCAGACGCGAACCGGCAGCGACATGCACTTCGGGACGCGGCATCAGTCCGCCACCAGCGTTCGCGACTTCTTCAGCCAGCGCACCGTTGCCCAGAATGCAACGGCAACCCCTGCGCACGCCACGAGCGCGCGCGCGGGGCCTGCCGGCACGGCGCCGGTCGAACGAACGAACGAGACGCATGCGGCCGCGCAGAGCGCCAGGATCAACGCCGCCGTCGTTCCGTATTCCTTGACCAGCAACCTGCGCCAGTGGAACTGGCCGCGCACCAGGGTTGCGCGCAGTCCGCGGCAGCGCAAAGTCCAGCGCGGTACGGCGAGCGCGTATGTGTCGTACACATGGCCGAACTTCGAACGCAGGAAGCGTTCTTCGGCCCTGACGATGGCTTCGTAGACCAGGGCGGCGAGAGAAGCCGCAAGTACGAGGCATGACCACGAATTCGCGGCCAGGCCGATGCCCGCGACGATCAGCATGTTGCCGACGTACATCGGGTTGCGCGTATGCGCGTATACACCCTCCGTGACCAGATCCTCCGCGTAGACTCTGCGGCTGCGTCCGCCGCGAACGATGTATTGCAGTCCGATCGTCAGCGCGCGCACGCCCTGCCCCGCCAACGCCAGCAGCGTTCCGACCAGCAGCGGCCCGGCAGGGTTCGTCGCCAGGCGCGGCCCGGGAACCAGCACCAGCGCGCAGGCGAGCGGCACCAGCAGATCGCGGTAGCGGAAGAAGAAGGCGCCAGCGCCGGCCAGGCTCATTTCACCGCGACCATTCCGCAGAAGTTGTACCACTTGAAGAACACGTCCACGTAGCGAAAGCCGGCGCGCAGGACCATCTCGCGGTTCTCGAGCAGCTTGTACGGAATCAGCACGTTTTCGAGCGCTTCGCGTTTCTGGGCAATCTCCAGGTCGCTGTAGCCGTTGCGCCGCTTGAGATCGTAGTAGTAGTCGATGAACAGGCGGTTGAAGAACGAATCCTCGCCGAGCACCTTTTCGACGAGGATCAGGCAGCCCTCGTCCCTGAGGGTACCGTGGATGTCGACGACCAGCCGGTCGCGGTGCATCGGCCTGACGAACTGCAGCGTCAGGATCAACAACGCCATGGAGACGTTCTGCGCGGACACGCCGAGGTTGAGGTCGGCGCAGCGTAGCTCGACCGCCCGCCGCATCCCCTGAGCGGCCAGCCGGGCGCGACACTTGGCCAGCATCTCCGGCGAATTGTCGATGCCGACCAGCGTGACGTCGGGCGGGAGCACCGGGTCGAGACCGAGCAAGGTGGTGCCAGTAGAGCAGCCGAGATCGAGCACGCAACTGCCCGGCACGACGAAGTCCCGTGCCATCTCCGCGATCATGCGTTGGACCTCCCCGTAGAACGGAACGGAGCGCATCAGCATGTCGTCGAACACCGCGGCGACCTCCGCGCCGAACCTGAAATCGCCCACCGCCGCTTGCGGCGCGCGGAATACCTCGTCGCGGGTCAGTGTCGCCATGTCTGCCTGCGCATGCCCCGGTACAGGGCGAGGCTCACGAACCAGGCGAGGAACGCACTCGCCAGGTCGTGGCTGAGGAAATGCGCGCCGCGGGCCTGCACCTCGCGGCGAGCGTTCGCCCGAACCGCAAGCGCCGGCGCACTCACGGCGACATCACCGCCGAGTCCGGCACGGGCATGCGTGCGCGTGCCGTCAACGTCGGCGCCGCGCGCTGTCCGATCGTGTAACGCCGCTCCCTGAACAGCTCCGAGGCGGTCTGGTAGTACGCGACGGCCAGGGCCAGCAACGCCGGATCGTCGTCGATCCTGTCATAGCGCTCGCCCACGCGATCGTAGGCGAAGGTCACTTCGGTCTTCCGCAGGCCGAGCACGGCAAGACGTCCGTTGCGCAGCACCGCCACGTCGTGGTTGTGACTGAAGAAGGCCACGCGCGCCGCATCTGGGTGCTTGAGCACGTCCTGCCCGAAGAACGGCGCTTCGTAGCCGAGACCCAGCAGGCCGAGCACCGTGGGAGCGAGGTCGACCTGCGTGATGCGCGTGTCGACGCGCCGGGGGCTGACATGGCGGGGTGCGTAGACCATCAGCGGTATCTCGTAGGTATGCAGAGGGATCTCGGCACGCCCGTAGACGCGCGCACCATGGTCCGCAACCACCACGAACAGCGTGTCGTCGAACCATGGATGCTTGCGGGCTTCGCGCAGGAAATAGCCGAGCGCGAAATCGGCGTAGCGCACGCCGGCCTCGCGCCCACCGCCCTCGGGTTTCACGCCCGGCACACCGGCGCGAAAGGTGAACGGCTTGTGGTTCGACGTGGTCATGATCATCGAGAAGAACGGCTTGCCGGACCGTGCGCGCCGGTCGAGGTAGCCGAGCGCGTGATCGAACAGATCTTCGTCCGCGACGCCCCAGATGTTGGCGAAGCGCGGCGCGGCGATCCGGGTACGGTCCACCACCTCGAACCCGTTGCTGGCATAGAAGCGGTTCATGTTGTCGAAGTAGCCGTAGCCGCCGTAGAGGAAGCTGGTGTGGTAGCCGTTGGCACGCATCACCTCGCCCCAGTTCGCGATCCCCTCGTTGCCGGGCCGGCGCAGGATGGAGACCGTGGGAATCGGCGGGAACGAGGTGGTGATCGCTTCCAGCCCGCGCACCGTGCGCGTGCCGGACGCGTAGGCGTTGCGAAACCACAGGCCCCGCTGCGCGAAGGCGTCGAACTGTGGCGTCCATTCGTGCGTGGCACCGTACAGGCCGCTGAACTGCGCGCCGAACGACTCCTCCATGACCACCACGACGTTGAGGCGGCCGAGCCCGGTTGCATCCGGCGCGAACCGGCGATCGATGCGCCCTTCGGCCAGGCGCGTGAACTGCCCGCCGCCGCGCGCGAGATCGCGCGTGAGCAGTGCGAAGTTGGCGCGCCCGTCGCGCGTCACGTAGTAGGTCGAGTAGTCGAGGTCCGATGTGCGCGCCGCCCGGAAGAAGCTGCTCACGCCGTTGATGGCGATTTCGTTGGCCACCCGGTTCGAGAACACGGCCAGAAGGTCGGTCGGATAGACAGCGATGACGAACGCCAGGCACAGACCGTGCACGACGGATGGCAGCCAGCGCTGTCGCCAGGTCGCCGTGCCGTCGAGAGCGGCGAGCAGCCACCGGCGCATGAGCGCGAAGGCGATGACAGCGAGCCAGAGCGCGGACACCAGCACGGCCGCGACCGGATACGACTCCCAGATGTCGACGAAGACCTCATGTGGATACATCAGGTAGTCGAAGGCCACGAGGTTGAGGCGTCCGTCGAATTCCTCGAAGAAGTAGTACTCGACCGCGGCGAGGTACAGCAGCGCGAACAGCGTCGCGAACGCGCCGGCGAGCAGCAGCCATCGGCCCGGCGGGCTGCGGAACCAGCGATCGGGCGCGAGCAGGAGATAGAGCGACAGGGGCGCGAACAGGTACAGCGATTCGACGGCGTCATTGAGCACGCCGATGCCCAGCACCGCGGGGACTTCGCCGCCGGCCACGCCTGACGGCCGCCCGAACGTCCACCACAACGCCAGGCGCAGCATCGCACCGATGACGAGGCAACCGATGGTCAACAGGACGACGGGGGAGTAGCGCTGCGTGACAATGCGCATCAGAAGCTCTTGCGGGTTTGAATGAGGAACTGGACCGAATCGACGTCGGGCGGGGCGTCGAGGGGAAAGGCGACGTCGAGGTGGATCACCGAACCGTGCGAGGACCGCGCGTTGCCGAGTCGCAGCCCGACGCCAACGTCCTTGAGCCAACCGAGGTTGCTGCCGGCAACGGGGTCGTGTCCCCACGTACGCCCGACGTCGAAGAACGCCGCGGCACCAACCCGGGCCAGCCGCAACGGATACCAGTCGGTGAAGTAGCGATGCTCCAGCGTGAGCAGCGCGCTGGCGGTGCCGCCCTGGAAACGCAGTGGGTAGCCGCGCAAGCCCGTATCGCCGCCGAGCAGGAGCTGCGATTCGACATCGAGATCCTTGCCGAACGAGCCACCGAGTCGCGCGTACCACAGGCGGCGTTCGCCGTTCCGCTGGAAGAACTCGGCACTGGCGTTGACGAGGGTTGCATCCAGGCCGCCCGCGCTCCAGCGGCCGGCGCCATCCGCGCCCAGCAGCAGGACTCTCTGATCCCCGTCCCAGCAACGACTGGTACGCGCACGTGCCGCGAAGAGCGTGGTTGCCGGAGTGCCGAACCGCGCGGGCGAGAATCCGAGCTCGACGCGCACGGAGCTGCCGAGGTACAGGTCCTCCACGCGACCGATCTGGTTGAGGTTCTGCGTCCGGGCGTACTCGTCCTCGATGAGCTCCCAGCCGACCCACGGGTACAGGAAATGCCGGTCGACCGGCGCCTCACCGACGAGCGCGCTGCCGTCCGCCGGCGCGGAGAACTCACGGTCGTCGCGCGTCACGCCGAACAGCCAGCGGCGGATCCAGCCGTTCTCGTACCCGGAGGAGAATCCGCCTTCGAGCCGCAGGGAGTCGCGCTCGAGCGTGACGCGGTCGACCTCGTGACCGAGCGAGTAGCGCGGGACTTCGCGCACGTCTGCGAGGAAGGCGAAGGCCGCGCTCCACGCGGTGTCGAAGTCGAAGAAGGGACGCCCGAACGCCAGCTCGCGAGAGTGACCGTCGCTGTTGTCGAAGTAGCCGAGGCCCAGGCGCCACCGGCTGCCGAAGAGATTCGGGTCGACGACCTCCAGTCCCGTGGTGGTGCGATCGAAGTCGCGGCCATGCTCGAACTTGAAGCCCTTGCCCGAGCCGAGGAAGTTCGGGTCCTCGAGCGAAACCGCGGCCTTGTTGCGGCCGCCCTGCCTGCGGAAGTCGACCGCCGGCGTCAGCGACCACACGTCTCGCACCTTCACCTCGATCTCGACATCGCCGCCGTGCACGGCCGTGGGCCGCACGACCGCCGCCGCCAGGTAGCCGTTGGCACGCAGAGTGCGTTCGGTTTCCGCGAGCTTGCGCGCGGAGAATCCCTCGCCGGTCGCGAACAGCAGCTGTGCGCGTATCGCCTCTTCGCTGGTGCGCCGGTGCAGCGCGTTGGCCAGCCGATACAGCGCTCGATCCTCGCGCGGATCGTCGAGATCGAAGACGTCGTCGACGAGGATGACGATGCGCGAGATCACGGCCCCGTCGGGCACGCCGCGCGCCGCCGGCACGGCCGGGTCCTGCGCGCGCGCCGCGCACGATGCGGTGATCAGCGAACCGGCGAGCAGGCAGCCCACGGCGAGACGACGTTGCACAGCGACCTCCGACGGACGCGGCACGTCCGTCGCGGGCACTACAGCGAAGTCAACTTAAGGCGCGCTTAAGCGCGGCGTCGGACTCGACCGACAGAAGAATCGCGATGGGTTTTCGCAACCGCCGCCGTCAAAGCGGGATGCGCACGGCAACGCCGAGACCCGCGCCGTCGATCCCGGGCCCGAGCTGGATGTGCGCGTCGTGCAGCTCGACGACGCGCTTGACGATCGACATGCCGAGGCCGCTTCCCGGCTGCAGGACGCCCTGGCCGCGATAGAAGCGGTCGAACACCCGCTCGCGCTGCTCGTCGCTCAGGCCCGGACCGGAATCGGAGATTTCGATCAGGCCGAAGCGCCCCTGCCGGTGCACCAGCAGGCGTACGCGCCCGCCTTCAGACGTGTAGCGGATCGCGTTGTCCATCAGGTTGCGCAGCAGAACGCGCAAGGCGCTGGTGTTGCCGATCACCTCGCAGTGCTCGGTGCGTACCTCGATCCGGACCTGGCGGGCTTCGGCGGCGTTGCTCACTTCAGCGACCACGAGATCCGCAACCTGTTCCAGGCTCACGAGCGACTGCTCGAAACCGGCCCCGCCCGGATCGAGTCTGGCGAGCAGCAGCAGCTGATCGATGAGGTGCGTGGCGCGATCTACCGCGGCGATCAGCTGGCGCAGGGCGGCGGGCTGCTCGCCGGAACCCTGCGCCCGCAGGGCGACTTGCGCCTGGGCACGAATCGCCGCGAGCGGTGTGCGCAGCTCGTGAGCCGCGTCGCTGGTGAAGCGCTTCTCGCTGGTGAAAGCGTCCTGCACGCGCCGGAACAGGCGGTTGATCTCCACGACCAGCGGCAGGATCTCGCGCGGCGCTTCGGCGATGGTCAGCGCCTGCAGGTCGTGCGGCGCGCGGCCCGAGAGCTGTCGCGTCACCGCCTCGATGGGCCGCAACGAACGCGAGATCGTCAGCCAGAAGAAGATGGCTACGACCGGCAGGCCGATCACGAACGGCAATACCGTGCGCGCGGCGAGCCGGCGCCCTTCGCGATCGCGCCGCTCGTGCGTTTCGCCGATCAGCACTTCGAGTCGCCGATCCGGGCTCCACTCTTCGATCACGCGCCACTGCGCGCCGGCGAAACTCGCCTCGGCCGCATGCGTGCCGGCCGCGGACATGCGTTGCGGCGGCGCCAGCGGCGAACGGGTCAGCAGCCTGCCATCGCCGTCGAATAGCTGATAGGCCATTCGTTCGCCGGCGATGCCGAGCGCGCCGCGGCTCAGTTCCTCCGGTGGCTCGCGCTCTTCGAACAGCTCGTGCTCGGCGATCGCCAGCAACAGCGTGGCGGTGCGCTCCACCTCCTGGTCGAAGAGACGCTCCGCGGAGCGGCGCGCCTCCTGGTAGAGCGCCTCAGCCGTCAGGAACCACATGACCGAGGTCCCGAGCATCAGGAGCAGCATCAGGCGCGTGCGCACCGAGCGCCCGAGCAAGCCGGCAACACCGGTCAGCTCACTCGAGTTTGTAGCCGACACCGCGCACCGTCTTGATTACGTCCACGGCGAGCTTGCGCCGCAAGTGGTGAATGTGCACCTCGACCGCGTTGCTGCCGACTTCGGCACCCCATCCGTACAGACTGTCTTCGAGCCTGGCGCGCGACAACACGACGCCGGGCTGACGTATGAGCTCGAAGAGCAGCACGTACTCGTGCCGGGCGAGCACGACCGGATTGCCCGACACGCGCACGCTGTGTCGCGCCGGGTCGATCTCGATCGGACCGAAGCACAACGCCGCGCTGCCGCCGCCCGCGCCGCGGCGCACGACCGCGCGGATGCGCGCGGAGAGCTCGTCGAGGTCGAATGGCTTGACGACGTAGTCGTCGGCACCCAGATCCAGCGCGGCGACCTTGTCGGCCCGCCGATAGCGCGCGGTGATGACGATCACGGGAGTCCGCTCGCCCCGATGCCGCAGCCCAGCCAGGAGCTCGGTCCCGGTGACCCCGGGCAGCCCGAGATCCAGCAGGATCGCGGCGTATTCCTGGGCACGCAGGGCGCTCTCGGCGTCCTCGCCGTTAGTCACCCAGTCCACCGCGTACAGATCCTGCGCCAGCGCCGCGCGCACCGCGTCGCCGAGCTGGGGGTCGTCCTCTACCAGGAGAATACGCATGCGGCCGGGCTACAGGATGGGGACCCGGACTCGCGAATGGACGCGAACGGTGGCCACATCCGTGTTGGACTCCGCTGGCCGCGTGAATCCATCGCGACCGCTTAGGAATTCGGGGTCAGCTCACCCGACTCACTTTCCAGCCGCCCCACCAGCCAATCCTCGAACAGTGCCCGCGCCTTCGCGCCCTCCATCTGGCGACGCACGGCGTCCATCACGCGCAGGCGCGCGTTGTCGCCGTCGCCGAAAAAACCCAGCCAGTAGGGAACATGCACGTCGCAGGGCAGGCGCCGGGCGCGCACCTCGAGGTTGCGCACGCGAAAGAAGCCCGCCTGGTACACCGCGCGCCGCACGCGCTCCTCGATGAGCTGGAGCGAACGCGGCTCTTCGATGCGCGGCAGCGGCGCGTTCGCCGAGACGACGCTCACCAGCTCGTCATCGTGCGGCACGCGCTCCAGCTCGTAGAGGTCGAGCGAGCCCGTGACGGCGTCCGCGGCGAAGATCGAGGTCGCGAGCTGGCCGCGATTCAGGACGTCGACCTCGAACAGGCGGAATGGCACGTAGGCGGCGGCGACGCTGCGCAGCCGCCCGCCGCGCACGCGATTCCACACCCCGCGGCCAAGCGCTTCTATCGCCTGCGCCTGTGTGACGCGGGGCGCAAGTGAGCGGATCGCCTGCCGAACGCCGTTGCTCACGACACAGCTGCCCGCGAGGCCGCTAGCGGAAATAGACCCACAGCGCGATCACCGTGGCGAGCAGCAGCAGGCTGGCGGCCACGTTGATGCGCCGCTCCAGCGGCGTCTCGCGCCGCAGCTCCACTGTCTTGCCGACCGCAGTGGTCGCGAGCTTCTGGTCCACGGTCGCAAACGTCAGGCCCGCGAGCTTGCGCGCGTCGGGCGCCGGCGTGAGCAGGCTGACCGCCACCAGCACCGCCGAGCACACCACGAACATGAAGATCGCGTAGTGCAGGAAGTTCATGTCGAGCAGCCAGCGGATCGCTTCGGACTGGTAGTGCGCGCTCTTGTCGAACACTTCGAGGACGAAACGCAACGAGCCGAGCACCAGGCCGGTGAGCAGGCACGAGATCGCACCCTGGCCGTTGAGGCGCGTCCAGAGGATGCCGAGGATGAAGCACGCCGCGATCGGCGGGCTGATGTAGGCCTGCACCGACTGCAGGTAGATGTAGAGCTGCGAGCTGAGCAGCTTGATGAACGGCACCCAGAGCAGGCCGAGGATCACGAGCACACCGGTCGCGATGCGTCCCACCGCCACCAGGCGCGTCTCGCTCGCCTGTGGCCGCATGCGCTTGTAGAAATCGAGCGTGATCAGGGTCGAGGCGGAATTGAACACGCTCGCCATGCCGCCCATCAGCGCGGCGAGCAGCGCGGCCACCATCAGGCCGACGAGTCCGGCGGGCAGCAGGTTGACGATCAGCGTCGGGTAAGCGATGTCGCCGTTGGTGACCACGCCCTGAGCGTTGGTGGTGAAGAGCTGCGGGTAGAGCGCGAAGGCGATCAGGCCGGGCAGCACGAGCACGAACACCGGCGTGATCTTCAGGAAACCGGCAAAGATCGTGCCGGCCTTGGCGTGCCCCTCGTCCTTCGCGGACAGCACGCGCTGCACGATCACCTGGTCGGTGCACCAGTACCAGATGCCGAGAATCGGCGCGCCGAGGAAGATGCCGGTCCAGGGGAACTCGGGATGAGCCGCCGGCTTCATCATGCTGAAGTAGTGATCGGGCAGCGCGGCGCGCAGGCCGTCGAAGCCGCCCACCTCGTTGAGGCCGATCACGGTGAGCACGATCGCGCCCGCGAGCAGCACCAGCGTCTGCAGCAGCTCGGTGTAGATCACGGCCGCGAGGCCGCCGATGATCGTGTAGATGCCGGTAGCGACCACCAGGACGATCGCGGCGGTCATCGGATCCCAGCCAACCACGCGCTCGAGCACGATGGCCGCGGCGTAGAGATGTACCGAGATCTTGGTGAAGATGTAGGCGAGGATCGAGATGCTCGCGAGGTACACGCTGCACGAGCGACTGAAGCGGCGCTCGAGGAACTCGGGCATGGTGAACACGTTCGAGCGCAGGTAGAACGGCACGAACACCCAGCCGAGGATCAGCAGGATCAGGCATGCGAGCCATTCGAAGTGGCCGACCGCGAGGCCCGAGGTGGCGCCTGAACCGGCCAGGCCGATGAAGTGCTCGGTCGAGATGTTCGACACGAACAGCGAGGCGCCGATCGCGAACCAGCCGACGTTGCGGCTGGCGAGGAAGTAGTCCTCGGTGCTGCGCCCGCGGCGCGCGAAGTAGAGGCAGATGCCGAGGATCATCGCGAAGTAAACCGCGATGACCGTCAGATCCAGTCCCGTGAGGCTCTTGTAAGTCATCGCCGTGGTGGCAGCTTCGTTCATCGTTCTTCTCCTGTCGTCCTTTCCCCTGGCGCGGCTCGCTATCGACTGTACCTTCGCGGCCCATTCCCCGTTCGCGGCCCGCTCCCCGTTCGCGGCCCGCTCCCCATTCGCGGCCCATTCACCAATAGACGGGCCATCGCGACCGGGCCGCCCCTGTCGGGTGCACTACCCGGAAGACGACCCGGCGCGCCCGTTACCTCACGCCCCGGCTCAATCAGGCCCGCCGGCCACGACGTCCGGCGCGCGCTTTCGGTGTCCGGCCGCCGCGCGGCGCCGGCGCCCGCGGGGTCCTGGGCAGCCCGGTGTGCTGAGTCGCGAATCGCTTCCCGGGCCCCGGCGCACCCTCCGGCTTCCCACCCGTGCCCGCGGGCTGGTACGTCGGCACGAGGTGCCGCTTGCCGTTGCCGATGAGGTCGGCGCGACCCATGCGCATGAGCGCTTCACGCAGCAAGGGCCAGTTGTTGGCGTCGTGATAGCGCAGGAACGCCTTGTGCAAGCGGCGCACGCGCAGCCCCTTCGGGATTTGCACGCCCTCGCTGGCGCGCGTCACCCGTCGCAGCGGATTCTTGCCGGAGTGATACATCGCGGTGGCAGTGGCCATCGGCGAGGGGAGAAACGCCTGCACCTGGTCGGCGCGATAGCCCTCGTGCTTCAGCCACAGCGCGAGCTCGAGCATGTCTTCGTCCGTCGTGCCCGGATGCGCGGCAATGAAGTACGGGATCAGGTATTGCTCCTTGCCCGCCTCCTTCGAATAGCGATCGAAGAGCTCGCGGAAACGGTAGTACGTGCCCACGCCCGGTTTCATCATCTTCGACAGCGGGCCCTCGCCGATCGCCTCCGGTGCGATCTTGAGATATCCGCCGGTGTGATGCTGCGCCAGCTCGCGCACGTACTCGGGCGATTCGATCGCCAGGTCGTAGCGCACACCGGACGCGATGAGCACCTTGCGCACGCCGCGCAATGCGCGCGCACGCCGGTACAGGCTTATGAGCGGCGCGTGATCGGTGTCGAGATTCGGGCACACGGCCGGATAGACGCACGAGGGTCGCCGGCACGCCGACTCGATTTCACGGCTCTTGCAGGCCAGGCGATACATGTTCGCGGTCGGACCGCCGAGATCGGAAATCACACCGGTGAACCCCGGCACGCGGTCGCGGATCGTCTCGATCTCGCGGATCACCGAATCTTCGGAGCGGCTCTGGATGATTCGGCCCTCGTGCTCGGTGATCGAGCAGAAGGTGCAGCCGCCGAAACAGCCGCGCTGGATCGCGACCGAGAACCTGATCATCTTGTACGCGGGAATCACGGCGTCCGCGTACGAAGGATGCGGGCGGCGCGAGTACGGCAGCTCGTACACCGCGTCCATCTCGCGCGTGCTGAGCGGCAGCGGCGGCGGATTGAGCCACACGTCCGTGTCGCCGTGGCGCTGCACCAGCGCGCGCGCGTTACCCGGGTTGCTCTCCATGTGCAGGATGCGCGAGGCGTGCGCGTAAAGGATCGCATCGCCCTCCACCTGCTCGTGCGAAGGCATGCGGATGACGCTGCGCTCGCGCGCGGCGTTCGGCACCTCGCGACTATGGCGCAGGTGGCGAATGCCGGCGACGGGAATCCGGATCTCAGCGGACGCCGGACCCGGCGTGCTCGTCGGCCCCATGGCTGGAACCGCGGCACTGCCGCTGCTGGCGGTCGTGACCCCCATCGCGCGCCGTTCCTCCTCCATCGCGTAAGGATCGACCGGCGGCTGGATCGGGCCCGGCGTGTCGAGTGTCGTCGAATCGATTTCGTACCAGTCGGCCGGCAAGGTCCTGCGCGCGAACGCCGTGCCGCGGATGTCGGTCAGGTCCCCGATGCTCTCGCCCGCTGCGAGGCGGTGCGCGATCTCGACGATCTGCCGTTCGGCATTGCCGTAGACGAGCAGGTCGGCACGGGCGTCGAGCAGGATCGAGCGGCGCACTTTTTCCGACCAGTAGTCGAAGTGCGCGATGCGCCGCAGGCTCGCCTCGATGCCGCCGATCACGATCGGCACGTCGCCGAACGCCTCGCGCGCGCGCTGCGCATAGACGATGACCGAGCGGTCGGGGCGCTTGCCTCCGATTCCGCCCGGCGTGTACGCGTCGTCGCTGCGGATGCGTCGCTCGGCAGTGTAACGGTTGACCATCGAATCCATGTTTCCGGCGGTGATGCCGAAGAACAGGTTGGGGCGGCCGAGCTCGGCGAAGGGCGTGGCGCTGCGCCAGTCCGGCTGTGCGATCAGGCCGACGCGAAAACCCTGCGCCTCCAGGAGCCGCCCGACGATCGACATGCCGAAGCTCGGGTGGTCCACGTAGGCGTCGCCGGTGACGACGACGATGTCGCAGCTGTCCCACCCCAGCTCGTCCATCTCGGCGCGCGACATGGGCAGCACCGGGGCCACGCCGAAGCGCGACGCCCAGTGCTTGCGGTAGGAAAAGAGCTCGCGCGCGGCCTGCATCGCACCATTATAGAGGTGCGCTACGGATCGCGACGGGTCGCGACCTGTCGGTGCGCCTGGCCCCGGAGCGCGTGGCTCCGGGAGCGCGTGGCCCCTGGCTCGCCCGCCTGGAGAGTGCCTTTCCGGGCTCAGGCCGTCTGGGCGTTGCGACGCGCGTTCTCGACCTGCTTGCGGACCGAGGCGTCCACGTCCGCCTCGGCGGCCAGCCAATCCTCGAGCTCGTGACCGGAGGCGAACTGGCGTCGTTCCGCGCGATAGTAGGCGGCGGTCGCAATCATCGTGCGTCGATCGAGCGCGGTGAGAACGACCTCGGACCGCAGGGGCCCGGACCGGGGGACTTCAGGCCGGGGGGCTTCAGACCGTGGAGGCCCGGACCGCGCGGCTTCCGACCGCAGCGGCTGAGATTGAGCCGGCGCGGCGGCCTGCTCCGCGGTTTGCTCTGCCGGAGCAGTCTTCTTCTTCGGCGTCGACTTGCGTGCGCGCGCGCGCTTCTGCGGCGCACCGTTGTTGGGCGATGCTGATTCAGACATAGATCTCGTCTCGGGGGATGTTGGACAGCCAGCCCCCGTATACACCCTTGCGCACCGCGCCGCCTAGAGGTCCCGGCGATGTTCGCGCTCGCCGCGCTGAATAAATTTCAAGCGCTCAGCTTCGCGCGCCGCCGGCGACCGTATCATTGCCGTCACTTCACTGCTGGAGCCCGCACATGAAGATGGTCAAGCTCTCCCTCCTCGAGCGTGCATTGCTGATGAGCAGCATGGCGTTCCTCGCCGCGCTGGCGTCATGCACGAAGGAAGGTCCGGCGGAACGCGCAGGCAAAGAAATCGATCAGGCGATGGAGAAGGCGCAGGAGGGAATCGAGGACGCCGCCGAGGAAACCGCCGCAGCGGCGGAAGACCTCGCGGACGCGGTCAAGGAGGGCGTCGCCGAGGCGCGCGAGGAGCTGCCCGGCGAGATGAAGAAAGAAGCGAAGGAGCTCGCGAAGGGCGCGCGCGAGGCCTGCGAGGACATGAAGCGGGAAGCCGGCGCGAAAGACTCCGACTGCTGAAGCGCCTGGATGTGGAACGCAGACGCGCGACGGCGCGTCGCGCGAGCACGCCTCGTGTGGCGCAGGTCCTGGTGTGGCGCAGGTCCTGGTGTGGCGCAGGTCTTCGGGTGGCGCAGGTCCCTCGTGTGGCGCAGATGTAGCGAACGTGTAAACGCCCCGTAGCGCGCATCTGCCTGGCTCGCGTCAGGCGCGCGCGGCATCCCGCTGTGCGAAGATGCGCGCCCCATGACGTCGCGTTTCATCCTCATCGGACTCGACGAGGCGCTCGGCAAGCAGGTGCTGAGCGACCTGCGCGTCGCATATCCGCAAGCCGTCGTCGACTCCGGCGCAATTCCCGCAGACGCCGAAGCGCTGCAGCGACTTGCTGCCTACGACGCCGTGCTCGTCTCTTACGATCACGCGCGCGCCGAGCGTGACGGCGCTGGACCGCAAGCGCTGCTCGCACCGTTTCGCGGCTCGGGTGCGCTGGTGCTGCTGCTCGCGCGCGGCGGCAACGAGCTCACTGCCGTGGATGCCCTGCGCGCGGGCGCAGTGGACTTCATCCCCGTGCGGCTTTCGTCGCCGCTCCTGCTCGCCGAGCGCATCGCGGCAGCACTGCGCGCGCGCAGCTCGCCGCTGCACGATCGCCGCCGCGCGCAGGCCCGCCGGCCCGCACAGGGCGACGAGCTGCCCGCCGCCATCACCGGTTACCGCGTGCTGCAGACGCTCGCCCAATCGGACCGCTCGGCCGTCTATCTCGCGCAAAGCGAGGAACTGGGCTTCAACGTCGCGCTCAAGGTGCTACGCCGCGAGGGCGACGAATCCCAGGCTGACGTCGAGCGCTTCGGGCGCGAGTACCAGATCATCACGCAGCTGCGCCATCGCGCCATCGTCGACGTCTACGACTTCGGCTCGGCGCCGGGCCTGAGCTACATCGCCACGGAATATTTTCCCGCCGGCGAGCTGCGCACGCGCTTGCGCAACCCGATGTCGCCGCTGGACGCGCTCAACTACGTGCGCCTGATCGCCGAGGCGCTGCGCGTGATCCACGTCGCCGGCGTCCTGCATCGCGACCTGAAGCCGGCGAACGTCATGCTGCGCACCGACAACTCGATCGTGCTGATCGATTTCGGGCTCGCCAAGGAACTGGCAGCGGACAAGGCGCTCACGGGCGACGGCGAGATTCGCGGCTCGCCGTACTACATGAGCCCCGAGCAGGCGAGCGGCCAGCCGACCGACGAACGCTCGGATCTGTACAGTCTCGGCGTGATCTTCCACGAGTTGCTGACCGGCACACGTCCCTACCACGGCAACACGGTGTTCGACATCCTGGCCCAGCACCAGCACGCCCCGGTCCCGCGGATGGCGGGCGATGCCGGCCGATTCCAGCCCCTCCTCGACCGCCTTCTGGCCAAGCGGCCGGCGGAACGGTTCCAGTCCGCCACGGATTTTTTACAGGCGCTCAAAGGCGCCGAACCGGTCACGCGGGCAAGCTCATAAAACTATGAACTGCGCCCCTTTTGGGGCCGGAAAAATCCGACCTGCGTCCACATCCCCCGGGCGGACTATTGTCAAAGATAGCGCCCACTTGGCGCATTTGCGTCGCCGAGCAGCGACGCCTGCGGCAGGCGATTTGCCGACGACCCCGCACGGCCTGCCGGGAGAACCCCGAACGGCGTGCAGGGCCGGTGCGGGCAAAGCGTCACCGAACACAATGAGGTGGGCGAAAGATGAAGAAGGTCAGGTTGGGCAGGTACCAGTCACTGGTCGCTGTGCTGACGTTGTTCCTCGTCGGGACCGGCGCGGTGCTCGGACTCAACTATCTCTTCGCCGGCAGAGCGTCCGACAGCATGGCGGCTGTGCGCTCCATCGCCCAGCAACGCCTGCAGCCACGCGTGATCGCGGGCCAGGCACAGATCGTCAAGAGCGATCTGGGCGCGCGCCGCTTCCTCGGCCGCAGCCTCGCTGAGCTGAAAAACAACGTCGCCGCCTTCGACGGCGCCTTCGCGGAGCTCGATCGCTTTGCGAACGACGACGGCGGCCTCGCGAGCATCGGCTACCAGCCGTTCGGCTCGGCGGTCACGCAGCGCCGGCTGCAGGAGCTGCGGCAGGTGTGGGGCGAGTATCGCCAGCTCCTCAAGCCCATCGTCGCCTTCAACGCGGGCCCCTACGTCGAGACCGCCGACAAGGGCACGCAGCTCAGCGCCGCGGGCCTGCGCCTGAACCGCGAGCTCAACGACGCCGTGCAGTTCGGCATGGCGCGCCACGAAGACATGGCCAAGCTGGTGAGCGCGCTCGCCGACGCCGTGCAGACGGAAACGCAGGCGCGTGCCGCGACGCTGCGCACCTACCTGCTCGCGGCGATGGGCGCCGCGGTCGTCGTCCTGCTCACCGTGATGTTCTACTTCGGTCGCGTGCTCAGCCGCCAGGAGCGCAACTCCACGCGCGCCAAGAACGAGACCGACGACATCCTGCGCACGGTGAACCAGGGTCTGTTCCTTCTCGACAAGGACCTCAAGATCGGCTCCGAGCGCTCTGAGGCGCTGGAAGCCATCTTCCGCCGCAAGGACTTCGAGCAGCTGAGCTTCGACGGCCTGCTGCGCGGCCTGGTGCCCGAGAAGACGCTCGGGACGGCGGTGGAGTACGTGCGCCTGCTGTGGGGTGAGCGCGTCAACGAGAAGCTCATCAAATCCATCAACCCGCTGGTCGAGATCGAGGTGACCCTCGACAACGGCAGCGGCCAGCTCGACACCATTTACCTGGAGTTCGACTTCAACCGCGTGAAGGCGGACGGCGTCATGTCGCGACTGCTGGTGACCGTCAACGACGTCACGCGCCGCGTGCACCTGGCGCGCGAGCTGCTCGACTCGCAGGAGAAGGCACAAGCACAGCTCGACATGCTGCTGCACATCCTGCACGTCGATCCGCGCCAGCTCAGCGGCTTCCTCGAAGAGAGCGAAGTCGCGATGAAGATGGTGAACTCCATTCTCAAGGAGCCGGCGCGCGAGGAGACCGCCTTCCGCGCCAAGCTCGACGGCATCTTCCGCCAGATCCACGGCGTGAAGGGCGAAGCGGCGGCGCTCGGCCTGAAGACCGTGGAATCGCGCGCGCACGGCTTCGAGGAATCCCTCGCCGAGCTGCGCGGCCGTCCGTCGCTGTCCGGCAACGACTTCCTGCCGCTGGTCGTGAAGCTCGATGACCTGTTCGGCCACCTCGGCTCGGTGCGCGAGATGGTGAGCAAGCTCGCAGACCTGCGCGTCGCCATGGCCGGCGACGACACGGGCGAGCCCAAGTCGCACGAGGACACGGGCGTCGGCCCCGAAGGCACGCTCATCCAGCCCGCGCCGCAGATGCTGGCGCGCATGGCAGAGGGCGCCGAAGCCTCCGGCACGCTCGAGAGCTCACTCAAGTCGCTCGCCTCGCGCGTCGCCGGCGAGCAGTCCAAGCAGGTGCAGCTCGCGTGCAGCGGCCTCGACGGCGTGCCCAAGCAGTACCGCCGCGCCGTCAAGGACATTGCCATCCAGATGGTTCGCAACTGCATTGCGCACGGCATCGAGTTGCCGTCCGAGCGCAGCAATGCGAGCAAGGACGCGGCCGGCACGATCGTCATCAAGTTCGAAAGCCGCGGCAACGAGGGCTACGAGTTCGTCGTGCAGGACGACGGCCGCGGGCTGTCGACCGACAAGCTCAAGCAGACCGCGATCAAGCGCGGGCTGCTGAGCGCCGACCAGGCGGCGCAGCTCGACGAGCGGCGTGCGTTGTCGCTGATCTTCATGCCCGGGTTCTCCACGCAGGAGGGCGTCACCAGGGACGCCGGCCGCGGTGTCGGCATGGACATCGTGCGCAACCTGGTCCAGGAGCTGGGCGGCAAGGTAGGCGTTTCCACCACGGTCGGACGTTTCGCGCGCTTCCGCATCTGGCTGCCGGCGGCATCCAGTGCGCAGGCGGCGGCGTGATGACCGGCACCGTGACCGGCGACAACGGCAAGAACAAAGGATCGGAGCAATGAACGCGGTTGCACCCCTGAAGCTGATGATCGTCGACGACTCGAACATCATGCGTCGCAAGATCGAGCGCTCACACCAGTGCGCGCGCCTGAGCTTCGTCGGCTCGGCCGGCAACGGCAAGCAGGCGGTGGAACTGTTCCGCCGCACCGAGCCGGATGTGGTGACCATGGACATCACCATGCCGGAGATGGACGGCATCGAGTGCGTCGAGCAGCTGGTGGCGATGAAGCCCGACGTTCTCATCCTCGTGATCTCGGCGCTCGCGGACAAGGCAACCGCCATCGAAGCGATGAAGAAAGGGGCCAACGGTTTCCTGTGCAAGCCATTCACGGATCGACAGCTCACCGACGCGCTCGACGAGCTGCTCCGAGGAGCGGGCTAAATGACCACGATGACCAAGGTCGAGCTCGAGACCTTCGTCGAAGGCACGACCCACTATTTCCAGACCGCTGCCAACCAGGCTGCTTCGGTGGGTTCGCCCTATCTCGTCAACGAGGGAGTGCCGAACATCCAGGAGTACACCGGCATCATCGCCATTGCCGGCAAGCGCAAGGGCGTCGTGTACTTCACGGCCTCGCGGCCGATGCTGACGGTGCTGCTGATGCGCCTCGGCGAAACCGACATGACGCACGAGAACATGTGCGACCTGGTGGGCGAGGTCGCCAACCAGATCTCGGGCAACGCGCGCCGCGATTTCGGCAGCCAGTTCATGATTTCGGTGCCGCGCGTCGTCGCCGGCCCGCAGGGCGAGCAGGTCACGCCGCCCAACACCCGATCGTTCGTGATTCCGATCAACTGGCGCAGCCATTCGGCGCAGCTCGTCGTCTGTCTCGACTGATGGAGGGAGAGTGAAGTGAAGAACAGTGCCGCACGGAACCTGCGCAACGAGCAGGTGACCACCATCTCACCGGCGCCGTCGGGAGCGGGAGCGGAGATCCTCGCACTGACCGAGGACGATTTCTTCCTGCTGTCGGTGCGCCGCGTGGTGACGCTGCCGAACCGCCTGTGGCACGCCACCAGCGACGCCCAGGCCGCCGACATGCTGATACAGACGCCATGCGCCGTCGTACTGCTCGACTACTCGCTGATTTCCGGTCAGCTCGAAGCCGTGGTGGAAAAGCTGCGCCAGCAGCTGCCCGAGCTCGGATTCGTGATCGCAGGCGAGCCCGAAGACCGCCGCAAGGTCGAGGATCTCCTCGACAACGGCGCGGTGCAGGGCTTCATCGTCAAGGCCGATGCCAGCGCGAAGCTCGCGCCGCTGCTCGAGTCCGGCATCAACCGGCACCTCGAGCTCAAGACCGACACGGCGCGGCGCAGCGCCAAGCCCGTCTGGCGCAGCGTGCCCGTCCTGGCCGGCGTCGCAGCCGTCGTGCTCGGCGCTGCCGGCGTGGGCGTGTGGATGGCGACCAAAGACGATGCGGCCGGCGTTGCCGCCGGGGACATCGCGCCGATCGTCTCCACGGGCGCAACCGCCGAGGAGAACCGCGCCGCGGCCGCGGAAGCGCATCTGCAGAAGGGACGCGAGTCCTTCACCGCGGGCCGCTACATCGATTCCAGGGGCAACGGCGCCCTCGATCACTTCAAGGCGGCGCTCACCGTCGATCCGAGCAACGCGGAAGCCCGCGACGGCGTGCATCGCGTCGCCGAGGTGATGCTCGCGCGCGCCGAGACCGCGCTGCTCGAGCAGAAGGTGCGCGAGGCCAGCTCCGCCATCAAGGTCGCCAAGGGCATCGAGCCCAGCCACCCGCGCATCGCGTTCCTCGAGGCGCAGGTGACGCGCGAGCTCGACCGCTCCAACGCCGCGCAGCAGGAGGCGGCCAAGGCCGACGCCCTCAACCAGAAGCTCGCCGGATTCATCCGGCTGGGCAACGAGCGGATGACGCAGGACCGGCTGGTCGAGCCGAACAACGACAGCGCCCGCTTCTACTTCGCGCAGGCGCGCGAGCTCGACTCGGGCAGCGTGCTGGTGCAGCAGAGCCTGCGCTCGCTGGCGAACCGGATGGTGCAGAAGGCGCAGCAGGCGGGCGGCCGCGGCGACGCCGAAGGCGCCGAGCAGTGGATCGCCCAGGCGCGCCAGCTCAACGTGAGCGGCATCGACTTCGCGCGCGTCGAGCGCGAGGTCAAGACGACGCAACGCAAGACCAACGAAGGCGAGCGTCTGCTCGGCCTCGCGCGCGCACGCGTCGGTGAAGGCGCGTTGCTCGAACCCGAGAACGACAGCGCCAAGCTTTATGTCACTCAGCTGCGGCAGCAGTACCCCGATACCGCCGGGCTCGCTCCGGTGGTCGAGAGCCTGCGCAACCAGCTCGTGAGCCAGGCCTCCGAGGCGGCGTCGCGCAGCGACGTGCGCGGCGGTCAGCGACTGCTCGACGAAGCCAAGGCGCTCGGCGCCAGCGGCGCGGCGTTCGACCAGGCAACAGCCGCGATCGGCCTCGCCAAGCGCAAGACCGAAGCGCTGGAAAAGCCGGTGCCGGTGCGCGACAACATGGTCGTCAAGTCAGTGACGCCGGACTACCCCCAGCGGGCCCAGCGCAAGCGCCAGGAAGGCTACGTCGACCTGCACTTCACGGCCTCCGCGGAAGGCGACGTGAAAGACGTCGTGGTGTCGGCCTCCGAACCGCAGGGCGTGTTCGACGAGGCGGCAGTGCGGGCCATCAAGCGCTGGAAGTTCAAGCCAAAGGAAGTCGACGGCCAGGTCATCGAGCAGCGGCTCGGCCTGCGCATGCGCTTCGAGCTGCAGGACGAATAGCGACATCCCGCTGGGGCGGTTCCCGCCCCGGCTTTCAGGAGCCCTCGTTGGCGCCCGCCATGCGGGCTTCGACGTCCTTCAGCAGTTCTCGCGCCTTGTCGGTGTGCTCGCCGGGGTGCGGGCTGTAGGCGAGCGGCGCGAGAGTCCGCGCTGCGTCCTTGAAACGCTTGTCGGAAATCATCTGCTGGGCAACCAGCCAGCGCAGCGACCTGTCGAACGGCGCCAGCGCCATCGCCCACTCGACGCTGTCGATCGCGTTCTTCGTCGGCGGCTCACCCTGGGCCAGGTAGCTCGAATAGAACTGCACGAGCGGGATCGGATGATCGTTCTCGATCTGGTTCGCCTTCAGGAACTGGTTGCGGAGGTCATTCCAGCCTTCCTTCGGTAGTTTGCCGTCCCGCAGCTTGCGGCTCAGCGCGTAGCCCTTCTGAAGGTATGCGTTGACCTGTTTCGGATCGATCGCGACGGCACGGTCCGCCGCGGCAATGGCTTCGTCGTCGTTGCCTGCATCGAACTCGGCTTCGGCCAGCGCCGCAAGCACCATCGGGTCATCCGGATACTGCGCGGCGACCTTGCGAGCGTCGGGCACGAGGCGCTGCGCCTCTTCGCGGGAAACGCCGACTCGCGACTCGATCGCGATCGGCATCATGGCCGCTTCGGCCGGACGAAGTTTGCGCACCGTGACCGGTCCGGTGGCGAGTGTGTCCTGGGGCAGCACGTAAACGCCCAGTCTGCGACGCTTCATATAGCCGTCCATGTCCTTGTCGAGCTTCTCGAGATCACCGAATGCGCCCTCGGCGGCCTCGAGCGCCGAGCGGCCCTCGGCAAGCAGTTGCCTGTACTTGCGTGACTGCCCTTTGCGCTCGGGTTCCATCTGCAGGTAGTGGAACAAAACCCAGCTCTGTCCATAGAACGAGTCATAGCTCGCTTTCGCGTTGCCGACACCGCCATCGAAGTCGAGAAGCAAACGGATCGGCACCTTGCGGCCATAGGCCAGCTCCAGCGCCCGATGGCCGGGCGCTCTGCCGAGCTCGACGTCTCCGTTGGCCTTGAAGCGGGCGCCGGCGAAGAACTCCGCGAAGCCTTCACCGAACCAGCGCGGGTAAGCCCGCTGCGTCTCGCCCGCCATGAAGTGATGGGCGTACTCGTGGTAGAGAATCGTCTCCCCGGCCATCTCGAATTGCGTGGCCGCCGACGCTCCTTTCAACTTCGGGATCACGGCAACCGACGTTCCGGCACGGGGAATATAGATACCCGCGAGATTCCGGATCTTGGACGCCGTGACCGCGCGCACCTCGGCCGTATCGTCGACGATGAAGACGGTGACGCGGTTCGACGGACTCGGCTTGATCCGCTCTTTCCCGTAGACGCGTCCCATCGCCGCATCGAATCGCTCCAGCCGCCCGGCGAATTCCGTCAGCGCCTTCTCTCTCTCACTGCCGTAGATGACGAAATGATCGCTGCTGGCCTCCAGCCACTCGGCCCGCGCCGCGGTTGCCAGCAGACACAACCCGCAAAGGGAAAGTGAAAAAACTCTGAGCATGTTTCGCACCATGCCGCCTCCCATGTCGGGGAGGCTATTCAACAGGAGGTCAGCGCGCAATGGTATCCCGCGATTGCCGCTCGCTACCCCGCGATTGCCGCTTGCGATTGCGCCTGGCGCTTTCCCAAGGCTCAGCGCCTCGTGCCGCGCCGCGGCTCGGCCTGCAAGGGGTCCTCCGGCCAGTAGTGCTTGGGATAGCGGCCCTTGAGTTCCCTGCGCACCTCCGCGTACCCGCTGCGCCAGAAGCTGGCGAGATCGCGTGTCACCTGCACCGGTCGCTGCGCCGGCGAGAGCAGCTTCATCACGACCGCAACGCTGCCACCGCCCACGCGTGGTGTTTCGCGCAGCCCGAACACTTCCTGGATTCGAACCGACAGGAACGGCGCGCCGGTCGCGGCGCGCGGCCCGCTCTCGCCGTCGGCGAGGTCCCGGTTCGCGTTCGCGGCGCCGGCAAAGTCGCTGTAGTCGACGCGGATGCGCGAGCCGCTAGGCACGAGCAGGTGCGTGGGCGCGATCTCGTCGAGCCGCTTGCGTTGTTTCCAGTCGAGCAGCGAATCGAGCGCGGCCTGCAGATCGACGCGCGCGAGGTGGTCGGCGCGGGTGATCCCGTCGAGTGACGGCGCCAGCCAGCTCTCCATCGACGCCAGCAGCGCCGCATCGGAGACGTCGGGCCAGTTCGTGGCGCTTTCCGCGGGCAGGCCGCGGGCAAACGACACGCGCGCCTGCCATTCGCGCTGGTCGCGATCCCACGGCAGAGCGTCGAGCCCGAGCTCGCGCAATCCCGAGATCATCGCCGCCGCCACTCTCGGCGAGAGGGACTTCGGCAGCGCACGCGTCTCGATCGCGATCGCGCCGAGACGCCGCACGCGCGCCGCGCTCACGGCCCGTTCGCGCGCGTCCCATCTCACTTCTTCGTCTTCCGCGATCTGCTCGCCGAAGTGCTCCTCGAGGGCGTCGCGACTCAGGGGCGCGGCGAGAAAGATGCGCGCCTCGCGCTCGCCCGCGTCCAGCTCGGGAATCACGAGGAACTCCGATCGGGCCAGCGCCTGCGGGCCATCGAATCTGGCGCCGCGCCCGTTGCTGAGCAGATAGCGTCCGCCCTCGCCGCGACTGCGGCCGATCCGGTCCGGATAGGCGAACGCGAGCAGCGTGCCGGCGTCATCGTCGGCGCTCGTGGCGTCGTCAGTGCCCGCGGAGCCGGCGTCGCGCACGTTCATCAGGCGCCGGTACTGTGCCGCACTGCGTCTCACGCGCTCGCGCGCACCGCGGTCGACGCCGCCGCCGCCGCGCAGCGCGTCGAGCCGCACGCGCAGGTCGCTGTCGCGCTCTCCCGGCGGACCCTTGAGCAGGTCGCGCTCGCTCAGCAACGCCGCCAGATCGCAGGCGAGCGACACCCGTCCCAGGTCGCGCGCGCGCAGCAGCATGTGCGCCAGGCGAGGATGAAGGCGCAGCTCGAGCATCGCGCGTCCATGCGCCGTGATGCGCCCACCGGCATCGAGCGCGCCCAGTCCCTGCAACAGCTCGCGGGCCTGCGCCAGCGCCGCCTCGGGCGGCGGGTCCAGCCAGGCGAGGCTCGTTGCGTCGCGCACGTTCCAACCCGCCAGCTCGAGCGCGAGGCCCGCCAGGTCAGCTTCGAGCACTTCCGCGGGCGCGTGCGGTTCCAGGCCGCGTTGGGTCGATTCGCTCCACAGCCGCAGGCAGACGCCGGGCGCCAGGCGGCCCGCTCGCCCGGCGCGTTGCTCCGCCGACGCGCGCGAGATGCGGCGTGTCTCCAGCCGGTTCATACCGCTCACCGGATCGAAGCGCGAACGCCGCTCGAGACCGGAGTCGACCACGACGCGCACGCCTTCGATGGTGAGGCTGGTCTCGGCGATGTTCGTCGCGAGCACGACCTTGCGCTCGCCGTGTGGCGCGGGTTCGAGCGCGCGATCCTGTTCGCTCTGTGCCAGGTCGCCGAACAGCGGTGCGACCACCACGCCGGGCGTGGGCGACTCTTCCAGTGCCGCGTGCACGCGGCGGATCTCCGCGGCGCCCGGCAGAAAGACCAGCACGTCGCCCTCGTTTTCGAGCGCCCGGCGAATCGCGCTCACGACGCTGCGCGCGAGGGCGGCGGCGGTTCCTGCATCGCGTGCTGCCGGCGGCGCGAGGTAAGCGACATCGACGGGATGGCTGCGGCCTGCGCTGCGGACGCTGGCCGCGTCGCCCATCAGGCGGGCAACTGGTTCCGTCGCGAGAGTCGCGGACATCACCGCCAGGCGCAGCTGCTCGTTGAGATTCGCCTGCACGTCCAGGCACAGCGCCAAGCCGAGATCGGCCTGCAGGCTGCGCTCATGGAACTCGTCGAACACCACGCAGGCCACGCCTTCGAGCGCCGGGTCGCGTTGCAGGATCGTCCCCAGCACCCCCTCCGTGATTACCTCGATGCGCGTGGCCGGGCCGACCCGCGTGTCGAGCCGCATGCGATAGCCGATCGTGCGGCCCACCGGTTCGCCGAGCGTCGCCGCCATGCGTTGGGCGACCGCCCGGGTCGCCAGCCGGCGCGGTTCCAGCATCAGGATGCGCCGCCCCTCCGCCCAGGGCTCCGCCAGCAGTTCCAGGGGCACGCGCGTGCTCTTTCCGGCCCCCGGCGGCGCCTGCAGGACCAGGTTGCGATGCCGTTGCAGGGCCGCCCGGATCTCGGGCAGGGCGGTCACTATGGGCAGATCGCCCGATAAGGCCCTGGGCGGGGCGCCGTGCGGGGCTGCTGGAACGTCGGCGGGCGGCATCCCGCCCAGTATGCCAATGCGGGCCGTCCGGTTTATCCTGCGCGTCCCCCGGTCCGGGCGAGGCCCTGCGGCCAGGGGTTCAAACCCAATGACCCGCCCGGCGCATCGAAGTCTCGATGTGCCGCATTTGAGGAGACGACGATGAGAGCTTTCTGGCTGTGCCTCCTGTTCTGCGCGGCCCCCGCGTTCGCGCACGATGGGGACCACGACAAGGTCAACGGCTCGATCCGCATCGACGCCGGCGAGACGGCGGGCGACCTGTCCACCGTCAACGGCTCGATCCGCGTGGGCGACAAGGCCACCGTCGACGACGTCGACACGGTCAATGGCAGCATCTCGCTCGGCGACGACGTCACCGTGGGCGAGGTCGACAACGTCAACGGCTCGATCTCGCTCGGCGAGCGCACCCGCGCGGCCGGCGGCATCGACTCGGTGAACGGGTCGATCACGCTCGAGAAAGGCGCGGACGTCAGAGGCGAAGTGTCCAACGTCAACGGACGCATCCGACTGGTCGAGGCGCACGTCGGCGGCGGCATCGTCACGTCGACGGGCGACATCGAGGTCGGCCCCAATTCGCGCGTCGAGAACGGCATCCGCGTCGAGAAATCGAACAACTGGTCGCTGTTCCGGTTCGGCAAGGAAGACAAGCCGCGCATCGTCATCGGCGCGGGCGCCGTGGTGCAGGGCACGCTGAAGTTCGAGCGCGAGGTCGAGTTGTTCGTCAGCGACAAGGCGAAGATCGGTGCGGTGCAGGGCGCGACCGCCGTGACGTTCTCGGGCGACGCACCGCCGTAAGAGTTACCAGCCCCCGCCGCCACCGCCGCCGCCACCACCGCCTGACGAGCCTCCGCCGCCGCCGCCCGAGCTCGACCCGGGTGCCGTGGCGGAGGAAGAGATCGCGCTGCTCAGCGACGATCCGAGCCGCGAAGAGAAACCGCTCACGTTGCGCGGGGTCCAGCGATCGCCGTGATACCAGACCGGTGTCTGGTTCGGATCGCTGGTCGCGAAAACCTCGGCGAACCGCTCCGCCCAATGCTGTTCGACGCCGAGTGCCAGGGCGGCCGGCAGGTAGCTCTCGAACAAGCGTGCGGTGAGCGCCGGCGCTCCCTGCAGCTTCAACTCATCGCCTTCGGCGACATCCAGGTACAGCTTGAATCCCTCGATACGGTCCATCGCATCGCGCCCCGCCACTGTCGGCGCCTTGAGCAGCCAGGCGTAGATTCCGTTCGACAGCAGCGCCAGCAGCAGAAACAGAATCGTCAGTTGCCCGTTCAGGGTGACGAGGAACCATTCCGGCGTGAAATGCCCGGCGACGGCGCGCCAGACCACCAGCGCGACGAGCACGATGCTCACGGCGACGCCGAGAGCCTGCCAGCCGCCGTTGACGCGGAAAAAATTCGGCATGTAGCGCTTCTTCAGCGCCGAGTGGTGGCGCGAGCGAGCGTCGGAAATCGTCGCGTGGTTGGCGTCCTTCAGCTCCAGGCGCTCGCGCAGGCCGAACACAGCCTGCATCAGCGCTGCTTCGTCCTCAGACATCGGCTGAACCTGCGTCTTGCGCTGGCGTACCAGGGCGAACTCACGACCCAGGCCCAGCAGCCCGGAGCTGGCCTGCTCGATCACGAGGTGCCCCTTGACCGCGAGGCTCAGCACCGCCGCCGCGAAACAACGATCGTCGTAGCGCATCCGCGCGAGAAAGCGCATCGATGCCGGCGACTGTCCCTCCGGCGGCTCGTAGTGCGGGACGACCACGCGCCCCGGCGGATCCTGACCCACGCGGTACCAGATACCGGTGTAGTAGCCGAGCAGGATCAGCAGCCCGGTCAGCGCAAGGACCAGCGGCAGCGAGTCGCGGAGCGCGTAGCGATAGGCGCTCGCTCCGGTCGGTGGCGTGACGTGGCCTTTCGGCCAGCCGACGACGATGGTCAGTCCCTCTTCGGGCGCCAGCGGCCGAGTGGTGAAGAAAAACGGCATGGGATGGGCAGGATCCGTCTCATCCAGTCGCACCACGTAGTCGCTGCCACGCGTGCCCTGCGGTCCGGTGTAAGCCTCCATGCGCAGATCGGCTGGCGCGATCGCATTGGGCGGATCGGTGGCCGGCGCCGGCAGGCGTACACGCGCGGTGACGGCATCGATGGCGAACAGCCAGCCGTTGCCCGTCACGTTCCAGTACAGCTCGTCGTGCGTTTCGAAGAAGCCGAGCTGGCGATCCGTGCGGTAGCGCAACTCGTACGTGTACTCGCCGGGATCGAGCAGGACGTTCGCATCTCCCGCGTAGACGCGCACGCCGTTCTCCACGCGCTCGATGCGATGCGGCTCGGGTCGCCCATCGCGGCTGAGCGACAGCAGATCGAATCCCGTCGTGACGCGCCGCCCGTCGCGGCCCGGATAGACGGTGGGGAAATCGCGATAGATGCCGCGCCGGATGTTCGCACCCTCCGCGCGCACGCGGATCGTCTCGCGCACGTCCAGGCTGCTGTCGGCGTTCACTGTGATCTCGGCGTCGTAGACGAGAATGCGCTCGTCGGCCCGCGCGGCGGTCGCTGCCAGCAGCGTCGCAGCAAGCAGCGTTGCGGCAAGCAGCGTTGCGGCAAGCAGGGTGGCAGCGCGCAGGGCCGCGGCGAACGACTTTGCTGAACGCGAGGTGCGGGGCCCTGCCAGCCGGTCGGCGCGACTCACGATGCGACCACCGTGGGCGCCCGGCTCATCTCCGGCAGCTCGAGCTCGAAATACTCGGCCGGCCGAAAGGCGAACACGCGCGCCACGATCAGATCGGGGAAGGTCTCGATGCGCGTGTTGAGATTGTTGACGGTGCCGTTGTAGTAGCGGCGCGCGTACTGGATCTGGTTCTCGGTGTCCGCGAGCTTGCCCTGAAGGTCGAGAAAATTCTCGCTGGCTTTGAGCTCGGGATACGCCTCCGCCACGGCGATCAGCCGATGCATGCCGGTGCCGAGCGAGCCCTCGAGCGGGCCGCGGGCGCCGGGCGAGCCCTCGGCGGCACCGCGCGTGCGCAGCGTCGATACGTTTTCCAGCAGCGCGCGCTCGTACTTGGCGTACTGCTGCACCAGCTCGACCAGCCGCGGCACGAGATCGTGGCGGCGCGTGAGCTGCACGTCGACATCGCTCCACGCCTGCGCCACTCGATTGCGGTCGCGAACCAGCAGGTTGTAGCTGACGATGGCCCAGCCGCCCAGGATGACGACGAGGATGGCCGTGACGATCTCAGGCATGCACGATCCGCCGGTGCGCAGGAATCAACGGTAGTGATCGACCCATTGGACTTCCAGTTGCTCGGAGTCCTTCGCAACCACGCCGTACGGCAGGTCGATCAGCGGCGGCTCGCTCAGCGGCTCGCGTCCGAGACTGATACGCATGTTCTGAGCGGCACGCGCCTCGAAGCCTTCGAGGGCGGAAACGTGCATGCGGAACGCGAGACGCAATGGCCACTGCCCGCGCGGACGCAGGATCGCCTTGCCGATGCCCGACGGGCTGTGCACGTCGACGATGAGTCGCGCGCCGTCCCAGCTCTGCTCGAAACGCTCGCCTGCCGGACTGGCGGTGGTCGATTCGATCGCCAGTACTTCGACCAGCGGCGGACCGGCCGCCGGCGGCCGCTGGAACCATCTCACGGGATTCCACGACCACTGGCCGCAACCCGCCAGCAGCAATGCGATCACGCCGATTGCAGCAGCTTTCGCGAATGAAACGCGCGTCATGCCGTCACCTCGAGTTGCGAACCGCGAACTGTCGCCATCCGAAGACAACGAAACGCGCGAGCCGAGGGCCGCGCGTCGCATCGCAACTTACCGTGAGCGGCGCGCGGGCGCAAAACGAACGCGTCGCGATTGGCGGGTCGTGGACGGCGCGCGGCGGACGGCGCGCCGCGGGCGGACCGCGTGCCCCGTGGTCCGCGCGACCCGGTACCCGTTTGCCGCGATCTTGGCTAAGGTACGGCGCAGGATGCCCGCACGCCATTACGCCCACGACAACCGCCAGGTTCGCCGCATCGCGCGCTGGCTCGCCCTCGCCACCGTCCTCCTGATCCTCTACGGGTCACTTTACCCCTTCCAGTTCTCTTCGCTGCGCGGCGTGGATGCGTGGGCGCTGATCACCGGGCTCGATTTCCAGCGCGCCTCGCGCGGCGACGTGGTGGCGAACCTGCTGCTCTACGTGCCGCTCGGCCTGTGCCTCATGCTCGCGTGGCCTGCCCGCTGGTCTCGATTGCGCGGCTTCGTGTGGGCGGTGGTCCTGGGTTCGCTGCTCTCGCTGTCCGTCGAGCTGCTGCAGGTTCACGCGACGCTGCGCGTCTCGAGCCTGACCGACCTCGCGCTCAACGCTGCCGGCAGCGCCATCGGCGCGCTGGCCGCAATCCTGTACCTGGCGATGGGCAGCACCATTCGCATCCCCGGCGCCGCGGCCGGCCGGCCCGAGCCCATCTCCCTCGGCCTGATCGCGCTCTGGCTCGCCTTCCGCCTCGCACCCTTCGTTCCGACGATCGACTGGCAGAAGTACAAGGACGCACTCAAGCCGCTGCTGCTCGAACCGGACCTCGCCTGGTTCGACGTACTGCGCTACGCCGTCGGCTGGCTGGTCGTCGGGTTCGCCGTGCGCCAGGTGTGGCGGCGCGAGTACGCCGTCTATGCACTGGCCGTGATCGCCGCGATCGTGCTGGCCGGGCGCGTGGTGGTGGTCGGCAAGACACTCAGCGCCTCGGAGGTCGCGGCGCTGATCGCGTGCATCCCGGCCGCCGCCATCCTCGTCGTCCTGCCCGAGCGCCGCCGCGCGCTGCTGATCGCGACGCTGCTGTTCGTCGTCATCGCCGTCGCCGGCCTCAAGCCGTTCGTCTTCTCGACCGAAGCCCAGAGCTTCAGCTGGGTGCCGTTCAAGAACTCGCTGAACGACAACCTGGAAGTGAACTACTCCGTGCTGCTGGAGAAGTGCTTCTGGTATTTCTCGCTGATCTGGCTGCTGACGCGCCGGGGCATCGGCATCCTGATGGCGACACTCATCACCGCGACGCTGCTCGCCCTGATCGAGCTCGCGCAGCTCTGGATCTCGGGTCGTTCGGCAGAGATCACCGATCCGCTGCTCGCCGTTGCCGGTGGCGTGTTGCTGGCGATACTCGGCCTGCACAACGCGACGCGCATCCGCACCATGCCCGGCTCGTACATCGCGCGCCACTGACGTGGCTTTCAGCGGCCTTTGCCGTGCGCCAGTTCCTCGATCTCGCGGTGCGTGTAGCGCGTGATCCCGCGACGCTGGCTGCGCGCCAAGGCTGCCATGGCGGCAGCTACGGTCGTCGCTCTCACCGCCCGATAGCGCTGGGCCTGGCCCAGCAGCAGCGGGTTCACGATCGGCAGGAGCACCATGCCGGCCAGTTCGAGCGGCCGGATCTCTTTGCGCCAGCCGAGCAGCAGCGAAGGCTGCACGATGTCCACCGAGGTGAATCCCAGCTGCGAGACGGCCGCTTCCGCTTCGCCCTTGGTGCGCAGGTAGAAATTGGGCGAGCGCGGGTCGGCACCCACGGAGGAATTCAGCACGAAGCGGCGTACGCCGGCGCGATGCGCGGCACGGGCGAATGCGACGACGTGGTCGTGGTCGACCTCGCGGAACGCTTCGCGCGAGCCCGCAGCGCGCAGCGTGGTGCCCAGACAGCAGAAGGCGATATCCGCCTGCGTTCCGTCGAGGGACTGTTCGAGCGCCTCGAAGCGCACGATGCGGTTGGCAATCCGGGGATGATCGTAGATCAGCGGCCGGCGCGAGATTGCGACGACGCGCGTCACGTCGGGCTGTGCGATCAGCAGCGGCAGCAGCTCGCCGCCGACCAGGCCGCTGCCACCGGCGACCAGGGCGACCGTTCGTTGCGGAGCCGTTGCAGCGGGAGCGGCCATGCGTTGTTGATTGTAACGAACCTCGTACAATGCGCGCGCGCCGCCCCTGGGTGAATCCGGCCGCGGGCGCCGTCCGAAAGGATAGTCGAGGTGGGAACATGGCAATCGACAGCCGGCTCGGCCTGCGCATCCTGTTCGGCTTCATCCTGGCCTCCCTGACCGCGTACAACCTGTGGGCGTGCGTGCAGCAACCCCTCTGGGAGTGGAGCGGCCTGACCCGTGCTCCCGATCGCTACTGGACCATCGCAACCCTGATCGATGCCTACTATGGCTTCATCACCTTCTATGTCTGGGTCGCCTGGAAGGAGCGGCGCTGGACAGCGCGCGTCGGGTGGTTCCTCGCAATCATGCTCCTCGGCAACGTCGCCATGTCGGCGTACGTGCTCCTGCAGCTGCAACGCCTGCCGCAAGGCGCGCCGCTGGAGCAGCTCTTGACGGCGCGTTCCTGAAAACGCGCACGGACGCCGAACCATGGAAATCGACTCGTCCTGGCTGTTGCTCGCGATAGGCGCCGTCGCCTGCGCAGCCGTCATGCTCGTGCTGTGGGTGCTGAGCATCGGCGACCGCAACTTCAGCTACGTCGACGTCGGCTGGGCTGGGAACTTCGCCCTGCTCGCTCTGCTGTACGGCTTTCTCGCGCCCGGCTGGGTGCCTCGCAAGATCCTGATCGCAGCGCTCTTCGTCGTGCACGGCGTTCGGCTGGCGACGCACCTGGCGAAGCGCATCGTCGGGCAGCCCGAGGAAGGTCGCTACGTTCAGCTGCGCAAGGAATGGGGCGCCCGCGGCAACCTCAATGGCAAGTTCCTCGCGTTCTTCCAGTTCCAGGCCCTGCTCAACGTGTTTCTGTCCGTGCCGCTGCTGCTCGCGTGCATGAATCGCTACCCCCACTGGCAGACGCTCGAGTGGATCGGCGCGGCGATCTGCGTGACCGGGCTGCTCGGCGAGAGCGTCGCCGACGCGCAGCTCGCGGCATTCAAGCGCACTCCCGCCAACCGCGGCGCGGTGTGCGACGTCGGACTCTGGCGCTACTCGCGCCATCCGAACTATTTCTTCGAGTGGTTGATCTGGGTGGGGTACGCCGTGATCGCGGGCGCCTCCCAGTTCGGCTGGATCGCGATCGGTGCACCCGTGCTGATGCTGTATTTCCTGGTCCGCGTCACCGGCATCCCTGCCACCGAGGAACAGGCGTTGCGCAGCAAGGGCGAGCGTTACCGCGACTATCAGCAACGCACCAGCGCGTTCGTACCCTGGTTTCCGAGGAGACCTTCGCACCTATGAGCATCGCAGTGACCGGGGCGCGGCCCGCCCATCCATCATCCGACCAGGCGCCGAACGAGGCAGCGCGAAGCGAAACGGCGCCGGGCGCAGCCGCGCACACGCCGTGGACGATGCGGCTCATGGAACGCGGATTGCTGCCGGACTGGTTGATCCGGATCGGCATCCGCCAGCTCCTGCGCGCGCGTCTCGCGGAGGAAGACCGGGGTGCGCCGGAGCTGAACCTGCGGCACAAGCTGGACCTGGTGGCACGCCTGAAGCTGAGCCCGGTGGCCATCAACACCGCCGATGCCAACGCACAGCACTACGAGCTGCCGAGCGAATTCTTCACAGCGGTCCTGGGGCCGCACCTGAAGTATTCCTGCTGCTACTTCCGGCACGAGCTTCGGCGCCACGCCGGCAGCAGTCAGAGCCCCGGCAGTCACGGCAGCGGCAGCCAGGGCCGCGACGGCAACCTGATCCGCGATCAACTGGGCGACGCCGAAGCCCAGATGCTCGAGCTCACGGCCGCGCGCGCCCGGCTCGCGGATGGGGACCGCATTCTCGAGCTGGGCTGCGGCTGGGGGTCCCTGACGCTATGGATGGCGGCCCGCTTCCCGAACTCCACCATTACCGCAGTGTCGAACTCGCGGACGCAGCGGCAGTTCATCGAGGCGCGCGCAGCGCAAGCCGGCCTGGCCAATGTCCGGATCCTGACTGCCGACATGAACGCGCTCGAATTCCCCGCCGGCACCGAGTTCGACCGGGTGGTGTCGGTGGAGATGTTCGAGCACATGCGCAACTACGAAGAGCTGCTGCGCAGGATCGCAGGCTGGATGGCGCCGCGCGCCACGTTGTTCGTGCACATCTTCACGCATTCGCGGTACGCCTATCCGTTCGAGGTGCGCGACGCGAATGACTGGATGGCACGGTACTTCTTCACGGGCGGCATCATGCCCAGCGACGATCTGCTGCTGTATTTCCAGCGCGACCTGCGCCTGATGGATCACTGGCAGGTCAGTGGCTGGCACTACCAGCAGACCAGCGAGGCATGGCTGGCCAACATGGATGCGCACAGGCATGACATCATGCCCGTGCTTGAGGGCACTTACGGCAAGGGCGCCGCCGCCAGATGGTGGGTATATTGGCGCGTGTTCTTCATGGCGTGCGCCGAGTTGTGGGGCTTCCGAGGCGGGCACGAATGGCTGGTATCGCACTATCTGTTTCAGAAGGGCTCCGAAAAGGGCGACCGACGGGCCGCCTGATCTCGCTGATAGCCGTCTTCACGGGCAGCGTGGTCCTCGCCGCAGCAGACCTGGCGCAGGCCCAGGAACCCCCGAAACTGGCTACTCAGGGACCGACGGGCGGAGCAGCGGAGCAGAAGCCCGCCACACCGGCAGCAACCCCGCCAGCAACGCCGTCAGCGACCCCAGGATCGGCCACAAAGGGCACTCCGGCGCCGTCGAGCAGTAAGCGGACTACGCCGCCCAAGGTGGAGACCACAACCGCAAACACGGCCGTCGCCGCCCCAGCAACAGCCCCAAAACCGGATCGGGGGTCTGCCTACCAGCAATTTCGCGACCACTTCACGGCGCGCCGCTTCACCGAGGCGCTGCCCGCCGCCGAGCAGGTCGTCACGCTGACCGAGCAGCACTTCGGCGCCGATCACGCCGAGCTGATCACGCCGCTGGTCAATCTCGGCACCACGCAGATGCGGCTCAACAACCTGTACGGTGCAGAAACCGCGTATCGGCGCGCGTTGCGCATCGCCGAGGCGCGCGAGGGCGGTTACTCGCGCGAGGTGATCGAGCCGCTGCACGGCCTCGGCATCGCCTATTACGCGGGCGGCCAGTACCAGAACGCCGCTTCGTCCCTGCGACGCGCGGTGGACGTGAGCCGCAAGCTCGACGGGCTGTTCAACATCCAGCAGCTGCCGCTGGTCGAGTCGCTGGTCGAAAGCTACATCGCGCTGAACCAGACGAGCGACGTCGATCGCGAGCAGCAATACGCCCTGCGCCTGAGCGAGAACTCCTTCGGGCGGGACGATCCGCGCATGCTCCCGGTGCTGGCTCGCAACGCGCAGTGGTGCGACTCCACCGGGCGCTATCGGATGTCGCGCGCCGCCCATGCGCGCTCCCTGGAGATCCTGAGCAAGACGGTGGGCAAGCGCGATCCGGCGGTGGTACCACCGTTGCGCGGCATCGCTCGCACCTATCTCAACGAGTACCTCTACGGCAGCGCGGACATGGACGAGCGCGGCGAGTTCAGCAGCAGCATGTCCGGCACGCTCGGCACCATGCCGTCCGTCTCGGACAACCGTCCGAGCCGGCTGGACGGTGACGGCGAAGAAGCGCTCAAGCTCGCGCTCACCGTGCTCGCCGACCGGCCCGAGCACGCCGGGCTGCGCGGCGAAACGCTGCTCGACCTGGGCGACTGGTACTCGCTCGGCGGCAAGCCACTCGATGCGCGGCGCGCGTACGTCGACGCCTGGACCGCGCTCTCAGGGCCGAACGGGCCCGGCACCACGGCCATGAGCCAGCCGGTGCAGCTCTACTATCGCCCGCCGTCGAGCGCCAACAAGCGCTCCGACAAGGATGACGACGAGATGACCGAGCACGCGATCGAGGTGGAGTTCACGGTGAGCGCCGAGGGTCGCGTGGTGGATCCGCGCACCGTGTCCTCGAACGGCAGCGACGCACAGGAAAAGTCGGTGCAGATCGCGATCCGACGGGCACGTTACCGCCCGCGCTTCGTCGATGGCAAACCGGCCGCGACGACCGGCGTGCGCCATCGCCAGGTCCTCTACGCCGTCATCCCTACCAATCGGCCTTCCGCATGACGCTGCGCGCGTCTTCCGCGTTCAACAACGGCTGAGCATCCGTCGGCGGCGCCGGCGGCGAGTTGCGTGGCTTCTCGGGCGTCGGCGCAGCGGGCGGCTTGCTATCGGGTGACGGCGCTGGTGTTGACGTGCCGGACGGTGTCGAAGGCGTCGATCCCGGTTGCTGCGAGTCGGTCGGTGGTGCGGGCGTTGGCGTCGTGCCGCCAGCGCCATCCTTCTTCTCGGTCGGCACCGGCGTCGTACCGCCCGGGGCTGGGGACTGCGTATCGACGATCGGCACGGATTCGATCACCACGTCGTCGGCCGCCACCGGTTGCGCGGTCGAATTCGCGCCGGCCACCGCGGTCGCCGGTTCCTCGATCAGCGGCAGCTCCGCGATCATCTTCTTGGTTACGGGCTGCTCGGGGAATTGCACCAGGAATTTCGCCGCCGCGTCGCGCATCGCGGCCTTGGTCGCGAGGACCATCGGGTTGGTGCTGGTCATGCCGCTCGAAGGCGAGCTGCCGTAGCCGGTGAACGTGAGCGAATCGGCGAGCCGGCCGTCGGGCGCAAACACGTTGAGGCGGTAGCGGATGGTCACCGCGTAGTACTTGGCGCCGGTGTCGCGCGGCGTGATGAACGAATACAGCTCGATGCGCGGCTCGACCACAGCGCGCAGCGGCTGCTCGCCGGGCAGGTCGCCCAGGCTCTTGACGTGCACCGTGTCGCGGAACGCCGAGTCGAACAGGCGGTCGGTCATGCGCACGTGGAACTTGCCGAGCTCGATCTTCCACTCGGTGCCCCAGCGCTGCTCGGCGTGCGCGTACTTGGTGAATTCGTCGCTGTAGTAGACGCCCACCGTCATCGGCAGCTCGTCGACCAGCGGCTTGGGGAATTCCACGTCGGTGCCGACCTGCACGGCGCCGCAGGCGGCGAGCGCGAGCGCGAGCCCGGTCAGGAGGAACGATCGCGACGCCACGGGCACGCGCCTGGCTGGTGCGTTCATCCGCTCTTCCCCTTCTTTTCCAGTTTCTTCTTCTCGTCCTCGCCCTGCAGGCCGACGAACGTGCCGCCGTTGCGGTCGCAGAGCGCGCGCATCAGCGCCGAAAAGCGGTAGTTGCCGTACTGCGGGACTCGGTTCGGCATCGGGAAACCGATGCCGTGGATGCGCACGCGGCGCTGGCCGTTTTCCTCGCGGTTGATGCGATCGGTGGTGTCGAGCACCGCCTGGATCGACTCGCCGGTGAAGTCGTCACCGAACACGTAGATGCTGATCTTCTTGTCGGGCGCCCAGAACGTGCGGATCGCCGCAGTGATGCCCTCGACCGGGCTCGAATTGCTGAACGATTCCCAGCCCTTCATGCGGTCGATGATAGCCTTGCGGCGCGCGGGGGTGTCGGGAATCCACTGGCCGCGATAGCCGCTGAACATGTAGGCGCCTTCGTCGTCCAGGACCTGGATGCCCTTCACGCGCGGATAGATGTCGAGGATCTCGTTCAGGGTCTGGTACGCGCGGGGCCAGTGGTTCTCCTGCATGCTCCCCGAGGTGTCGATCACGAAGATGATGTACTCGCTGTCGACCGGGATGCCGCCGACCGCCTCCGTGGATTTGCGCCGGTAGCCCGCCGCCAGGAGCCTCTGCATCTCGGCAGTCAGCCGCTGGTACGCGGCGACGAGCTGGTCCTCCATGATGTTCTGCACCGCAGCGTCCTTCCTGCTCGCGGCAAATTCGCCCTTGATGTCCGTGAGGTCGCCCTGCAGCCGCGCCAGCTGGGAGCGATCGCGCGTGAGCTCTTCGATCCGGCCCTTGAGCTCGCGGTTCAGCATGTCGGTCTCGCCGCGGATCTCGTACAGCTCCTCCTGCAGCCGCGCGACCTGGCCGTCGAGGTCCGTACTCTGGCGCTCGAGGACGATCGGGCGCCCGGCCTCGGTGATGACGAGCAGCAGGATGATCGCGCCGAAGCCGCAGCAGATGCAGTCGAGAAACGACATGCTGAAGACTTCGGTCTCGTGGCGCCGGAGCTTCACGGCCAGTCCCTCGAAGGCATCATGAACACGCCGCCGGTCTCGCGCGCCAGGCGCCAGAAGCGGCTCGGTGCGGGCAGGTCCCCTTCCATCGGCAGCAGGATCACGCTCACGGGCACGCCGCTGGGCAGCCCAGCGAGGGACTGATCGAACAGCTTGGCGCGCTGGTCGGCGTCCACGGACTTGCGGATCGCGGGCGCGGTGGGTCCCTGCGTCGGCAGACCGTCGGTGACGATGACGATCTGGTCGGGCTGCGGGTTGAGGCGCTTCGAGACGTTGAACGCATTGATGAGGCTCGTGCCCTCGCGCGGCACGGTGCGCCGCAAGGCTTCGATCGCGCCGTTGAGCTGCGCTACGTCGCTGCCCGCCAGCCACTGCCCGTCTGTACCCTCGACCAGCACGGCAGGTTGCGTATTGAACGTGTAGATCTGGAAATTGGCGTCGGGCGGGATCTGCGTGGACAGCCAATCCGCCGTGCGCACGGCGCGCTGCCACTTGGGCGCGAGCATCTTTTGCACGTCGGGCAGGTTGCGCATGCGCAGCACGTTCACCAGCGTCTCGTCGAGCATGCTGGCGGAGGCGTCGACGAGGACCAGGATGCGCTTGCCGTTGAGCTTGACGCCGGTCAGGTATTGACGGTTGCCGCTGCCGCGAAAGCCGCGCAGCTGATCGCCCTCGGGCCCCTTCACGTTCGTGCCGCCCTCGAGTCGCCGGGTGCCCTCCTCGAGCGAGAGCACGTCGGCCTTGAGCTTGTTGACGTGCGCGCGGCGCGCGAGGCTGTCGCCGGAGTAGCGCGCGGTTTCGTTGCGCATGCGCTGCAGCTCCTCGAGCACGAAGAGCGTGCGGCCCGAGGCGCGCGCCTGATCCTCGTTGGTTTTCTCGAGCGTGTTGCGCAGGACCACGAGGTTCTTGTAGCCGACCAGCACCTGCTCCTCGAGCTTGTAGGCCTCGGCCGCGAGCTCGTCGTTCTTGCGGATGGTCTGCACGCCCGACTGCGCGCTCATCACCATGTAGAGCAGCACCACCGCCCCGAAGCCGCAGGTGATGGCGTCGAGGAACGACATGGTGAAGATCTGGATCTGGCGGCGACGCGGCATGTCGGTCTTGCGGCTGCGTGGGTCCTGCGGCTGCGGCTTGCGCGGCTCGCGTCAGCCGACCGCGATCAGCTCGATCGCGACGCCGGGGCTGCCGATGCGCAGGCGATCGCCCGCGCGCAGCGGAGCCCGCCCGACGACGCGCTCGGCCCGGCCGCAACGAACCCTGTTGGTGCGGCAGCGCGAAGAAGTACAAGAAATGCCACCTGGCATCCTACGAAGGTGGGGGCTTT